>Ga0302133_10002752_pt1 | contig 10674 bp, 9 predicted proteins | sample CB9_331_MG_FD_203121 | JGI IMG/M metagenome (GOLD analysis project Ga0302133, IMG submission 203121) | Marine microbial communities from Western Arctic Ocean, Canada - CB9_33.1 | ecosystem: Environmental > Aquatic > Marine > Oceanic | place: Canada: Western Arctic Ocean | collected 2017-09-19 | reverse complement strand
CCAATCGAACGCCTCTGGCCGGTCGAAGTTCCATCGCTCCCGCGCCGTCAGGTCCAGATCGGTCAAATCGCGGTAGTAGGCGTCCATCGGCACGACCACCGCCCCGCCCAGCACGTTGGCCAGCGCCCTGGCGAGCGTCGTCTTGCCAGAACCGGAGCCTCCGGCGATGCCAATTAGGTGGGGGGCCATGCGGAACCGGACCTCGACGCACGATACACCCGCTAGCCGCACGGGACCAGCTTGACTCGCGGTGCCGCCGATCCCACAATTAACCGATCCCGACGGAGAGCTACACCATGAGCAGCTTACAGGCTGATTTCCGCTACGCCCTGCGCGCCCTTCGGCGTCAACCGACGTTCGTGCTGATCGCGGTGCTGACCCTGACGCTGGGCATCGGCGCAAACACCGCGATCTTCAGCGTCGTGAAGGCGGTGCTGCTGAATCCACTGCCCTACGAGGACCCCGAGGAGATCGTGGTTCTCTGGGAGAGCAACCCGGAGGGCACGCTCGGGCAGGTCTCCATTCCGACCTACCTGGACTGGCAGCGCGAAGTGAGCACCATCGGGTCGATGGCGGCCTACCGGCACGCCGACTTCAGCTACAAGGGTGCCGGCGACCCACGGACGGTGCCCGGCGTGCGCGCGACCCCGGAGCTGTTCGATATGCTGCGCGCCACCGCCCGTGTGGGCCGGACGTTTGTGGCCGACGAGGCGACGTGGGGCGCCGACCGCGTGGTGGTGCTCAGTCACGGGTTCTGGGAGCGATCGCTCGGCGGCCGGTCGGGGGTCGTGGGGACGGCGATCGAGCTCGATGCCCTGCCTTTCACGGTCGTGGGCATCATGCCGCCCGGGTTCGAGTTTCCCACCAGCGAGGATGTGGAGCTGTGGGCGCCGCTGGCGTTCAATCCCAATGACGCGCACGGCAGCTCACGCCGCTCGCGTTCGCTGCTGGTCGTCGGGCGGATGACGGCGGTAACCAGCGCCGAGCAGGCGCAGCAGGAGCTGAACGTCGTCGCCGCGCGGATCGCCACCGAGTATGCGGACTCGAACGAAGGCTGGGGCGCCCACCTCGTTGCCGCGCACGAGCAACTGGTGGCCGCCGCGCGTCCGGCGCTCTTCGTCTTGATGGGCGCGGTCGGGTTCCTCCTGTTAATCGTGTGCGCCAACATGGCGAACCTGCTCCTCGCGCGACTGTCCAGCCGCCGTCGCGAGATTGCCGTGCGGGGCGCGCTCGGGGCAGGGCGCTGGGAAGTGGCGCGCCTGATCCTGGCCGAGAGTCTGCTGCTCTCGGCGGTTGGCGGCGTGCTGGGTCTACTGGTCGCCGTGGGCGGTTTGCGTCTGCTGGCCGCCTTGCCAGAGGCGCGGCTGCCGCGGATGGAGCAGATTCAGCTCGATGGCGGTGTGCTGCTGTTCACCACCTGCGTGTCGGTCGTCGTCGCGATTGCCTTCGGGCTGGTGCCGGCGTTGCACGCGTCGCGTTCCCACCTTCGAGAGAACCTGAACGAATCGACCGGCAGCACCGGCAGCTTTGCCGCCCGCCGTCTGCTCAACGGACTGGTGGTCGTGGAAGTGGCGCTGGCGCTCATGCTGCTGGTGGGTGCCGGTCTGATGACCCGCAGCTTTGCCCAGCTTCTCGAAGTGAATCCGGGGTTCGAGTCGACCAACGTGGTGACCGCCCAGGTGCTGCTGCCGCAGGCGGCGTATCGCGAGCGGCACCAGTTCGTGCGGTTCTTCGAGGATGTCATCGATCGGTTGCGGCAGGCGCCCGGGGTCGAGTCGGCATCGGCGGTCTCGTCACTGCCGATGCAGTCGCTCGGGATCGCGCGTGCCCTGCCGTTCACCGTAGAGGGTCAGCCCCCGCCCGAGGGCGAGGACCCGCGAGCGGACGTGATCATGGTGGCGTCCGGCTATTTCGAGACGATGAAGATCCCGCTACGGCAGGGGCGCTTCCTCGACGAGCGCGACACGACCGAGGCGCCGCGGACCGCCGTGATCAACGAGACGATGGCGCGTCGCTACTTTCCCGATGGGGATCCGGTCGGCCAGTTCATCCAGAACCCGCACGGCCGCGAGGAGGTCGTGGGCGTGGTGGCCGATGTGCGGGCCCAGAGTCTCGACAGCGAGCCGAAGAAGCAGGTGTATCTTCCGCTGGCCCAGAGCCCGGTCAACGGCATGGCGCTGGTGGCCCGCACGGAACGAGACCCGATGACGTTTGCCGGCACTATCCGGCGCGAGATCTGGGCGATCGATCCGCAGCAGCCGATCTACGACCTCAGCACGATGGATCAACTGCTGGCGCGCGCCGTGTTCCTGCCGCGTCTCAGTACGACCCTGCTCAGCGCCTTCGCGCTCGGCGCCTTGCTGCTCGCCGCGCTCGGTATCTACGGGGTGCTCTCCTACTCGGTCGGCCAGCGCACACGGGAGATCGGGCTGCGGATGGCGCTGGGGGCCAACGTCAGCACGACGCTGGGACTGGTCGTGCGCAACAGCATGGCGTTGATCGTCGTGGGGGTGGCGGTCGGGTTGGCCGCGGCCGCCTTGCTGGCGCGCTCGATGGCCGGCGTGCTGTACGGCGTCAGCCCGTTCGATGTACCCTCGTTCGCCGTGGCGGCCGCGGTACTGATGATGGCCGGTCTGGCGGCCAGCCTGGTGCCCGCACGCCGGGCGGCGCTCGTCGACCCGATGGTGGCGCTCCGCGAGCAGTAGCTCCGCTGGCGAGCCCCGCCTGGGTGGGGGGGAATTCATCCTACGACGGAAGCGGATCGATGGAGTTGACGATGACAAGGAAACGACTGTATTCGGCGGCGGCGATGGTGCTGGGGGTGCTGCTGGCGGGACCGGCCGCTGCCGGTCAGGCCTCGATGTTGGATTCCTCGGCTGCGTCGGCTTTCATGGGGACCTGGGTCCTCACCATGGAGACGCCGCGCGGCGCGAACGAGCAGAACGTCACGATTCGGGACGAGGGTGGGAAGGTGGCGGCCAGGGTCGAGGGCGGCCGCGGCGGCGCCCTCGACATCACGGACATCAGCAGGGACGGCGACGACCTCATCCTGTCGTTTGAGCGTAACTTCCAGGGCAACGCCATCGATGTCGTCATGACCCTGACGCTGGACGGCGACATGATCAATGCCACGCAGGACATCGGGGGCGGTCAGTTCAGCATGAGCGGGTCAGGGAAGAAGCAGTAGGGAAGAGGAAGGTTCCGGGGGACGCCATCAGATCGGCTCCAGTTCCTCTGTGCGGACCCAGCCGACCTTGCCGTCTTCGAGGACAATCTCGACCCAGTCGTCGGATCGGCGGTCGACCCGCACCTTGGTGCCTTCGTGAACGGCAAAGATCTGCAGGGCCGCGTCATCCGACGGGGCGCTCTGGACGGTGGCCTCCTCGACCAGGATGACCGCCTGCTCGGCGGTGCCAAGGCCCAGCTCACGGGCCGCCAGGTTGATGCCGAAGACAACGGTCACGGCTGCGCCGACGATGGCGACTCGGCGGCCCCAGACCGCGAGCGCCGTGGCCGGTCTGAGCACCACCACGATGACGGCGGTCATCGCCATCAGGTAGGCGACCGCCACCAGCCAGGCCAGGGCCCGCAGGGGCAACAGACCGACCCACCAGCCCACGACTCGAAACAGCCAGAAGCCGGGGAGTGGCGTGATCTCGTCGGCGGTCAGCGAGCGGGCCAGCTCGAGGTTGGCCAGCAGGTCGTCGTCGCTCGGCATCAGCCGTCGTGCGCGTTCGTATGACAGGATCGCCGGTCCGAGCTCGCCCAGTTTGAAGTAGACGTTCCCGATGTTGTAGTAGAGCTCGCCGCTCTCGAGTCCGTCGTCGAGAATACGCAGGTAGCGGTCGAGCGCGCCGTCGAAGTCCCCCTCCTGATACCGCTGATTCGCCTCGTCGAAGAAGGCGCCCTGGCCTGAGGAGACGCTGGGTGTGACGAGTCCCAGGCAGAGCGTCGCCAGCAGTGCGAGTACCGGCTTCGTGGTCATGAGAGCGCCTGGTCGAGGTTGGTCATGGCCTGGCCGGCACGAGCCAGCATGTCCCGCATGGCTGCCGGGTCCGGCTCGGTCGGCGCGAAGCGTTCTCGGTCGCAGGCTTCCAGGCACCCGAGGTAGGCATCGACCACGTCGGCGTCGCTCACGCGTGGCGTCAGCCTCGCACGGACCTCCTCGCGGATCAACCCAGCCTCCGCCACATTCAGCTTGTCACCGAGAAAGCCCTGTAGTGCCCGCCCGATCTCGGCATGGAACTCGCGATGACGGTCCGGCGAGCACAGCGAGTCGGCCTTCGCGAGCCGTTGCTTCGCCAGGCGCGAGGCGCGGCGACGCCGCGCATAGGCCACGTCCCCCTGTAAGCGGTCCTGATGACGCCGCAGGGTGACTGCCCCGGCCACCGCGCACATCGGCAGCAGCAGGATGGTCCAGAACACCAGACTACCGGCAAGCGAGCCGCCGACCTGGCGAAAGCCGGGCATCGCCACGCGGATGAACCGGATGTCCTGCCGCTGCAGATCGATCCCGGTGCGCAGACGGCCGCCCGCTCCTGACGGCGTCCCGACCGGGTCACCGGCGATCGTGAGCACGATCGGCTCGGACGCCGCCACCGCGTAGCTGCCGGTGTCGATGTCGAAGTAGGCCAGTTCTACCGCGGGCACCGTCACCCGACCGGGTGCTCGCGGCACGATGACATACTCGAACGTCTTGGTCCCCCGCACGCCGTCGACGGTCGGCTCCACCCGTTCACTGACATCGGGCGGGTAGACCTCGAAGTCGGACGGAAAGCCGAGCGCCGGTTCCGCCAGCGTCCGGATGTTGCCGGTGCCGGACACCACGAGTCGATAGGTAAGCGCGTCGTTGGTGTCGAGGTCGGTCTTGTCAATGGAGGCCGACACGGCGAGCCGTCCCACCAGTCCGGTGAACGAGTCGGGCTGCCCCGCTGGGTGCGGGAGCACCTCGATCTCGATCGGATCGGACCCGACAACCACCGGCACACGGCTGCCAAAGAGGCCGCCGCCAAAGAACTGGTCACCGAAGGGGCTGCGTGACCGCTGGCGCACACGCACCTGTGCTTCGATCGTCAGCGGATCCAGCGTCTTCGCGCCCGCACTCGTGGGAAACAGGGCGAGCCTCCGGATGACGGTGCTGGCATACTGCACGCCGTCGCGCACCACCTGCTCGACACCGTTCTGCGGGTCTTCGAGCTCCTCCACCCAGAAGCCGGCGGTGCTCGGCGGTCGGGTGAGGTTGTAGCCCTCGACATCCACCCGGGTGAAGATCCGGTACTCGACGACGACCGGTTCGTTCACATACACCCGCTGTTTGCTCGGCGTGGCGATGACAAACAGATCCTCGGGCGCGATGCCTCCGTCATCCCGGCGGGCCGATCGGCGCGTCGCCGGCGGTGCGCCAGAGATCTGGATGCTCAACGGTTCCGTGTGCAGACTCTGTCCCGCGACTGGCACCATGACGGACCCGATGTCGAACGTGCCCTCGGCCGTGGCCTGGAACCGGTACTGGATCGTGAGCGACGTCGATGTCCGGCCGTTGACGACCTGCATCGACGTCGACGTGCCGGAGCCCAGGTAGGCGGCGAAGCCCGACAGGTCCGGCAGTATCGGGTCAGCGTCAAGCTGCTGGGCGCCGGAAATCTCGACGTTCAGGACGAACTGGCCATTGATGGCCGCCTGGTTCTGACTCAGGTAGGCCCGAGCCGACTGGGCGAGTCCGGCCGCGGGTAGCCCCACGATGAGTCCAAGCACGGTGATGCTCAGCGCCAGTCTCGACAGTCCTGGCTTTCCTGACATGCTCACCAGGGTCTCCTCGGCGGCCGCGCCGGCGCGGTCGTCCGACGCTGGCGCTGGATCTGGCTCGGGTCCTCGTTGATCGCCTGCAACAGACGCTCAGCCTCCTCCCGGCTCAGCTCACCGGGCTGTGGCTCCTGTTCGCCGCTCTGCTCGGGCTCATCCTGCGGCTCGTCCTGCTGGTCAGCGTCTGACTCGGACTCAGGCTCCTCATCCTGAGAGTCCGGCTCCTGCGGCTCCTGCTGCTGGTCCTCGTCTGACGGCTGGTCCTGCGGATCCTGGTTTTGGTCCTGATTTTGTTCCTGGTCTTCGTTTTCGTCGTTTTCGTCCTGCTGGTCGTCAGACTGGTCCTGCTGCTGTTCCTGTTCCTGCTGTTCGAGTTCCTCCAGGGCAATCTCGTAGTTGTGCTTGGCGTCGCTGTCGGCGGGGTTCCGCCTGAGCGCCTCCTTGTAGGCCTCGAGCGCCGGTTCGAGCTGTTGCTGCTTGTAGAGCGCGTTGCCGAGGTTGTACCAGGCCTGCGACTCGACCGCCGGGTCGCCGCTCTCGACCGCGAGCCGGTATGCCTCCATGGCGCGGTCGAACGCCTCGGTCCGATACAACGCATTGCCGTCGTTGAAGGGTACGATCGGCGAGTCGGGCGCCTCGCGCAGCGCCTCCAGATACTGCTCGTGCGCCTCCTCGTAGCGCCCTTCGTCGTAGAGCCTGTTGCCAGCGGTCACCGCACCGCGGCCCGGCTGGGCCGCGACAAGCGAAGGCAGCGCGAGACCGACCAGCAGCGCCAGGGAGACGAGACCAGAGCGGCGGCGAGCCGCGACCGCGATCACTTGAACCTCCCGGTCCAGGCAGACCGGACGCGACGACGGTCTGGCACGAGCACCTCGGCGATCAGCAGCGCCAGGGCGAATCCGAGGAAGACCTGATATTGCTCGTCGAACAACGTCACCTGTTCGCTCTCGAATGCCTGCCCCTCACCGGCGGTCAACTCCTCCGCCAGGAGCGCCAGCTCGCTGCCGGCCGGTGAGGCGCGGTAGTAGACCCCGCCCGTGCGCGCCGCGATCGTCTGCAGTGTGGCCTCGTCGAGACGCGTGCTCACCACCGCCCCCTCGGCGTCTCGTTTGAACCCCTGCGCGCGACCGCCGGCATCGAGCTCTGGAATCGGGACCCCTTCAACCGACCCGATCCCGACGGTGTAGACACGCACACCCGCTTCGATCGCCTGCTCGATCGCGGTGTCCACCTCCCCCTCGTGGTCCTCGCCGTCGGTGATGACGACCAGTATCCGGTGCCGCCGGTCGGTCTCGGCGAAGGCGTCGAGCGAGGCGACGAGCGCCTGGCCGAGGTTGGTGCCCTGCACCGACATGATGTCCGGGTCCATCGCGTTCAGAAACAGGGTCGCGGCGCCGTAGTCGAGCGTCAAGGGACTCTGGACAAACGCTTCGCCGGCGAAGGCCACCAGACCGACCCGGTCGCCGTCGAGCCGGTCGATCAGGTCCGAGATCGCGAACTTCGCCTTTTCCAACCGGTTCGGCGCCATGTCCTGGGCCACCATCGAGGCGGAGAGATCGAGCGCGATCACGATGTCCTGACCCTCACGTCGCACCGTCTCGACCCGTCCGCCGAATTGCGGACGCCCAAGCGCCGTGACGAGGAGTGCCACCGCAGCCACCAACAGCACGGTCTTCGCCATCCGACCGCGCCGGCTGACCGTCGCCGTCAGGCGATCGAGCAGGGCAGGGTCGCCGAGACGCCCCAGATCGCGTCGTTGGCGCGCACGCGCCCACCAGACCAGCGCCACCAGCGCCGGCACCAGCAGATACGCGAACAGCATGTCACTCGCACCGAACCTGAACATCTAGGGAATCTTCCTCAGCAGCGTTCGGCTCAGACCGGTCTCGATCAGCAGGACCCCCAGACCGAACAGGAGCGGCAGGTGGAACAGCTCGCCATACCGTGTGAACTGATCCACCTCGATCTCCGTCGTTTCGAGGGCGTCGATCTCGGCGTAGATCTGCTCCAGGCTCTCCCGGTTGGTCGCCCGGAAGTAGCGGCCCCCGGTCAGTGTCGCCGTCTCCTGCAGTGTCGGCTCGTCGATGTCGACCTGCATCTGAGCATAGCGCCGCCCGAAGATCGGGTCGTCGACCGGGACCCGGGCTGTGCCCTGGGTGCCGGCCCCGATCGCATAGATCCGCACGCCGAGCGCTTGCGCCATCTGCGCCGCCGTGATTGGGTCGATTTCACCACGGTTGTTGCGGCCGTCCGTCAGCAGCACGATCACCCTCGACTCGGCGTCCGAGCGTTGCAGCCGTTTGACCGCCGTCGCCAACCCCATGCCGACCGCCGTGCCATCCTCGATCATGCCCACCTCGAGCCCGTCGAGCAAGGTGGTCACAACTCCGTAATCGAGGGTCAGCGGCGCCTGTGTGAACGCCTCACCGGCGAAGACGACCAGCCCGATGCGGTCGTTGCGACGGCCACGCACGAAGTCGGCCGCGACCTGCTTGGCCGCTTCGATCCGGTTGGGTTCCAGATCTTCGGCCAGCATCGAGCTCGAGAGGTCGAGGGCCAGCACGATGTCAATACCGTTTGTCGTGACGTTCTCGGCGGTCACCCCGGTCTGAGGTCGCGCGAACGCGACGATCAAAGCGGTGAGGGCCAGGGCGCGCAGGCCGAAGAGTGCGTGCTGGTATCGTCCGCTTCGCCGCACGTCGGCCCGCTTGATCGCGACGAGTGACGAGTAGCGTAGCGACCCGACCTGCCGGCGTCCCCGCATGACATACCAGTAGACCAGTAACGGGACGACCGCCAGGAGCAAGAGGTAGGTTGGGTCGGCGAAGCGATGGATCATGCGACCTCCGCCTCCACCGGCGTGTCGACAGGCGACGGGTCGGCCGGTGTCGTGGCGTCAACCAGCCGGCGGCCCAGCGGCACCAGGTCACGGCAGTCTGGCACCTCCGGCCTGAACTTCGCGAACTTGACGAGGTCGCAACGGTCGAGCAGTTGCCGGAACTCGGCCACCACACCGCTGGCCGCGTCACATCGGCGCAGGGCCTCGAGTACCTCGCCGGTCGTCATCTCCATCGCGTCGATGCCGAACCGGTTCTCCGCATACACCCTCATGATGTCCGACCCGCGGATGTGATACGTCTTCACCTCGCCCAACGCAAGCAGGCCGGAGGCCTCGAGCGCCGCGAGTGATTCGTGGGCGATCTCGTGCGCCGGTCGAGGCGGCGCGACCGGTGTGACGACCTCCGGCCGTACACGGCGCCGGTAGCGCCGGTAGAGCCAGTATGCGGCGCCGCCGAGCACCGCCAGCCCAGCCAGCCACGGAAGCAGCGTGGCCACACCAAACGGGATCGCGAGCGGGGCTTTGATATCGCGGATGTCACCGCTCTCGTCCCGGCCTACGCTCTCAATCGTCACCGCCGCTGCTTCGGTCGAGAGCATGACGGTCTCGCCGGCGCCGTCGATGACCGCGACCTCGAAGGCCGGCACCGTCTGGTCGCCGAGCTCGAATGCCGTGACCGTCAGTTCGGCACGCGACTGGGCGCGGTCTCCGTCGGTCGTCGCGTCAGACAATTGAACATCGAGCAGTTCGAATGCCCCGAGATCGATCGGCTCCGGCCAGACCACCCGCGCATCCGGGTCATGCGTCACCGTCACCACCACGACGACCGGGTCGCCGACCGTGATCACGGCCGGGTCGAGCGTGACCCGGAGCTCGGGCAGACCGGTCTGGGCAGCCACCAGCGCTGGGGCCGCGAGTAGCAGCGCCGTCGTGACCAGCCGGCGACCGGTCATCGCCGCCTCCGCTCGTCTCGGCTCGCGATCTCGGCGTTCGTCATCGCTGCACGTCTCAGCGCCATCGCTTCGCCCGCTGCTTGAAGAACCGCATCAGGCGGTCCGCATACGGTCGATCGGTGCTGATCTCGACGACATCCACGCCGGTCTTCCTGAATTCCCGCTCGCGTGCCGCCCACCGGTCGGTCACGTCGCGGTGGAACGCCGCGCGGAACGTCGGGTCGGAGACATTCACCGTCAGCTGCTCACCGGTCTCGGCATCCTCGAGCTCGAGGTAGCCGACCGCGGGGAGTTCTCGCTCGCGGGGGTCGCCCATTCGTATGACGATCGTGTCGTGCCGTCGGCCGGCCACGGCCAGCGCTCGCTCGTACCCGGTCGCCAGAAAGTCTGACACCACGAACACCACCGCTCGTCGCCGTACGACCCGTGCCAGATACTCGAGCGCGCCCGCAATGTCGGTCCCCCGCCCCTGCGGCTTGAAGTAGAGCAGCTCGCGCAAGACCCGGAGCACGTGGCGGCGGCCCTTGTGCGGTGGCACGAACTTCTCGATCCGGTCGCTGAAGATGATCAGCCCGACCTTGTCGTTGTTCTTGATGGCCGAGAACGCCAGCACCGCGCAGATCTCGACCGCCACCTCGCCTTTCATTCGCGTGTGTGACCCAAACTCGCCGGAGGCGCTGACGTCGACCACCAGCATGACCGTCAGCTCGCGTTCCTCGTCGAACACCTTCACGAACGGCGCTCCGGTCCGGGCGGTGACGTTCCAGTCGATCGCGCGGATGTCGTCACCGTACTGGTACTCACGCACCTCGGCAAAGTTCATCCCGCGGCCCCGGAAGACCGAGTGATACTCGCCCGAGAAGACATTGTTGACCAGGCCTCTGGTCGCGATCTCGACGCGACGGACCTGTTTCAGGATCTCGCGGGGAATCATGGCACTTCGATACTGTTCAACACCTTGTTCACCACGTGATCCGACGTCATCTCCTCGGCTTCGGCCTCGTAGGTCAGGAGCACGCGGTGCCGGAGCACGTCGAGCCCGATCGACCGGACGTCTTCCGGCGTGACGTAGCCGCGGCG
>Ga0302133_10002750_pt1 | contig 10675 bp, 8 predicted proteins | sample CB9_331_MG_FD_203121 | JGI IMG/M metagenome (GOLD analysis project Ga0302133, IMG submission 203121) | Marine microbial communities from Western Arctic Ocean, Canada - CB9_33.1 | ecosystem: Environmental > Aquatic > Marine > Oceanic | place: Canada: Western Arctic Ocean | collected 2017-09-19 | reverse complement strand
TGCCATCGTCACAGTCCACTGATGGACGTTGGACTTGCAGTGTGCAGACATCGCCGAGGACCGGGCCCGTTTCAACGACGGAAGCAGCAGGGCGGCCAGGATCGCGATGATCGCGATCACCACCAGTAGTTCAATAAGAGTGAAGGCCTGCTTCTTCATCCGTCGTCCAGTCATTATATTTCTCCCTTACCAATACGATAACGCTCGAGGACCTTTAATCGAAAATAGCCCGGCGCTTCTCAAGCACGCCCGCCCCGTTCTACCCACGGGATTGCAGTAAAAGACCTCTCCCCCAACACCAGCCGGGCTCCCGGCTTAATATTCCGGCATTTGCCGCATCCACTCCGGCCAGACACCTCCGGTTGCGCCGCCGGCTACGGTCCAGCGGTTTTCCAGGTTCCAGAGCGGATGCCACTTCAGGCCCCAGAGTCCTTTGAGTCCGACACTACGGGCGCTACCGTCGAAGAATCCCACGGTAACCGCCTCCAGGTGGCGGTCCAGGGCTATGAGCCACATGTTGTCACCGAACGACCGAATATTCAGGTCGTCGCGAACCGGCGGAGGTTTGTCGGAGTGGAGCGGGAGGGGATGGAACCAGGCGCTATCGCTGATCAGGGGGACGAGATCCGGACGGTCGACATCAATGGTCGTATGCCAGTAGTTTCGTTGCGAATCGGCGCCGAACCAACCACCCGAGTTGATATGCGCGACCCAGGCGTTCTTCCCGTAGCTACCGATAAATCTATTCGGCAGGTCCGACATCCCCGAATTGCGAATGTCCCACGCCCAATCTGTTGTACCGCGATAGGACGGCCCGTTCCCTACTCCCGAAGGCTTTATTTTTGGCGCCTCCGGACACAGGAGGATCGAGTCGTTGGTAACATAGTCCTGCTGGCCCGTGGGCCAGAATCTCTTTGGACCAGAAACGTCGGCGTCGGTATATCCGCCGATATCTTCAAAATACAGGGCCATCACCACGGTCCACTGATGGACATTTGATTTACAGTGAGCCGACACGGCCGTAGCACGGGCCCGCTTCAACGACGGGAGCAGCAGAGCGGCCAAAATAGCGATAATGGCGATTACGACCAGCAGTTCGATGAGGGTGAAGGCCTGCTTCTTCATCTGTAATCTTTTCATTCGATTTCTCCATAACCTAACAAAAATTTATACAATCCCGATGTTACGGGGTACTAAGGCGATTTACCACAAAAATTCGTGCTTGGGGGGGGGGGAACTCGCAAGAATCGCTCGAACCCCCACCTTTGTCAGGCTACGGCGTACCATGAAGAAGAAAACGAAGGGGAATTTCATATTTTCGATTTCGGATTGAACCGATTCCCGTGTAGCGGAAGTCGCCGAGACTTCCGATCGGCGACGGGCAAGCCCGCAGTCGCAGCTCGATGCGGTTCGAGTGGAGGGCGTGAGAGGCCAATTTATCCCCTGCGGAATGAATTCCGCGCTACCGACAGAGCATTGCAACCATTTGTCGCAGACAAGAGCGATTTCGGAAGATCGTAGTACGAAGTTTCGGTGCGTTGAATCGGGCTTAATATTCCGGCATCTGCCGCATCCACGCCGGCCAGACGCCGGCGGTTGCGCCGCCGGCGGTGGTCCAGCGGTTTTCCAGGTTCCACAACGGATGCCACTTCAGGGCCCACAGCCCTTTGAGTCCGACGCCGTGGGTACTGCCGTCGAAGAATCCGACGTTGACGGCTTCCAGGTGACGATCCATGGCGATGAGCCACATGTTGTTGCCGAACCCTCCTCCGAGCGTCATGTCGTCACGGACCGGTGGCGGCGAATCGGAGTGGAGCGGAAGCGGGTGGAACCAGGCACTGTCCACAATCAGAGGCACGAGATCCGGACGGTCGACATCGACGGTGGAATGGTAGTAATTGCGATCTGAATCGGCGCCGAACCAACCGCCGTTGTTGAAATGCGCTATCCAGGCGTTTTTCGCGTAGCTCCCAAGAATAGTATCATTCACGCCGGAGATCACGGAATTTCGGATTACCCAGGTGTGATCGGTTGTACCGCGATGGCTTCCCGTTGGATTCGGTGTTCTCGCCTCGGGACACAGGAGGATTGTGTCGCTGTTAATATAATCTTCCTGACCCATGGGCCAGAATCTCTTTGAGGAAGAAATATTGGTGTCGGTAAATCCTCCCATATCTTCGAAAAACAATGCCATCACCACGGTCCACTGATGGACGTTGGATTTGCAGTGAGCAGAGGTGGCCGAGCTCCGCGCCCTCTTCAACGATGGAAGGAGCAAAGCGGCCAGGATGGCGATGATTGCGATGACAACAAGTAGCTCAATGAGCGTGAATGCCCGCTTCCTCGTCCCTGATCCAGTCATTTCCACTGTTTCTCCTGCGAATTATTGGAAATATTCATTGTCTCGGATGATATAGCGATCTAGGCGAAGCTACCACATTTCCCTGGAAATGGGGAACGGTTTCCAATGGGATCCAGGAGAGCAATTTCAAATGTTTGATATAAACGGAATCCCATGTAGAGGAAGTCGCCAAGACTTCCGATCGGCGACGCACAAGCCGGACAGAGAACAATCACCCAGAACATCAAGATCCAAACGACGTAGTTGAACCACGAAATACACGCCTGCCCCGTGAGAAGCGGGGAAACCGCGGCTCCGCTAGCAAACGGAATTTACCACGGAGGGGATTGTGGGTCACTCCGTGAACTCCGTGGCAGAAAAATTGTCTCGGACAATAACGATGAGTTAACTGCCCACGGATGGCAAAGCCGACCCGCGGATGCCGGGGTTAGGCGAGAGATTCCAGGAACCTCTTGGAATGATGCGCCAGCAAGGCAGTTCGGACTTGGGATTCATGATCAGATCAACTGCAACCCCGGCATCCGTGCGTCGGCTTTGCCATCCGTGGGGGCTCATCCTCCGAAGCCGATGGCGGCGAATGAATTCGGATTGTTGCTCACTGCGGAATGAATTCCGCGCTACCGGCTGCGCGTTGTAAATTGTCGCAAGCGGGAACAAATTTATGAAGTGCAGGCCTCAAGGCTTGTCCGATTCGGCATGTCATGCCTCAATACGCGCTTTGTGATGACAAACCACCAAAACCATGTCCTGGTCACCAGCTACTACGATCGCGCGGCCACCGATCCCGCGCTGGTCCGGCTGGAGCCAATGGCGGAAGTAACACGGATATTTCCGGGACGGCGGGTGCGGCGGGATGAAATGATGACCCATCTGCCCGAGGCAGACGCCGTCCTTATCTCGGACGAAGAGATCGATGCCTCGGTCCTCGCGGAAGCTCCCCGCCTTGCCATGATTTGTGCCGACGGAGTCGGCGTGAACAGCGTGGACCTCGATGCAGCCACCGCGGCGGGAGTCATAGTGAACAACGCTCCCTTCGTGCACGAAGCGAACGGCGACTTTACTATCGGCGTGATCCTCGCGCTTATGCGCCGAATACTGATCGCGGACAAGGGAACCCGCGCCGGACGGTGGAACGAGCGCGATGACTACCTGGGCACCGGCCTCTCCGGCCGCACCCTCGGCCTCCTCGGCTTCGGACGCGCCGCACAAGCAGTTGCGAAACGGGCAGCGGGATTCGGGTGCAAAATGTTGGCCTATTCGAGGAATCCGGATCGGGACGCCGCCAAGAACCTGGGCGTCGAGCTGGTGGGGTTCGACGAGTTGCTGCAACGAAGCGACATTTTCTCCATCCATGTGAAACTGACCCCGCAGACGACCGGAATGATCGGCGGTCCTCAGATCGATCTAATGAAGGCGGGAGCCTTCCTGGTGAACACATCGCGCGGAGCGGTGCTGGACGAACCGGTGCTGGTCGAAGCCCTCCGAACTGGAAAACTTTCCGGAGCAGCCATCGACGTATTCGCCGAAGAACCACCGCCGCCGGATCACCCCCTGTTTGCGATGGGCAACGTGTTGGTCACCCCCCACATCGCCAGCGACGCCACGGAAGCATTCCGGGCCGTCTTCGAAGGCGCGGTGGATGACATGCTGCGACTCTTCCAGGGAGAATGTCCGACCCACGTGGTGAACCCCGATGTGCTCAACCACGAGCGCTGCCGCCATCTGACGTGTTGAATCACTAAATATTAGAATTAGCCAAAAAGAGGCTCAAAAAGAACAAAAAATACGGATTTCGAACAGAAGGAAATGAATAGGAAGACCTTGTTGTACATTCGTTTGGTTGCGGCTTGGCTGCGGTAGGTATTTCGTGGTTCAAGCATCCTGATTCGCATGGAGGCGGCATGAATTCGGACATTCGACATCTTATACTCGACCTGCGGCAGATGAAAACGTTCTGCGAGAAGCCGTTGATCATCGATCGTGGAGAAGGCGTCCATGTCTACGATGTCGACGGCAAACGCTATGTCGATGGAATCGGCGGGATTTTTGTGGTCAGTATCGGGCATGGCAACCGGCATGTGATCGATGCCGTGCGCAAGCAGCATGAACGCATCGCCTTTGTGGCGCCGCTGCACGGCGTATCCGAGACCTCTGTGCGCTATGCGAAGAAGCTGACGGAAATTACGCCCGACGGCATGAACACCATCAAGTTGATGTGCGGCGGCTCGGAAGCCACCGAATCGGCCATCAAGTTCTCACGCCAGTATCACCGGCAAACCGGAAATCACTACAAGTACAAAATCATCAGCAACTACACCGGGTACCACGGCGCGACCATGGGGGCCATGTCGGCGTCCGGGCTGGGCGGATCCCGCAAGTCGAAATTCGGCCCTTTCCTGGAGGGGTTCATTCATCTACCGCCGCCGAGATCAGAGACCCAGGCCGGCGGCCAGACCTGGGACGATCTCCGCACCGCTTCGCTTCTGGGGGAGGTGATCCGGTTGGAAGGGCCGGAATCGATCGCGGCCTACATCCTGGAGCCGATCAGCAACACCGGCGGCATCCTGTCACCAAGCCGGGAGTTTTTCGTCCAGGTAAGGGATATCTGCGACCGGTACAACGTGCACCTGATCTACGACGAAATCATTACCGGCATGGGCCGCACCGGCGAATGGTTTGCCGCCCAGACCTTCGGGGTGTCTCCCGACATCCTCTGCACCGGCAAAGGTCTCTCCGGCGGCTACGCTCCCCTCTCCGCCATGGTCGTGCGCGACAATCTCCACCGGGAAGGATTCTGGGGTGAACCGGAAGAGGAGATTCACTTCGCGCATGGACATACCTACGGCGCCAATCCGGTCTCCTCCGCGGCCGGGCTGGCGGTCATTGAGGTGGTGGAACAGGAGCAGCTCATTGCCCGCGGACGAGAGACCGGGGAGCACATCCGCCGTCGCCTGGGGGCCGAAGTGGCGGAGTTGGGAATCCTGGGGGAAATTCGAGGATGCGGCGCGTTGACCGGCGTGGCATTCGTCGATGACATGGATTCCATGACACCATTTCCCGATGAAAGGCAGTTCGGAAAGAAGGTTGAAGCCCGCCTGCTTGAGGAAGGTCTAATCCTCCGTTGCGACCCCCACTGGATCGCCTTCGCGCCGCCGCTGTGCATGACCACGACGGAAGCGGATGAGATGGTGGATGTGTTTGTGGAGTGTGTGAAGGCGGAGCTGGAGGCGGAGGCAGGAGAAAGATAGCGATTGGGGATTGGAGATTAGGATGAGGATGAGGATTCGAACATTGAAGTAAGAGATGGGAATTGCCCGCATCGGGGTTCAGGAATTTCGAATATCGAATGCTCAATGTCGAATTCCGAAGGCGAAGACTCACTTCCTATCGATATTCGAATTTGAAGATCTGGGGTACAACAGAAAGCAGAAGAAATACGGAACCACAAGATCCGCGGGTCGACCTTGCCATCCGTGGGCATTCACTGCGGAACCTCGGTAATTCGAAAGCCGTGAGCCATATCCGTCGCAGCAGTTCAGGCAAAACCTTTGCATCGTTGGGGCGAAGTCCGCAACTCCTGAACGCGGAGTGAACTCCACGCTACGTGTTTTGCTGCTCTGTCGGGTTAGTTACGGAGAGGCATGGAGTGACCAAAATTTCTCTCCGTTTTCTTCGTTCCCTTCTGTTAAAAATCCGTTGGTTTACGGCTTTGAGTATTTCGGGGTTCAAAAATCTGACTACGATATCAGACCTTCATCGAAACACCATTTCAGCGCTTGCTCGAGGCCTTGCTCGGTTGAGTATTGTGGCGCGTACCCCAGTTCGCGCTCCGCTTTGCCTACATCGAAGCACATGTGCTCGACGAGAAAACGCATGCCGCCGACATCCACATCGCCGGTTCTCCGTTCCGCGATCGCGTCGATGGGCAATACTTCCACTTCCGATTTGCTGTCGAGGATCTCTTTGGCTGCATGAAAGTAAGTGGCCAGGGTCACGGCGCGCCGGCAGGAGATGATGTAGATTTCACCGTTGATTTCCGGACCTTTTGACGCGCCGAGCACGAATGCGGTGGCGAGGTCGTCGTTGCAGCCGGATTGCAGGAGAACCTGGTCGGTTTCGGGAATTTCCACCGTCTTTCCCTCCCGCATGAGTTCCCAGTACTTGATGTTCCGGCCGCCCCACAACTCGAGGGGAATCCGGTGCCGGCCGATAATATTGGTGGGGCGAAAAATCGTTACCGGAAATCCGTGCTCCCTGCACAAGTCGAGGGCATAGCTGTCGCGCTGGCTCTGCCAGTAAAAATTGATTCCCGTTTCCTCCCTCCAGGGATTGGATTCGTCGGCCGGGCAGCAGAGGAGTGGAGCGTAGGTTCCCGTGGAACTGATGATAAAGTAGTGCTCGATGCGGCCGTTGAGGTGCTCGAAGGCAAGTTTGACATGGTCTGTTTGCGGAACCGCATCCACCACTACGTCGAATTCACGGCCGGCCAGCAGGGAAGTGAATGTTTCGGGGTCTCCCTTGTCTCCCTGCAAGCGCTCCACGCCATCCAGGTTCACATGCGGGGCCTCATTCGTATTGCGACTGACGCCGGTTACGTTGTGACCGGCATCGGCGCACCCTTTCGCGATCCTGCCGCCGCACTCTCCGGTGGTCCCGAGTACCAATACCCGTTTCGGTTGGAAGGTCATAATCGATTCCTAATCAGGAAAAGGGCCGGCAGACTACAGATCTTCCACCGTCATAAGAACGTACCGCATGGCCAGTACCTCTTCATCGGACATGCCCATCTTCGGCTTCGCCTCCCAGTCACCGCCCTGGCGAACAAAGATGCCGCCTTCGATCATGCCGTCTTCAATGAACAGCTTCCCCTCGTAGTCCGAAACCGACTCCAGCACATAGAGCGGAGCCCTGTCGCTCTCGACATCCATGGCGAGCGGGGGAACTCCAACGCACGAGATCACGGCAGTGGCGTCCTGTCGTTCTTCGAGGAGTTCGAAAAACCTTTGGTGGGAAATGGGGGGGCCGGCCGCCACCATGCTCATACTCTCGATGCCTTCCGGTTGGATGATGAATTCCTCCAGGACCATCGCGGTGTTTTTGAAGGCGTCGCGAAGACCCCCCAGTTGTGCATCCTGGGACGCGGAATACGTTTCGCCGGGCGCCGCCAGAGTTCCATCCATGATCACCACCACGGTTCCGCCATCGGGGTATACGGCGACAAGGCGCTGTCCCAGGAGCTTTCCCGCCACTTCGTGAAAGCCGGGGATGACGACCGGGCCGCCTGGCCCGAAGCTTCGGATTATCTGGGGAATCAGGACGATTGCCAACAGGCCCACGAGAACGTAGATCCCGATAGTGGCCTGTTTCGGAGCGTGCCTGCGATAGGCCATGAGCCCAATCAGCGCACCCAGGATAAGAATCAGCAGTATTGTCATGAAACCCCTCTCAAATTGATCGCACTCGCATCCTTAGCCATAGTAGGTTGCCGGGAAGGAATCGGTCAACAGGAAACGGCGCCGGCGGGATCTCCCAAAAGCGGTGTTCTGAGCCTGCGGCGGCTCCCGGCAACTACATCTTTGGGACGGAACGGGGGTTGGATTTACTATAGAGTCTGTTACTTTCCAATGAAGACAGGATCCGCACCATGACCGGCCAATCCCAATCCAACGACGCCTCCGCATTGACCGCCTCCCAGCGGTATCATCTCGAGGTCTACGGTTATGTCGTGTTGGAGCACACGCTGGACAACGATCTGACCACGCGGCTTCGAGACGCCTTGCTTGGACTGAAGCAGGAATTCCTCGCGCAACCCGATCTGGATTCGGCGTGCGTGCGCCGGTGCAGGCTGCACAAGGGCGGCCACCCGCACCATTTGCATTTCAGCCACATCCTGGAAAGTGACCCGGCATTCCTGGAGTATCTCAGTCACCCCGGCATCCTTCCTCTTGCGGAGGAACTCGTAGGAGGATCTGTCCGGCTGGAGGAGTCCGAAGCTATCGTCAATTCACGGGATCCCGCCGAGCCTCCGCAGGATCCACCGCGCTACGGCTTCCATCGGGGAACGGAACATGGCGTGGGAACCTACGAGGAGAACGGGTTGCTCCACAGCAACTTCGTCAAGGTCTTGACGAATCTCACCGACCTCGGTCCCGATGACGGCGGCACGACGGTCATCGCGGGCAGTCACAAGTTGAAGCTGCCCGCAGAAGAAATGATTGCGGCCGCCTATGAAAACCCCGCGCTCATTCACCAGGTCGAGGCGCCGGCGGGATCGTCGCTGCTTTTCGCCGAGTCTCTCATTCATGCTTCGGGCATCCTCCGCAGCGACCGGGAACGCTGCATCATCATCGGCGGCTACACCCCGCCCATGTTCAAGGTCTGGCCTGGACAGGAACCGAGCGACGAGTTCGTGGCTTCGCTGCCCGAGGAGGTCCGCCCCCTGATCAGCGGCAGCGAGTCATGGAACTGGCGGCGGAAATGCCGGTCGGATTTGAAAGGGTGATTTCGGGATTGGGGCTCGATTGGAGCAGGCGGGCTTGCCGATCAGTATGACCGAAGAAGACCATTGCGCTCAGAATGCTATGGCGGAGCGTATAAATGGGATCCTCAAGCAGGAATACTTTCTGAATCACGAGTTCAGGACGGTGACGCAGGCCCGCAGGGCTGTCGATGAGGCCCTGCATTTGTACAATACGCGCAGACCGCATCGATCCCTTAAGCTTCGCACTCCCGAGCAGGCACATGGGGTGGCCGCGTGAGGGAAACCCCCGAGGGCATCGTATAGGTCGAGCCTAACAAATCGATGGTGCGCGATCCTGGAGCGTCGTATCTGAGCCGGCAATCACCCGGAAGCGTCAAATCGCTGATTTTTGAAAAATGTCGAATATCAAATTTTTAATGTCCAATTTCGAAGGTGGGATTGGACATTCGACATTGAGAATTCAATATTCGTGTCTCGTTGATTTGTGCTATGTTTTGACCACCATGAGAAACTGTCCGTCCAATCAGTCAGATCCACGCAACCTGCTGCTGCCGGCGGCGAGTCTTCTCCTTTTCCTGCTCGGCGCCTCCCCCACCCTTGCTGCCTTCACGATCTTCCAGTCCGGTTTCGCCAACCGGGGGTCTTCCTGGGTTGATTACAACAACAATGGCTGGCTCGACCTCCATGACGGGACGACGCTATGGAGGAACAACAACGGCGCAAATTTCACCAGCGCCGGGGTGCTCGGCAGTGGCAATTCTTTCTGGGGCGATATCGATAATGACGGCTTCATCGACATCTACGGCGGCGTTGGTTACCTGATGCGTAACAACGGTGGCACCGGAATCTTCCTTGAGCGGCCTTTTCCCACCCTGCCCATGGGGGAAAGCCAGGCCGCAAGCTGGGCTGACCACGACGGGGATGCATTTATCGACCTCTATGTGGGGGGCAACCAGGGCTCGACGGACGCCTTCGTGTCGAACAACCAGGGGACAAGCTTTACGAAAGGAGTAGAGTTTGCGGGCCGGTATGCACGAGGAATCACCTCCTGTGATTTCGACAAGGACGGGGATATCGATGTGTACGTGTCGCATTACTGGCAGGCTCCAAACCTTCTTTGGGTCAATAACGGGACAGGGGTATTCCTTGAGCAGGGCGCAACGTATGGCGTGGCGGGAGATCCGAACGTGGGGTCCGGGTATGCTCATACCATTGGTTCAGCCTGGGGCGACCTGGACAACGATGGGCACATCGACCTGTTTGTAGGAAACTTCAATCATCACGACTCTCGTATTTCAGAAGATTCAAAATTCCTGCGTAACCTTGGGCCAGGTGGAAGTTACAGGTTTGAGGACAAGAGCTCGTCTGCCGGCCTCGCCTGGCAGGAATCCTTTGCCTCCCCGGCGTTGGGCGATTACGACAACGATGGGGATCTGGACCTGTTTTTAACCACGGTGTACAACCATAATCACCCGGTGCTTTATCGAAACAACGGTAACTGGACGTTTAGCGACGTCACCGCGGAGGAAGGACTTTCAGGACTCAGCGACACCTATCAGGCGGCGTGGGGGGATTTCGATAACGATGGAGATCTGGACCTGGTTACCTACGGTCGAATCTATCAAAACACCTCGAGCGGAAACCATTGGCTAAAGGTCCGCCTGGAAGGGAATGGCACAACCGTAAACCGCTCAGCCATTGGGGCTCAGGTTCGAGTCCAGGTCGGAACCCAGATCCTGACTCGCCAAGTAGAGTCGGGCACCGGTGAGGGGAACACGAGTGAAATGACTCTTCACTTTGGCCTCGGCAGTTGGACCACGCCGGTGAATGTG
>Ga0302133_10002739_pt1 | contig 10692 bp, 7 predicted proteins | sample CB9_331_MG_FD_203121 | JGI IMG/M metagenome (GOLD analysis project Ga0302133, IMG submission 203121) | Marine microbial communities from Western Arctic Ocean, Canada - CB9_33.1 | ecosystem: Environmental > Aquatic > Marine > Oceanic | place: Canada: Western Arctic Ocean | collected 2017-09-19 | reverse complement strand
TTCATCCGCAAACCGCCGCCAACAGTGCCCGGTATACCGCGCATGAATTCAAATCCGACCAGTCCGGCATCGCGGCAGATCCGGGCAAGGTTCACATCCAAGGCCCCGGCACCGGCCGTGATAATCGTCTCATCGACTGTGATTTCAATGAACGAACGGTCCAATCGAATGACCACGCCGCGCACGCCGCCATCCCGGATCAGCAGATTCGAACCAAGTCCCAGCACGGTGCGGGGAATACCATTAGGGCAAGCCGCCAGGAAGGCCGCCAGATCTTCGGCATCAGCGGGGCGAAAGACCACATCCGCCGGTCCCCCGACCCGGAACCAGGCGCTGCCCGACAGATCCACATTCTCGATATAGCGGCCACGTACCGCCGGCAGGCGGGACAGCAGCGTGCCATAATGCTGCTGGGCCGCCATCATGGAATACCACCCATCGCCGCCCGATCCGCAAGCAAGGGAGCCAGTTGTTCCGGCAGGGCGTTGGCCCAGGCAGTAATGGTTCCGGCGCCCAGGCAGACCACCATATCGCCGGCGCGAATATGAGGCTCAATCAAGGCCGGTAAATCTTCCGGCTTATCCAAGGCCAGCACCCGACGATGGCCCCGCACTGTCAGTCCCTGAACCAGGGTGTCGCGGTCTATACCCGCAATCGCCTCCTCACCGGCGGCGTGTACGTCAGCCACCACGACCAGATGGGCATCGTTAAAGCAGGTGCAGAAATCTTCGAACAAATCGCGCAGCCGGGTGAAACGGTGAGGTTGAACCACGGCGATCACGTGACCATCACAGGCGCCGCGGGCAGCTTTCAGGGCGGCGGCAATCTCAACCGGGTGATGGCCATAATCGTCAATCACGGAAACGCCACCCGCCTCACCGGTTTTGGTAAAACGCCTTTTCACCCCGGCAAAGCCCGCCAAGGCAGCAAGCAGGACACCGTCGGCGATGTTCATTTCCTGACCGACGGCAATCGCCGCCAAGGCGTTCAATACGTTGTGGTCACCATGCATGGGCAGATGGAAGCCCTGTAACAAACGGGATTTGTTGCTGGCCCGGTTGGTCAGGACAACATCGAACCGTATGCCGGTTAGGCCAGCGCTGACATCAACGGCGCGCACCGCGGACTGGGGGCTGAAACCGTAGGTCACAATACGCCGGTCCGAGACCCGGTCAATCAGCGCCCGCACCTCCGTATGATCCAGGCACATCACGGCGAAGCCATAAAAGGGAAGGTTTTCGACGAAACTTTGAAAAGCCGCCCGCTCTGTCTCGAAATCGCCATAGAAATCAAGATGCTCCGGATCCATGTTGGTGACAACGGCGATGGTCGCCGGCAGCTTGGTGAAACTACCGTCGCTTTCATCCGCTTCCACCACCATCCAATCTCCGGCCCCCAGGCGGGCGTTCGTGCCATAGGCATTAATAATACCGCCGTTGATCACCGTCGGGTCGTGCCCCGCCTGATCCAGGATTGCCGCGACCATGGAGGTCGTCGTCGTCTTGCCATGGGTGCCACCCACGGCGATGGCCCATTTCAAGCGCATCAGTTCGGCCAACATCTCGGCCCGACGCACTACGGGGATCATCGCTTCGCGCGCCGCCAGCACTTCCGGATTATTGGGTTGCACCGCGGATGAGATCACCACGACCCGTGCTTCACCCAGATTTTCCGACCGATGGCCGATTTTTACCTCGATCCCCAAACCGCGCAGACGGACCACATTAGCGCCTTCCACCTGATCGCTACCCTGTATCCTATAGCCCAGGTTTTGCATGACTTCGGCAATGCCGCTCATGCCGATGCCGCCGATACCGACGAAATGAATAACCCCAATCTCCAATGGCAACGCTCTCATGCCGCCACCCTCTCGCGCATGCCTTTGGTAGCCAGCGCCACGACCATGTTGGCCAGTTGTGCGGCGGCATTTGGCTGTGCGCGGCTGCGCGCGGCGAGGGCAGCCTGCGTCAACGATTCGGGCGCCGCCATGAGCTTGGCCAGTTGCGCTGTCAGGACGGGCGCGGTCAGGTCGACTTCAGGCAGCAGCCAGGCCGCGCCGACGGAACATAGAACCTTGGCATTATCGGTTTGATGATCATCGGTTGCGTGGGCGTAAGGAACCAGCAGGCTGGGCCGGCCAGCGGCCGCCAATTCGCTAACCGTGCCGGCGCCGCTACGGGCAATAACTAGGTGCGCGGCGGCCAGTCGGGACGGCAGATCGGAAAAGAACGCCGCAGTTTCAGCCTCGATCGCCGCCTCGATATATAATTCACGAACCGCGTCGAGATCCTCCACCCGGCATTGCTGCACCACGCGCAGACGCTGGCGGTGTTCGGGGGGCAGGGCAACCAGAGCCTGGGGGATGACCTCGCTGAAGCAGCGGGCACCCTGGCTACCGCCAAAAATTAATAATTGAAATGGCGCGTCTAATTGGGGCGCCCGATAGGTTTGTTCGGCGATGGCCAACACATCACCGCGAACCGGATTACCGGTTAGCAGCTTGGGATAATGGCCAGACCGCGGCATGCGCTTTGTTGCGGCGAAAGAGATCGCGATGGCGTCAACCCGGCGGGCCAGCAGGCGGTTAACCCGCCCCAAGACCGCATTCTGTTCGTGCACCGCGCGGGGCACGGACAGAGCTATCGCCGCCAACATCGTGGGCAACGACGGATAACCGCCGAAGCCAATCACCGCCGCTGGATCGACCTGACGGATCAGACGCCACGCCTGAATGGTGCCAAGGGCGATGCGCGCCAGGGCCTTCACCTTGCCCAGTATACCGCGCCCGGACGGCGTGGCAGACGCAATACGGTGGATGGTCTGACCGGGGAAGCGACCACTGAAGTCATCGCCCCGTCTATCCGTTACGATATCCACGGCGCGGCCACGCCGGTCCAATTCTGCCGCCAGGGCTTGTGCCGGGAAAACATGGCCGCCGGTTCCGCCCGCCGCTAACATGATAGATCCGGTCATGGCAGCCCCCCGAGATTGGGGCGCCGGCGGGTCAGGGACAGCACCATGCCCATGGCCAATGCTAGGGCAATCATGGATGAACCGCCATAAGAGATGAAAGGCAAGGTCATGCCTTTAGTCGGCAACAGGTCCACATTGACGCCAATGTTGATCACCGCCTGCAAACCGAATTGGGTCAACAGCCCGGCGGCGGCCAACAAGACAAAGAAATTATCTTCACGCAGCAACCGGGCAAAACCACGCAAGGTGATAAAGCCGAACAAGGCGACGATGATCAGGCAGGCAACCAGGCCAAACTCCTCGCCCGCCACGGAAAATATGAAATCTGTGTGGGCATCGGGCAAGACCCGTTTGACCATACCCTCGCCCGGTCCCCGGCCCAGAAAACCACCCTGGCCAAAGGCATCCATGGCGCGATCAATTTGATAGGAATCGCCGCTGGCCGGATCCAGAAAGCGGTCGATACGGCTGGCTACATGGGGAATGGTGGCGTAGGCAACGACCGCACCGATCAGCCCCAGGCCGGCCAGGGCGCCGATCCATATCATTGATAAGCCAGCGATAAAACATTGCCCCAGCCAGACTACGGCGACCACCGCCGTCATGCCGAAATCAGGCTGCAGGACCAACAGACCCGCTACCAGAACAAACAAGGCACAACAGATCAAACCGCCAGGTATCCCCTCACGCCGTTGTTCCGCTAGCACCCAAGCTGCAACGACGGCAAAGCAGGGTTTGACGAATTCCGATGGTTGAATGGACAGCCCAGCGAATTGCAGCCAACGGGTCGCGCCCTTGATCTCGGGCCCCAGAAATAGGGTTGCCACCACCAACAATAAGCTTAAGGCAAATCCGACCACGGAAACCCGCCGCACGCCGCGCGGGCTCATCAGCGAGACAACGAACATCACGGCCACGGCCAGGGGCAGAAAAATCGCCTGGCGCAAAACGAAATGCTGGCTTTGTAGTTGGAGGCGTTCGGCCACGGCAGGGCTGGCGGCCAGGGTCAACAAGGTGCCAATGGCGATCAACAAGGCAACCGCCAACAAGGTCCAGCGGTCAACAGTCCACCACCAGCGGCCGACGATAGAGGTATCCGTGCGCGCGAATGAAATCACTGTGACCTTCCCACCGCGCGCCGCGGATAATTACCGTTGCCGCCGCCGTTACTATTGCCATTGCGATTACTTTGACCGGCAATTTCCTGGGCCAACGCGCGGAACTGATAGCCACGGTCTTCGAAGCTGGTGAATTGATCAAAACTGGCGCAGGCCGGCGACAGCAGAATAACCCCACCCTTCCCCGCGGCTGCCGCCGCGTGGGCCGCACGTATCGCTGTGGTCAGATCACCGGATATCTCGTGCGCCACAGCCTTACCGAGACCGCGGGCAAAATCAACGGCCGCCGCGCCGATGAGGAAGGCTTTCGTTACGTTGGGGAAAAGCGGTGTCAGCGTGGCGATACCGCCCTGTTTGGCAATTCCGCCCGCGATCCAGAATATTTTCTCGTAGGCCGCAAGAGCATGGGCCGTGGCCTCGGCATTGGTAGCTTTGCTGTCGTTGACGAACACGATATCACCCTGGCGCGCCACTACTTCCATGCGATGGGGCAGGCCGGGATAATCCGCCAACGCCAGGACAATTTGCGCGGCGGTCAGATTCAACGCCGTGGCCATAGCAAAAGCGGTGGCCGCATTTTGCCAATTATGGGCGCCACGCAGGGTCTCGATTTCATTCAAGTCGGCAACCAGCGCGGCGGGCGCGCCGGGCGCGGCCCGATATAGCCGGCCATCACGGGCAAAGATGCCCTCTGCAACCGCGCCGGTAACGGATATCTCTGCGACCTTGCGCCCGGCCTCCCGCATCTCCTGGCACATTCGAGCTGACCATTCATCGTCGCTGCCTATGACCAGTGTGGCGTCGGGACAGGCCATCTCCAACAAGCAGCGTTTAGCGGTAATATAGCCGTCCATGCCGCCGTGGCGGTCCAGATGATCGGGGCTAATATTCAACAATGCGACCACCTGTGGCCGCAGCCCCTTGGTCAGATCAATCTGATACGAAGACAGCTCCAAAACATAGGCCCCGTCGGCGCCCAGAACGTCAAAATCTAGAATCGGCCGGCCCAGGTTGGCGCCAATCTGAACGTCGCGGCCCGCGCGCGACAAAATATGACCCAGTAGCGAGGTCGTTGTGGACTTACCGTTGGTGCCGGTCACCGCCGCTATGGCCGCCACCGGCCGGGTACGGGCAAACAGTTCCACATCGCCCAGCACCTCGGCCCCTAGGCGGTCGGCGAGGCCGACCACCATATGGGGCCTGGGGTGGGTCAAAGGCACACCGGGGCTCAAGACCAGGGCGGCAATGCCGGCCCAGGCTTCAGGCGATGGCGCCGCCGCTTCGGCGCCCAGGCTAACTGCGTCCAGGCGACGGTTCGGTTCGTCGTCCCAAACCAGCACCCTCGCACCACCCGCGATCAAGGCCCGAGCGGCTGATAGACCGGTCCGCCCCAAGCCGAAGACGGCCACGAATTTGTCACGATATGCGGTGATGGGGATCATCGCTCAGCGCAACTTCAATGTGGCCAGGCCAACCAGGGCCAGAATAACGGCAATAATCCAAAAGCGGATGACGATGGTCGGCTCCGCCCAGCCTTTTTGTTCATAATGATGATGCAGGGGCGCCATGCGGAAGACCCGGCGGCCGGTCATCTTGAATGACGCAACCTGCACAATCACCGACACCGTCTCCAGTACGAACAGGCCGCCGATGATGGCGAGGACAAACTCGTGCTTGGTGACCACGGCGACCGCGCCTAGTCCGCCACCCAGGGATAGACTGCCAGTGTCGCCCATGAACACCATGGCCGGCGGCGCGTTGAACCACAGAAAGCCTAATCCGGCCCCGACCAGGGCGCCGCAATAAACGGCCAGTTCGCCAGCGCCGGGTATGGTGTGCAATTGCAAATAAGTAGCGAATACCATGTTACCGGTTAGATAGGCTATCAAGGCAAAGGCGGACGCGGCGATGATCAAAGGCCCGATCGCCAGGCCATCCAGGCCGTCTGTCAGGTTCACCGCGTTGGAGGACCCGACCATGACCAACGCCACGAAGGGTACGAAAAACATGCCCAGATCGAACAACAGATCCTTGGCAAACGGCAGCGCCAAATGGCTGGAAAGGCTGGCGGGTTGAAACGACATGATCCACAGAGCCGCGATCACCGCGACCACCAATTCCAGCACCAGTTTTAACTTTCCGGGCAGTCCGCGCACGTTGGCCCGTGTTACCTTTAGATAGTCATCGGCGAAACCGATCAGGCCGAACCCGGCGGTGACCAACAGCACGGCCCAGACGAAACGGTTGCTCAAATCCGCCCACAGCAGGGTCGATATCGACAGCGCCAACAGAATCAGGACACCACCCATGGTCGGGGTGCCCTGTTTGGCCACGATATGGCGCGCCGGCCCGTCATCGCGGATCGGCTGCCCCTGGCCCTGCTTACTGCGCAGCCAACGGATCAAAAATGGACCAAAGACAAAGCTGATGAGCAGCGCGGTCATCACCGCCGCGCCGGTGCGGAAGGTCAGATAGCGGAACAGATTGAACAGGCTAAAATCTTCCGCCAGGGGGTAGAGTAAGTTAAATAGCATCCTCGCCCCCTATCCGTTTGCCGCCGACGAATTCATGGCGTCGTCGTCGTCGGGCACAACCTCGCCCAGGCCGCACAAGGCCTGAACAATGGGCGCCATGGCCAACCCCAGGGAACCCTTGACCAGCACCGTGTCGCCGGGGCACACAGCCGCCACGACCTTTGGCAGTAATTGCGCCGATGTTGCCTGGTGATCACCGCGCATGGCCTTGGGTAAGGCGTCGAACAATTGCGCCATATGGGGGCCGCAGGCAAAGACCTGGTCAACCCCTGCCGCCACCAGGGCCGGCGCCAATGCCACATGCAAATCCGGCGCCGTAGAACCCAATTCCAGCATATCGCCCAGCACGGCAATCCGCCGACCCTGGGGTGCCGCCGCCGTGGCCAGGATTTCAATGGCGGCGGTCATGGCGATGGGAGACGCGTTGTAGCTTTCATCGATAACCAGCAATGTATCTTCGCCCAAGACCACGCGATGGCGTTGCCCGCGCCCCTTGGGCGCCGACACCTCGGCCATGGCCAGCGCGGCCAGCGCCAGGTCCGCGCCCAAGGCACGTGCCGCAGCCAGGACCGCCAGGCTGTTTATCGCCCAGTAGCGGCCAGGCGCGCCTACCTTGTAAGTCACGGCCTGGCCATCAATATCGGCGGAGATGCAATTGCAGGTGGGATGCTGGGCCAGACCGATTAAGCGTGCCTGAGCCTTTTCGTGGGTGCCAAAGGAAATAATTTGGTCCACGCCGGCCGACCTGGCCGCTGCTTCCAGGTGGTCATAATGCGCGTTATCGCGGTTCAGTATGGCGACCCCGTCGGGTTCCAGACCGGTGAAAATTTCCGCCTTGGCATCAGCGATCTGACTTAACGAAGTGACGAATTCCAGGTGCACCGGTTCCACATTGGTAATGATAGCGACGTGGGGGCGGACCAGCTGGCTAAGCGGCGCAATCTCGCCGGCATGGTTCATGCCCAATTCAAACACGCCATAGCGGCAATCGCGGGGCATCCGCGCCAGGCTCAGAGGCGCGCCCCAATGATTATTCAAGTTGCCTTGCGAGGCATGGGCGGAAGCACTTCGGGCCAGGGCCTGATACAGGGCTTCCTTTGTCCCCGTCTTGCCCACGCTGCCCGTCACGGCGGCGATCCGGGCTGTAGCGCGGTCGCGGGCGGCACGGCCCAGGGCCTGCAGCCCGGCCAAGGTATCGCCGACCTGCAGCAAAGGCGCGCCCGAATCCAGATCATCGGGCCGGCGGCTGACCATGGCGGCGGCGGCGCCGCGGGCCAGGGCATCGGCGACGAAGCCGTGGCCATCGAAGTTCGGCCCCTGGATCGCCACGAACAGATCGCCGGCCTGAATTGTACGGCTATCGATAGACATGCCCTTGGCCTGCCAGTCAACGTGGCTCCGGCCACCGGTCGCGGCGGCGGCTTCGGCGGCCCGCCAAAGGATAGGGCCGTTCATGGCTTGCCCCCCGCCAAGACCCTGCGCGCCACGTCGCGATCGTCAAAGGGCAGGGTGACGCCTGCAATTTCCTGTCCAGTCTCGTGGCCCTTGCCGGCGATCAACAAGACATCGCCGGCGCCCGACCAGTTGATCGCCGTGGCGATAGCCTGGCCACGGTCGGCGATCTCGGTCGCATCGGGACAACCGATCAGGACCTCGGCCCGGATCGCGGCGGGGTCTTCACTTCGGGGGTTATCGTCGGTGACCACGGTCTTGTCCGCCAGTTCAGCGGCAATACGGCCCATTTGTGGGCGTTTGCCCCGGTCCCGATCGCCACCACAGCCGAAGACCACAATCAACCGGCCTTTGGTATGGGGGCGCAAGGCGGCAATGGCGGCGCGCAAGGCTTCCGGCTTATGGGAATAATCCACATAGACACTGCCTCCGCTGGGATGGCCGCCCACGGCCTGCAAGCGCCCCGGTACGCCGGTCAGATGCGCGGCGGCGGCGAACACCGCGTCCGAATCTTCACCGCAGGCCAGAATTAGGGCAATCGCGCATAAGACATTCTCGGCCTGAAATGCGCCGACCAACGGCAGCTCAAATTCCGCTTGCCGGCCCAGGGCCGCAATGGACAGATGTTGTCCGTTGCCAACAATCTCGCGGCGTAGCAACTCAACATCGCCGCCCGCGCCGAAGGTGAGGATACGGTGGCCTCTAGCCCGGCACACCGCATGCAGACGATCCGTCAGATCAGACCCCATGGGCAACACGGCGGTGCCACCCGGCGCCATAACGACCTGAAACAGATACAGCTTGGCCTGCAAATAGACCTCTTCGTCCGCGTGGTAATCTAAATGATCACGGGACAGGTTAGTAAAGGCAGCCACCATCACCTTTACCCAATCCAGGCGCCGCTGTTCCAGGCCATGGCTTGACGCTTCAAGAACCAAATGGTCTACATCCGCATCGGCCAGGTCCTGCAAGGCTTGATGCAGGACTACCGGATCCGGCGTGGTATGGGTCAGCTTGCGCCGCAGGGGCGCCGAGTTGACGCCCAATGTCCCCAGACTGGCGCCCGAGTGGCCCATGGCGGCCCAAATTTGCCGGACAAAATCAGCAACGGAGCTTTTTCCAGCGGTGCCGGTCACGGCCACGATGGTTTTCGGCTGACCGGCAAAGAATTGCGCCGCCAGTTGAGAGAGGCGGCGGCGCGGGTCTTTATCCTCGATGATAGGCACATCGACGGGGATTTTTAGCTTGGCGGCCAGACCGGGCGGTCCCAACAGGGCGGCCGCGCCACGACGGATCGCTTCCGGCACGAAATCGGCGCCGTCGATGGCACTGTCGGCAACACTACTGGGCAAGGCAGCGAACAAATAACCGGGCGCCACTTCACGGCTATCCGCCGTCAACCCCACTATTTGCCGATCCGCCAGTTGGCTCACCCCGTCCCCCACGAGCTCAATTAACCGCAACGTTCCGGCTCCCGTAGTGCACGGATGAAGACGGCGGCAACGCCATGGCCCGACGGATTGGCTCGGCCCCATCGTCAATGGGCTGAACCCCTAGGATCGGCGCAATTCGGCTGATCACCCGGCCCGCCAGGGGCGCCGCAGTCCACCCGGCGCCGGCAAAGCCATGGGTTTCCGCATCGCCCTTGGGTTCATCCAGCAACACGTAGACGACATATTTTGGTGCGGTCATAGGAAAGGCCGCGACAAAGGAGGAGATCAAAGCATCACGACGATAGCCGCGTAGGCCAGCCTTTTCCGCCGTGCCGGTCTTGCCGCCAACCAAATAGCCCGCCGCCTCAGCCTTGCGCCCGGTGCCTTTCTCGACCACCGCACGGAGCAATCGGCGCAGCTGGCGGGAAGTTCGCGCCCGGATAACCTGGACACCGACCGTGCGCTCGCCCGTCTTGTGCTTGATCAATGTCGCTGGCAGCAACACGCCACCGTTCACCATTGCCGCAAAGGCCGTGGCAAACTGTACCGGACTGACAGCCACGCCATGGCCGTACGAGGCGGTCATGGTGCTTATCTCGCCCCAGCGGGACGGGGTTAAAGGCGTGCCGACCTCGGGCAGTTCCAGGCTGGGCCGGCCCAGCAGACCAAAACGATCAAGATATTTGCGTTGACCATCCCGGCCCACATCCAGGGCCATCTTGGCGGCGCCGATATTAGAGGAATAGATCAGAATTTCGGGCACCGACAACCAGCGGTTTTTGGGGTGGCTGTCGCGAATGGTGAAGCGGGCTGATCGGATAGGCTTTCTCGCGTCATAGAGACCCTGAATTCCGGTCGCACCGCTGTCTAGGGCCATGGCCACGGTCAGCACCTTAAACACCGAGCCCAACTCGTATACGCCCTTGGTCGCGCGGTTGAAGAGGGACATGTCGGGTGCGGCCGAGGGATGATGGGGGTCAAAATCTGGTAACGAGGTCAGGGCTAGAATTTCACCCGTATTGGCATCCATCACCACGCCGGCGGCACCCGAGGCGCGAAAGCGGTTCATGGCCAATGACAGTTCGTCACGCAGCGCGTGCTGCACCCTTACATCCAATGCCAGTTGCAAGGACTGTCCCAGGGGGCCGCGGTCACGCATTTCCTGGTCAAAGTATTTCTCGA
>Ga0302133_10002736_pt1 | contig 10705 bp, 10 predicted proteins | sample CB9_331_MG_FD_203121 | JGI IMG/M metagenome (GOLD analysis project Ga0302133, IMG submission 203121) | Marine microbial communities from Western Arctic Ocean, Canada - CB9_33.1 | ecosystem: Environmental > Aquatic > Marine > Oceanic | place: Canada: Western Arctic Ocean | collected 2017-09-19 | reverse complement strand
TCCCATTACTCGGCCACAAAGCGCGCCAATTCTAACAGGGAGTCGGGCACTCTTGAGTAACAAGAACCCCCGAACTAGGGCCGCTGGGCGTACCAGCCGCCGTCGGACAGGTCGCGGAACAGCGTGGTGCGCGTGCCGTCCTCTAGCGTCACCGTGAAGTAGCGCCGGGCGATGGGCCGGTCGCGCCACCACTCGTCGACTATCTCCCACACGTCGGTCACCCTCGTGACCCTTAGTGGCGTCACCCTTAGCGCTCGTCGCCCGCCCTTCGGCCCCGTTGCGCCCGGCTTCCCCTTCGCCCCCTTAGTCCCAGTCACTAGGAGAGGCCGCATGTCCGGTGCCTCCTGTACATCGAGGGGCACCGGGGCGTTCAGGGGTCGAAGTGGACTAGGGCCTGTCGCCTTTCCGGTATTCGGGACCACGGCTCTACCTCTCTTACCCTGTACACCGGGGGCCGGGCGCGCAGACGCCGGGCCAACTGCCGCATCGTCTCGCGCAATTGTTCTTGCCTGCGCACGTCCGCGAACAGGCTGGACTGTATGCCGGACTCGCCGGTGAGGCCCGACAGCGTCAACCGCAGATCCTCCAGCGCCCCCGGCAGTGCGGTCCCGGCCAGTGCGCCCTTCATCGCGGTCATCGCCCGGTCCCGCCCGCCGACAGCGTCCTTAAACGCCACGCTCTTCGCCCACGGGGCCCTGCCGATCACCGCGCCCTGTACCGACGCCGTGCGCACGTACCGCCCGTGCAGGCCTGGCCGGGCGAAGGCACGACCGAGCAGCATGTCAGTACCCAACAGCAACGTATTCATAGAGGTCGCCGGTGCGGGAAACGTGAGTTCTTCCACCAGTTCTTCATCAGCCCTGTATGGGACTACTACCCGGGCGTCGATGCCGCTGGCCAACTCCCAGGCTGCCCGGCCGTCGGGCCCGAACTGCGCCTGCATCACGCCGATGTCCAGGGCAGCTACGTCACCAAGCACATGCAGCCCGAACCTGTGCAGGCGAACCTTCGCGTCCCACGTAATGGGCAGCAGGTCTACCGACTGCGCTCGCAAAAAGCTGGCTGTGTCGTCAGGCACGCGGGACGTCCGGCCCGGCCCGGTCATGGTCGCCGCCACATAGGCCGGGAACTTGCCGTCGGCGACCCCTACACGCGCTTCCAGGTCGTACGGAACGGCGTGCAGCAGGGCGGCAGCGGCGGCGGCGTCCCCGCCATACAACCTGCCCAGGCCGGACAGACCCACGTACAGCGTGCCCAGGGTGCTGGGCACATTGGTGGACGCCTGCTCCACCGAGGGACTCCTGCGAGACAGCGCCACCGCCAGCGAATCGAACACCCGGCGGTAGTAGGACTCGTCGGCCTGCACGGCAATGGCGTCCCGACAGCGCGCAGACGCCTCCCGAACAGGCATACCCGTCACGACCCCCTCCACTTCGGGAGAGCTGTCCCGCACAATCTGGCCAGGGCCGACTACTATGAACGCCTTGCCTCGCAGCACTGGGTACCGTCTTCGCTCGGCCTTCACGGCCAGGTGCGTTACGAGTACACAGGCGATCTTCATGTGGTCCAATGCCATCAGACCCACAGTTTACAGAACAAGCGTTCTGCACTCAAGTAAGGTAACAGGACACCTCTGCATCCCTATGGCACGCGACGCGTGATCGGGAAAGCGCTATTAGGGTGAGGGCTTGACAGGTCAGGCATGAGACAATATTATCGGGGCAATGCTCGCATGAGGCTAACGGAGCCTCATGCCACCGGAGCGGAGAGCTTTTTACGCCCCCTCTGGAAGAGGTCTGAGAGACCGGCTCCTCGGGCGATGTATATCAAGCGTTTTAGTAGGCCGAAATAGTCCGGAGCAGTCTCCGGGATAGTCCGCAGTCCAAGGAGGGGTCGCATATGGCAACGTTGAGGAAAAGTGATCTGACCGCCCGAGTCGCATCCAAGTTGAGCGGGTCGAGGGCCCAGGGCGAAGCCGCCCTCAACGCGGTCTTGGACAGCATCCAGGAAGCGCTCGCGACCGGAGACCGGGTAGTTCTCACCGGTTTCGGCTCCTTCGAGGTCAGGCAGGTCAAGGCCCGGCGAGTCAGGCCCATCCGTGGCGGCCAGGCGGGTTCCCTCATAACGGTTCCGGCGCACAAGCGCGTCGGGTTCACCGCGGGGGCGAACCTCAGCGCGGCTGCCCAGTAGCAGTCACCTCATCTTGGCCCCCGTAGGGGCTTAACCCGGGAGGGCGAAGGCGATCTCGCGGCAATAGAGCGAATTTTTAAGGCGGGCCTCGTCCCTACGGGTCCGCCTTTTCGTTTGTTTTCCAACCCGCCCCACATCGTGGGGCTTTTTCTAGCGGAGAGTACACACCGGCATGAAACCCGAACTCATAGTCGACTACGCCAACGCCGTGGGCGAGGGTCCGCTCTGGCACCCGCAAGACAAAAAGCTCTACTGGGCGGACATCCCCCCCGGCAAAATCTACCGGCACGACCCGGCCCTAGGTAAAAGTGAGTTGTACTTCACCGCACCCACCGGCATCGGCGGCTTCACCATCCAGGCCGACGGCTCGCTCCTGTGCTTCACCTACAACGCCGGTATCGGGGTTATCGAAGACGGCGAGTGGCGCTGGGTGAACAAGGGTCTGGAAAACGAGCAAGGGCGCAAATTCAACGACGTCATCGCCGACCCGGCGGGCCGGGTGTTCGCCGGGACCATCGTCAACGAGCAGGGTAGGGGCGCGCTGTACCGCATGGACCTCGACGGCACGCTGACCCAGGTCGAAACCGACATCGGCATCTCTAATGGCATGGGATTTTCCCTCGACCACCGACTCATGTACTACACCGACACCGAGACCCAGCGCATCGACGTTTTCGACTACGACGTCGACTCCGGCGAGCTGTCCAACAGGCGCACATTTGTGGACACCGGTGACGGGTGGCCCGACGGCATGACCGTCGACTCAGACGGCCATATCTGGTCGGCCGGGTTCGGTAAGAGCGGCGTCACCCGCTACGCTCCCGACGGCTCGGTAGTGGGCAGGGTGGACGTGCCCATGCTCAAAACTACGTCAATAATTTTTGCTGGCGATGCCCTTACCGACGCCTACGTCACCTCGGCTGGCGGCGATGACAAGGCCGAGTCCGGCGAGTACGCCGGTGCCCTGTTCCGCCTCGACATGTCCGAACTGGGCGTCAAAGGCGTGCCCGAGTTCCCGTCTCGTATCGCCCTTTAGGAGCTTTCATACACATGGCCGATACCATCGCCGACGGCATTTACTCCAGCCCCGACCTGCCCGCCGTCGCCGCCGATATGGCAGAGGCGGCAACCCGCCTCATAGACTCCCTTTCGGCCGCCCAGAAAGCCCGGGCGCTGTACTCAGACAACCACTACGAGCGTCTGTACTGGAACTACGCGCCCATGCAGTACCGGGGCCTGCCGCTAGGTGAAATGGAGCCCCCGCAGCAGGCGATGGCGTTTGACCTGCTCGCCACCGGTATGTCCGACGACGGGGCGGACAGGGTCCGCCAGATCGCCAATTTGGAAGTCGTGCTGGGCGAAATGGAGGCCGCCGCGAGCACCGGAGTCTTCCCCCGTGATCCCGGCGGATACTATTTACGAATCTTCGGAACCCCAGGTTCCGACGCCTGGTCTTGGAGCTTGAACGGGCACCACGTCTACGCCGCCTTCACCATCGTGGCTGGCCGTGCCATCGCCTCCACCCCCAACTTCCTCGGCTCCAACCCCGCCCAGGTGCCGCACGGCTACGAAGGCGCTGGCACCGGCGTGCTGTGGGACACCGACGAGCGTGCCCGCGAGCTGCTCGCCTCTCTCGACAAAGGCCAACGAACAAAAGCAATCGTGAGTGACCTGGCCCCGCTCGACATCTACACGTTGAACTCGCCCATCCTCGTCGACGGCCCCGGCACCGTGCTGCCGCCGTCAGGGTTGTCGGCGGGCGACATGAATGCGGGCCAGCGCGACCGCCTCTGGGACATGGTGTCCGGGTACGTGAACCGGCTGCGGCTCGAGCTTGCCGCGCCCATCTTGGATGGTTTGAAGAGTGACGACTTTGGTCGCTTCGACTTTAGCTGGGCGGGCGGCGACCAGCCCGGCCAGGGCCGCTACTTCCGCATCCACCGGCTGCAACCGGGCAGCTTCCTAATAGAGCAGGACAACGTGCAAAACGAGGCCAACCACATCCACTCCGTCATGAGGGATTTGGACGAAGACTTCGGCGTCAACCTCCTGCGCCACCACTACGAAGCGGCGCACCTGCACCATTGACCCCACCTGAACCCAAGGATGGACGCGGCTACGAGTACAAGCCCGACTTTGAGGAGAACCCGTCTCTCGAAGTTCCCCCTCAGCCGCCTGCCGTATACGACCCCGACGACCCCGAAGGCCTCGACACGGGGGACTTCGACGATGATGAGGACCTGAGAGAGGGCTACGAAGGCCCCTACAACTCGGACGAAGACGAGGGCGGGGGCTCCATGAAGCGCCTGCAGATCGGCTGCGGTGTGTTCATCCTCCTCGCCCTGGCCATGGCCATCGTCGTGCCCGTCTTCGGCAGTTTCGGCGGAGACGACGGGAATAGTGGCCCTGGCGCTCCTGCCTGCGACCTGTTCCGTGAACTGGTCGAAGATTCCCAGGGCGAAGGCGGCGTTCTCATCGACTCAGGGTTCGTCGATCGAGTCGCCCGGATATCTGAGGAGGCGGTGGACGCCGAGTTGCCCATTCGCGACTCCAGCGCTGCGCTACACATCGCATCCACCGTCGTGCTGACGGGCCAGTTGTCCGAAGAGGGCCTGGCCGAGATAAACACGCAGTCGGACAACCTCATCCAGGCCTGCCGCAACGGCGGGTATTTCTTCGGTTAATTTGCCCACGAAGCCCCACCACAGGTAAATTAATGACCGACGGACTGGTGCGCAGGCGGCGCGCGGGTTCTATTGCCGACTCTTTTTTGCCCGGCCGCACTGCCGGGGTTCTGCGAGCGTAACAATGCGAATCGACCGACTCGACGTCTACTACGTGGCCATGCCCCTCATCGCGCCGTGGCGCACGGCCTACGGCGCGGACTACGACATCCACTCCGTGCTGGTGAAGGCCACCAGTGGCGACAACTACGGCTGGGCCGAGTCCACTCCGTTCTTTGCGCCCACTTACCTTAGTGAGAGCGCCGGTGGTGCCTACTACCACGTCACCGAGGTGTTCGGCCCTCAGGTCGTCGGCCGCGAGTTCGACACCGCCGCCGACCTGAACGACGCCCTGACCATCTTCAAGGGAAACAGCTTCGCCAAAGCGGCCATCGAAATCGCCTGGTGGACGCTGCAAAGCGACATCACCGGTACGCCCCTGCACAAATTGCTCGGCGGCGAAACGCGCGAAATCATCGCCGGTGCAGACTTCGGCATACAGGACACCATCGACGAGCTATTGGAAGCAATCCAAGGTGCAGTGGACGCGAACTTCCCCAGGGTCAAGCTCAAGGCCGCGCCGGGGTGGGACCTGGACATGCTCAAGGCAGTGCGGTCCACCTTCCCGGGCATGACGTTCCACATCGACTGCAACTCCGGCTACACCCTCGACGACCTGCCGCTCTTTAAAGAGATCGACAAAATCGGCCTCGCCTTCATCGAGCAACCCCTGCACTGGAACGACGTGCTCGACCACGCCGAGCTAGCACGCAACATCGAAACCCCGGTGTGTTTGGACGAAACCATCCACTCGGTAAAAGCCGCCGAGCAGGCTATAGCCGTGGGCGCGTGCAAGTACATCAACATAAAGCCAGGCCGCGTGGGCGGGCTGCACAACGTTAAGCTCATACACGACATGGCGGCCGAAGCGGGCATACCCGTGTGGGTCGGCGGCATGCTGGAGAGCGCGCTGGGCGGCGCAATCTGCGTCGAGGTGGCCACCCTGGCCAACTTCACCTACCCCGGCGACCTGTTCGCCTCCTCGCGCTTCTACGTCGAAGACCTGTGCGAGCCTCCGACCGTAATGACACCGAACCACACCTTCATGCCATACGAAGGACGCCTGCCCGAGCCCAACCCGGACCGGCTGGCCGCCCTTACGAAACACCACGCGGCGGTGCTGCCCAATGCCTAATTTGGCGAGCAAGGAGGGTCCAACGGACCCGGCGGCAAAAGTAAGCGACGCCCTCGCGTCTCTGGCCATTGACCACGAGATCATCGAGATCGACCCCGACTTCGCCGACACCGCGCAGTTCTGTGAAAAGTACGGCTACCCGCCCGAGCGCAGCGCCAACACCCTGCTAATAGCGTCGAAAAAAGGCCCGGAGCAGTACTGCGTCTGTGTCGTGCTCGCTTCGACATCGCTCGATGTCAACAAGCGCGTGCGCAAGCTCATGGGCGTTCGCCGCGTCTCGTTCGCGTCCGCCGAGCAGACCAAAGACGTCACCGGCATGATGATCGGCGGCGTAACCCCGTTCGGCCTGCCTGCCGACATCCCCATATACGTGGACGATGCTATCGACGGCCTCGACTACGTCATACTCGGGTCCGGCTCCCGGTCCACCAAGATAAAGATGCCCGGTGCCCAGTTCGCCAAGGTCCCCAACGCCGAATTCATCTCCGAACTAGCCGTGCCCCGGGCGTAGCGTGTCTATTTCAACTGCTTTAGCTGGCCAGCGCCCGACGTGGGTCGAGATAGACCTCGACCGGCTCGTCGGCAACTACCGGGCCGTCAGCGACCACCTGCCGTCGGACGTAACCGTCATGGCGGTGGTGAAGGCCGACGCCTACGGTCACGGCGCGCCCCGCGTTGCAAACGCCCTGCAAGCGGCCGGTGCCAAGACCTTCGGCGTCGCGATAACAGAGGAAGCCGTCACACTTCGTGAGGCCGGGGTTTCCGGGGCCATACTCGTGTTCGGCGGCTGCTTCCCCGGACAAGAAGAAACCTTCGTTGAATTGGGCCTCACCCCCACCATCTACGACATGGACGCCGTCCGTCGCCTCTCAGCTGTGGCTCTTGCCCGGAAGCAGGTCGTTGGTTATCACCTCAAACTCGACACCGGCATGGGCCGCCTGGGCATCGGCCCGGACGACGTCGCCGGGTTCGTCGAACAGGCCACCGGCTACAAGGGCGTACGGCTGGAAGGCATCTTTTCCCACCTGTCGTCGGCCGACGAAGACGACCTGACGTACACAAAGCAGCAGATCCGCATCTACACCGAGGCCGTCGACGGCATCGAGGCCGCCGGTCACCACCACATCGTCCGCCACGTCGCCAACAGCGCGGGCACGCTCCTGCACAGCGGCTCGTGGTTCGACATGGTCCGCGCGGGCCTTTCGCTCTACGGCATCCACCCGTCGCGCCACCGTGGTGCGGTCGAACTGTCGCCCGTCATGTCGTTTAAAACCCGCGTCGCCTTCGTTAAAACCGTGCCTGTCGGCACTGCCCTGGGCTACAACCGCACCTTCAAAACCGACCGGCCGTCCCTCATCGCTACCCTACCGGTGGGCTACGCCGACGGCCTCGCCCGCCTCACGTCCAACAAGGGCCACGTGCTCATCGCCGGTGAAGAGGCTCCCATAGTCGGCAACGTCAGCATGGACACCACGCTCGTAGACATCACAGACATCCCCGGCGTTGGTCCCGGCGAAGAGGCGGTGTTCATCGGCACACAGGGTGACGCGAGCATCAGTGCAAGGGCAGCGGGCCGGTGGGCGTCGACCATCCCTTACGAGGTCGTGTGCAGAATAAGCCGAAGGGTGCCGAGGCTGTACCTCAGCGCGGGTAAGTCGGGAGAACTAGAGGTGGAGAACTACAAGGGCGATACTGAGGGCTAGCCAACGGGCTAAAGAGAGCTAGCCCGCAGGCTGGTCGGTAATGCCCGTGCCCATGCCCATGCTCGTGTCTGGGCCTGGGGCCGAGCCTGACCCAAACTCGTCGCCGGACCTGGCTATGAAGTACAGCGCCAGCACCGTGCCACCAATCAGGCCCACAACCGAGGCCGTCTGGCCAAACCCCAGCCCCAAATCGGGGCCGTGCCCGAACCAGATCTTCTTATTCGCGATGAACCCCCACATGACCGGGCCCACAATCGTGCCCAATCGGCCCGTCAGGCTGTGCAGCCCGAAAAACTGACCGGCGTGCTCAATGGGGACAATCTTCAGTAGTAGTGGCCTGTCGGTCACCCATGTCCCGGAGACCATTATCCCGCTGGCCGCGCCGATCACCCAGTACAGGTCGGACGGGAGGCCCAGCCAGGGTATGGCAACGGTACCGAGCAGGACGAAAAACCACGCCACCATGACTATCTTCATCGTACGGAACGGGCCGATGGCATCGTTGAGCTTGCCCCACCGCTGTGCCGACGCTGCCGCCGCCACAATCCCCAACGCCATCACTCCGTAGACTTTCTGTTCGCTGAAACCAATAGTCTCGGTGCCGTATAGGAAGGCGAAAATGGACGCGGTGTTCACAGCCAGGTAATACCAGAACCGCCCCACCAGCAGGCTGCGCAGGCCGGGGTACGCCGAGGCGTTCCGCATTGTAGCGACCAGGTCGGTGAAAGCGCCCTGGAACCCGCTACCCACCCAGCCGGACGGCGTGTTCGTCTCCTCTCGCAGCTCCCAGGGCCGCTCCCGCAGCAAAATAAGGACCGGCAGTGTCATTACCAGCATGAGCAGGCCGATCACCCGGAACGCCGCCACGTAGTCCTGACCGTAGTAGAGCCCCACCCCTACTGCCAACAGCGCGCCAACATAGCCGACGCCCGCGCCGACGCTGCCAATGAACCCCCGGTTGCCCTCGTGGCTTACCTCGACCAGCAGGGCGTTGTAGATGACCGTACCCACGTGCATGGTCACCACCGCGGCAATGAATAGCATCACCGTGACTTCTGAACTGCTTACCCCAAGAAGGAACGTCGCGGCGATGCCGATCATCGAGAACAGCCCGAGGAAGGGCAGCCGACGCCTGGCGTTGTCGGACATCGCGCCAATCACCGGGGAAACGAACAGGTTAATCACCATCGCAATGGCCACGACAAAGCCAACGGTGGCGTCGTTGCCATGCATGACATTGCGCACCCAGAGAGGGAAAAGCACACCCATAATGCCGGTGAAAAACAGGGTGTTGGACACGTCGTAGACGGCCCACGAGCCTATGGAAATACGGGACGCTGACACGATCCCAGCGTCGCTGGCGCGATCGTCGGTTGGGTCGTCGTGCGCGGAAGCTCTCCGGAGTGTCGGCATCGGTCTCCCAGTGCGAATCGTCGAGCCCTCCACATAGCCGGGCAGGCCGCCGAACCGCAACACTACCCCGCCTCGCTAGGCAGCACCAACATATCCGTCCGCCGACGGCCGGTCAACCAGCCAACGAGCCTACGGGATGTGGTTGGCTATTACGATGCCGCTTCGGCCCCGACAGGTGCGGGAGGATCACCGGTACTAGGGTCGCTACGGCCCGCTTCAGGCGTATCTGCCTGAGGCTGAACAAGAGAGATAAGCGCCCCCACCGGCACGAGTATCAGCCCGGCCATAGAGGCGATTATTAGTGGCAGTCTCAGGTCGCCCATCGCCTCCTGCAGGAACCCCGTCATCATCGGTCCGACCACCATCCCTACGGACACCGCGGTCATCACGGCTGCTACCGCTATTGGTATGCGGTCGCGCGTCACACCCTTTAGCTGGAACGCCGCGCTATAAAGCAGCGGGAAGTAGGCCCCCGACAGCCCACTCAGGGCCGCGTACAACACCAGCAGCGGCAGGCTCTCCGTCAGCGTCATGGCCACATAACCGGCCGTCATCGCCAGGCCCAGCACCACCAGCACCGGGTTGAGCAGCCGGGAACGGCCCAGCAGGAACGCCATCACCACCCCGGTAATGCCGCCAATGCCCATGTTTATAGCCAGCAGCCCGCCTGACCACTCCAGCGCCACGTCGTAGCGTTCCAGCATCAGCGTGGGGAAAAAGCTTATGAACGCCGCCCAGGCCATCACCGCCCCGGCCATGCCCAGGCAGGCCAGCAGCAGGTCCCGGTGCAGCAGCGTGTCTCGCACAGAAGTAGAAGCCCCGGGCGTTTCTACTTCGACCGCGATGAGAACTGATGCCCCAATCGTCTCGGCTTCTACTCCTGGTCCGGTCGAAGTAGAAACGCCTTCGGCTTCTACTTCTAGTGCGCCCCCGTCGGGCACTTTGCCTCGCCGTTTCGCCACCGGGTGACGGTCCCGGCCGAATAGTATCCAGGCGACCGTCAGCACGGCGTACAGGCCCCCGGAAACGTAAAACGCCGTTCGCCAGTCGCCGCCCAGTAGCGTCAAGATGAAGGGCGTTGCCACAAGGCCTGCGCCCATAACAAAGCCAAACGAAGCGTTCGACAGGCTGTTGACGAAGACAATTCGATCCGCGGGGAACCACTGGGCGATCAACGCTGCCCCCGGCGGCTCCATCGCCATCAGCGCCACACCGAAGCCGACCCGTGCCAGGAGGAGCACCGCGAACGCCGGGGACCAGCCCTGCACGAAAATAAGCAACGCGCCCAGCACCAGCGTCGAGGCGATAACCACCTTCGGGCTGAACCGCGCCGTCCACCACCCCAGCGGCAGGGCCAGCACCATGTTCCCCCACGAAGACGCAGCGCCCAGCATCCCCTGCTGGGCTGGTGACAGGTTCAGGTCCTCGGCGATGGACGGCATGAGAATGCCGATGTTGAACAAAACGACAAAGCCGGTCAT
>Ga0302133_10002721_pt1 | contig 10742 bp, 7 predicted proteins | sample CB9_331_MG_FD_203121 | JGI IMG/M metagenome (GOLD analysis project Ga0302133, IMG submission 203121) | Marine microbial communities from Western Arctic Ocean, Canada - CB9_33.1 | ecosystem: Environmental > Aquatic > Marine > Oceanic | place: Canada: Western Arctic Ocean | collected 2017-09-19 | reverse complement strand
CTCGTCAGACCTGGCGGGATCCTGCTGGTCGGTGTGCCGAATGTCGGGGGGCTGAGCCCGAGGCTCAAGAGCTGGCAGAGCCGACTGGGACTGAAGACCAAGCGCTGGCGGCACTACGCGGCGTTGCACCACCTGTGGTTCTTCACCCCGGCCACCCTCAGGCGGGTCGCCGAGGCGGCCGGTTTTGAAGTCGTACGCTGGGAAACGCCCGTCATGCGTCGTTCCCACCGCTCCGACGCGCTGACCGGCGTCTATCGGGTCCTGCTCGAGACCTGCCGCGCTGGCAGCCTGTTGGACCTCTACGCGCGAAAGCCTTAGGGTCTCTCGATCAGTGGCCGCTTGGGCCCCTGTAGTCCTTCTCGCCGGCCTCGATCCTCACGTCCAGACGGTTGTCGGGCGGCGGCAGCGGGCAGGTGGTGTGCGGGTTGAACGCGCAGGGCGGGTTGTAGGCCATGTTGAAGTCCACCGTCGTCCAGCCCTCGGCATCGGGTGCGTCCGCGTAGAGGAACCGCGCCGCCGAGTAGGTCTCCTCACCGCTGGTTAGATCCCGCATGATGAACCACAACTGGCTGCCGGAGTTGACCGGGAGCATCCGCATCTCGGTGCCAGCCACGGTCAGTGTCACGTACCCGGTGCTGGTGTAGGTCTCGATGTCACCCAGGATGTTCATCGTCTTGACGGTGATGGGCTCGGTATGTGGCGTGAACTTGCCACGCACGCGGTAGCCTGGGTCCACCCCATACCAGTCGAGCCCGGTGAAGTTCTTGCGGATGTCGGTGTCGGTGTCGCGGACACGAATGGCTAGACGCTCGCCGCTGTAGTGCACCCAGAGCGACACTGGTCCCCATGTGAGCGTCAGACGCCGCTCCGCGGGGTATAGCTGTGCGGTCGTGACCGCCTCGCCGTCGACCGTCACGGTGCCGCCCGCCGGTGCGCGGACCACGACCGTGCCGCCGCGATACTCGAACACGCCGGCCTCCGCCGGCACCAGGTCCGGCAACACGAAGTCGTTCCGCTGGCTCGAGCCGAAGCTGTTGTCACCTTCACGAAGAAAGAAGAGCGCGGAGACGGTCAGCCATCCGTCGTCGGCCCGCAGGGTCGCCTCGCGTTCGACCCGCCAGGCCTCAATTTCGTCTTCGTACTCACTGGCGGCCGCGCTCACCGCCGCCACACCGAGACCGGCGGCCAGCGCCACCGCCAGGAACTGTCGCATCTGTGTGTGCATGGACTCCCCTCGTGCGGATCGAACCACAGTCGGTGTCGAGGGTCAACGCCGTCCTTGCCAGGTCCACTGCCGGGCGCGGCGGTGTGCAACAATCAGCGATCGATCATGACTGACGAGCGCCCTGTCTTCACGAACGAGCGACCTGTCTTCCAGCACCCGCCGTGGATGGTCGGGATCATGCTGATCCTCGGCGTGATGTCGCTACTGATCGGATTGACGATCGACCCGTTCTGGCTGGTCATGGGGAGTCCGGCCATCCTGACGCTCGTCGTGTATATCGGCGTGCGGATCGCTCTGTGGCGGCGGTTCCGAGACTGACCGGACGCCATGCGCGCACAGGGCGAAGAGCCGCTGAGGCCAGCGGCGGTGGCCGGGAGCTGGTACCCGAACGAGGCGGCGCCGCTGCGTGCGGCCGTGACGGCGCACCTGGCGACCGCGGCGGATGGCCCGCCCGGTGACATCGTCGGCATCATCGCGCCACATGCCGGCCTCGTCTATTCGGGCCCCGTCGCGGCGCACGCCTACAAGGCGGTCGCGGGCCGCGCCTATGACGTGGCGGTGCTTGTCGGGCCGTCGCACCACGTGGGGTTCGACGGTGTGGCGATCTATCCGTCCGGGGCGTTCGACACCCCGCTCGGCCCGGCGCCGGTGGCCGCGGAGGTCGCCAGCCGGCTGATGGCCGCACCCTGCATCGGGCTTCACCCGACGGCCCATGGCCGTGAGCATTCGCTCGAAATGCAGCTTCCGTTTCTTCGTCTCGTTCTGCCCGAGACCCCGATCGTGCCGCTGCTCATCGGCCACCAGGAGCGTGACACTATCCTGGCGCTGGCCGAGACACTTGGCGAGACGCTCGCCGGGCTGACACCGCTTCTCGTCGCCAGCACCGACCTGTCTCACTACTTTGACGCGGCCCGCGCCGCCGTGCTCGACGGCGTGGTCATCGACCATGTGACCCGTTTTGACTCGGAGGGGCTGTTGAAGGCGTTCGAGCGGCACCCGCCGCACGAGCGGGGCCGTTGGGTCGCTTGCGGCGGCGGCGCGGCAATTGCGGTCATGAAAGCGGCGGCCAGCCTGGGGGCGAGCGAGGCCAGGGTGTTGCGCTACGCCGATTCGGGGGACGTCTCGGGCGACAAGACGTCGGTTGTCGGCTACCTGGCCGCCGCGTTGGGTAGCTTTGGACCCGAGGAATCAGCAGCCCCTTCGGCCTCGCACGGGGCCGACGGCGGCGAACGATAGTTCATCAGAAAGCGAGGACTCCGGTGATCTGGGAGTCGACGGCGTTGATGACCGCGATCGAGGCCGGCTTCCTGCAGAAGCCGTTCTCGCTGGCCGCCCTCGCGCGCACGCTACAGCACGCCGTCGAAGGATGATCACGGTCGTCACCCGTAACGCGTGGCGAGAGCCGGAGGGAGACCGCTACAGATGCTCGAGCCGGACGAACGAGGCACGTTACTGCGACTTGCGCGGGACGCCATCGCCGCGAGACTCGAAGGCCGCGCCGTCGACCTGCCGGTGGCGACCGGTGGGCTGACCCGCCGTAGCGGCGCATTCGTGACGATCGGTCACCGGAATCGGCTACGCGGCTGTGTCGGATCGGTCGAGCGGCACGAGCGCCTGATCGACGTCGTGGCCCGATGCGCCGGCGACGCCGCGACGGTGGACCCGCGGTTCCCGCCGCTACCACTGGACGATCTGGCCGACGTCGTGCTGGAGATATCCGTCCTTGGCCCATTCGAACCGATCGAGGACCCCGCCTCGGTGGAGGTAGGGCGTCACGGTCTCGTCGTCGAACAGGGGAAGCGCCGCGGCCTGCTGCTCCCGCAAGTGCCTGGCGAGTGGGGCTGGGACCGCGAGACCTTTCTCTCGCAGACCTGCGTCAAGGCTGGTCTGGCGTCCGATGCCTGGAAAACCGGCGCCAGGCTCTTCACGTTCGAAGCCTACGTCTTCGGTGAGGGGGCGTAGACGGGGTGTCGCCCCGAACCCCTCGCCGGCCCTCGGGGGCGGGCGGGGCGGGCGATGCTCACGTCTGCGGCTGCATCAGTTCCCTGAGCGTTCGCAGGTTCTCCAGATCCATTGGGTCGGGTTCGGTGTTCGCCGGTTGCCCCGACCGGCCTTTTGGTGTCTCGAGCACCATCGGGAGATCCTGCATGCGAGGGTCCGTGAGCAGGCGCCGGAACGCACCCAGTCCGACGTGACCGCTGCCGATGTGCGTGTGTCGGTCGACCCGGCTGCCGAGCGGCGTTTTCGAGTCATTGAGGTGTATCGCTCTGAGCCGGTCGAGTCCCACGTATCGGTCCAGCTGCCCTATCGTCGCCGCATAGGAGGCGTCCGTCGCCAGGTCGTAGCCGGCGGCGAGCAGGTGGCACGTGTCGAGACAGACGCCGATCCGCTCCGCGGTCGCGGCCTGGTCGACCGCCGCGATGATGACCCCGAGCTGCTCGAACGTGTGGCCCAGGTTGGTGCCCTGTCCGGCGGTGTGCTCGAGCAGCAGCATCGTCCGCTGGTCCGGGCGGTCAGCCAGCACCGAGACGATGCCGTCCGCGATCCGCGCCAGCCCCGCCTCCTCGGTGGTCGTCGTGTAGGCGCCCGGGTGAAGCACCACGCCGAGCAGGCCCAGCGCTTCGGCCCGGTCCAGCTCTTCAACGAGGGCGGCGCGGGATCGGCTGCCAAGGGTGTCATCCGGCGTGCCCAGGTTGATCAGGTAGCTCGCGTGGGCCATCACGGGACGCACATCCAGTTCCAGACTGAGGCGCCGGAACTCGGCTATCTCGGTGTCCGGTAGCGGGCGGGCGCGCCACTGACCCGAGGACTTGGTGAAAATCTGTAGCGAGTCGCAACCGGCCGCCCTGGCGCGTTCCACGGCACGGGGCAGTCCGCCCGTGATCGACATGTGTGCTCCGAGTCTGGGCATTGTTAGAGTGTAGACGGGGCTTCGCCGTCAGTGTTTAGACGGGGCTTCGCCGTCAGTGTTTAGACGGGGCTTCGCCCCGAACCCCCGCGGACCCTTGTGGGGGCCCCATCGCCCCACGCCGGGCCCGCGGGGCGCGCATGTGCGCGCCCGGCCGTCTGCAACGGCCATTTAGACGGGGCTTCGCCGTCAGTGTTTAGACGGGGCTTCGCCCCGAGCCCCTCGCAGACCCTTGTGGGGGCCCCATCGCCCCACGCCGGGTCCGCGGGGCGCGCATGTGCGCGCCCTGCCGTTTGCAACGGCCACTTACCCGAACCCCCCCGGGCCCTGGCTCAGGGCGAGCGGGAGACCGACTGGCTTGCTGGCCGAGGCGACGGGGTGTTTTGCTTGCGTGATCGCGGATCGGTGGAGGAAAATTAAGATTTCGCCCACGCGGTCACTGGTCCGCCTGACGTCACGGAAGCCCCACATGAGCACGCACAACACCTTCGGCACCCGCGACACGCTGTCAGTCGCGGACGCGACCGTGTCCTTTCATAGCCTGCCAGCGCTCGAGCGCGCCGGCTTCCCGCGGGTAGCACGTCTACCGTATTCCTTGAAGATCCTGCTGGAGAACCTCCTCCGACGCGAAGATGGGCACAGCGTCACATCGGACGACATCCAGGCGCTGGCCAGCTGGGACCCGGCGGCGGGCGTCACGAAGGAGATTGCGTTCATGCCCGCGCGGGTGCTGCTCCAGGACTTCACCGGCGTGCCGGCGGTGGTGGACCTGGCGGCGATGCGAGACGGTGTCGCGCGGCTCGGTGGCGACCCGGAGCGGATCAATCCCCTGCAGCCGGCCGAGCTTGTCATCGACCATTCAGTGCAGGTCGACCACTTCCGCGAGGTGGACGCGTTCGACCTGAACGCGCAGCTCGAGTTCTCGCGGAACAAGGAGCGTTACGCGTTCCTGAAGTGGGGGCAGCAGGCGTTCGACAATTTCCGGGTCGTGCCACCCGACACCGGGATCGTGCATCAGGTCAACCTCGAGTATCTGGCGCGGGTCGTCTGCACCGACGGAACCGGCGCGGGCGCGATGGTGTATCCGGATACGCTCGTCGGCACCGACTCGCACACGACGATGGTCAACGGCCTGGGTGTAGTGGGCTGGGGTGTCGGCGGCATTGAGGCGGAGGCGGCGATGCTCGGCCAGCCGATCTCCATGCTCATTCCGGAGGTCGTCGGGTTCAAGCTGATCGGCCGGTTGCCGGAGGGGACGACCGCCACCGATCTGGTGCTGACCATCACCGAGCGGCTCCGTCGGCACGGCGTCGTCGGGAAGTTCGTGGAGTTCTTCGGGCCGGGACTGGCGTCGCTGACCCTGGCCGATCGGGCGACGCTGGGCAACATGTCGCCGGAGTACGGGTCCACGGTGGCGATCTGTCCGATCGACCAGATGACGATCGACTATTTGACCTTGACCGGGCGGGACGCCCAGCAGGTGGCCCTCGTCGAGGCCTACGCCCGGGCGCAGGGGTTGTATGGCACCGGCGGCGACGATGTGGTGTACGCGACGGTCGTCGAGTTTGACCTCGGTGTGGTGGAACCGAGTATCGCCGGGCCGAAACGCCCACAGGATCGTGTGCCGCTGGGCCGGGCCAAGGCGGCGTTCGCCAGTACGCTGACCGACCAGTTGGCCGGGCGCGGCGCTCAGCCGGTCGCCACGCCGAATGGCAACGGGTCCGGGCTCGACCATGGTGCCGTCGTGGTCGCGGCCATCACCAGCTGTACTAACACCTCGAACCCAAGTGTGATGATCGCGGCCGGGCTGCTCGCGCAGAAGGCGGTCGCGCGGGGGCTCTCGCCGAAGCCCTGGGTCAAGACCAGTCTGGCGCCCGGGTCGCTGGTGGTTACCGAATATCTGGAGGCGGCTGGGCTGATGACGCCGCTCGCCGAGCTCGGCTTCCGGCTTGTCGGGTACGGGTGTACCACCTGCATCGGCAACAGCGGTCCGCTGCCGGACGACGTGGCTGCCGAGGTCACGGCCCGCGATCTGGTGGTGACCTCGGTGCTCAGCGGGAACCGCAACTTCGAGGGTCGGGTGCAGCCGCAGGTGCGTGCCAACTACCTGGCCTCGCCACCGCTCGTGGTGGCCTACGCGCTGGCGGGGCGCATGACCGTCGACCTGACGACCGAGCCGCTGGGCCAGGACCCGGACGGCGAGGACGTATTCCTGCACGACCTTTGGCCGACGGCCGGCGACATCCAGACCGCCATGGCCGCCGCCGTCCGCACCGACCAGTTCACCTCGAAGTATGCCGGTGTGTTCGACGGGGACGAGCGATGGCGGGGTCTGGCGGCACCGGGCGGTCAACGCTTCGCCTGGGACGACGCCTCCACCTATGTGCGGAAACCGCCGTTCTTCGAGGACCTGGCTCCTGAGCCCGTCGCGCCGGGAGACGTCGTCGGCGCACGGGTGCTGGCGCTGCTGGGTGACAGCGTCACCACCGACCACATCTCACCGGCGGGCTCGATCCCCGTCGAGGGGCCGGCCGGCAAATACCTGGTCTCGCGGGGTGTGAGTCCCAATGACTTCAACTCGTTCGGGAGTCGCCGCGGCAACCACGAGGTCATGATGCGGGGGACCTTTGCGAATATCCGGCTCCGCAATCAGCTCGCACCCGGCACCGAGGGCGGCTGGACGCGCTATCAGCCTGACGACGAGGAAATGAGCATCTACGACGCGGCCATGCGGTATGAGGGGGCGGGTGTCCCGCTGGTTGTGCTGGCCGGCACCGAGTATGGGTCGGGGTCATCCCGCGACTGGGCGGCCAAGGGGACGATGCTGCTCGGTGTCCGGGCCGTCGTCGCCGAGAGCTTCGAACGGATCCACCGCAGCAACCTCGTGTTCATGGGGGTGTTGCCGTTGCAGTTCGCCGAGGGGGACACCGCCGCGACGCTCGGGCTGACGGGGCGCGAGACGTTCGACATCGCCGGTATCGCCGAGGGGTTGACGGCACGCGGCGCGGTCACGATCCGCGCCGTTGCGCCGGACGGCGCCACGCGGGAGTTCAGGACAGTCGTGCGGATCGACACACCCGAGGAGTTGACCTACTATCGCCACGGCGGCATTCTCCCGTATGTCCTCAGACAGATGGTGTGGGACGGCGAAGACGTGGTGACCGGAGCGACCGCCGAAAGCTGAGCGGCGGGGCCCGACGGCTACGCCGCGCGCGGCCGTCACCCACCTGGGGTGAGGCTGCTAGGGCGGTTCCGTGCTCGTTGATGAGGGGAGCGACTCGATGATGTCGCGTGACACAGGGGTTTCGCCGGTCGCCGTCGGGGCCGGGCTGACCCTTTTCATGATGATGATAATGACGACATCCACGGCCACCCAGCAGAACCAGGACCGGTCCCAGCCAGAACAGGTCGAATGGGACCTCAGTGAAATCTATCCGAGCTACGAAATCTGGAACACCGCCAAGACGGAGCTCGCGGCCCGGGTTGCTGGGCTCGCCGGCTATCGCGGCCGGTTGGGCGAGAGTGCCGCGATGTTGAAGCAGGCGTTCGACGCGATCAGCGAGACGGAGAAGGAGCTCGCCCGACTCTATGTCTTCGCGTTTCTGAAGGCAGATGAGGACCGCCGGGTGGCCGACGCGCAGGAGCGCCGCGGTCTGGCGGCCGCGTTGCTGTCCACCTTTGGCGAGACGGTCGCCTTCGTGTCGCCGGAGTTGCTACGGGTCGGTTCGGAGACGGTCGAGCGGTATCTCGCCGAAGAGCCTGGTCTCGCCAGGCATGCCTTCAACATCCGCAACACCCTCAGACAAGAGCCGCACACACTGTCGGACGAGGCTGAGCAGGTGATCGCGGCGACCGGGCCGGTCGTGCAGGGGCCCGAGCGCGTGTATGCGATGCTCACGAGCTCGGACATGCCGTTCCCGACGGTCACGCTGTCGACCGGCGAAGAGGTCCAGCTCGATCAGGCCGCGTACTCGCTCCATCGGGCGTCGCGGAATCGGGATGACCGAAAGCTGGTGTTCGACCGGTTCTGGAGCGCCTGGAAGTCCTACGAGACCACCCTGGGGCAGACGCTCGATACCCATGTGAAAGGTCACGTCTTCCAGGCCAAGACCCGGCGTTATGACAGCGCGCTCGACGCGGCGCTCTCGGGGCCGAACATCCCGACCGCGGTGTACCGCACGCTGCTCGACGCGGCGCACCGCCACCTGCCCTCACTGCACCGTTATTTCCGGCTACGGCAACGCATGCTTGGTCTCGACGACCTGCAGTACTACGACATCTACCCGCCGCTGGTCGCGTCGGCACGCACCTTTGACGTCGACGAATCAAAGGCGCTGACGCTCGCTTCGGCGGCGCCGCTCGGACCACACTACCTGGAGCTGCTCCAGGAGGGGTTCGCCGGCAGCTGGATGCACGTGTATCCGCAGAGCGGCAAGGCGCCCGGCGCCTACATGTACGGTGATGTCTACGACGTGCACCCGTATCTGCTGCTCAACCACAACGGCCAGTTCAACGACGTGTCGACGTTTACGCACGAATGGGGGCACGCTATTCACACCCAGCTGGCCAAGGAGCGAAACCCCTACGAAACGGCCGGCTACGCGACTTTTACCGCCGAGATCGCGTCGACGACGAACGAGGTGCTGTTGCAGGAGTACATGCTCGGGCAGGACGTCTCGGACGACGAACGGCTCTTCTACCTCGGGACCGCGCTCGAGGCGGTGCGGGGCACTTTCTTCCGGCAGGTGATGTTCGCCGAGTTCGAGCTGAAGATTCACGAGATGGTCGAGGCGGATGAGGCGCTCTCCGGTGAAAAGATGACCGCCGTGTACGAGACGCTGCTACGGCAATACCATGGGGCTGACGCCGGTGTGATGACGATTGACCCGGCCTACGCCGTCGAATGGGCGTTCATCCCGCACTTCTACCGCAACTTCTACGTGTTTCAGTACGCGACGTCGATCGCCGGGGGTACGATGTTCGCTGAGCGCTTTCTGAACGGCGACGAGCAGGCGCGGGACGACTACCTGGCGGTGCTCTCCGCCGGCGGTTCGCGGTATGCCTACGAGTTGCTGCGGGAGTACGGCATTGACCTGGCAACCGACGCCCCGTACGATGCGCTGATCGCCCGTATGGACCGTGTCATGGATGAGATCGAGACCATTCTGGACCGTCGGCCGGGTTAGTACTTAGGGCTCTGACCAGAATAAACTTGCCAACTGGGCCGCCGGGGCATCCCGCCCGTCGGCGTTGTTCGTCGCTTGCATACTCCCGGTATGCGCGCTCCTCACGCCTGGCCGGGCTGGCGCCGCGACGCCCCAAGATGACAAGCTTATTCTGGTCAGAGCCCTTAGACGCGGCGTTGCCCCAGACCCCACGCGGGCGCGGACGGGCGTCTCGGAGGCAGAATCGCGTTGACAGCCTCCGGCGGGGATTTTAGAGTTGGGCCATCGGGTAACTGGTGAGAGGTTCGTCTCGGCCAGGCCTCGGTTTCATGCGGCCCGCAACGCGTGCGGGGGAGCGGCGATGAGAAGAACGACCTTCCTGTTGGCGGCGACGGCGTTGGTGTTGTCTGGTGTGCCGGCCGCCGCGGAACAGGCGGACGAGACCCCGACGTTCAGCAAGGACGTCGCGCCAATCCTCTACGACAACTGTGTCACCTGCCACCGACCGAACAACATCGCCCCGATGGCCCTGCTCGCGTATACGGACGCGCGTCCGTGGGCCCGCTCGATCAAGGACCTGGTCGTGTCGCGCGTCATGCCGCCCTGGCCGGCCGATCCGGAGAACAGCGTCAAGTTCCGCAACGAGCGGTATCTCGACCAGGACGAGATCGACACCATCGCCGCCTGGGTGGATGCCGGCGCGCCGAAGGGCAATGACGCGGACATGCCGGCGACGCCGGACTTCCCGGAGGGTTGGACCTACGAGGGCGGCGACCCCGACTATGTCTTCGACCTGCCGATCGAGTACATGGTGGCGGCCGAGGGCGAAGAAGACTACATCGATTTTTACTCCGACATTCCCTGGGAGGAAGACCGGTTCGCCGAGGTCCTCGAGTTGCGGCCGAGCGACTTCCGGCTGGTCCACCACTCGGGTGCGTATACGGCCGATCTGCCCTGGGGCACCCAGGTCATCGATGGCGTGCTGCATGACCTCGAGGGCAACTCCCTGCTGCGAGCGCCGCTGCCGCAACGTCCGGCCGCGGTACCCGCGGAACAGGGTGAGGCTCGCGGGCAAGAATCGGGGCAAGTCGCCCAGCGCGTGTTCAACGAAGTCAACCTGGCGGGCTCGAGCAAGCTCCTCTCCTACGTCCCGGGGCGTGGCGTCGAGCGGCATAGGCCTGGTACCGGCAAGCGGCTGGCCGCCGACAAGTGGATCCGCTGGACGATGCACTACAACCCGATCGGGGTCGAGGCGCCGGAGCGGAGCAAGCTGGGCGTCTGGTTCAACACCGAGCCGGTCACGCATGAGGTGCTGACACGGCAGGCCGGTAACGCGTTTCCGACCGACCCGTTCGGCAGTGACATCTACATTGTCCAGGGCGAGGAGGTCAAACCGCGTCGCGACCCGGAGACCGGTCGTGTGCGGCGGGGCCAGATCCCGAAC
>Ga0302133_10002720_pt1 | contig 10743 bp, 8 predicted proteins | sample CB9_331_MG_FD_203121 | JGI IMG/M metagenome (GOLD analysis project Ga0302133, IMG submission 203121) | Marine microbial communities from Western Arctic Ocean, Canada - CB9_33.1 | ecosystem: Environmental > Aquatic > Marine > Oceanic | place: Canada: Western Arctic Ocean | collected 2017-09-19 | reverse complement strand
TGCGGGTCCGTCTTTTCAGCTCCTGCTGGATGCCGCGCTCGATGGGGTTTGATGTGCGCAAGCGCCGCCGATGATGTTCGGGAAGGGTGAAGACGGCTAATCCTTCGGGCACATTGTCTTCAAGCCACCCGGCGAGCTTGGGCGCCGTGTCGCGCCAGAACCAATTGGTGGAACTAGCGACGCAAAATGAAGAAACCATTCAGATCCAGCTCAATCTGGAAGATGAGCGCGTGCTCAAGGGCTCCGGCATTGCCATCGATGTTCTGCAGGCCAAGTCCCGCCTCCAATTGTCCCGCGAACGGGTGGTGCGTTTTCAGGGTGCGCTGGAAGATACCTTTTCGCGCTACATCCAGGTATTCAACGAGGCGCCGGAACTGGACGAGATGGAAGAGCCGATGCCGGCGGCCGAGTTGATACCCGGCTCACTCGACGAGGCCATTGATATCGCCCTGATCGAAAACCCGGCGATCCTCAACGGCGACCGGCTGGTAGCGGCGGCCCGGGCGAGGCGCAAATCGGCCCGCTCGGAGCTGTACCCGACCATCGATCTGGTGGGCTCGTGGAACTACGAAAAGCACAACGGCGGCACAGTCGGCACCCGCCGGGACTATTCGGTATTGCTGCAAGCGAATTGGGATTTGTTTTCCGGGCTGACGGCGCGCGCCAATATCGCCAAGGCGGCCTACGATTATTCGGCCAGCCGCGACAATTACGATTTCGCCGTGCGCAAGACGGTGGAAACCGTACGTCTTGCCTGGCAGGCGCTGAAAACCGGACGCGACCGGCTTGCGCTTCTCGAAAATGCGGTCAACATTGCATCAGAAGTCTTCGAATCCCGTAAAAAATTGCGATCCGCGGGCAAGGAAACGGTGATCAATGTGCTGGACGCGGAAAGCGAGATATCCAACGCCCGCATTAATTTCGCCTCGGCCTTTTTCGAGGGCAGGACTGCGGTCTTTCAGCTTTTGCTGGCCATGGGGCGCTTGAACGTGGCCGAGCTTGCCAGCGCCAGCGACGATGCCGGCGAAACCCTGCCCGACACCAGCGCCGAAAACGGTCAGTAGCGCCCGATAGAAAAAACGCTGATAGAAGTTACGCCGAGGCGGCTATTTGGTGGTAGCGATGAAGACGCCGTCCCAATCCTCGGGTGGTGGTTCGATCTCGTAGGCGGCAATCCGGCTTTCATAGATTTCGCACAAGATATCCAGTTTGAAGCGCTCGCCGGCCGCCGCCTTGACCGCCAATACCGCCCCAACCTCTGTCTCCGCTGCCGCCTCCGCCGCCGCGCGGACCTTGTCGGCCAGTTCCAATGCTTTGTCCCAGGCTTGATTTCGGTACGCCCTGATCATCTCCGATACAGCATCTTTGACCGCAATAAAGGTGGGGTCCTTGGCGATATCTTCATCGCCCATCAGCGCATAAATTTCTAGGCCAACCGTCTTACCCTTAACCTGAATCAGATCAAGTTCAATAGTGGCAAAATCCGGCACCTGCTGATACGTATTCGGCCCAAGAACAATATCTACCCCGTAAGTTTTGGACTGGCCTTCAAGTCGGGCAGCCGTGTTCACCGTGTCACCCAGGACTGAGTAATCCATACGCTGAGCGGTGCCCATGTTGCCGACGACGGCGTCGCCGGAATTGAGGCCGAGCCCAACTTTAAGGTCTAGATGCTTTCGCCCCTCTTCCTTAGCTTCCGCTTCCAAGCGCTGGTTTAATGGTGCCATAGCGGCGACCATTTCCAAGGCCGCGCGGCAGCCATCCTCGGCATGGTTAAGATCATCCAGCGGCGCATTCCAGAACGCCATGATGCAATCGCCCATGTATTTGTCGATGGTGCCCTTGCGCTCGATAATGATGTTGGTCAGCGGCGTCAGCAATTTGTTGATCAGAACCGTCAGTCCCTCAGCGGTGAACAGCTCCGATATAGAGGTAAAGCCGCGCACGTCGCAGAACAGAAGCGTCATATCGCGTTTGGCGCCGCCGAGAGTAAGCAGCGCCGGATCGGCGACCACAGCCTCGACCATGGCCGGCGACAGGTATTTGGAAAAGGCATCGCGGGTCTGGCGCCGTTGCGCTTCCTCGGACGCGTAGCCCATATAGGTGAGGGTGACATAAAGGGTCAAGATTGCCGTGATACCATAGGCGGCATCGATCAAAACCCTGTGCTGGTCAAACAGGTACCAAGAGGTGCCGCCGGACGCGGCGACCACGGCCAGGAAAAACAATAATGTCCATTTGGCGCCGATCCATGGCACCAGCACAATGATCATGATGCCCGAGATCAGGGCGATAAACATTTCGGCGGCATCGGCAAAGTTGGGGCGGCTCAGGAATTGTTGCGTGAGGACAGACTCGATCAGTTGCGCATGCACCTCGACCCCCGGGATGAACCGTTCGGTGGGCACGGTCTTGATGTCCAGCAGGCCAACCGCGGAAGTGCCGAGAATGGCCAGCTTGCCTTGCAATTTTTTGCGGTCCACGGTGCCTGCCAGCACATCCTTGGCCGGAATATATTTGGCTTTGTCGGTGTGGCTGAAATAGGGCCACATGCGCCCGGAACGGTCGGTGTTGGCCTTGACGCTGGGCAGCAACAGCAAGGTGAACTTGGCCGGATCGTAGCCGGCCTTAAAGCGCTGGATTTTGGTTTTGCCGAGGGCCGCGCGGTGGACCAGATGTTTCTTCTCAGGGCCATCGCTAAGCTCGGCAAATACCAGCCGGTTGTAGTCGTCCCTATAGGGTTGCTTTTCGATGGCGTCGTTGGTCAACACCGAAATAGGGACCAGCAGGCGGCGCCGGGGGCCAATGGTGACTTCGCTTATTCCCGCCTCGTCACCCTTGGTAACCACCCCGGAACGACCCGTGGCAAGACGCATCATCTCCACCGACAGGGCCGGATAGAGCCGCTTGCCGTGTTTGATGAAAGCGGGCACCCGGCGCACGATACCATCCGGTTCCGGCGCCAGTGACAACAGGCCATGGCCGCCCGCCGATTTTTCAACGGGGACGATATTGCGCAACAGGCCGGGGACCGATTGAACCCAATATTGCGGTTTGCGCGCACCCTTTTTGGCGCGCTCAAATACCCGGCTGCGCAACGGTTTGCGTTTGTCATATTTCCGTTCGAACGGCAACGCGGCCTGGCCGACGACGACCCGTTTGGCCTTCTTGATCACGCGGCCGAATATGTCGTCATTGCTGGGCGCCGCGATAAGCTTTTTCTTGGTCGCATCATCGAGGCCGATCATATTGGCGGCGACGCTTTTGCCATTCAAGCGGTCGGGTTCGGCGAAGATTACGTCGAAGCCGATCACGCCGACGCCCAGATTGAAGGCGTTGGCCACCATTTGCGCCACCTGGCTGCGCGGCCACGGCCATTGGCCCACTTCGCGGAGGCTTTCTTCGTCCAGATCGATGATCACCACGGGGCTGTTGGGAATGATCGGACGGGGTTTGATCTGCTGGTAGAAATCAAAGGTCTTGAGGCGAATGATCTGCAGGACACCCGGGTCCGAGTTGCGCACCACCATGAAGGCGGCCAGGATCAGCAACGCCACCCAGCGCGCCTTGCCGACCTTGAAGCGACGTCTGGATTTCACCGATTCGCCACCGCCGCCACTTGCGCCGCCGCCGAATGGCCAAAATATGCGGGCCGCCAACGATCTTGAGTTTCCGGTCTCGAGCGCAACCTCGCCCATGAATTCCTCCCAATTGGCCTTTTCTTGCCATATTTCGCCGTTACTACACCGCTCGCTTGGTTCAGCGTCAAGATATAATAGACCGGACGGCGGTGATTGGCGAATATAGCATAAATACTTATGGACTTCGCCACCCGAACGCGCTTTTTTGCCCGGCAACACGTCTGATTTTGGAATATAAAGTATGGCGGAACCGAAACCCGACCGATCATGGATGCGGCCATTTATCCGGCCCTTGCGCAAGGTCTTCGCCGAAATGCTGGTGATGTCGGTGTTTATCAACCTGATCGCGCTGATCGTTCCGGTGTTCACGTTGCAGGTCTATGACCGGGTGATATTCTCGGCCGGGCTCAGCACCCTATGGGGCCTGGTCATCGGCGTCGGCGTCATCATTGTGTTCGACTATGTCATCCGCCAGGCGCGCTCGCGCATCATGCAGCGGGTCGCGCTGCGCCTGGATGTGGAGGTCGGGCGCACCTTGTTCGACAAGATCACGTCGTTGCCGTTGCAGCATTTGGAGAGCCGCACCTCGGGCTATTGGCAGGCGTTGTTCCGCGACGTGGATCTGGTCCGCAACACCCTGTCCGGGCCGCCCGCTATTCTGATGGCCGATCTGCCCTTTACGATCATATTTTTCGGCCTGATTTTCTTGATCGCGCAGCCGCTGGTTCCGGTGCTGATTGTCATATGGGTGCTCTATGTGATCATCGCGTGGCGCTCCTCGGCGGTGATGTCGAGCGCCAACTCGGAAGAGCGGGATTCCACGCAAACCCGCGATACCCTGGTCGGCGAGATGATCAACGGGCGCACCACCATCAAGGCGCTTGGCCTGGAAACCACCACGCGCCCGGTCTGGATTGAGGCGCACGCCGACAATATCGAGCGCTCCTCCGACCGCGGCTCGAAGACCGATACCTTTTCCAATTTCGGCGGCATCCTTTCGATGGTCACCACCGTCGGCATGACCTCGGTCGGCGCCATTGCGATCATCAATCAGGAACTGACCATGGGCGCGCTGATCGCCACCAATATGCTCAGCGGCCGGCTCTTGGGGCCGCTCAACCAATTGGTCGGCACGTGGCGGGTTTATTCGTCCTTCAGTCAGGCGATCAACCGCCTCGGCGAGGTGTTTTCCTCAGACAGCGACCGCATGGCCACCGAGATCGATGTGGAGCGCCCGAAAGGCGAAGTGGTTGTCGAGGATGTTGTGTTCAGCTACACCGATGACGGCGCCAACGTGGTCGACGGCGTCAAGATCGGCATCCGCCCCGGCGGGCTGCACGCCATCGTCGGGCGCAACGGCTGCGGCAAAACGACGCTGATGAAGATGATCCAGGGCCTTTATAAGCCGAAAAGCGGACGCGTGCTTCTGGACGGCGCCGATATCGCCCAATTCAGCCGCCCGCAACTGGTGCAGTGGGTCGGTTATGTGCCGCAAGAGACCATCCTGTTCGCCGGCACGGTCAAGGAAAACATCGTCTACGGCAATCCCGCCGCCACCGACGAGCAGGTCATCGCCGCCGCCGAGGCCGCCGGCGTGCACCGTTTCATCATCGATCTGCCGGACGGCTACGGCACCGAGATCGGCGAGGCCGGCCAACGCCTGTCCGGCGGCCAGCGCCAGCGCATTTCCAGCGCCCGGGCGCTGGTCGGCGATCCGGCGGTGTTGTTACTGGACGAGCCGTCGGGCAGCCTCGACCGCCAGGCCGAGGAGGAATTGCGCGCCACGCTGATCGATCTGGCCAAGGAGCATACGGTGATTCTGGTGACCCACTCGCCGTTGATGCTGCAGGGCTGCGATAATCTGATCGCCCTCGACCGCGGCAAGATCGCCCTCGCCGGGCCGGCCAAGGATATCCTGCCGCGCCTGTTCGGCGCCGGCGCCAAGAAGGACGACAAGGCGGCCGGCAAGGATGACAAGCCGGCCAAGCCGGGCGCGCCGGCCAAGCAGGCCGCGCCGGCCAAGGCGGCAGCCCCGGCGAAGGCAAGTGCTCCCGCCAAGCAGGCGGCGCCCGCCAAGCCGGTGGCAAAACCGGCACCCGCCAAACCGGCGGCGAAACCGGCGGCCACCGCGCCAACCGTGCAAAGTTAATGGGAGAGCCCGCGTGGATAGATTGAACCAGCTCATCGACAGCCATCCCCTGCCGACCTGGCGCCCGGTTGCCTGGTTTATCATGCTGATCATGGCCGGCGGACTTTCCTGGGCGTTTTTCACCGAGTTGGACGAAGTGACCGTGACCCAAGGCACCGTCGTTCCCAAGGGTGATCTGAAAGTCATCCAGCATCTGGAAGGCGGCATTATCAAAAGCATCTTCGTGAAGGAAGGCGACCAGGTCATCGTCGGCCAATCGCTGCTGCAGCTCGATATCGCGTCTTCAGGGCTGCGCCGGGAAGAATTGCAGGTGCGCCTGTACAGCCAGATGGCGCAGAAATCGCGGCTGGAGGCCGAGGCGTCCGGCAACGATCCGGTGTTCGCCGGCGAAGTGCGAAAAAGCCGCCCCAAAATTGTCGCCCAGCAGCAAAAGATATATGACGCCCGCAAGCGCGAATTGGGCACCACCTTGAACGTCATGAATACCCAAATCCGCCAGCGCGAACTGGAAGTCACCGAACTGACCACCAAGCGCAAATCCATCGGGCGCAACGTCAAGCTGGCCCAGGTCAGGCTCGCCGATTCGGCCGAATTACTGAAGCAGCAACTGGTGCCGAGGGCCGAGCATTTGAAACTGGAGGCCGAGGTCGAGGATCTGGTCTCGCAGATCGAAGGTTTGGACGCCAGCATCCCGCGCACCGAGGCAACGGTGACCGAAGCCACGGCGCGGCGCACCGAAACCCTGGACCGCTTCCGCCGCGAAGCCCAGTCCGAGCTTGGCGACGTCGAGGAAGCCATCGCCACCATCCGCGAAGAAGTGGCCGCCGCTTCCGAGCGCGGCGCCCGCCTTGAGGTGAAAAGTCCGATCGAGGGGGTGGTCAAGAACATGCGCTATTCGACCATCGGCGGCGTTGTCAAACCTGGCGAGCCGATCATGGAGATCGTGCCAACCTCCGATAAACTGGTCATCGATGCCAAGCTGAACCCGGTCGACCGGGGCTTCGTGACCGAAGGCATGCCGGCCAGGGTGAAAATCTCCACCTACGATTTTGTCCGCTATGGCGCCCTCGACGGCATAGTCACGCTGGTTGGCGCCGACGTCACGGAGGACCCGGAAAACGGACCGTTTTTCGAAGTTCGGGTGGAGACCGAAAAAACCTATCTCGGCGCGCGGGAAGGCGATCTGCCGATCACGTCGGGCATGCAGGCCACCGTCGATATCCATACCGGAACCAAGGCGGTCATCGATTTCCTGATCAAACCGGTCCTCAAAATGAAGGCCGAAGCGTTCCGCGAGCGCTAACGCCAATCCGCCCCATGTGTCCGCCGAAAGCCGCCATTGGCGAGCCCGGCGTGACTATGTTAGGCTATTTCAGGAAGTCCCGCGCCAAAAATGACGCCCCAAATTGTCCCGGCAATCTCCTCCGTGGCAACGATTTGTAAACCAATTTCGTGAAAATTAGGGTCTGGGGTTATCCGCAATATCGTAGGGTTGGGTAAGATATGTCTATTGGGACAATATTAGGAATTATTTTCGGAATCGGATTGTTCATCGGTGCAATATTTATCGCCACCGATAACTTCCTGGTATTCCTGGATTTGCCCAGCGTCATTATGGTGCTCGGCGGCGCCACTGCGGCCATGTTCATATCCTACGAAGCCCGCTATGTGGTGTTATCGCTGAAATCCATCATCAAGATATATACAGCGCCCGGCATCAACCGCAATCTATTGAAATCCGAAGTCGGGCGCGTCATTCGTTGGGGTTACACGGTGCAAAAATCCGGCCCCCAGGCGCTCGAAGCGGAAACCGGTAAATTGAAAAACTCCGACAAATTTCTGGCATTCGGCATCGATATGGTGGTCGCCGGCTATGAGGGCAGCGACGTGCGCGAGATTTTAACCACCACCATCGAGACCACGTTCGGGCGCAACACGGTGCAGGCAACGATTTTAAAGAAATATGGCGGTGCCTGCCCGGCCTTCGGCATGATCGGCACCCTGATCGGGCTGGTGATCATGCTCGGCAACCTGGATGATCCGAGCGCCCTCGGCCCGGCCTTGTCGGTGGCGTTGATTACGACGCTCTATGGCGTCTTGTTTTCGCAACTGATATTCCTGCCCGCCGCCACCAAGGTGCAGCAGCGCGAAGAGATCGTGCGCTTCCGCAATTATCTGGTCGCCGAGGGACTGACCCTGTTGGCCGAGCGCAAAAGCCCACGCTTCATCCAGGATAAAATGAACTCCTATCTGGACCCGGCGATCCACTTCAACATCGATAAGATGAAGAAGTAATGGCGGGCCCTCCCGCACCGCAAGCCGAAGAAGGCGGTGAAGATGACTGGATGGGCACCTATGCCGATGCCATCACCCTCCTCATGGCCTTTTTCGTCCTCTTCTTTTCCTTCTCCAAGGTCGATCTAGACACCTACGACAAGGTCTCCAAGGGCCTCAGCGCCTCCATATCCAAGGTCAAGAAGGAAACCGTTTCCGACCAGTTGTCGGCCAACATGTCCGATCTCATCGCCTCCGAGGGCGCCGAAGATGTCGTCAAAAAAGGCACCGACTCGCAAGGCAGCATCACCCTCGAATTGAACTCGGGCGCGTTTTTCAAGCCCGGCTCGGCCATATTTCAGGAACAGGCAATACCCGTCCTCACCGCAATGTTCGAGGAACTGGCCTCGCCCATCTATGCCCAGTTCAACCTGAACATCGAAGGCCATACCGACGACGACCCGATATCGACGGCGCAATTCCCGTCCAACTGGGAGCTGTCGACGGCCCGGGCTTCCTCGGTCGTCCGTTTTTTCGAGGCGAGCAGCGAGACCGCCGAAGACAAGATCGAATCGAACCGCATGCGCGCCATCGGCTACGCCCAGACGCAGCCGAAATTCGCCAACCGCAACGAAGCCGGCGAGCCGATCCGGGATAACCAGATCGCCAACCGGCGCATCGTCATCCGGGTCAGCCGCGTGCCCATATACGTGAAGGTGAAAATCCCCACATTCCGCCGCCCGTCGCCGCCGCCGGACGAAAAAGCCGGCAAGGACGCCAAAAAATAAACGGCCGAATATTTATCTGAAAAATTACGTTGAGCGCCTGGAGCGGTCGCGACAGGGGTTATTCCACCAGGAAATCCATGTTTTCCTGAATAACGAAGGCGCCGTCCCAGACCTTGTTGGCGGCTTCGGCGATGGAATCCATAAACACGTCGTCATGTTCGGGATCATGGTGGAATATTCCAAGCCGCTTGGCGCCGGCCTCCCGGCACAATTTGATGCCTTCGTTCCAGGTCGAGTGGCCCCAGCCGATTTTCGACGGGAATTCTTCTTCCGTGTAGGTGGCGTCGTAGATAACCAGATCGGCGCCTTCGATCAGTTTCAACACGTTTTCATCCAGCTTGCCATCCACATGCTCGGTATCGGTGATCAGGCACATGGAACTGCCGTTGTAATCCACCCGGTAGCCGGTGGCGTCGTTGGGATGATTGAGAAGCGCGGTGCGCACCGTTGCGCCGCCAATACCCAGATCCAAATCCTCGCCGGCGCTGAAATCGGTAAATGACAATTTTGCCTGCATGGCTTCAAGCGGCACCGGGAACATCGGATTGTCCATTTGCGATTCGAGTATGTTGCGAATGCCGCCCTTGTCCATCAGGTGGCCGGCCATAATCTCGAAATGGCGGTTCTTGTCGAAGGCCGGCGCAAAAAATGGAAATCCGTTGATATGATCCCAATGGGTATGGGTCAGCAGGATATAGCAATGCTCCTGCTCATCCTTCATCATCGCCTTGCCGAGATTGCGAATCCCGGTGCCGCAATCGAGCAGCAGCTTTTGCCCCCCGATATCGACCTCGAGGCTCGTCGTGTTGCCGCCGTATTTAAGGTGCGTGGGCGCCGGACATGCGATGCTCCCCCGGCAACCCCAAATTTTCACACGTATCGACATACAGACTCCGCCGGAAATCTTTGTTATCCACGATCATGCCAAGTCCCTGCCGGTTTTGAACTTCGCAATTTCCCCCTTACCTCAAGGCCCGCCTTGCTGCTCGCCAAACCAGACACTGGCGCCCACCTCAATGCCGAGCATATCGGCGGCGCGTCCTTGGTTGACGGCAATCTCAACAAGCCCATTGGAGTTTACATACCAGAATGCGGTCCCCTTTGGAACGTCTGAAAATACAGCCGCGTATCTTAAGTAAACATGATTCACCCGCAATGCAAATGCCGGATTTACGAAACATCCCCGCATTCCCGTAATCCCATTGCCGAATCGGTCGATATAGACGATTTCCGCCAGATCATCGGGCCAGTCCGGCTGGCGCTGCAACCCGTTCGTGACCAGGTTGCCGGGCGGCGGTGATCCGATTTCCAGCCGGGCGGCGGCGGGCGCAAAGACATCGCGGCCATGAAAGCTCGCCGACACCGAGCCCGGCTCATAGTCCAGCTCCCAAACGGCGGCGCTGCCCGCCCGGCGCAGCGCAATTTCAAACAGGCCGTTATCGGGGCCGACGAACCAGCGCCCGCCGGCCTCCAAGGCGATCCCGGCGCGGGCGCTGCCGACTCCCGGATCGACAACCGCCACGAATATGGCGCCGGCGGGAAACGCGCCCGCATAGGCGGCAAGAAGATAGGCCGAGGCTTTGGCATCGTGGGCCGGGGCGTCGGAAAACAGATCGAGGATCACGGCGCCCGGCGCATCCGCCAATAGGCGCGCCTTCACTTGCCCGATATAGGGCCCTTCCAGTCCAAAATCCGTAAATAGTACAATCAAGGCGCATAACCCGCTGGCAACCAACCGGTGGCATCTATTTGAAATTAAAACATATTTCCAAAGTCAAATGGTTAATTTTTCCTGGGTGCGTGACGAACCACGATCCATCCATTATGATAGCGTGGACTTTGCAGTCAATGGGGCGCTGGCTGCCCCCAAAGCTTCCGGACGCTCGTAACC
>Ga0302133_10002717_pt1 | contig 10755 bp, 7 predicted proteins | sample CB9_331_MG_FD_203121 | JGI IMG/M metagenome (GOLD analysis project Ga0302133, IMG submission 203121) | Marine microbial communities from Western Arctic Ocean, Canada - CB9_33.1 | ecosystem: Environmental > Aquatic > Marine > Oceanic | place: Canada: Western Arctic Ocean | collected 2017-09-19 | reverse complement strand
GATGGGCCGGGCCGCGTTGACCGATTCATACGAACGCGGCTTGAACCAGTGCTTGAAATTGACGCTGCCATCCTTGGGATTGAGTGAGACGAGCCCCTGCCGCAGCAGGCACAGCACATGCCGCTTGCCGTGAATGGTGGCCGCCAGCGGTGAAGCATAGCTGACAAACATTTCTTCGCCGGTCCATTCGTATTTTGGTTCGAGTGGATTTTCGGTCGCCACGCCGTCCCATGTGTCTTTGCCGACGTTTTGCCACTCAGTTTTTCCAGTGTCGGCATTGAAGGCAACAATTGCGGAATTGGGTTGCCCACCCACCAGCGTGATAATCAGGCCGTCTTCCAGGATCGGCGTGCTGCCAATGCCGAAGAACCAGTTGGGAACATCCGGTTGATCCTTCTTGAAGACGTTGAAGTCCTTCTTGATGTCGCGCGTCCAGATTTCTTTACCCGTCTTGAAGTCGAGGCAGACCAGCACGCCTTCTGCGCCGTAAGTGTAACACCGGTTCTTGGTCAAAATGGGTGAACAACGAGGGCCGTTGTTGTAGCCGAACGGATCGGTGTAGTCGGTGGCGTACTTGTACTGCCAGATTTGTTCGCCGTCGGCGACATTCATGCACTCGACGATTTCTTCGTCGCGTACTCGATGATGCAGCACAAGTCGGTTGCCGCGAATTGACGGCGCGCTGTACCCCGTGCCGACTTTCTTTTCCCACAGCATCGGGGGGCCGGTCTTCGGCCACTTTTCCAACAATCCCGTTTCGCCTGAGACACCGGTCTCTTTCAGCCCGAGGAATCGCGGCCAGTCTTCTCCGTCACGCGGTGCAGTTTCGACCGGCTGAGTGACGCGCGCTCGCCCCGTGTCGTCGCTCTTTTTCGATGTTGCATCGCTCGTGGCCGGCGTTTCCTTGTCGGCCTTGCCTTCGACTGCTGCCGCCGTCGGCACTGTGGTGTTTTCGCCGCAGCCAGGAACGCCCGCAGTCAGCAGCAGGCTCGCCACCAGCAAACTGCAGCTTGAATTTCTGAATGACAGATTGCTATGTGCTCGTTCCATCGTCTCAAATCTCCCGAATCGACTGAATCCGTGTGATCGCGCCCCGTCAGTTTAACAGCCGGCATGATGGTTCGCGAGAGTCGCGTGTGACATCTCAGAAACCCGGTTTTTTGAAAAAACCGGGTTTCTCGCTCGTGCGACCGCTCACGATTGCGGTTTCAGAATATCGCGAATCACTACGGCAGTTCACCCAGCCGGTAGACACTGAAATGTTCATTGGAATAAATTGGTTCGAGCGGCGCGTTGAGTTGCCGGGTGGCCAGCATGTGGGTGATTTTCGTCGTCTGCTGAAACTCTCTGAGTGCCGCTGCGGAGTAACCATTGTCAAAATGTCGGTGGTACCAGGCGGTGCGATAAAGCAATCGACGATTCCATTCGACAATTCCAGCGGCATCCTGCGGACAATCTTTCAACGCGACGTACTCGGCTCGCTGCGCGTACCACTTGAAGGCGACACTGTTGCGGGGCGTAAGAAACGAGGCGTCGGCGGGCGTGTTCTTGGCAATCCAACAACAGGCTTCTTTCCAGTCGGCCTTTTGGGCGCTTACCTTGGCAGTCGGTCTCGACGGCAGTACCCGCGAGGGAACGGTGAGCGCGAATATCGTGCAGGAAGCGCACAGCAGCCACGCAAATCGACATCCACGTTGCGATTGATTTGCGCTGGCGGCGTTCTGCCCCGCCCTTGTCGCAAGCGTAAGACGCACCAGCATGATTGAGCAAGCAATCGGCAGCATGACGTCGGCAAGACGAAATGGATAAAACTTCATCAGCTTCATCCGCTGCGCGAAATACAGCATTTCTTTGCCGGGGCGTCTACCGAACCCGATGACCAATCCTGCAACGGCGATTATCAAAGCACCAACCACAAACCATCGGAACCAGGCTTCTGTGCGTCGAGATGTTGGCTGCCGAAATTCTACGATCAACCACAGGCACAGCAAGACGGCGTATCCCGCGTACTGCCGCCACGAAAAATCCATCGGGTCCAGATGGTGCTTCAACCGATAGAAGATGACGAAATAATCAGCCTGGAATTGAATCTCATTTGAAGCGGAGCCGACCACTTCAAATGCGGGAATTAATCCCGGCAGCGACGCGACCAAAAGGGCAACCATTGCCAGAATGATTTGCCTTGCTGCGACACCGCGTGATACCGGTTCGTCGAGACTTGGCAAGTCTGACCGCTTTGAAAACTGCCCGACCGCTCCCGCAAACATCGCAGCGGCCACCGCCCAGATACCGACGACAGGATGAAACGAAATCGCCAACCCAGTGGAAACGCCGGCGACAATCCAGCGGCGCTCGAACAAGCAAGCGAGTCCGAGAAAGACAAATGCGTACGAAAAAACTTTCGCTTCAACGCCGCCGACAATCCACTCGCCGGAGAAGTTTCCCGTGGCCGATATCGCAAGAAACACTGCAGCCGACCACAAGCTCCCCCACCGTCCGGAAAGGAGCCGCGATACGAACGCCGTCCAGCCGATAGCCAACAGCAGCAAAGCGACCATTCGACCGGCGATCGCAGTTTGCGCCAACGTCAGAAATCGCGTCGCCCAGCCTACGGTCTGATAGAAGAGACGATGCGTATTCGCCGAGTCGAGGAAGAAGTCGCCCGGGCAAAATTCCGCGTTCCAATAGTGTTTGGCTTTTGCCAGGTAATGCGGTTCGTTGGGTGCCGGAACCGGCACCCGCAGCACGGAAAACGCCAGGAAGAGCCCAAACACGCAGAGTGCGGGCAGAATCAGATTGCGTGGTGCCGCCAATCCAGCCGGTTGATCCGATGATGGCAAGGTGGAAGGGGACATTGCCGACCGCTGGAGAGTTGATATTCGCGTCGCCCGCAAAATCCCACGGGGCGCGGCCCGTGGGTTCAATCAACCTGAAATCACTACTTTTTCTTGGCTGCTTTCTTGCCAGGTTTTGCCGCCTTCTTTTTCGTTGCCGCCGCTTTGCTGCTCTTTTGGGGAGCCTTCTTTGCGGCCTTTTTCTTCGTTGCCTTCTTCTTCCCTGCCTTCGATTTGCTCTTATCGCCGAACACCTGATCCCAGTTGGCCCAGAACTCCGGTGTCGTTCCAGTGCGAACGATTGGACCGCTCATCGCTAACTCTCCTCAATCTCGATCACTTGTTTCCAAACGGCACGCGCTGATGGCACCGCATCACTAACGGGTCGATTCTTGGCAACCTGTGCGTCGATGTCAAGCGGGTGTGCCTCGTTGTGATTGAGGATTCCTTGGTTTATCATCGTGCAACCCAATTCCGGTCATTTAACACGGGACGTCATGACTTCAACCATCGACACAGCCCCCGCAACTCCGCAGCCGATTTCCCGCGCCGGCTGTTACATTGTTCTGGTCTTCGTGTTTCTGGGGTGGGCCTTCGCCGGAGTGCACATGTCGATCAACGGGATCGTCATGCGGGTTGCGACGGCAGATCTGATCCAGTCGCAATTCGTTGAACAGGGAATCTCCGATGCGGCAACGGGCGAAACGGCTGCGTCTCCTTTGCTACTGGGCGAATTCGACAACAACAAGGACGGCGTACTCAATGCTACGGAGCGTGGCCGGGCGCGAGAGGCGTCGCTGGGCCAATGGTTTGGCTGGTTGACGTGCGCGTTCTTGCTCGGTGCGGCTGTCGGCGGATATTTGTTCGGTGTTGCGGGCGACCGGTTCGGCCGCGCCAAAGCGATGGCCGCCAGCATTCTCTGTTATTCAATTTTCTCATCGGCGACGTATTTTGTGCAGGACCCCACGCAGTTGCTGGTACTGCGTTTCTTGACCTGTATGGGCATCGGCGGAATGTGGCCGAACGGTATCGCGCTGCTTTCGGAGGCCTGGCCGAACGTTTCTCGCCCAATTCTTGCCGGGGCGATGGGAACGGCCGCCAACGTGGGCATTTTGATTTTCGCATTGTCCACCATCAAGTTTGCCGTCAGCGCGGACGACTGGCGATGGACGTTTCTCGTGGGAGCCTCGCCGGTCGTGCTGGGAATTCTCGCGCTGTTTTTGGTACCCGAGTCGCCCCACTGGTTGGCGCTGCGGCACCAACCCGCTGCCGGCGACGGTGACTCCAAACCCGACTGGCCACAGAAGGCCGGTTTGGCGGAAATCTTTCGGCCGCCGATTTTAAAATTGACAATTATCGGAATACTGCTCGGAACGGTTCCCCTGTTCGGCGGGTGGGGGGTGAGCAACTGGGCGACTGCCTGGGCGAGCGAAGTGGGCGACACCAAGAACGTCGTCGAGGCCGAAAGCACAGATCCCGATGCCAATCCCAATGCCAAGAAAGTCCAACAAGAGACGCAAAACAAGAAACCAGACCCCGTCCTCAAATCGATGACCGTCATCGCGCGATCCTTACCGGGATCGATCAGCAGTCTGCTCGGCGGTGCGTTGGCTTTCTGGTTGGGGCGCAAACGGAGTTATTTTCTGTTGAGTCTGGGAGCACTGGTTTGCACACAGTTTCTGTTTCGCTCCGACCCGGCAGACCAAAGTGCTCTGTTCGCCATCGAACTGTTCGGCCGGAGTTTGAAATTCACCGAGTTCCTCGCCTGGACGGCGGGACTTGGGTTTTTCAGCGGTTTCTTTTTCGGTTGGCTGCCGTACTGCTTGCCCGAGCTGTTCCCCACCCGAATTCGCTCGACCGGAGCCGGTGTGAGTTTCAATTGGGGCAGAATTCTGACAGCCATCGGCGTGCTGGCGACGGCGGCCATCCTGAAGCAGACACTCCAGGGGAGATACGACATCGCCGGACAATACACCGGGCTGATTTACGTGCTGGGAATGGTTGTCGTGTGGTTCATTCCAAATTCATCAGAGCAAAGCCTGAATGAATGACGCACCCGCCGCTGTAGAACCTCCCCCGGATGGCTGGGAAGTGGCGACCGTTCAAACCCTTGCTTGCGCTTTTTGAAGTTTCGGTTTGGGGATGATCGTAACCCGAAGCGTAAGCGAGGGAGCAATTGATGGTTCTCTCGCATCGTCCCTCGCTAACGCTTCGGGTTACGATTGCGCACGGGTTTCTCAGGTGAGATCACTTTGAGTTGACGTAATAGCGCAACTTCAAGACTTGCGCTGCGGGCTGGTGATTCAATTGAGTCGCACCGCTATTCGTCCACGTGACCGCGACTGCGCTGCGATTCTGCGGTACAATCGAAACTGCGGTATAATCGAATAAGCTACGACACGGTGATGAGAATTTGTGGATTCGGAGAATACAGATGATGCAGCGTTCGACCGGTCTGCTGTTGTGTGCCTCAATGTTTTTGCTGATGGCGATTTCGTCTTCCGCGCATGCAGCCGATGAACTGCCTGCAATCGACAAGGCGACCGCTGAGAAACTCAGTTTCCGCCGCGACGTTTGGCCGATCGTCAAACGACATTGCTGGGGCTGTCATTCCGGTTCCAACCCCAAAGGGGAACTGCGAATGGACACAGTCGCCCTCATGATCAAAGGCGGCGAGAGTGGGGAATTGTTTGCGGCGGGCAAACCGGACGAGAGTTTGCTGCTCGACATGATTGCCGGCGATGAATCTTCGATGCCACCCAAGGGGCCGCCGTTGTCGGTCGCCAAAGTCCAGATTTTGCGTGGCTGGGTACTGGCCGGCGCCAAAGACGACAGCGTGGCGGGGGATTCAGAGCTTGCCGTCCGTATTCGCGAGGCGTATCGATTTGCGCCGGCAGTGACCAGTGTCGCCTTCAGTCCCGATGGCAAACTGATGGCAGTCGCATGCCGCAGTGAAGTGGTGTTGCTCGACACCGCGGGGAAGGCCGCGCCAAGACGTCTGCCGACCGAATGCGATTTGGTAACGCACGTTGAATTCAGCCCCGACGGCAAACTGCTGGCGGCATCCGGAGGATCGCCCTCACGGTTTGGTGAAGTTCGGTTTTTCAATCCGGCAGACGGCAAGGTGATTTCGTCGCGCCGTTACGGCAGCGACACACTGTTTCGCGGCAACTTTGCCCCCGATGGAAAGTCGATTGCGCTAGGGGCTACCGACGGTGCCGTTCACATCATCCCCGTCGATCCCAAGGCCCCTGTTCGCCGACTGGACCTGCACAGCGATTGGGTTTTTGACGTCGCCTACACGCCCGACGGGAAACAGCTTGTCTCCGGTGGACGCGACAAGGCCACCAAGGTCAGTTCGGTCGAAACCGGCAAGCTGTTGCGGTCCATCGACAGCTCCACTGAAATGGTCACCGCCGTCGCCAGCGACCAAAGTTTTGCCGTCAGTGGAGGCAGAGCAAAAACATTAATTGGCTACGAATACAAGACTGCACTTGTCGGCATTCAAGTGACCGGTAGCGGCAACGGATCGCGGCCCGTCAGCCGACGCGCCCAGTATGTGAAGAACTTTGAAAGCCAACCGGGTCGGATTTACGATCTGGCGAGTAGCGGCGACCGAAAGTTTCTCGCAGTCGCCGGCGGTTACGGTGACGTCCGCATTTACCAGATGACCGATCGTAAACGCATTGCATTGATTCCCGCCGTTCCAACGCCGGTATTGGCCGTTGCATTGAATCACGATGGCAGTCGGTTAGCGATCGGTAGCAGCACCGGTGAAGTCCGAATGTACTCGCTGCCCGACGGAAAGCAATTGCTGTCGTTGATGCCGGTGCCGGTCAAAGCCAACAAGCAAGCGGCGAAGTAGTACGCGCACACGATTCGTGGCGCGTCGGCGAGTTCAGTTGGGTGGTTCGTAGTGACCGCATTCATGCGGTCTGTTCGCGGCAGAGACGTCGTTGGTCAAATCACCACGGACCGCGTGATCGAAACCGGATAAATCCGGTCACTACGAACCTTGCCTCTGCGGTGCGTTGCACTGCAGCTAATAGCTTCTAATGCGACAGCATGAAGTCGCGGCTGTTGAGCAACGCCCATGTGAGATCCTGGGCCGCATCGGTGCGTTTGTCGCCGTAGGCTGTGAAGAACCGAACGCCCAGTTCGAGTTCCTGTTTGCTCGGTGGACGGCAGAGCGTCCACATGTACAATTTCTCGATTAACTGTGAATCGGTCAGCTTCTCTTTCAGCAATGCGGAAACGCGGCCATTCGGGGCGGTGATTCGGCTGAGAATCGATTTGCCGTTGATGAAATGCAGCGCTTGCAGCATGTTCGAGCTGTCGTCGCGTTCGCATTCGCAGGCTTCCATTCGTTTCGGTTTGCCGAATAGGCTGAGAAATTCACTGGTGACGTTTGCATCGGGCAACTGGGCGGCGGTGAATCCCGCCGGCGCACCGCCAAATCGTTCCGGCACGCCGGTGGCTTGCACCAGGGAATCCAACAATGCTTCGGCCGGCAAACGACGGGGAATCGCGCGAGAAAAGTTCATGTCGTCGTGCGCGTTGGTCTCGTTTGCGACGCTGCTCCGCTGATAAGTTTCCGATGTGACGATCCGCCGCATCAGATGCCGCACGTCGAACTTGTGTGCAACGAAATCCTGTGTCAGTGCGTCGAGCAGTTGCGGATTGATGGGTGGGTTGGTTGTTCGCAAATCATCAACGGGGTCGATGATCCCACGATGGAAGAAATAGCTCCAGACGCGGTTGGCCATACTGCGAGCGAAAAACGGGTTTTCGGCGGTTGTCAGCCATTTCGCATAAATCTCACGGCGGTCGCCAGTTGAGGGGATTTCCGGCTCCTCACCGCCTAGAAAACGGGGCGGCTGCAACTGGCCCGAGCGCGGATTGCGCGAGTAGCCTGCTGCTAGATTCAATGTGACTGTTTTGGCATTTTTCACGCCGGTTAGTCGCGGGTCGTTTTTCGTCGTTACCTGATTGAAGAAGCTATGCAGGCCGTAGTAGTCGGCCTGAATCCAGTTTTCGAAGGGATGCGGATGACATTTCGCGCAGAGCATCCGAACGCCGCAAAAGACCTGCGTCGCCCGCTGCAGCGTGTCGTCGGGGTCTTTACTAACGACGAAATACGCGCTGGTTGGATTGCTATCGAAACTGCCACGTCCGGTCAAAATCTCCCGCACGAATTCATCGAGCGGTTTGTTCTCGGCGACGGCAGCGCGAATCCACTCGCGAAAGGCATACAGTGCCGGCTCGCTGAGCCGGTTGCGCGAAACCTGGAGCAGATCGCCCCACTTCAACGACCACCAATCGATGAATTCCGGACGTTGGAGCAACGCATCGACCAGTTTCGCTCGTTTGTTCGGATCTTTATCGACGAGGAATGCGCTGACCTCATCCGGTTTGGGTTGAATGCCGATCAAATCGAGCGAAACGCGGCGCAAGAATGTTGCGTCATCGACGATTGCAGACGGCTTGACGTTCAGTTCGTTCAGTTTGCGAGCGACAGCTTTGTCGATCAGGTTTCCCTCGGGTATTGGCGTGGGTTGGAAGCTGGGATTGGGATTCAGCACGATGAAATTCGATGTGGCAAAGATTCGCTCGAACCGGGCGACGACAGCCGTTTCGCCCAACTCGACAGCGGTCACCAGTCCAACGTCATCGACGCCCGCAACGCGTTCGGTGTTGGCATTGAAAATTCCCAGCCGAGTGACGTCGCGAGTTGTGCCGTCGGAATAGCGGGCGATGAGTTGCAGTTGGTGTTGGCTGCCCGGCGAGAGAACGGCGTTCTCCGGAAAGATGCGGATTGATTCCAATCGCACGGGGTTATCCAGATTGCTGGGGCAGCCTTCAGAGATCCAGGACAGTAACGTCTGATGCATTAAGCTGCCGTGCTCGAAACGAATACCGCCTTCATGCGGAACGTCGCCCAACGCCTTGGTGAGGAGCAGGCTGACGGGCGGATTGTGTCGATTGACGCGGCGCTGCAGGAATTCGGCCGTCAGCGATTCGTAATCGGGTGCCGGGTCGGATCCTCGGAGTGTGAGTTTGAAGCCGTTCTTTCCCAGTGAGTAGCCGTGACACGCGCCGGCGTTGCAGCCGCCCTTGGACAAAACCGGCATGACGTCGTCGCGAAAACTGTGCTGTCGCGGTTCAGCCGGCAGGTTGACTTCAACCGGTACGACCACCGTTTTTCCAGCCGCGGTGATGGTGACGTTGGTTTTACCATTGGCAACCGGATGCACCCAACCCAGCAAGTTGGGCCGCGCGATTTTTTCGTCACTCGACTGGAACGTCGCCTGCGACGTTAAATCGATCGACTGACCGTCGGCTGTTTTCGCCGTGACGAGAATCGAATGCGGACGCAAGCGATGCACGAGCGAGACCGACGTTGGCTCGACGTGAATCTCGCCGACAATCTGCAGTGGTTCTGCCGCCCGAAGCGACGCGGTTGCCAGTAACGTGACAGCCGCAATCCCAAGAACACATCGATAGGTTGACCGCATGGTAGTCCTCTGTCTCAAACACATAAGGTTCTCAATCTATTTCGCTGCCGCTTTGGGCGGCAGCAGGTTAATCGTCACCGCGACTTCTTCGCTGCGAACGACGGGGCCTTTGGGATCCATCTTGCCGGTGCCGAACAGTTTCACGCCGCCAATCGCTCCTGGTTTGAAATTGGCCGGAAATTTGATCGGCAGTTGAAAGTCGCTTTGATTCGCTTTGACGACAACTTTGGGAACTGCGATGCCGGCAGGGAGTCCGGCAAGTGTCACCGTAACATCTCCCTGTTGGCCACCGCGGCGCTGGACCTTTCCAGCCAATGTGATGGTTGCCCCTGCCTTCGCATCCAACTGCGCCGACAGTTGTGGAGGCGCATTCAACGCAACCGCAATGGGATTCAAAACATTCAGACGACGGACGGTGGTGACGCTGCGTGCGAGAACCGTTTTCTTGTCCCGGCTGAGTAATTCGGCACGGATGGCCACTTCGTAATTGCCTGCCTTCAGGTCGGCTGGCACCGTGACGCCGTAAGTGGTGTTGTTCTTCGCCGTGGCTGCGGCGACGTTGGCGGATTTTTCGGCGGCTGTCAGTTTTACAGTTGCTGCCTTCACCGCCGCTGTTGCCTGCACGTCAGCTTGATCGGCGGTTGTGGCTGTTGTCTTGGCTTTCGACTGCATGTTAACAAGGGTTGTTGCCGCAGCGGTTTGAGCAGCGGTGGCGACTTTGGATTTGGCCGCTGCGTCGCTCGCGGCTTTGGTTGCGGCAGCGGCAGCGGCGTTCGCGGTGGCAAGTGCTCTTGTCGCTGCGGCCTGCGCCACTTGAGCCGCCTTCAGTGCCGTGGCGGCCGCTGTCGCTGCTTTGTCGGCGATGGCTTTGGCATCGCTTGCCGCTTTCACCAGTGCGACAGCTTGTGCTTTGGCCTGTGTGCCGGTTGCGGCGATCTTCGTCGCGTTTGCGCTCGCGTCGGTCAACAGCTTCTTTGCGGCGACTTGGGCGTTGTATGTGGCGACGGCCTGCGCATCGGCGGCTATTTCGACGGCGGCGACTTGCCTCAGCGTTCGGTTTACAACGGGCTTGCCGTTGGTCAACGGTGGAGCCTGACTCGTCACCAGCGACAACCGCACCGGCCCGTCGAAACCAACCGGACGAACACAGCGGACAGGTGCCTGCAGTTTCCCGCCGAGTACCAGATTCACGTCGGCCGGTAATCGGTCCAATTCCACGCCGAAACCAATTGGCGACGACTGACCCAATGCGAATGCAAATTCACGACTCAACCACGGCTGCATCGTTGCAATGGGGTGAGCAGCATCGGCTGCGAATCGCACAAGTTTCGGTTCGACACCGACGCTTTCTCCGCGAATGCTTGTCAGTGTCTGCGCGACATTTGTCCCCGAACCGTGCAGCGTCA
>Ga0302133_10002698_pt1 | contig 10804 bp, 7 predicted proteins | sample CB9_331_MG_FD_203121 | JGI IMG/M metagenome (GOLD analysis project Ga0302133, IMG submission 203121) | Marine microbial communities from Western Arctic Ocean, Canada - CB9_33.1 | ecosystem: Environmental > Aquatic > Marine > Oceanic | place: Canada: Western Arctic Ocean | collected 2017-09-19 | reverse complement strand
TCCACAGGGGGGTCCGTCAAATTGGGCAAACGGATTTTTGCCGACAAGTTATCAGGCCACGGCATTACGGCCGAAAGGGTCACCACTGCTCGATATCCATCCGCCAACCGGGGTAACACGCACTCAACAACGCCGTAATCTCGACTTCCTGGCCAAGCTCAATAACCGGCATGCCAAGCGGCATCCGCAACACGAAGAGTTGACGGCCCGCATGCGTAATTACGAGCTGGCTTTCCGCATGCAAATGCAAGTGCCGGAAATTGTGAACATCGATAATGAAACCAAGCAAACCAAGGCGATGTACGGTGTCGGCAAGGAGCCCACCGATAATTTTGCCCGCCGCTGCCTGCTCGCCCGCAAGCTGGTGGAGAAGGGCGTTCGGTTCGTGCAGCTCTATGCCAGCACCTGGGACAGTCACGATTACATTGCCAAGGCACACGCCTCGCGGATTCAAAACGTGGATCAACCCATCGCAGCCTTGATCAAGGACCTCAAGCAACGTGATCTGCTGGATGAAACACTGATCGTGTGGATGGGTGAGTTTGGCCGGACACCCGACAACGGAATACGCGGTGGCATCAAATACGGCCGCGACCATAATCCCAAAGCCATGAATATCTGGATGGCCGGCGGTGGCGTTAAGGCTGGCCACACGATTGGCGCCACTGATGAGATTGGGGCTAAAGCCGTTGAAGTGGTTCACCCGCTGCGCGATTTTCACGTCACCCTGCTGCGGCTACTTGGCTTGGATGACAACAAGCTCACCTACTTACACGCCGGCCGCTACAAGCAACTCAGCCAATTCGGCGGGAAGGTGATCAAGGAATTGATTGCATAACTTTCTTGGCCAGTTTTGTTTCTTGAGAAACCAGAACTTAAAAAGTGAAAAAACGGATGCCCAAGAGTTTTGCGCAATGCTTGGCGCTGGTGGTGTTGGGAATTTTTTCTGTAAAGGCGGCGGATAAGGAAGGGTTCATTTCCATCTTCGATGGCAAGACGCTCAAGGGATGGGAGGCCATGCCCGCCGAGACCGCGCCGGCATGGACGGTGAAGGACGGCATGATCGTCGGCAATGGCGACAAGGGCCGTGGCTATCTCACCTACGCGCCGAACAAGAACGTGACCGATCTCGAACTAAAATTCAGCTATCGTTTCCCCGGCAAGGGCAACAGCGGCGTGAGCATCCGCGCCATTGTGGACAAGACGCGTAAACGCGATTTCCAGAGCTACCACGCGGACCTCGGCCATCTTGGCATCGGCAAGAACGTGATGGGCGCGTGGGATTTCCACACGCCGGGCCGGCGCGAGCATCGCTGTTTTCGTGGCGACCGACTGGTGATCGGCAAGGATGACAAGCCCGCCATCACGCCCATCAAGGGTGCCCTCACCGCCGCGGATATTCACAAGGGCGACTGGAACCACGTGCACATCATCGCCCGCGGCAACAACTTCAAACTCTACATCAACGGCAAACTCTCCAGCGAATTCACCGAGCACCTGCCGCAAGCCAAGCGGCTCCGGAGCGGCATGATCCAGTTTCAGCTGCACGACCCCGGCATGATCGTGCATTTCAAGGATCTGAAGTTGAAGGTACTAAAGGAGGACGGTTGATGGGTTCCGCTATATGAATGCTGCTATTTTCACAATAATCGCGGCCTGCCTTTTGGGAGGATGCCGGAATCCAACGAATCCACCGTTAACGGACGATAAAGATTCCAATGGGTCAAAATCTTTCACTCTTGTCGCCGATTGGCCAAAAATGCCGGCGGGGATTCAGTTAGGCCAAGTCATGGGTGTAGCCGTGAATTCCAAAAACCAAGTGATTGTATTTCACCGAGCGGATCGGACATGGGTGGCGCCCTTTCCCAAGGAGAAAATCAAGGGCCAGACCATAGCTGTGTTTAATGGGGAATCCGGAAAACTCATCAAGACGTTTGGCGCGAAACGGTTTATCATGCCTCATGGATTGTCCGTCGATCTTGAGGATAATATTTGGGTTACGGATGTCGGGTCACATCAAATTCACAAGCTGTCGACCGAGGATGGCTCAGTGCTCCTCAGCATCGGGGAACCGGGAGTACCTGGAAATGATAGGAATCATTTCGCGCGGCCGACGGATGTCAGTTTTTCAAATGATGGTGGCTTTTATGTGAGCGACGGATACATCAATACTCGGGTGGTGAAATTTTCATCAACCGGTGAGTTTGAATTCCAGTGGGGAATGCCGGGTGCTAGGCCTCGCCAATTCAACTTACCTCATGGAATCGCGGTTGATGCACTGCGTGTTTACGTGGCTGATCGCAGCAACAAAAGGCTCCAGATTTTTAACCATGACGGTTCCTTTCTCAAGGAGTGGAAAGGAGATCACATTGGGCGGCCGTTTGGGGTGGCAACGGACAGCACCGACCATGTCATCGTGATCGATGGGGGTGATCAACCTGACAACACCCGATCCCGCGTCATCATTTTCAGCAAAAACGGAAACGTCATCGATTCATTCGACGCCGCGCAGGAATCGGATGCGAAAAATCTGGGTCACGATATTGCAGTGGGGCGTGATGGTGCAGTGTACGTTGCCGATGCATGGGCTAACAGTATCCGGAAATTTGTGAAAAGAACCGAAACAGAGGATCAATCTCAATGAATGTAAATTGTGCTGATGGCCGGGCGAGGCGTGAAAAAAGGCTGCATCATCGGTGCCACCGACAACAACAAGCTTACCCACTTCCACGCCGGCCGCTATAAACAACTCAGCAACTCGGCGGCAAGGTCATTAAGAAACTACTGGCATGAAATTATTTTTCGCATTACTTACGTTTTTTGGGGTCATCAATATTTTCGCTGCCGGGCCACAGGCCGCCGGGCCGGATGGGGATTTTATCGCGCAAGGCGAGGCACCGACGGACTTTAGCGGCGCGACTGGACGCGCGGTGAGATGGCGCGTTCCGTTACCCAGCACGGGACAGGGCACGCCGATTGTGTCCGGCGGGCGCGTGTTCGTCACATCGCATGAACCCATCAAGGCCGATGCTGAATTCGGCCGGGACATTCTTGGCTTATGCTTCGATGCCAAGTCCGGCAAGGAACTTTGGCGGCGCACGATCCCCGGCACACGCACGACCGACCTCTCCAGCCTGTTTAATGACAACACCGCCGCCACACCCGTGGCCGATGGCAAGCGGGTGGTCTTCACCAATGTCGGCGGCACCATCAAATGTTTCGACTACGACGGCAACGAATTGTGGGCACACACTTGGACACCCTTTGGTCGCCATCACGCCCGGGCGCACGAACCCATCCTGCACGACGGCAAGGTCATCCTCATGCACGCGGCGACGTACGACCTGCCCGTGGAGGCCACCACCAAGGCCGGCGCGAAAAAGTATGGCCGCGAGAAGCCATACTGGACCCATCTGCGCGCCTACGATCTGGCCACTGGCAAACTTGTTTGGCAGGCCGAGGCCGGCACCAGCGTGCATGCCAAATCCATGATCGGCAAATTGCCCGACGGCCGCCGCGTGATTCTGACCGGCCGCGGCGGTGGCCATCAGCCGCCGGAAGAACCTTACGGGATGTCGCTGGTGGATGCTGCCAACGGCAAGTCCATTTGGGATGCCGTCATCGAAAAATATCCCTGCCACCAGAACACCACCTTCAAGAAGGACGCTGCCTACTATTTCGCCAACGGCGAGCACGGTGTCCTCGACCTAGCCACCGGCAAGCCGCGCGGCAAGCAATCGCTCGTCGAAGGCGTTACGGTCACGCGTTGGCAGGACGGCAAGTACGTCACCCTCGAAAACCAAACCGTTCCCAAGGGCCGCAAGTCCTTCACCTACTTCACCAATCTCATCGTCGGCGACTACCACTACTTCCGCTCCCACAAAGGGTTTCTTATCGGCCGCGTCCAACTCTCCACCGGCAAGGTCGAGTACCTGCAAGTGCCCGCGCAGGTCGTTCGCAAAAAGGGTCGGCCCGACGAGCTCCTCTGGGACAAGCACTTGCCCAACGACATGAAAAACGCCGACGGTTTTCTCGCCACGCAGGACAAGCGCAACGCCGGCAGCGGCTGGGGCCACGTCACTGCCGCCCCGCCCATCGTTGTCGGCCCCCGCATCTATTGGCCCACGATGGCCGGCACCGTTTACGTTATCAACTGGAACGCCAAGACTCTGGACGAAACCGCCCTCGCCGCCCTCAGCGACCTCGGTCCCGCCGGTGAAACGTGGTCCCTCTCCTCCCTCACCTACGCCAACGGGAATCTGTACGCCCGCACGCTGAAGGAGCTGATTTGTTTTGGCGATTAGTCGTCACTCGGATTCAGTGGCTCGCCTTCTGACGAATGGTTTGCCTCCCGGCCGGAATCCCTTCAAGCTGCGGTTTCTCCTAATGATGAAGCAGATTTTCCTTTGTTTATTGCTCGCGCTGACGCCAATCACTCAGGCCGCCCAGCCGAACATCGTTTTCATCATTGCCGACGATTGCACGTTTCGCGACATCGGTTGTTATGGCGGGCAGGCGAAGACGCCTCACATCGACAAGCTGGCCACGCAAGGGATGCGGTTCACGCGGTGTTTTCAGGCGGCGCCGATGTGTTCGCCCACGCGGCATAATATTTATACGGGGCTGTATCCGGTGAAGAGCGGCGCGTGGCCGAACCACACGCGGGCGTATCCGCACGTGAAAAGCATCGTGCATCATCTGCGGCCGCAAGGCTATCGCGTGACGCAGACGGGCAAGACGCACATCAACCCGCGCGCGGTGTTTCCGTTTGAAAATTTCGGCGGCGGGAAAAATCCGGACATGAAATACATCGACCGGCTGTTCGCCGAAACGGCAAAGGGCGGCAAGCCGTTTTGTTTGTTTGCGTGCTCCAACGAGCCGCACAGTCCGTGGAACAAAGGCGACGCCTCGGCGTATCCGCCGGAGAAGGTAAAGCTGCCGCCGTACATCGTAGACACGCCGCGCATGCGCTCTGATTTTTCAAACTACCTCGCGGAGATTACTTACTATGATTCACAAGTGGGCGAGATCGTGGGGCTGTTGGATCGACACGGCTTGGCAGACAACACGCTGGTGATGGTGGTAAGCGAACAGGGCAACGGATTTCCATTTGCGAAATGGACCTGTTACGATCACGGGCTGCAGTCGGCAATGGTCGTGCGTTGGCCGGGCAAGGTGAAGGCAGGTGCGGTAACGGACGCGATGGTGGAGTACGTGGACGTGACGCCGACGTTGGTCGACGCCGCTGGCGGGAAGCCGATTGCACCGCTGGATGGCCGCAGTTTTCTGCCGGTGCTGCGCGGCAAGGCGACTGAACACAAGCAGCATGTCTTCGGCATCATGACCACGCGCGGCATCATCAATGGCACGGATGCCTACGCGATCCGCTCGGTGCGCGACACACGTTATAAGCTGATCCTGAACCTGAATCATGAGAGCAAGTTCACCAATGCCTGCACCAAGTCGCCAGCCTTCAAGTCGATGATCGCCAAGGCTGCGGCGGGCGACGCGACGGCGAAGCGGTTGGTGCACGCCTATCATCACCGGCCGGCGGTGGAGTTGTTTGACCTGAAAACCGATCCGCTGGAGATGAGCAATCTGGCCGGCCAAACCGGCAGCGAGCCGCACATCAAGCGCCTCCGCGGCAAGCTGGAGGCGTGGATGAAGGCGCAGGGCGATGGGGGCGTGGAGACGGAATTGAAGGCCCGCGAGCGACAGGGGCGCGGTCGCAACAAGAAGAATCCAAAAAAGAAATGAACATGAGCCGACTCATCGTACTCTTCACCTTGACCTTCGCGCTGCCGTTGCTGGCGGCGAAGCGGCCGAACATCCTGTTCATTTACACGGACGATCAATCCACGCGCACGGTGGGGTGCTACGATGAGGCGTTCAAGTTTGCGCGGACGCCGAACATCGATGCGTTGGCCAAGGCGGGCGTGCGTTTTGAAAAGGCTTACATTGGCTCGTGGTGCATGCCGTCGCGGGCGACAATGCTTACGGGGCATCATCAGCACGGTGTGGAGTCCATGCGGATGGTGGGCAAATATCCCGGCAGCGCGTATGACCCGAAACAGTGCCCGTTCTGGCCGGCAGTGTTTCGGAAGCACGGCTATGTGACCGCGCAGATTGGCAAATGGCACACGGGCGTTGACGGCGGCTTCGGGCGTGACTGGGATTACCAGATCATCTGGAACCGCCCGAAGTACGTGAAGAATTCGCCGAACTATTATTACGATCAACTCACGGAATTCAACGGCGGTAAAGCCAGGCTGGTGAAAGGCTACACCACGGACAATTACACCGACTGGGCAATCGAGTTCATCAACGGCAAGGGCCGCGCGGACCAGCAGAAGCCGTGGTACCTGTGGCTGTGCTACGGCGCGGTGCACGGGCCGTTCACGCCGGCTGACCGTCACAAGGGCGATTACAAAAACACCAAGCCGCCGATCCCGAAGGATGTTTACCCGCCGCGACCGGGCAAGCCCGAGTACGTTCGAAAGATGGAACACTGGGAGCCGAAGAAGGGCGTGCCAGTCGAGCGCAAGGTGCGCGAGCTGGGGCCAGTGGGCATGAAGGACATTCCCGGGCGGCCGTTGCGCGACTGGATCCAGCAATACCACGAGGGCGTGCGCGCCATCGACGAGGGCGTCGGCCGCGTGCTGCAGGCGCTCAAGGACAGCGGCCAGGACGAGGACACGTTGATCGTCTTCACCTCGGATCAAGGCTTCGCGTGGGGCCAGCATGGGTTCAAGTCGAAGGTCGGCCCGTACCACGCCACGGTGGGTGCGCCGTTGATCATTCGCCTGCCCGGCAAGCAGGCCGCCAAGACCGCCGGCCGCGTGGTGGCCGAGCCGGTGAGCGGCGTGGATCTGCCGCCGACCTTTTTTGCGCAGGCCGGCTTGAAACTACCGTGGAAAATGCACGGCGAGGATTTGAGTCCGTTGCTGGAAAATCCAAAGGCCCGGCGAACATCTCCAGCCATGCTCGTGCACACGGGTAAATACTACGGCTCGGTCACGGCCAAGATACCGGCCAAAGATGACCCCGCGCTGTATCACGGCCCCGGCGTGCCGTGGTACGTGATGCTGGCCGAGGGCCGCTACAAGTACGTGCGCAATCTCATCAAGGGCGAGGTCGAGGAGCTTTACGATTTGGAAAAAGATCCCGACGAATTGATCAACCTCGCCCTTCAGCCGCGCCACGCCCAGCGACTGGCCGGCTTCCGCGCCAAGGCCATTGCCGAACTGCGTCGCACGAAGGCACCGTTTGTCAAAGCGATGCCGAAGGCCCGCACGGAACGGTAGCGCGCATTATTTCTCATCGGTCGCGAGTTTGCGGCGGCCGTTGAACTGGCCGTAGGGTAAACGATCTTCGTAAACTTTGGTGGCTTTGTACGCTTCGAAATCAAAGTCGGGATTTACTTTGGGTATGCGCGCGTTGACGGCTTTGAGGTAGCGCATCATTTCCTCGAAGAGCGTCTGCTGCTGCTTGGGGTGCAGTGGCGGTTCCTTGTGGCGGTAACCACACGAATATGAAAGTGCGGACCGGGGTCATTGGCTTACTTGAATTGCAGTTCGCTGCGCTTGACCGTGAGGGAATGGATGGCTTTGCCGTCGATGTTGATCACGGTGTACTTGACGGTGGGGTCGGCAGCCTTGAGATCGAAGTCTACCCGGCCGAAGGATTGTTTTTCGTTGTAGCCAAAGAGCGAATGCTTGATCAGCCCGTGCACGTGCTGGTTGGTCAGGCGCGATGAGCTGAATTCGTAAATAGGATACAGGCCCTTGGCGCCGGTATTGGTTTTATAAGCGTCGGATCGGTGCCGGTCGGCGGACAGGATGATGACGCCGGGGATTTTTTGGTCGGCGATGTACTCGTAGATCCATTGGCGCTCGGCGGCGTAGCCATCCCAAGTATCCTTGGAGCCGGGTTTCACCTTGGGGGCGAGGGGCACATTGGAGCAGAGCACGGTAAAAGCTGCGGGCTGCTTGAGGGTTTGCTCCAGCCATTTCATTTGGACCGGGCCGAGCATGGAGGGATCCTTATTCACTCTGGGCGACTCGCGGTAATAGCGGCCATCGATCAGCACGAAGTGCACTTTGCCAATCCAGAAATCGAACCAGCAACCGGGTTGTTTCTCGCCGCCGCCGTAGTAGGGGTTGTCAAAATTCTCCTTGAAGATTTTCCAGACTTCACGCTTCCACTTGGGCTTTTCGATGGCGGGGCCGCCCCAGCCGTCGTTGGTAGTGAAGTCGTGGTCATCCCAGATGCCATAGATCGGCACCTTGCTCGCCAGCTTCATCCACTCGGGCTGGCTCTGCCGGCGGTAATAATGAAACCGCTGCATCTCGGGAGTCTCGGGATCGTCGATGTAAACATTGTCGCCGAGCAGGAGCAATGCGCGCGGATCGATCGCGCCGATGGTGTCCCACATGCGCTCATTTTCGGGGACGTAACCCGCGCCGCCGCCGAAGGCAATGGTGAACCGGTCGCTCGGCGCATCCTTTTTTAGCGAGGTATTGGGCAGAGCGCGTTTCCATGGCCAAGTCTTGGCGTCGTACTTCCAGGCGTTCGGTTTGCCGTGGGCGATGCCCAGCAGCAACTGAGTGTGCCCGCGGTTGACCTGAAAAGCGGAGGTCTCCTTCAGGTAAGCGATGGCCTCCTTTTTCTTGCCTTGGAGGATGAGCTTGAGGGCATGCGGGTGCACGCGCTTCACCTGCCTGCGATTGCCCGGCTTCTCGTTGTTTACCCTCGGCTTGGAGGCCTGCGGATCGTGGGGCGATCCCGGCTTGGGTTGATTCACTTGCTTCGCGTTGTAACCGTGCCAGACCCATTCGAGGGCGTGGGGGAGGAATTGCGCCTTGGCGTTGCGGATGCCGTGGCCGGAGTTTTGGCAGAAGAGGTATTGGTAATCGTAGCCCTTGGCTTTGAGGACCTTGGCCATGCGGTGGTTGGCTTCGACCCAGTCGTGCATGCCGTCGCGCATGACATTGGGGTTGAAGCTGTCGCGGTCGCCCACGGCCAGAAAGATGCGGAGCGGTTTCCTGGGCGTGTTGGGGATGAGCGTGTCATGGAAATCCCACGCACCCCCGGGCGTCTTGGGATCGAAAGGCCATTGCTGGTTCACAAACGTGCCGGAGGTGGTCAGTACGCGGCGGTACAGGTCGGGCCGGTACCACGCCATGATCAGCGCGGCCGATCCGCCGGAACTGCTGCCCATCACCGCGCGGCCATCGGGATTCTTCGTAAGCTGAACGTGGCACTTCTTCTCCACCAAGGGCAGCACCTCCGTCTCGATGTATTCGGCAAAGAGACCGGACATGGTGTCGTATTCCTTGCCGCGCTGGTGGCCTTGGGCGTCGCCGCCGCCATTGGCGATCATGATGGCGATCTGGGCCGGGATCCGTTTTTGGGCGATCAAATTATCGAGGATGCGTGGGATGGAGAGGTTAGGTTTTCCCTTGGGCCCGTCATGCATCACGATGAAGGGTGCCTTGCTGCCCGGCCGGTATTGGGCCGGGACATAAACGGTGATCTGCCGGACGTAATCAATCTTGTGTGTGTCCACGATCAAGGTCTTGGGGTTTTTCGGATCGACTGTGCCAAACACCTTTCGCGCAATGCCCGGGTTGAGCAGCTTGGTGGTCTTGGAATCAATGGTGAACTGCTGCACCTTGCCCTGCGGGACGTCGGGGTTCGCCTTGCGCGCGGGAGCCTGTTGGTACTCGGGGCCGATGAGGTAATTCCCGTTGGCCGCCACCGGCGGGTTCAGTCCGGGCTTGGCATCCAGACGAATGAACTTGGGCGCGTCCGGTGCATCAAATTTCCGAACCGGCGGCGGTTGCCGCTTGGCACTGAATCCAGTTTGAGCGGCAAACAGGATCGCCAAGAAAGCGATGGGGAGGAGGGTATGGGTACGGTTCATGTCATTTATAAATCGTTGAGTGAAGGCACTTTGAACTGGGTTTGCAGTCGTTTCATTTTTTGTTTCAGTTTCTGGATCGGCCCCACCACCTGCTACACCGGCGCATCTTGCAGGTTAGCCCGCCCGAGGAGGAGCAACGATAGGTAGACGATGCCGTGCTTCATTGGATCTGCCGAGGATTAGCCAAATCAAGCTCCGTAGCCAGTCAAAGGTTTTGAGTGAAGAATGCCGTGCCTCGACCGGCCGTTGCTTACCACCAATAGTTTAGCAAGGCACCACAGACCGAATGCTCGCACTCACTTGGATTTCAGCCCCGCCGTATTCACGGCCACGACCTTGTGAGCGCTTTTGGAGAGTTGATCGGTATCCTTGATCGTGTACTCCATTTTCATCAATGGCACGGTCGGCGTATCGCTATATTGCAGGCCCTGAAAGAGCGGGCGGCCGAAGCGGTTGCTGGGCGTCTCGGGCACGGTGGCGATGGGTTTGCCGTCGCGCAGGATGATGAAATGGGAGAGACCACTTTCGAGGTCGGCCTCCGCTTGCCACGTCAGCATGTTACCTTTGATTTTCAAATTTGTCGGCGCGGGTGGCGGGGTGCGGTCAACGATCTTGGTGTCCTTCACGTATTGCTTCCACTGGCGCGCGATGGCGGCGTTGGGCAGCCAAACGGCGTTTGACTTGTCGCCTTGAAACGCCGCGGCGGGGACGGCGGTTTTGCCGAGCAAAGGAGCGAGCCAAGCCTTTTGAGTCGGCATCGGCTTGAGCGGTTGGCTGGACTTAGCGGGCAATCGCGCGGCGAGGCAGACGTCCAACCACGGGATGGCCATATAACGCTGGTTGCCGCATTCGTGCGCGGCAAGCGGGTCAACCGCCACG
>Ga0302133_10002697_pt1 | contig 10806 bp, 6 predicted proteins | sample CB9_331_MG_FD_203121 | JGI IMG/M metagenome (GOLD analysis project Ga0302133, IMG submission 203121) | Marine microbial communities from Western Arctic Ocean, Canada - CB9_33.1 | ecosystem: Environmental > Aquatic > Marine > Oceanic | place: Canada: Western Arctic Ocean | collected 2017-09-19 | reverse complement strand
AGATATTGCTCCGCCGCCACCAAGGCGGCCAGGAGCTGGAATCGTATTCACCAGGCTATCTGTCGAGTATAGCGCGTTCGTCGGCACCGGGCGCCCACAACGGCTCTTCCACCGTCGAGGCGAACAGCGGGTTGAAGAACAGCTTGAACGTGCCGTGGGGCTGCGCGCGGAACGTCGGTTCGAACGCGTGCAGCACGACTTGCCCGTCGCCCAGCGAGACCCGGACGCCCGCGTCACCGCCCGCCAGATAGTCTTCCGCCCCGAGTGCCCAGCCGCTGGCCAGATACTCGTCCCGGGCGTAGCGGCTGAACACCTCTACGTCGCGCCGCTCGACGGCGTCGAACACCTGGCTGCTTACAAAAAACGCAATACCCTCGGTCGGCATGCCGTAGGTCAACGGGTCATTCGGGTCGAGGTCGAGCCGGATCAGCGAGCCGGGCACGAAGAAGTCGCTCGATTCGGTGTCACGCACGGTGTTGCGCACTGGCAGCCCGAGTTGCTCGATGGCGAAGTCCGACGCCTGGTCGATCGCCATCAGCCAGCCGCCCCCTTCGACGTAGCGGGTCAGCGCGCGGACGCCGTCATCTCCGATCCCGCCCACGTAGTCGGGCGGTACGCGACCCCGGGGGTGACCTTCGAGGATGGAGGATGCCGACTGGTCAGGCAGCACGATGATGTCGTAGCTGCTGAGGTCCACATCTTGGATGTCGGTGTTCGACAGGTTCTCATACCGGAACTCGTACCGCTCGAGGAGCCAGCGGGTCCAGCCCTCCGGAGTGTTCCCGGTGAACCCCTTGTACAGGCCGATCCGCGGCGCCCGAAGCCGGTGCCGCGCTACCGGGGGCACTTCCGCGAGCGACTGAAAGGTGAGGCCGAGCCCGAGGCCGAGCGCCTGCGCGTCGGCGCGATCAGCCATCTCAACGATGAACGTGCCTGCCGGCCAGTCGCGACCGGACGCCTCGAACGGTGCGGCGGACCACTGGACCGTCGCGCCGGCGGCGAGCAGCCGGTTCACCGCGACGGCGCTGTTGTTCTCGTCATGGGTCAGCAGGAACGCTCCGTCGTGGGTTCCCACGAGTCCGCCGGGAGGCGGCGGCACGTCGTCCACGATCCGGGCAGGTACGCCGAACGGCGTGTCGATGGCGTCGACCGCGACCCCCATCTGCAAACGCAGCTCGTAGCCGGTCGTGTCGTAGGGCGTCGCCGGCGGTCCACCCGGATACTGCCGGCGGTCGGGGAACGCCTTGGGCTCCATCAGGTCGACGACGAACGGACGAAACGCCTGGGGCGGGATGACGTAGGTCCCGACAGGGTACTCGACGCCCTCCGCCGTGAACGGCACATCCGCCTGACGAATCTCGATCCCCGCGATCAGGAAAACCCGGAGGAGCTCGATCGCGGCGCCGGCGTCGTGCTGGGCCGCCGGGTCGATGACGTAGGCGAACGGTCCGCCCTCTGCCCGGATCGCCTTTTCGATCTGCCGCCGGCCCATCCGGTAGATGTTGTACAGGTAATCCGTCTTCAGCTTCGCGCCGATCGCCATCACCGCCTTCGAGCCGGTGATCATGTAGTCCATCGCGTCCCGCATGGTCCAGCAGCCGCCCTGCCACGGGTCCGTGTAGCTGGTCGTGGGGCGCCTGGCCGGCAGATGTCCGGCACGGGCGTTGAACGTGTCAGGAAGCTCGTCCGGTTCGTAGCAGCGCGGCGTGGCATAGGCGCCCCCCGCCGTTTCAGAGAGGAGCCCGAGCATGTTGTGAAAGTTCGGGGCGCCACGCATGCCGCCGTTCCACCACAGGTCGTACACCACGCCGGAGACCACCCCCGGCTTCTCCTCCTGGTTGAAGCGGTTCTTCATCGCCTCGCCGATGAAGTTGAGGCTGGTGACGATCTCCGGGTCGAGGTTGGGGTTGACCGGATTCGCGAACGGCGGCACCCAGATGCGGGCGGGAAACGTGCCCGGCTGATGGTGGTTGTAGACGATCTGCGGGAACCAGACGTTGTAGAGCTGGCGCGCGACCGCGCGGCTCTCCGCCTGCGTGAACATGTACCAGTCGCGGTTGTTGTCGTGCCCGGCATAGTGGTGAGACAGCTCGGGTACCGGCGCCGTCTCGAACTCGGTGCCCACATGGCCGGCGTACCACTCGGCCACGATGTCGAGCCCGTCCGGGTTCATGTTGGGCATGACCAGGACGATCGCCTGGTCGCGGATGAGCCGCGCCTCATCACCCTCGTCGGTGGCGATCCAGTGCGCCAGCTCCGGCGTCATCTGGCCGGGCGCGACCTCGGTGGCATGTAGCCCGCCGTCGATCCAGATAATCGCCTTGCCGTCACGCGCTAGCTGTCGCGCCTCGGCGTCGCCCAGACCCTTCACCCGCGCCAGCCGCTCGCTGATCTCCCGGTAGTAGTCGAGGTTGGCGATGTTCGCCGCGCTCGAGATCGCCGCGAGCAGCAGCGGCCGCCCAAGGGTGCTGATCCCGATGTCGGTCAGCAGGACCCGGTCGGACGCCGCATCGAGGGCCCGGAAGTACTCGACGATCGGGCCATAGGGTGCCAGCCTGTAGTCCTCACCCGGCGCAAACCCGATGATGTCCGACGGGGCCGGCACCTGCGCACTGGCCGACGGGGGGCTGCCGAACACGATCACGGCACACAGTGTCACGGCGAGCGCGACCAGGCGGCCTCGCATGGGGCGAGTGCCCTGCGCGGGTAATTCGTTGCACGATTCCGGGCGGGGCATCCCGCCTGGCGGCGTTGCGCCTCGGTCACAAATGCCCAATTTGCTCCCTCGTCGCGCCTTGCCACCCGGGCGCCGCGCCGGGCATTCGCACAACGAATTACCCGCGCAGGGCACTAGCGACGACCGCGGCTGCCAGCCGGTTCCGGTTGGGCGGTTCCAGGTGGCCCCACCCCTGGTCCGCGCGTGCCGGTGAGCGGCGCGCGTGCCGTCCCCAGATACCGTGCCCACCACGTGAGCTGGTGCTGGTAGCGATGCACCATGTTCCACGGTGTCCAGCCGCCGTGCGCCATGTCCGGGTAGCGGATGAACATCGCGTCGACATCGCGCTTCTTCAGGGCGGTGTACATCTGCTCGCCCTCTTCGATCGGCACCCGGTGGTCCGCCTCGCCATGGATGAAGAGGGTCGGTGTGGTCACGTTGCCGGCGTAGTAGATCGGCGATTGCGTTTCGAGATGCCTGCGGCCCCTCTCCTCCCAGGGCGGCCCGAAGAACTCGCTCTCCTTCGTGCGTGGGATGTCGGCCGTCCCATAGTCGCTGACCCAGTTGACGATACCGGCTCCGGTGCTGGCGGCCGCGAACCGGGTGGTGTGTCCGATGATCCAGTTGGTCAGGAAGCCGCCATATGAGTAGCCGGTCACCCCCAGCCGCGTCTCGTCAATGGCGTACGCCGCGACGGCATGGTCGACCCCGGCCAGCACGTCTTCGGTGTCCAGGTTGCCCCAGCCACCCCAGGTCGCCCACAGGAAGCCTTCCCCGTAGCCGGTCGAGCCCCGCGGGTTGGTGTAGACGACGACATGGCCGTTGGCGGCAAAGAGCTGATGCTCGAACGAGAAGCGGTTGCCAAAGGCGCCATGGGGTCCCCCATGGATCGTCAGAATCAACGGGTATGGACCGTCCGCCGGGTCATACCCGGGTGGCAGCAGCACCCAGCCCTCCACCTCGGTGCCATCGTCGCTCGGGTAACGTATCCGCTCCGCGGTCGGGAGCTGGACCTCTTCGACGAAGGCTTCATTGAAGCCGGTCAGCCGTCGGTCGTCGCTGTCGCCCAGTTCGGCGACATACATCTCGGACGGACGCGCCGAATCAGTGACGCTGTAGGCGATGCGGTCGAACGCCGTCGAGAAGCTGAAGCCGCTCAGTTGCCGGTCGCCCTCGGTGACCTGCTCGACCTGGGCTCCCGCTGACGGCACCCGGAACAGATGCGTGTTGCCGCTGACCCCGCCGCCGAAACACACGTGGCCGCCATCCGGGCTGAACCGAGCCTGCGACGGCAGCAGGTCCCAGCTGGCGGTGAGCACCTGGACGAAGCCGCCGCCGTCGGCTCGCATCTTGACCAGGTCGACCGGTGCACCGTACCCGGGCTGGCGTTCGACCCTGCCCAGCCGCGCCTCTTCCTGTTCGTGCCGTAACTCTTCGGCGATCCGCTCTTCTTCGGATTGCGACGCTTCAACCCGCCGGCGCTCGGCGCGGGCGGGAATGATGCCGTCGCGCATCGCGTCGATCACCAGATTCAGTCCGGCCTGTCGACGGAAGACCAGGAACTGGCCGTCTGGAGACCAGATCGGTTGCGACGAGTTGTACCGGTCGTCGGTGAGGCGGGTCGTGCCGCCGTCGAGGAGGGTCACCCACAGGTCGCTTCGGCCATAGTTGTGTTCGTCCCGTTGATGGGTGTCGGCTGAGAAGGCCAGCGCCCTGCTGTCGGGCCGCCAGGCGAGGTTGCCCACGTTGACACCGAGCGTCGTGAGCTGTCGTGGGGCGCCGCCGTCACGTGACACGACGTAGAGCTCGGCCGCTGGCGTGGCGTTCGGGTCGCGCGGGTCCGGGAGATACCCACGACCGTTGAACCGATAGTTCATCCAGTCGTAGATGCGGCCCGTGAAGCGGTCCTCGATGAGCTGCTCGGCGTCAGACAGCGGCGTGGTGGCCGGCGGTGCGTCCTGGCCCAGGTCCGGGGGCGTTGACCGTGTGAAGGCGATCCATCGGTTGTCCGGGCTGAAGACCGGCGGGCCGGTCACACCAGGAATCTGAAACGCTTCGCCACCACCTGGCGCCATCGGCAAGAACCAGATGTTGCTGTGCTCCGCCGCGTCTCCTCCGGGAGACGGCGGGTCGAGCTGAACGCCAGCAGTGTGCCGTCGGGGCTCCACCGCGGGTTGGCGGCGCTGGTCGCCGGGCTGGTCAGACGCCGTGGCGCGGTCGACCCGTCGGTCGGCACGAGCCAGATTTCGCTGTGTCGGCGGTTCTCCGCCTCGATGATGCGGCTGCGGACAAACGCCAGCCACGTGCCGTCGGGCGACAGCGCGCCGTTGCCGACGCTCTCGATGCGGTAGTAATCCTGTAACTCGAGCGGCCGTCCGTCCTGCGCGGCCACCGGGCGATGGGTGATGACGAGCGCGGCGACGATGCATACGGCCGTCAGCCAGCCAGGCGATGGGGACCGCCTGGAGACGATGCGGGATGCCGACACTGCCATGTCAATGTCTTCGGTCATAGGTCTCAGCCATCGTACGACGGGGCTGGGGAGGATACAAGGCGACGCGCAATGCACCGAGTGGCCCGCCGGCGCTATGGCTCCACACCGTCATCGGGAATGGTGTCGAGAGCCCGAAAGAGGTCCTGGATGATGTCGTCCGAGCTTTCGAGGCCGACCGAGAGCCGGATCAAGCTCTCCGTGATGCCGCATCGGTCGAGATCCTCCGGTGTCATGTCCGAATGGGTCATGCTTCTCGGATGCTCGATCAGCGCTTCCGTCCCGCCGAGCGATACAGCCAGATGGGGCAGGCGCACCGCGTCGAGAAAACGGAACGCCGCCTCCCGCGTCCCATGCTGTAGATGAAAGCCGATGACGGACCCCGGACCTGAACACTGCGTCTTGTATGTGGTGTAGGCAGGCAGGTCGGTCTCGTCTAGCAGCCCGGGGAACGCCACCTGTTTGATCTTCGGGTGGCCCTGAAGCGCACGAGCGACCTTGGAGGCTTTCTCGGCTTGACGCTCCATGCGCACCCACAGTGTCTCCAGCGAGCGCGTGAGCATCCACGCCGTGTCCGGTGCGAGGGTTCCCCCGAGAATGGTCCGATAGTCTCGAAGTAACCGGATCATGTCGTCGGAGTTGGTCAACGCGACACCCGCGACCAGGTCACTATGCCCGCCGACGAATTTCGTCGCCGAATAGAGCACGATATCGGCCCCGCACGCGAAGGGTCGCTGAAACACCGGGCCCAGAAAGGTGTTGTCTACCGCCACGACCGTTTTCGGCCCGGAGTGGCGTCGTGCGAGCGCCGCGACCGATGCAATGTCGGTCAGCGTCAAGGTGGGATTCGCCGGGGTCTCGATATAGGCCATGTCGAACGGCCCGTGCGCTTTGAGCGCCTGCTCCGTGGCTCGAAGGTCGCTTGTATCGACCGGGACTGTTTCGATGCCGAATCGCTGCGGGCACAGGTGCTTCAGAAAAAAATAGGTGCCGCCGTAGACGGGGTCGGTGTAGAGCACACGACCACCCTGAGGGACGAGGGCGAGAATCGCCGTCGTGATGGCGTTCATCCCGGACGGAAACGCCGCCGCGTGCGTCGCATCAGTTTCCGCGGCGACCATCTTGTGTTCGAAGATCTCGATGTTCGGATTGTTCAGCCGCGAGTAGACCAGGCCCGGTTCTCGTCCATCGTCACCTGGCAGGTGATACGCCCGCTCGAAGAAGCGCGCGCCATCAGCCGCGCTCTCGAATTCGAACGTCGACGTGCGGAACACCGGCGGCTTGACGGAGTTCTCGGACAGCCTCGCGCGGTAGCCCGCGTGGATGACGGCGGTTGAAGGGTGCAGCCCACGAAGCGGGTTCCTGTAGTCCTTGGCCTTTTTGTCCTGCGTCATCCGCAACCACCTGGTTGAAAGGAACGGTTGAAAAAGCGGTGAAAAGAACGCCGAACGAAGAGCCGCCGAGTGGGACGGCCTCCGCCTTCCGGGCGCCGGATACGCGCCGGGGGGCGCTGGATGTTCGAGGAGCGCGGCGCTACCCCGGCGGTTCGGGCACCGGGTCCGGCTCCGCACCGGTGTTCTCGCTCACCACGACATTGAACTGCCGGTGGTTTCGGTATCGAGCCGTGCTGTTCGTGGTGCTGCCCCCGGCCGTCGAGTAGATTTCGCGCATCTCCAGCGGGACCCAGATGTTCAGTCTGGGGTCGAGCCCAAACGTGACCTTGGTCTGTGCATCCGTGGCCGGTACCCTGCCGCTCGACGGGTGGTGCACGTCGAACGCCGTCTCGATGACCCGCCCAGACTCCGGGTCGAGACAGAAGCTGCCACTGGCCGGCAGGTTGATGTTCTCGAAGCCCCGGGTCAGTGTCGGAAGCTGGACCTCCTCGAAACGGATCTCCCAGGCGGTGGGCTCGTCGCCACAGCCCACGTCGTCCTGCTCGAAGCGGAACCGGTTCGCATTCGTCGGATGCAGAAAGAACAGCGCGAAGGTCGGGATGTTGATGTTCCGGCTGGTCGAGCCGAGGTTGTATCGCGAGCTGTCTTCCGAGATACGCCGCGCCTGGGCTAGGGCGGTGGTCCGGTTGCCGAGAAACAGGCTGGCCAGTCGGTCCTGTCGGTCCCGTACCTGCCGGCCGTTGACCTCGAAGATGTCTCTGAAGCCGATCCAATCGCCGACACCCTGAATCCGCATCAGCAGGAATTCCGACACGAGCTGCGTGTGCGACGGGCTGCCGCGGCCGTTGGGGAAGTCTGTCTGCCGGTAGTCCTCCTCCATCACGACGGTGGAGAGCTCTTCGACATACCGCTCGACATACGCGGCGGCCCGGGCGACCACCTCGTCAATCGTAGGTGGCGTGAGCGCTTGTCGGGCGTGTGCGGATGGCATGGCGACGCCGACCACGGCCACGAGCGCAGCCACCCAGCCGATTCGCCTACGCAGACTGCCTTGCATCGTCTTGGAAGCGTACCCGATTCGGACGCGGTCGACTTGCGAGCAGCCCGCCCGGCCCCGTGACCGTTGTAGCAAGGCCCTTCAGGGCCGCCGACACGCCGACCCCCGTGACCGTTGTACGCAAGGCCCTTCGGGGCCGTCTAGGCTTCGGTGCTCTCTGTCTCCGCCACGTCCAATCCGACCGCTCGCATGATGGCGAGCGCGTTGCTGCGGGTGACCGGTCCCGGCTTCAGCCGATAGTCGAAGCGCATTTCCCCTTCGACCAGGGTGTCGTCGAAATGGACGTTACACGCCTGTGGTGCCAGGTGGTCGGCGATCTCGGCGAGGGCGAGGTCGTGGGTGGTGACCAGCCCGATCGCCCCGAGCCCGAGCAGAGACCTGAGCAGCCCGCGTGCCCCCTCGGTGCGGTCATGCGAGTTGGTGCCGTGGAACAGCTCGTCGAGCAGAAATAGCGTCGGGCCGGCCCGCGCCGCCTCGACGACACGGCTCAGACGGAGCACCTCGGCGTAGAACCGCGACCGTCCCGCCTGCAGCGAGTCTTCGATTCGCAGCGTGGAACCGATCGCCACGGGAGACAGCCGCAGACGACGCGCCCGCACGGGCCCACCCATCAGTGCCATGACCGCGCTGACGCCGATACTGCGCAGCAGGGTGGTCTTGCCCGACATGTTCGAGCCGCTGACGATCAGCACTTGCGGCTCCTGGGTGAGGGTCACGTCGTTGGCCACAGCCTCCGCGGCTGGAATCAGCGGGTGCGCCAGCGCCTCGACCTCGTAGACCGGCGGTTCATGTGCGTCGACCAGCTCCGGGAATGGATCGTCCGGGTGCTCGTAGGCGTAGGTGCCGAGCGCCGACAAGGCCTCGAACTCACCGACGTGCTGGAGCCAGGTCGGCACCGCCGCGCCGTGTCGCGCCCGCCAGGACTCGACCGCGAAGGCGCAGTGCAGCTCCAGGAAGAGGAGGACGGCGATCGGCTTGAATATGAGGTTGTGCTGCCAGTCATGCACCTCGACCCACCGCTGCAGCGTACGTGCGACCTGCGACACCTCGCCGTCCGGGGTCTCGAGCGAGTCGCGCAGGACCGACAGCCGGTCGCAGGTGTAGGTGTCCCGCCGGAGCACGCCGCAGACACGACTGAGTACCGTCAGTTCGCTCGCCGGCTCGCTGGCGGCATGCATGACATGACTGGTGCGCTTGTGGAACGGACCCGTCAGGGCCGCGGTGGCGGCGAGCGCCAGCAACAGTGGGAGGACGGTGACCGTGCCGGTGCCCCAGGCGACGACCGCTACCGCGTTGATGAGGCCGAGCGCGAGCGCCACGACTTGCGGCCAGACGCCGCGGAGCACGGGTGGTGCGGTGGCCCACTCGACGAGGGCGGTCGGGTGTACGGCGGCACGCACGTCGGCGCCGGCGGTGCCGAGTTGTTCCCGCCGCTCCACACGCGGCCGCAGGTCGCGTACCGCCTCCTGCCGGCTCTCCACCTCCACCTGGTCGGCCGGCTCACGGAGCCAGGTGGCCAGGGTGTCCTCGCCGGCCCGTGTCTGCGCGGTGCTCAGCAACTGGAACAGGGAGGCTTCTCCGAACAGGTCCAGGTCCTGCGCGAAGATGTGCTCGACGTCGGCGAACCGGTCGCCTCGATTGCCGACACCAGACCAGCGGTCTTCGATCCGCGCGATGCCGTGCTCGTACCATGCCACGGCGCGCGTGACCCGGTCGCGGGCCAGCAACGCCCGATCGTGCACGACGACCAGCGCGAGAAAGACCGTCACCGGGACACTCAGCCACCAGGCGGACATCCAGCCGCCGGCCGTCGAGCCCCAGGCGAGCACCGCGCCGGCGAAAAAGGTGGCCAGTCGCGCGTTGCTGACGTGATCGGCCCGGCGCCCGAGCGCCGCCTCTTCGAGGCGCCGTGCGTCCAGTAGGCGCTGGTAGGTGGAGCGCGGGTCGGGTGTCATGTGGACGTGAGTGGTCGCTGACCGAGAACGCGACAGGGGTCAGTTCAGCCGCGCCAGCTCGGCTGCGTCGACCGGCTCGGCCGGGCCCTGGAAGATGGCGTTGAACAGCAGCTTGAATGTGCCTCGGGTCTGGGTGCGGAACGCGATCTGGCTACCGAGGGTGACGACCGACCCCGCGCCGACCTTGAAGGCGACCGCATTGGCCTGGTTCCGCAGCAGGTCGTCGCCAAGCAGCCAGCCGCTGGCCACCATGTCATCCTCGTCCGGGTACCGCGACACCGTCTCGGCGGTGATGTCGAAGCTCGGGGTCAGACGGTAGGCCTGATCGAAGCGGAAGAACACCGGCCAGCGCGCCGGCATACCGAAGGCGACAGGGTGACGCGGGTTGAACTCCTGTTTCAGCAGCGAGCCCGGACAGTAGAAGAGGGACGTCGGCTCGACCACCACGTCGCGCAGTGTGCCCAGCAGCTGCGCCGGGCTCTGAAAGGTCTCTCGTAGGCGCGTGGTCGCGTCGGCCGCGCCGAGTGGCGCACCGCGTAGCTGCGACGTAGGCGCGGCGCGGCCCGGCAGCACCGGCTCGATCGGCAGGTCGAGCAGCACCCGCGCGGCGCCGACCGCGCTGCCCAGCGCGACGAGCGTGCCGCCGTCCCGCACCCACTGCGCGAGTGCCTGCCATCCCTCGTCTCCGACGCCATACGCCCATCGCCACGTCTCGTCATGCCGACGCGCATCGAGACCGAACACGATCCGGCTGCGGGTGGTGCCGGCCGGCAGCACGATGACGTCGTACTTGTCTGCCAGGTCGCCGTCGAAGTCGAGCGCCGAGACCTCGATGTGACCAAGCTCGTACTGCTCGAAGAGCCACCGCATCCAGCCGCCCGGCATGTTGTTGGCTGCCCGCCACAACCCGACCCGGGTGTGGGCGCGCAGTCGGAACCCCGGTACCGCGGGCGCATCGTCGGCGCCGCCGACAACCAGCCCGGTCTCTTGCGAGACGCGATCCAGGATGCCTGCCGCTTCCCGAGACGGTGGTACGAGCCAGGTACCAGGCGCGTACTCGCGGCCCTCACTCTCGAACCCCTCGGCCGACCGATAGAGCGGAACGCCGGCGCGCTGCAGCCTGGCGGCCGCCAGGAACCCGGCGTTCGAGCCCGGTCCGACCAGATAGCCCCAGCCGGGCGACGGCGGCATCG
>Ga0302133_10002688_pt1 | contig 10823 bp, 10 predicted proteins | sample CB9_331_MG_FD_203121 | JGI IMG/M metagenome (GOLD analysis project Ga0302133, IMG submission 203121) | Marine microbial communities from Western Arctic Ocean, Canada - CB9_33.1 | ecosystem: Environmental > Aquatic > Marine > Oceanic | place: Canada: Western Arctic Ocean | collected 2017-09-19 | reverse complement strand
CGGCATATTCTTGAGAATCCACTCAGCGCTCATGGAACTGATGCCATCGTTTATATTGTCGGTGGGTTCGTATGTCTTGGCAAAATCCTCAGGGAGTGGATTGCCGGGTGCCCAGAGATCTCCAGTTGTGGCTGCGGGTACGATAACCAGTCCATCTACCTGATCGGGTGAAACTCCAGCGTCCTCCATGGCGTTGCGCAGTGCAATAATAGCCCAGGAGCCTATGCTGGATTCAACTCTCTCATCCCAGCGCCGTGCAGTGGGAGAGTGTCCGATGCCGACGGCGGCCACCTTTCCTCTGTGCTCCCATACTCCCAACCCTTCGGTGGTTCTATATAGTGAGGCTGGTGCGTTCTGTGTTGGTGACATTGCTGCCCTCTTTTCGATGTATTATTTCGGACTAGGACAATAATTTACTAGGATACGATCTGCCATTCGGGGATTTTTTGACCGGACTGTGTCTCCACAAACTCGACCTGAACCTTGGAACCGACGGGAACTTGGTCGGCCTTGGTGCCGGGTAGATTGGAGAAGAAGTTAATAGTGTGGTCTTCTTCAATGTGAATTACTGCTACGTTATATGGTTGCTGTGGGACCCACATCCTGAGACGGGAGTCATGCACTACAACGTATCCGTTTATGGTGCCGCGCCCGCTCACTTCGTGCCACTCTAGCCCGCTGGCGGAGTCGCAGTCAAAGCATACGTTTTCCGGCGGATATTGCATCCTGTTGCAGGACTTACAGCGTTGCACTACCAGCCGTCCCTCGTTACAGGCGTTCCAGAAGGGAGCGCTCAGGTCATTTGGTATCGGGGTTGGTCTCTCCAATTCTCACCTCCATATGAGACTTCGTCACAGGGGGATGGTAGGACAAGGCCTTGTGTTAGTCAAGGCGGTCTTCGTGAAAACATGAGGCATATGTTATCGAATAGTGCGGATCAGGTATGTTTAGGAACCATATCGGTAACTCATGTACGGAACTGTGAGATGATTGTGTGTTGGGTCAGAAATCCAGCGATGAAGAATGATAGGCGTGCGAAAATGGTTTGCGGGTACAATGTGCTCAAGAGCTATGGTAAACAAGCATTGCAATGGCCGCGATAATGTACACTTATGAGACGCTTGTGTTGCAAGTAGCTAAATCTAGTTGCGTTGCGTGACCCTTCGTGTTGAGGCATAGCCCGGCGATAAGAAAGAGAGCATGACCAGTATGGAAGCTAAAGAACGCTCCAGCATAAGACGAGGCTTGGTTGTCTCAATAGTAATGAAGGAAGATCAGCGTACAGGAAAACTAACCGAAGGAATAGTTGAGGCCATTTTGACAAACTCTGCAGTGCACTCGTATGGCATAAAAGTACGCTTGGAAAGTGGTCAAGTTGGTCGTGTAAAAAAAATAGCAGTGGTGAGGTAGTTTTCCTATATGGCTTTCATCAATATGCAGGGAATATCGCTCTCCTTTAGTGGTGTTCCAATTTTCGACGGGATTGACTTGACCGTTGAACGAAGAGAGAGGATCGGCCTGGTAGGCAGGAACGGGTCAGGCAAATCAACATTGTTGAGATTGATAGAAGGAAGTGTTAAAGCGGACTCAGGCGCAGTCTCAATTCAAAAAGGTACTCACTCCGCCTATCTTTCGCAAAAAGTGCCAAATGAGATACCAGGTACTGTATTTGATGTAGTTGCTAGCGGAAGTAAACAATACGCAGATTTAGTTAGAAAACAACGGTCTGTCGGACTACTGAACGAAGACATGCCGCCTCTACCAGAAGAATTGGACCGCATTCACGATACCCTTGAGATGCAGGGAGGGTGGTATAAGAGGGAACAGATCAGCAAAATGCTCTCGCAACTTGGGATGTATTCTGGTCGTGCCTTCAATTCCCTTTCCGCCGGCCTCAAGCGTCAAGTGCTCTTGAAGAGGGCACTTGTTGGGGAGCCGGACATCCTCCTGCTTGATGAACCGACTAATCACATGGATATCGATTCCATCAAGGAATTGGAAGAGATGATGCTTCGGTTTACAGGTGCCTTGATCTTCGTCACTCATGACCGTATGTTTTTGCAGCGAATTGCAACCCGCATCGTGGAAATCGATCGTGGTAGCCTGTTTGATCAGACATGCGACTATGAGACATTTCTGGAACGGCGCAGTGCCGACCGCGACGCAGAAGAGACACAAAACGCTCTGTTCGATAAGAAACTGCAACAGGAAGAGCATTGGATTCGGGGAGGCATCAAGGCGAGACGGACACGCAATGAAGGCAGAGTGAGAGAGCTAAAAAGAATGCGCGATCTGCGTAGCTCAAGACGGGAACGACCAGGAGCGGTGAAGATGGAAGCCCATGAAGCCGAGCGTTCTGGAACGTTGGTGGCAAAGGCGGACAACATTGGTTTCAATTATGGTGATGCACAAATAATCTCAAATTTTTCTACCACGATTCTGAAAGGGGACAGGATTGGTATTCTGGGCCCAAACGGCAGTGGCAAAACAACCCTCTTACGTACTCTCATTGGTATGCTGACTCCTGCACCCGGAACAGTCCGTCTCGGCGTTAATCTGCAAATCAGCTACTTTGACCAACTCCTTGAGCAATTGGACGAGAACAAGACCGTCATAGAAAACGTGGCCGATGGCACTGACACAGTCACAGTCAATGGGAAAAGCCGTCACATAGTCGGCTATTTGCAGGACTTTCTCTTTCCCCCGGAACAAGCCAGATCGCTTGTCTCTGTTCTTTCCGGAGGAGAGCGCAATCGCCTCATGCTCGCCCGCCTTTTCACCCGGCCTTCCAATCTCCTTGTCTTGGATGAACCCACCAACGACCTTGACGTGGAGACCCTTGACCTCCTTGAAGAACTCTTGATGGGCTACACAGGGACGATTCTCCTCGTCAGCCATGATAGGACGCTCATCAACAACATCGTGACAAGCACCATGGTTTTTGAAGGCGATTCCGTCGTGAGCGAATACGTTGGTGGGTATGATGATTGGCTGCGACAACGCCCACAACCAGCAAAACCAGTTGGGGCGTCCATAAAGAAGCAAACCGATTCAACCTCCAAGGTACACAGCGCAAGGCTGAAACTTGGGTTCAAGCAGCAAAAGGAACTGGACGCACTTCCGGATACCATTGAGGTGCTCGAAAGAGAACAGGATGAGTTGGTTCAAGCCATGGGCGACCCAGCACTTTACAAGCGGGACAGTGCTGATATCGTTGCAGCGAACGATAGGCTAGAGGTGGTAAAGAAGCTGTTGGTCGATACTTACACGCGTTGGGAAGAACTGGAGCAAATCCGATCAGATGGCGAAAACATCAGGACGTCAAAATAAGATATGGAAAACAGCAAAGCCCTTAATCTCTGAGATTTCTTGGATTGAACCCAAATGTCTGACTGGTACTTGTATCTCATAAGATGCCGTGACGGTACCCTTTATACAGGCATCTCCACCGATGTCGATCGACGGTTCAACCAGCACCAGAGTGCGGGGAATGCAGGATCAAAGTATCTCAAAGGTAAGGGGCCTTTGAGCCTGGTCTTCCAAGAGAAACTGGGGTCTAGGAGTCTGGCGTTGAAGGTGGAACGCAGAGTAAAAAGTATGTCAAAGGCAAGGAAAGAGAAGCTGATAGATGGCAGTGGATATGTTGCCAGAATCATGAACTGTGCGAATGTGTAATCCTTATTGGCGTGTGGCAAAGACAGGTGGTGTGTAGATTACATCATTCTGCTTTGAATCCCATTGAGGACGGTACATTTTTGGAGCAGAATCGACCGCGCGAGTGTATCTACCACGTAGCACCTCCTTGAGTTCATTCTGGGGAATGACACTACCGTCACTTTTCGACTCAAACTTGTAGTACGCAAACTTTGACATTTCAGCCATAAAAAGCGCTGTTCGGTCCGACTAAGCTGCACGTTTGTCGGAATCCTTAGGAATCGCGGAATGTTGAAAACCTTATGATGCATACTCATAACATCATCCTTATTGTGAAGTTAATCAGTCCAGAAGGGAAGGAACATTCTGACGATACTTTCAAGGCTACGCTATCTAAATAGCAGCCTGTCAATCGCAACGCGTACAAGCACCGAGTAGAAGGCATTTATCTTGCCTCATTACGTGCGTGGAAATGCGCAATCGTGCATTCATGTTGACTGAAGCGGCGGCTGTGGCAATAGATAAGGTCGACAATCACTGGATGGCATTGGAGCAAATGTTGTATATTGCCTTAGGGTGTGTTGTGGCTGAGAAGTATACTAGCACTCCAGTTAAGTTTGGCCTTCGGAGGCGTCTGAAGGAGTAAATGGCCGGCATACGGGCCTCAAAATACGCTATCCTGGCCAGTCTGAGTCCGCTGAAAAGAAGGAATTTCTTCCTTCTGATGGCAGGACGAACCAGCTCCAACATGGGCCGAAGCATGCGGGTGTTTGCCCGCGCCTGGTTGGTGCTGGAGATCACCGGCTCGCCATTTCTGCTTGGAGTGGTCACAGCATCACTATCATTGCCCTCGATGTTCATGCCCTTCCTTGCAGGGGTTCTGGCCGACAGAATGGACCGGCGCAAGCTCCTAATCTATACAGAATTCTTGCTGGTGTTGTTGTGGACCGCCGTGGCTGTAGACATCACTCTGGGATACATCGAGTGGTGGCACCTCTCAGTGTCTGCTATCCTCAGCGGTATGATTCAGTCCTTTGGCCGCACGGGCCATCAGGCCATACTAGCCAACTTGGTGGCAAGGGATGAACTGCCTCGGGCTGTTGCTATCGATTCTGTTGTCCAACACTGGCCCAACGCTGGAGGATTGCTCGTGGCGACTCTGGTTATAGGAGTGATAGGCACAGGAGGGGTTTTTTGGATTACCGCTATTGGTCAGCTTATCACTGGCATCACGCTCCTGCTGATGCATTGGGAATATGCAGAACCCCCAGAAGCAGCGAGGCGGAGTGTGGGAAGTAACCTCATGGAAGGATTCAAGTATATTCGAGGTGAGTCTGTGCTTTTAGGCCTGATTCTCATCAGCGCGGCTGCCACTCTTTTCGGTGGAGCAACTCAGTTCCTCATGCCTTTTTTTGCCAGGGATATCTTGGGCGTGGGATCCAGTGGGCTAGGTGTGCTCTTGCTTTTTAGCACCTTAGGGGTCTCTTTCGGGTCAATAATTGTTATGAGTGTTAGCAGCATTTCTCGCCGCGGACTCTTGCTACTGGGCGCGGTCATACTCGGCACCCTATTTAGGGTTGCTTTTTCTCAGTCCGAGATATTCTACCTCTCACTGGGGCTTGTATTCGGCATGGGTATGTTCAACACCATACGCATGACTATGGTACAAATGATGATGCAGCTTATGGCCCCTGACCATCTGCGAGGTCGCGTCATGAGCCTGCGAGTCTCTATGCAGGGCCTGTCTTGGATTGGCGTTTTGGCATTAGGAGGCTTAGCCGAGTTCGTGGGTGCGGCCACCACGGTTCTCATTGCCGCTGTTATCTCTGGGCTGGTTTCAGTGGCGATCTTCACCAGAATGAGAAGCCTCAGAGAATTCAAGTAAGATGACGCTCGAAAAGACAGCGGATAATGTTGGAACGAAGATTCCACACCATGTGAGTCACTGGGCATCGAGATACAGCTTTCGCTGGAGAGAGCACGGCAGATGAGGTAAGCTTCTATTCTGATAAGTATCCGTTGAGAACTTGGCGATCCACCACTGTCTTAAGTGCCTTGGCACCGCTCAGGAAGCTAGGGAAAGCCAGTATGCCCTCTCTGGTGAACCTCTTGTTCATAGCCTCTTCGGCGTCGGGATCCAGCTTAGGGTAGCCGTTGGATATGATTGCAACGATAGGTTTTGGGGAGCTTTCCTGGGCTTCCTTGAGGATTCTCACGCGGTCGTCGAAGAACTTATCATCACTGACGAGACGTCTTGCTGGGACTTCAAGAGCAACCAGATCGACATTTTTGTCTCTGGACAATATATTTACAATTCTCTCGAAATGCTCTGCCGGAGCCTGCTGTATGGGATTGACGAAGTTCCTGCCGATCAGGTCGAGGAAAGAACCCAGTTCTTCGTAGGAAGAGTCAGTGAGAGGAACAATCTTGAAACCGTTCTTGGAGAAGACGTTGGCCATGTCCGTAGAGTGCCCTCCCGTGGATGCGTAGAGCCCAACGTTGTATCCGGAAGCGAATGGTATGAGCGAAAGGGTTTTGACCGTGTCAATCATCTCATCCTGAGATTCAATGGGAATTGCACCGCAGCGGATCAAGAGGTTATTCCAAAGAGATTCCCGTATGTAGGAGGTGCCGGTGTGGGCTTGAGTAGCCCTAGCGGCGTCCTCGGTTTGGCCCACCTTCCATACAAGGACAGGTTTTTTACTGCTGGCCGCTCGCAGACTTTCAAAAAATCTGTGCGGGTTTCGTACGCCTTCGAGATATATGCCGATAACTTTGGTTTCATCATCCTCAGCAAAGTAATCTAGATAATCCGGCACATCAAGAACCATACCATTGCCCATGCTGATGCACTTACTCATCTTGATATCATATGCGTTGGCTTCCGCTACCATCCCTGATGCCATTGAGCCGCTCTGCGATATGTAGCCGAAGTTGCCACTTTCACCATAGGACTGGTTTGCACTCTGTCTTATTCCCACAGCTGGGTTGAATACACCCATGCAGTTTGGTCCAACAATCAGGAGGCCGGCTTTTTGGGCCATGGCACTGATTTCACGGTCTAGCCTTATTCCTTCTTCTTCTCCGGACTCCTCGAATCCGGCGGTGTAGATGTGGACTATGGCCACTTCTTTCTTTATGCACTCTTCGATCAGCCTAGGCACTACCTTGCGGGGTACAGATATGGTTACGTAGTCAATCGGCTCTTCGATTTCTAGGATGCTATGATAATTTTGTATGCCCAACTCTGTGGCTCCGGCCCATTCGTTCTCGTCTATGTTTACGTTGAGGACCTTGCCATGGTTTTGGTGGAATGGCAGGTGAGATTTTAGCCAGCGGTGCTGATTGTGTTTGGCCGCACCTATGACAACCACGTTTCTGGGGTTGAATCCCCGTTCCATTCTGGACAAGGTTTCGGTTCTTCCCAGTATATTGGCCATTTTTCTCCTTCCAAGTTTCGCAAAGAATCTGCGTTGTATCGGTTAAGAACTCTTCCACAGATTCTTAAGCAGTGTAGAAGGCATATATGTTATCACAATTCTCAGAAACTGGGTGCAGGACAACAGATTAGCAACAAAATGACCCCAAAATATTGTGTAGTTCGTCAGATGCCGGTTCGTTCTTTATGGTATGCTTTTCTCACATCGTTATGGATTAATTTCGATATGTGATGCTATCACCTCGACATAGAATTGGCCATGTTAAGAGACTAATCAGGCTCCTTTTGTTTCTGTACGCGGTTAATTGATATTGATGAAAAATCAAGGAGGTCTATATGACTGTAACCACCAATAAGCTTGATACAACGTCAAAAGAATACAAGGTCATAGGCACACGAGCACCTCGGCATGATGCGCTGGACAAAGTAACAGGTGCTGCCAGGTTTGGAGCCGATATCCATCTGACTGGGATGCTTCATGGTAAGATGCTGACGAGTCCACATCCCCACGCGGGTATTCTCTCCATTGACACCAGCAAAGCCGAGTCTGTTCCGGGAGTAATTGCTGTGATTACGGCTAAAGACTTCCCAATCTTCGATCGGCAGTCGATAGATTTTTTTGCTGAGCAGTATCGAGGTGCACGAATAATGGCCGAGCATTTCATGGCCTGTGACAAAGTGCTGTACGTAGGCCATCCCGTCGCGGCTGTTGCCGCAATCGATCCTCATATTGCCGAGGAGGCAGCGAAGCTCATCCGAGTGGAGTACGAGTTGTTGCCAGCTGTTCTAACTATAGAGGATGCCCTCAAGGAAAATGCGCCGCTAGTACACAGCGATCTTACAACCGTGTTGCGTGGGGGCGCTTCTGAAAAAGAGGATTCTGGTATCAAGAGTAATGTAGCCGGCCACTCCCAGCTAAAACGTGGTGATGTGGAGCTTGGGTTCAGAGAAGCAGCGGTTATCGTGGAGCGTGCGTTTTCCACACAGGCAGTCCACCCAGGATATATTGAGCCATTTGCTTCAACTGCTCAGTGGAACCGAGATGGACATGTGACGATTTGGACTACCACACAGGGAACCTTCGACGTGCGCGATAGCACTGCTTCAATCATCGGAATTCCTGAGTCCATGCTGAAGGTCATCGCTTTGGAGTGCGGTGGTGGGTTTGGAGGCAAGGGACCAAACACCAACCCTTTAAACCCAATGACAGCAATCCTTTCCAAGAAGAGTGGACGTCCTGTGAAAATGGTGTTGAGTCGTAAGGAGACGTTTGAGAGCACCTGCCCAGCGTCCGCTACATATATTCGTGTCAAGGCTGGGGCTGATGAGAGTGGAAGAATCACGGCGGTCCAGTGCTACCTGGCTTACCAGGCTGGAGCATTTCCAGGGTCACCAGTGGTCGCAGGCGTACAGAACGGTCTTGGAGCCTACAAGATTGAGAACTTTGAGATCGACGGCTACGACGTAGTCACAAACACTCAGAAAATGCAGAGCTACCGAGCGCCGGGCCAACCCCCAGCTACCTTCGCTGTAGAAGGAGTTATAGATGAACTGGCTGAGAAGCTTGGCATAGATCCCATGGAGTTTCGGCTGAGGAACGCTGTCAGAGAAGGGGATCGGATGCCGAATGGGGTGGAGTACCCTAGAATCGCCTGCTTTGAGATTGAGGAGGATATGAAGGCACATCCTCACTACAGCTCGCCCTTAGGTGGCCCTAATCGTGGCCGTGGTGTGTCAGTTGCCGCTAGGGCAATAGGTGGCGAAGGGGCAACTCCTCATGTTGCCACCATAAGTGTTAACACCAACGGCACCATAAGCCTCGTCACTGGATCCAATGACCTCAGCGGTACCCGTACATCCATAGCAATGCAGGCCGCAGAGGTGTTGGGTCTGGGTGTGGATGATGTGGTATCTACAGTTGGTGACACAGACTCAGCTGGCTGGAGCGGAGTAGCCAACGGTAGTAAGATTACCTACTCGACTGGTCTTGCTGCCATCGCCGCTGCAGAGGATGTGGCGCGTCAGATGAGTGCACGTGCCGCCCTGCTATGGGAGGTGCAACGAGAGCAGGTGGAATTCAAAGACGGCGTCTTCATTTGCACTCTGAACACGGCAGACAAGATGACGTTCAGAGAGTTGGCACGTACTCTTATGCGAACGGGCGGTCCTGTTACATGCACTGGGTATTCATTCCCAACTGGGCCCGGTGGGGTCATCTTTGGTGGAAACATCGTGGATGTTGAAGTGGACCCTGAGACTGGGAAGGTGCAAATCCTACGATTCACCACATTTACTGACGTTGGCAAGGCAGTTCACCCTAGTTTCGTTGAAGGACAGGCACAAGGTTCTACGGCCCAGGGAATTGGATGGGCTCTGAACGAGGAGTATTTCTACAACCAAAATGGCTCAATTGCCAACTCCACGTTCCTCGACTATCGTATGCCAACTAGCTTAGATTTACCCATGATTGACACCGTTATTGTGGAGGTGCCAAATCCAGGCCACCCATTCGGTTTGAGAGGAAGGGCTGGTGAGATTCCAATTGTCCCGGTTATAGCAGCCGTGGCCAACGCTGTGTCCAATGCCACTGGTGTTCGTATGACAAAGGCGCCCATGAACCCAGGTACTATCCTGGCATGTTTGGCAGAGAAAAATGCTCAGGGGTAACTACTGGCATTCGGAGCATATTGTCACATTGGATTGTCTGAGACAGCTTTAACATTAACTACTCAGACAACTATAAATGAGACTTGGCTAGATTTTATTTGGTGAGGGGTATCGAGATATGACTGAACAGCTTTCGATTGATCGAAGTAATACGGCAGTGCTCATAATGGATTACCAGGTTCGACAGCTTAGCGGCTTTTCAGAAGAATTCCAGAATGAATTATTGGGCAAAGCTAACCACGTTCTTGCGGCAGCTCGTGACTCGGGTATTCCAGTCATCCACATAGAAGTGCGTCGTGGCGAAAGGACGCCAGAGACTGAGATACATCATGCGATAACCCCGAAGTCTGGAGAGAGAGTGCTAACCAAGAGCCGCGCAGGCCCCTTTTCAACGACAAATCTTGGCGAAGTGCTCAAAGAACTAGGCATTGAGACATTGGTATTGATGGGGATAGCAACCAGTGGCTGCGTGCTTTCAACTGTGCGATGGGGGAGCGATATTGATTACAAGTCGATAGTGCTGTCTGATTGCTGTGCTGATAGGGACGATGAGGTTCAACGCGTACTTATGGAAAAGCTATTCCCTCGACAAGGCACCGTGATAACATCGCAGGAGTTTGTTAAGGCTGTAGGTTAAACATGTCGATCGCCAGGAAATCAGCATATATCGGAGAGGACACCCCCGTGGATATGCATGAACAGGCCATGGCCTGGATCTGGGATTGGTATAACGTTGACCAAATCACTGATCCGGCAGCGAGGCTAGAGATGCCGAGAACCAGTGACAAAAGAAGAAGAGATGTCTGGAGCTTTCTACCCGACTTGGTAAAGCGTGGCGCTTTTTCGAGGGGTGTGAGGGTACGTCTAGAAATAACAACTGACTGATTCGTTCGCATCAGAGTTCCCTAGAAGCCGATTATCAAAGCCAGTCGCACGCGGTAGTTTTGTCATCTATCGGTGGGCCAGAGTTGAACGTGTCAAAGATACACCTTGGACTCCCCACAAGAGGGCTAAACAGGCACCCGTTTGGGACAGTAGGGTAACCACCTGCGATCCAAGTAGT
>Ga0302133_10002664_pt1 | contig 10887 bp, 10 predicted proteins | sample CB9_331_MG_FD_203121 | JGI IMG/M metagenome (GOLD analysis project Ga0302133, IMG submission 203121) | Marine microbial communities from Western Arctic Ocean, Canada - CB9_33.1 | ecosystem: Environmental > Aquatic > Marine > Oceanic | place: Canada: Western Arctic Ocean | collected 2017-09-19 | reverse complement strand
GCGAGTACGACCGGTACGCACAGGGGCTCGCCGATCGGGTCCGGCGACCGTTTTCGGCCAGTCGAGCCCGACGGAACGGTGAGCATCAAGCACTGCTCGGCTTGTTGACGGCGTTGGCGATCCTGGCGCTCAAGGTCGTGTTTGCCGTTTGACCCGCATCGCCCACCTGCATCTATAATGGTGTGAGGTTGGGTCGGGACACGAGCCGTGAGCCGGGCGGTTAGCTCAGCTGGTAGAGCACCGGCTTTACACGCCGGCTGTCACAGGTTCGAGTCCTGTACCGCCCACCAACATCCGCTCGCCGTTGATCGCGAGTGGTGCGTCAGGTAGTGCCCTTTGCGGGGTCGTAGTTCAGTTGGTTAGAACGCCGGCCTGTCACGCCGGAGGTCGCGAGTTCGAGTCTCGTCGGCCCCGCCATTAAGTGCAACGAAGCCCGTCACTTGGGGAGACCCAGGGGCGGGCTTTTGTTTGGCCGGCGGGCGTGCCGCGTTCTCCCAGATGCCACGGGGTCGGCCCTTCGCCCGCGGCGGCGGCCGGTCGGCCCGCTTCGGCACTACCTGGGCGTCCAGACGAAGACTTCCCACTCGCGAAGCGGCTCGGGACCGGGTGAGTCCATGGGCATGCCGGACCTGGCCGACCACTGCTCGAGCAGCGGGATGCGGGCGTCACCCACGACCTCGGTGGCGCGCATCGCATATGTCTCGTCACCGAAGCGTAACCAGCCGTCCCCGGTCCCTTCCCTCACACGCCGTGCCCAGTACCCTCCGTCCGGACGGGTGGCCGTGATCACGCTGTCGGGCGTGCCCGCGTACGACAAATAGACGACGAACGGCGGAAATCCGGCCATCTTCATGATCAACGGTCCACGGGCGTCATTGAGCGGCGTGAAGTCGCTGGGCGCCGGACTATCGGTCCCACCGATGATGATCCCGGGCGTGCGCGCGAGTCCCTCATTACTCAAGTACGGCGCCGTGGACACCCAGCCAGTCACGCCGACCAGAAGCATCACGCAAACCGCCATCGTTGCCATCATCCGGTTGTTCATCGTGCTCCTCCGTGTCAGTTCAAACTCTGCGCAACATCTGGCGACCACACCGCCTGGGCCGCGTCGGGCGTCCGCGTCCCGCAACCGGGCAGCGACACCACGTCAACAGTGTGTCGTACCGCGTCTCGGTGCGGAAGTCGTCGCGGCGGGCGTATCACCGCTCTCGGTGCGACGCGGGGCCTTCACCACGGGCTGCTAGGGCACTTCTCTGAGCGGTAGCGAGAGATCTCGCGTCTCGCCCGTGCCCAGCGTGAAGCTGGTGGCGAACGGGCGAAATCCTTCGAGGACATCGGGACTGGTCTCAACTCCGCGAGGGATGTCGTCCGCGGCGAACGCGAGGTAGTGTTCGCTGGGGAGTCCGCGCACGTCGATGACGCCACGCTGGTCCGCCCTCGCGGTGCGCACGAAGCGCGAGGGATAGGTCCAGCGAGTGGCATCGGTCGGGAAGATGACGACCTTGGCGCCGCCGACCGCGCGGCCGGCGGTGTCGACCACCACCGCCCGCAGCCGGGTCGTTTGGTCGGCGACGACGACCCGGAAGCCTGGCGTCGTGCGGTCCGCTGGCAGGCGCACCGGCTGGTCGGTGATGTCCCGGCCGTTGAGCAGGACCGCTTCGAGCTCCCAGCCCTCGGGTAGTCCGATCATCCGGACCAGCTGGGCGTCGCCGATTCCGCGTATCTCGAAGCTCCAGTCATTGGACACGCCACCTGTTCCACGGCCGACAGGCACCTCGGCCAGGCCCTGCGGCATGGTGAACAACTGCAGATCCTCTGGACGGAAGGGCACGTCGCCGCCGCCATTGACGGCGATGGTCCCGGCCGCCGTGGCGCCGTAGGTCGTGCGCACCACGAGCCCCTCGACGTCGTCGGTGCCGGTGGTCACCTCGGTCAGCGCGAACTCGATGGGTCGTTTGGACGACGATGTGCTCGTGTAGAGGACATAACTGCCAGGCGGGACCCCTTCGACCGAGAATGATCCGTCCGGAGCGACCCGACCGCTCAGCACCCCTATCCCCGGGGCTCGGCTGACCAGGCTCACCGACGGAGGTCGCCTGTCGCTACTCACGACCTGTCCGGAGACCCTCACCGTCGTGCTGTCGATCAGCTGCACGTCGACCACCAGTTCGTTGCCGGCCCCGACGGTGATACGCCCCGCCGACCCCAGGTCCGCGGTGCCAGGGTAGTAGGTTGGTCGAGACCTCGGGCCGCCGTACACGGGAGGTGGTGAGGCTTCGAGGTAGGGCCGTGAGCTGAATCGGCGTACCGGATCCGAATGACCGGGTCTGGCCGTACTGGAGCGTCAGGTGTCCGCCCTTGCTCCCGGTCACCGTATAGCGGCCATCGGCGAGTCCCCGAAGGGAATAGCGTCCGTCCGGGGCGGAGATCGTCGTCTCGGTAATCGACCCCGTCTGGTTGCGCGCCGTGATGATCGCGCCGCCTAGTGGCGTGGGCGGTGAGCCGGTGTGTACCTGGCCGCTGATAGCGCCGTTGCCCGCCGCTCGCGGGGCTCGGTCGCGCGGAGGCTGTCCCTGGCGCTGGGCCGCCAGGGGGACCACCAGGCTGGCGGCCAGGCCAATGCGGATCAGCTGCCGAGCCGTCCTCCCGGTGAAGGTCAAGGACACGTCGACTACTTTGACACCGAAGGATGTCACACGGACACACCGGCCAGTCTCGGCCTGGCGCGGAACGACACCCGCTGGCCGGCGATCGGCTGCGTGCTACGATGCTCGCGGGGTGGTTGCATGGGGTTGGGCGACAACAATATCAGAGGACATACGCAGATTCGGCGGCTGCTCGGACGGGCGGCGGCGCGGGACACGCTGCCGCCGAGTCTCGTGTTCAGCGGTCCCGACGGTGTCGGTAAGCGTCAGGTGGCGCTGGCGCTGGCCGGCTTGCTGAACTGCGAGGCGGTCACGTCGTCGGCGGCCCAGACCGCCAATGCCGCCTCTGCTACTGATGAGGCCTGTGGCGAGTGCGGCCCCTGTCAGCGCATCCACCGCGGTGTCCACGCCGACGTCATCGTCGTCGAGCCGGGTGACACCGGCGCGATCAAGGTCGATCCGGTGCGGGCCGTCGTCAGGCAGGCGGCGTTTCGGCCGTTCGAGGGGCGGCGGCGGGTCGTCCTCTTCGACGATGCCGACAGGTTGGTGCCCGAGGCGCAGAACGCGCTGCTCAAGACACTCGAAGAGCCCCCGACGGCTTCGGTGTTCCTGCTCGTCACGAGCCGACCGCATCTCTTGCTGCCGACCGTGCGGTCCCGCTGTCCGGAGATCCGGTTCGGCGGGGTGGCGGTCGACGATATCGCCACCATTCTCGAGACGTGGCACCAGCGCCCACCGTCCGAGGCGCGTGCGGCGGCGGCGGCGGCCAACGGCAGCGTGGCCCGTGCTCTGGAGAGCGGATCGGCCGAACACTTCCAGGCGCAACAGAGCGCGGCGGCAGTGCTGCGCGGCCTGGCGGCAGCGCCGAATCCGAAGCGGCGTCTCGAGATCGGGAAGGACCTCGCCGTGGCCCGCCCCGGCAGCCGGTCCGCAGCGGCGGCCGATCGTGAGACACTGACCCGGCGGCTCCGCACACTCGGGACGTTGCTGCGCGACATCCAGGTGATGGCAGCCGGGGGCGAACCTCGCTGGCTGGCGAACGTGGCTCTCGAGACCGAGCTGGCCGAGCTGGCGGGGGCGTATGACACCCGTCGCGCCGGCCGGGGCTTTGCCAGCGTCGACCGGGCCGTGTCTGCACTGGCCCGCAACGCCAGCCCGAAAGTGGTGGCAGACTGGCTGGCGCAGCAGCTGTAGTCTCATGAACGCGACGAGAGGAGGCTTGTGATCTGTGGCCGACCGGACACCCAGTAAGCTGGCTCCAAGCTTCATCAGCGTGAAGTTCGACACTGTCGGGCGGGCGCGGACCTTTCTGCTGCCCGACATCGACTTCGAGCCCAAGCTGAGCACGGGCGACTCGGTGGTCGTGCAGATGGGCGAGCGCCGGCGTTTTGGCCAGGTCGCAGGCACCCCACCTGTGGCTGCCGCTCGGAAGGCGCCACGTGCCGGCGCAGCGATCCGGGTGCTACGGCGGGCGAGCCGCGAAGATGTCCTCCGACGGTTCCGGAACGAGCAGCGGGAGCGGGAGGCGCGCCGCATCTGTCTGTTGAAGATCCGTGAGCGCGGGCTCGCGATGAAGCTGGTCCAGGTCGAGCAGCTGTTCGACGGGTCGAAGCTCGTCTTCAGCTTCACGGCCGAGGGACGCGTCGACTTCCGCGACCTGGTGCGCGAGCTGGCCAGTGAATTCCGGACCCGGATCGAGATGCGCCAGATCGGTTCGAGAGACGAGGCGAAGCTGCTCGGCGGCTATGGCACCTGTGGTCGCCCGCTGTGTTGCACGACCTGGCTGCAGTCGTTCGAGCCGGTCTCGATCAAGATGGCCAAGCGCCAGAACCTGAGCCTGAACCCCTCACGCCTCTCGGGCGCGTGTGGGCGGCTGAAGTGCTGTCTGCGCTATGAGTTACCGAACGCGAAGGGGGAGCAGCACGGCGGCTGTGCCCACGAGAGCAGCTGCGACCGCTCGGCCGGCGGCTGTGGCGGCGGCTGCAGCGATGGCGGCTGCGGTGATGGCGGCTGTGGCGGCGCCTGCGGAGCCTAGCAGCCCGTCCCACGCACGCGTCTCGGCTCCCCGACTGACAGACTGATGAGTGATCGCATCCGCGTGCGTGTCGGGGTCACGATGGGTGACCCGGCTGGCATCGGACCGGAGATCGCGCTTCGTGCGATCACGAACCCGAGGGTCACGGAGGCCTGCGAGCCGGTCCTGTATGGTCCGGCGACCGCGGGCGAGCGCGCACGATACAGGCCTGGTGTTCTGTCCGCCGAAGCAGGTCGGGCCGCTTATGACGCGGTCGAACAGGCAGTCGCTGACGCCATGGCCGGCCGACTCGCCGCGATCGCGACCGGTCCGCTTCACAAGGAGGCGCTGTCGCTGGCCGGTTTCGCGTGGCGTGGCCACACCGAGTTGCTGGCGCATCTCACCGGCGCCCCCGCTGTGGCGATGATGTTCGACTCGCCCCGGCTCCGCGTCGTCCTCGCGACGGTGCATGTTCCGCTGTCCGACGTGCCCCGGTTACTGACACGGGCTCGGGTCGAGGAGACGCTGGCCCTGACAGCCGCCGCGTTGCCCCGTTTCGGCGTCACGACGCCGCGCCTGGCGCTGGCGGGACTGAACCCCCACGCCGGTGAGGGCGGGTTGATCGGGCACGAGGATCGCGACGTGCTGTCGCCGGCGGTCGAGTGGGCGCGCGAGCGGGGGATCGACGTCACCGGTCCCCTGCCCGCCGACACCGTGTTCCGCCAGGCCGTGGACGGCCGCTTCGATGCCGTGATCGCCTGCTATCACGATCAGGGCCTGATTCCTGTCAAGCTGGTGGCGTTCGGAGAGGCGGTCAACGTGACGCTCGGTTTGCCAATCATCAGGACGTCGGTCGACCACGGGACGGCGTTCGACATAGCCGGACGCGGCGTGGCGGACGAGATGAGCCTGGTCCACGCGATCGTCCTGGCCGCCCGTCTCGCACGCGAGCGGGCCGTGACCGCACCAGCCCCCGCCGTGGCCGGCGGGTAGGTATCGCCCGGACGGGCTGGTCCCCTGTCTCCTTTATAGTTATCCCTGACAATGCCCCCAGCCGACGCCCCCGCCGCCGAGAAGCTGATCGCGGACAACCGCAAGGCCCGGCACGACTACAAGCTGTTCGACACCTGGGAGGCTGGCATCGTGCTGCTCGGCACCGAGGTGAAGGCGATTCGAGAGGGTCGCGTGAACCTGCGCGACAGCTATGGTCGGCTCGAGAATGGTGAGGTGTTTCTCTGCAACGTCCATATCAGCCCGTATAGCCATCGTGGCTATGCCGATCATGAGCCGTTGCGGAAACGGAAGCTGCTGCTCCAGAAACGGGAGATCCGGAAGCTGATCGGGAAGGTGGTCGAGAAGGGTATGACGCTGGTGCCGGTCCGCATGTATTTCAAGCGCGGCCGGGTGAAGGTGGCCGTGAGCCTGGCGAAGGGCAAGCGGGAATACGACAAGCGTGAGACGGTGCGGAAGCGGGAAACCGACCGCGAGACCCGCGCCGCAATCAAGCAACAATGACGGCAACGGCACTCGTCACCGGCGCCAGCGGTCAGCTCGGGCTGGGCATCAGCCGCCTCTTCGCCCAGCGAGGTCGAGTGGTGGCGCTGTCACGGGCGCAGCTCGATATCACCGACCACGAAGCGGTGCTGTTCGCGGCCCGTGAGGCCCAGCCAACGGTCATCCTCAATTGCGCGGCCTACAACGATGTGGACGGGGCTGAGACGGACCCGGTGACCGCGATGCAGGTGAATGGCTTCGGTGTGCGCTCGCTGGCCGCCGCCGCGCGGGAAACAGGCGCGGTGCTGGTGCACTACGGCACCGACTTCGTGTTTGACGGCGAGGCGGACCATCCCTACGACGAGTCGACGCCCCCGGCGCCGCAGAGCGTCTACGCCACCTCGAAGCTGCTCGGCGAGTGGTTTGCGCGCGAGACCCCGCGCCACTATGTACTCCGGGTCGAGAGCCTCTTCGGGGGAGGCGCGGAGGTCGTCGGGCCCTCGGCGCGCCGACTCGGGAGCACATTGGACCGTATGGTCGACGCCATGCTGGCCGCGCGCCCGGTGCGTGGGTTCACCGACCGAACGGTGTCACCGAGTTACGTCCCGGATGTGGCCGCCGCCACCCACGCTCTGGTGTCGGGCAGTGCGGCGGTCGGCCTCTATCACTGTGTCAACACCGGGCGAGCCACCTGGTTCGAGGTGGCACGGGCCGCCGCTCGGCGGCTGGGGTGCGAGGCTGGGCTCTCACCGATCACGATGGGCGAGGTGACGATGCGCGCCGCACGACCTCGGTACTGCGCGCTGTCGAACGCCAAGATCACGGCCGCCGGCGTTCCGATGCCGTCTTGGGAGGACGCGCTCGACCGCTACCTGGCTGCGCGGTCCGCGGGTTAACCCAGCACCTCATCGACCAGGTCCGACACCTGACGGCCGATCGCGAGGCAGGCGGTCAGCCCCGGCGAATCGATGCCGGCGGCCTGAATCAGTCGTGGCTGCTCCGGGTCGCGCTCGATCAGGAAATCGGAGAACGCGCCGGCATCCGGGCTCAGCTTTGGTCGGATGCCGGTGCCGCCAAGACGCAGATCGCCTGGTGACACCGCCGGAAGCAGCATCCGCGTCGGCTCGAGGAAGGCTTCGACCGGCAGGCGGTCGCCTTCGTGGTCGTCCTTCGCGGTCTGATACCGCGCTGTGGGGCCGACCATCACGCTGCCCCAGGTGGTGGGAGTGACATGCACGCCCAGATGCTCTCCCTCCGGCGCCGGCACCGGGTACACCGGGCGACGGACCAGATCGCGGCTCGCACCCACCAGCTCCGCGTACTCTCCGCGGCACGGGTGAATCTGAAAAGCGCGGCCGCCCAGCATCGCTGAGACCTCATCCGCCCGCAGCCCAGCCGCGTTGACCACCGCGCGGGCCCGGATCGACTCCGCGGGGGTGCGCACCTCGAACCGGTCGCCATACACCTCACCACGCACGAGCGGCATCGCCGGGAGCATGATGGTGTCGCGGCTCGCCGCATCACGATGCAGCGCCCGCACCAGCGCCTCGGCCTCGACGATTCCGCTCGACGGCGACCACAACGCGGCCCACGCGGTGACGTGCGGCTCGAGTCGCCGGATGAAGTCCCGGTCGACGATCTCCAGGTCGTCGACACCGTTCGCGTGGCCGCGCGCGAGCAGACCGGCGAGGCGCACCTCGTCGTCGCCCTGGCCGGCGACGATGAGTTTGCCGGAACGGCGATACGGCACCCCCTGGGCGTCGCAGTACTCATACAGGGCGTGACGCCCCTCCACGCACAGCCGTGCTTTGAGCGAGCCGGCCGGATAGTAGATACCGGCATGGATCACGCCGCTGTTGTGGGTACTCGTCTCCGCACCGAAGCGTGCATGACGTTCGAGCAGACAGACGGTGCGCCCGGCACGCGCGGTTTGCCGCGCGCAAGCCAGGCCCACCACCCCACCGCCAATGATCAGCAGATCGACCTTTTCCACAGAGTGGACTCTATCAGGGGAATCGGGAGAGGACGCGCCCGGCTGCTAGCCCCGTCCACATGCTATATTTGTCCGTCTCGTGGCGCGTCTCTGAAGTTCGGTGGCTGGAGCCACAGCTCTGGCAGGCGGGGGCCTCGCCCGCGAGTTGTGTAGCGAGATCTTGACCCGGACACGGCCCTAAGCCTCGAATATGGTCAACACGGCGCCCACACTGCAGCAGGACCTCATCGACCGTCTACGCGCTCGTTCGGCCAGGGTGGGGGTGATCGGGCTCGGGTATGTCGGCTTGCCACTGGCCGTGGAGTTCGCGCGAGCGGGCTTCGAGACGATCGGGTTCGATGTGGACGTGGGCAAGGTCCGGCGGATCTCTGGTGGTGACCCGTGCGGGGTCGACGTGGCCCGGAGCGATGTCGAGGCGTTGACCGGCAACGGTCGGCTGACCGCGACCACCGACTTTGCGCGGCTCGAAGCTCTGGACAGCGTCAATATCTGCGTGCCGACGCCGCTCCGCAAGACCAAGGACCCGGACCTCTCCTACGTCGTGGCCGCGGTCGAGGAGATCGCCAAGCATCTTCATGTCGGTCAGCTCATCGTGCTGGAGTCCACGACCTACCCCGGTACGGTCGACGAAGTCGTGCGCCCGATGCTCGAGGCGAGCGGACTGCGTGGAGGAGAGGATTTCTTCCTGGCGTTCTCACCCGAGCGAGTGGATCCGGGGAACACGAAGTGGACCACCGCGAACATCCCGAAGGTCGTGGGCGGGATCGACGTCGCCTCGACGGCTGCGGCCAAGACGCTCTACGAGCAGATCGTCACCGAGGTCGTGGCCGTCTCGTCGCCGCGTGTCGCGGAGATGGTCAAGCTGCTCGAAAACACGTTCAGGGCGGTCAACATCGGGCTGGTCAACGAGCTTGCGCTCATGTGCCACGAGCTCGAAGTTGATGTCTGGGAGGTGATCGACGCGGCGAACACGAAGCCGTTCGGGTTCATGCCGTTCTATCCGGGCCCCGGTCTCGGTGGGCACTGCATCCCGATTGACCCGTACTATTTGAGCTGGAAGGCCAGACAGAAAGGGTTTGAAAGCCAGTTCATCGAGCTTGCCGGGCACATCAACGCCAGCATGCCGCGGTTCGTCGTGGAGCGGGTCATCAAGGCGCTCGGCGACGAACGCAAGCCGTTACGAGCAGCCAGGGTGCATCTGTTCGGCGTCGCCTACAAGTCGGATGTCGGCGACGTCCGGGAGTCGCCCGCTCTCGACATTGCCCAGTTGCTCCTGCGGGCCGGCGCGATCGTCTCCTACAGCGACCCACATGTGCCGACCGTGAACCAGGGCGAGCTGGTGCTCGTGGAGGTCGCGCCCGAGGCTGCCTTCGAGCGCGGGTTCGACTGCGCGATCATCACGACCAGCCATCGGGAGTTCGACTACGGCATGATTGCGAGCCGGTCGCCTTTGGTCGTCGACACCCGCAACGCGCTCAAAGGTATGTCTGGCGCCCATATCCATCGGCTGTAGGCGACTGGCGGCGTGTTCGCCCCGCTGATCTCGACGCATCAACTACAATTCCTGGGTCCTTCGGGGCCGCTTGCCAACAGTAGAGGTCATGTCCAAACGAGCCATCATCACCGGTATCACCGGCCAGGACGGGTCCTATCTCGCGGAGTTCCTGCTCGAGAAAGGCTACGAAGTTGTCGGGGTCGCTCGGCGTTTGAGCGCACCCAACTCTGAACGGATCGAGCATCTGCAGGGGCGCATCACGTTGCGAACCGCCGACCTGCTCGACCAGATGTCGCTGCTGAAGGTGGTGGACGAGATCCGGCCGCACGAGTTCTACAACCTGGCCGCCATGTCATTCGTGCCCGCCTCCTGGGACCAGCCGATGCTGACCGGGGAGTTCAACGCACAGGGCGTCACGCGAGTGCTCGATGCGATCAGACGCATCGATACATCCATCCGCTTCTACCAGGCCTCTTCGAGCGAGATGTTCGGAAAGGTGCGGGAGACACCGCAGACCGAGGACACGCCGTTTTACCCGCGGAGCCCCTACGGCGTGTCGAAGGTCTTCGCCCACTACATTACGGTGAACTACCGCGAGAGCTACGACCTGTTCGCGGCGTCCGGCATTCTGTTCAACCACGAGTCGCCTCGGCGGGGTCTGGAGTTCGTGACACGAAAGGTGACTGACAGTGTGGCCCGGATCAAGCTCGGGCTGGCCGACCATGTTGCGCTCGGGAACCTGGATGCGCATCGCGACTGGGGTTTCGCGGGGGACTACGTGCGCGCCATGTGGATGATGTTGCAGCAGGATACTCCGGGCGACTACGTGATCTCGACCGGCGTCAGCCACTCCGTGCAGGACCTGGTGCAAACCGCGTTCGCCCACGTCGGGCTGGACTGGCAGCAGTATGTCAAGACCGACCCACAGTTTCTGCGGCCGGCCGAGGTTGATCACCTGATCGGCGACTCCTCCAAGGCGCGCGCCGGTCTGGGGTGGGAGCCGCAGGTCGACTTCAAGGGGCTGGTGACCATGATGGTGGACGCCGATCTCGCGCGGCTGGCCCCCTAGCGGGTGCTGAAAGATGCGACGCCGGTTTAGGAGCTGTGTCGAAGCCCGCGGGCTCGCGAGGGGGTCGGGCGTAGGCCCGTCTAAAGGAGGCCGGTTTTCGGAGCGTTGTCCGAGCCGGCCGGGCGCGCACGTGCGCGCCCCGCGAGCGCGGCGTGGGGCGATGGGGCCCCACAAGGG
>Ga0302133_10002657_pt1 | contig 10903 bp, 10 predicted proteins | sample CB9_331_MG_FD_203121 | JGI IMG/M metagenome (GOLD analysis project Ga0302133, IMG submission 203121) | Marine microbial communities from Western Arctic Ocean, Canada - CB9_33.1 | ecosystem: Environmental > Aquatic > Marine > Oceanic | place: Canada: Western Arctic Ocean | collected 2017-09-19 | reverse complement strand
CGCCCGCCGTTACGACCGACTCGGCGTCCCACGAGTTGACGGTTCCGACGTCCATGAACTCGATGAACCTGACGATGTGTCCGGTCCCTTTGAAATGACGAGCTAGATCGACAATCGTGTGATCGTTGACGCCCTTCTGTACCACGGCATTGATCTTGATCGGGTCAAGTCCAACAGCTTCAGCGGCGGCGATACCCGCAAGAACGCGTTCGGTACCGAAGTCCCGGCCGTTCATCGTCTTGTAAACCTCTTCGACCGTGCTATCGAAGCTCACGGTGACCCTGGATAGGCCCGCGTTCTTAAGTGCCTGCGCCTGATCCCCAAGGAGATATCCATTTGTTGTGAGAGCGATATCTTCGATACCGTCCAGCGCAACAAGGTTCTCTATTAGTCCCGGGAGATCGGCCCTCAGCAAGGGTTCGCCGCCGGTCAGCCGAAGTTTGCGGACGCCCAACCTGGTGAACAGGCCGGCGAGCCGGACGATCTCTTCAAACGTCAGGATCTCGGGTTTTGGCAGGAACTCGTAGCGCTCGCCGTAAACCTCGGAGGGCATGCAGTAGGGGCAGCGGAAATTGCACCTGTCGGTGACCGAAATCCGAAGATCGCGCAGATGACGGCCAAAGACATCCGTCGGGCCGTCTGGTCTATCGAGAGTCATGGGTTCCAATTGTACGACGGGTGGTCGAGATTCCGGGCGAAACGGCCAGCGGCGGCGCCAATTACCGGTCGCGCCGCCTGATAGATGTGTATTTCAAGCGATGGTCTGAAGGTACTCCGCCGCTTTGCCTGCCGCTATCCCGCGATGGCTGATTGCATCTTTCTCCTGCGCCGATAGCTCCCCCATCGTTTTGCGTTCAGCCGCCAACCAGAAGATGGGATCGTATCCAAAACCGCCATCGCCAATCGGTCCGTGGGCAATCGCGCCTTCGCAAGAGCCCTCAAACAACTGCGGTCTGTTCTCGGTATCGGAACCGACGATAGCGATCACGGCACGGTAACGCGCCTGACGTTTCCAGCCCAGAACGTCCACCATTTGTGCCAAAAGATGATCCCTTCCTTCCTCATCGGTCTGGCCGGGCCGGAAGTAGCGAGCGGAATAAACGCCTGGTGCGCCGTCCAGAGCGTCTACCTCGATTCCTGAATCGTCAGCCAGCGTCAACTCTCCAGACGCTGCCTGGTACTGCTGGGCCTTAAGGGTGGCATTTTCAGCGAACGTATCCCCGGTCTCTTCGACCTCGATATCGACACCGACATCATCGAGCGACATGACACGAAACGGGAGATCTTGCAGTAATTGCTGGAACTCACGCGCCTTGCCGGGGTTCCGGGTAGCTATGACGAGTACGGGTAGATCGCTTGTTGGCATTGAATGAACTCGGCCTCTGGATAGTTACTTGCGGACGGATTTCTGTGTGGCCGGGCCACCGTCATCGATTTTATTACCGTCACTCGCTGTAATTTTTGTGCTTGGTGAGCTTGTTATCTGTTGCAGGGCCATATGGCACCTGCTATCCTTTCGCCGATTGTTCAAAAAAGCACGAACGGCAATCCACTAGCTGCTGAGCCTTCCTGTCCGGTTCCGTTCAATGCTCCGATGAAGGACCCATATCTCCGCAATGAACTTGCGTCGTCTGCTGCGCCCGTTGCGCTCCCGGTTTCTATTTCTGATCCCAATTGTGCCGGCCCTTCTGGTCGCGTGCAATAAAGAGGACGCCCAGTCCACTTTCGGTACCAGTGGTCCGATTGCAGACACTCAGGCGAGCCTCTTCATATTCATCTTCTGGATCGCTGTAGTGGTCTTCTTCCTTGTAGAAGGCGCGTTGATCTACTCGATAGTGAAGTTCCGGCGCAGGGGAGATTCTGATGATTCTCTGCCGGCACAGGTACACGGCAATAACAAGCTTGAGATCATCTGGACCATCATCCCGGTGTTCATCCTAATTGCCGTCGCCATCCCGACAATTAAGGTGATCTACGATCAAGATGGGCCCCCATCTGATCAGGGTCCGGTTCTCGAAATAAACGTTCGTGCTCACCAGTGGTGGTGGGAAATTGATTACCCGGGTGAAGACGTAGTCACATCGAACGAGATTCACATCCCGGTCGGGCAGTGGGTTAACTTCACAATGTACTCAGATGACGTGATTCACAGTTTCTGGGTGCCCAAACTTGCCGGTAAATTGGACATCATCCCCGGAGATGTACGACAACTGGCGATGAAGGCTGATGAAGCCGGCTTCTTCTTTGGCCAATGCGCAGAGTTCTGCGGCGAGGCACACGCGAAGATGCGCTTCCGGGTAAAAGCGGAAGCGCCTGAAGAATTCCAGGCCTGGCTAGACTCCATGCGCAGGTCGCCGGTTGAGCTCGTCAGTGAAGATGCAATCGCCGGTCAAACACTATTTGCGGCAAACTGCAGCAGTTGTCATGCCACAAACACATGGCAGGCTCCAGCTGCACGAAATGAACGCACCAGGCTCGCGGGTCTACGCACGGCATTCATCGGTAACATCGAGGATTCGGCCGTCATTCCTGCCCCGAACCTGACGCATTTCGGCACCCGTGAAACTCTTGGCGCTGGACTGATAGATCTGAACTCAGAGAATCTCATCAAGTGGATCGCCGACCCTGACGATGTCAAGGAAGGTAACCGCATGAAGGATCTCGCTGCTCCTTATCGAAACAACTCACTATCTACGGAAGACGTTCGTCAACTGTCGGCATATCTACTTGAATTGAAGCCGGTCGCCGCTGGTACTATCGTGGAGTCTGTCAATTTGGGAGGCACTGCTGAGGAACGCGGAGAAGCGGTATTCACCGGTACCAGTGGATGTTCCGGTTGTCACTCGACGGGATCAGAGACCCTTGTAGGTCCTGGACTTGCCGACCTTTCTTCACGAAGTAGTGATGCAGAAATACACGAATCAATCACCGACCCCGGCGCAGTAGTCGCGGAAGGTTTTCCAGACTCTGTGATGCCACAGATATTTGGTTCCACGCTTTCCAGCGATGAACTCAACGACCTTATCGCTTACATGAAGTCACTCTAGGAAATTGGTGGTGCGGCAGGCGCACGATGACTTGCTCACGCAAGGTCGCCCGAGCCCCATACACCGGAGGCCATAGTTGACCACGATCGCCTTTCCAACGTTGATCAGTCGCCCGACCAGCTACACAGGTTTGTGGAGCTGGATCGGCACGGTTGACCACAAACGAATCGGCACGCTGTACGGCGTGACGGCGTTTCTGTACTTCCTGATCGGTGGTATCGAAGCTCTCATTATTCGGGGTCAGTTACGTACCGCCGAAAATGATCTGGTCTCGCCCGAGGTCTTCAACCAGCTCTTCACGATGCACGGCACGACCATGGTGTTCATGGTCGTGATGCCGATGTCGGCAGCCTTCTTCAACTGGATGATCCCGTTGATGATCGGCGCACGTGACGTGGCGTTCCCCCGGCTAAACGCTTTCAGCTACTGGGCATTTCTCTTCGGGTCGATCTTCCTGAACTTGAGCTTTGTCTTTGGTGGTGCACCGGACGCCGGTTGGTTTGGCTATGCGAACCTCACCGGAAACACCTACAGCCCCGGCGATGGTGTGACGTTCTGGGCCCTTGGCCTCACCATCCTTGGTGTCGCCTCTCTAGCAGCTTCCTTCAACTTCGTCGTCACAATCCTGAACATGCGGGCGCCCGGTATGGGCCTGATGAAGATGCCCGTGTTTATCTGGATGGCACTTGTGACCAGCGTCTTGATGGCGCTTGCGATGCCGGTCATCGCGGTCGCCCTGATTCAACTCGCTATGGACAGGGTCCTGGACACGAACTTCTTCAATCCGGTGGCCGGTGGTGACCCGGTCCTGTGGCAGCACCTGTTCTGGCTCTTCGGTCATCCCGAGGTGTACATCCTGATCCTGCCTGCGATGGGAATTGTCTCCGAGACATTACCCGTCTTCTCCAAAAAGCCGTTATTCGGGTATCCGGCAATTGTGTTGGCGGGCGCGGTAATCGGGTTCATGGGCTGGTTCGTATGGAGCCACCACATGTTCACGGTGGGTCTAGGCCCGGCCGCGAACTCAGCGTTCACGATCTCTACGATGCTGATAGCGGTGCCTACCGGGGTAAAAATATTTAACTGGATGGGCACGATCTGGGGCGGCAAGCTCCACCTGAACACGTCGATGCTGTTTTCGCTCGGTTTCATCGCTATGTTCATCATCGGCGGGCTGAGTGGTGTGACGCACGCGTCACCGCCTACAGACGCGCAGCAGCAAGACACCTACTACATCGTCGCCCACTTCCATTACGTCCTGTTCGGCGGCTCTATCCTTGGCCTGTTCGCCGGTGGCTACTACTGGTGGCCGAAGATGACCGGCAAACGACTCGGCGAGACGTTCGGCAAATGGCATTTCTGGACCATGCTTATCGGGTTCAACCTGACGTTTGGACCGATGCACTGGCTCGGACTGAACGGCATGCCCCGACGAATCTCCACCTACGCCGAAGGCATGGGTTGGGAGACGAGTAACGCGATTGCAACTGTCGGTGCGATGCTCATCGCCGTCAGCGTGTTGGTGTTCATCATCAACGTCATAAGGACGATCTCCAGCAAACAGGAAGCCGAAGACGACCCCTGGGACGGACGAACACTTGAGTGGTCCATTCCGTCCCCTCCGCCGGCTTACAACTTCGCCCGCATTCCGCAGGTGAAATCGCTAGACGACTACTGGTACACCAAGCACCCGGAACTTCTCCACGACGAGCGCGGAGAACAGGCTGAATCCGTTGCGCCGGTCGAGGAAGACACGCACGGTGGTGGAAGCATCCACCTGCCGAGCATGTCCTACTACCCGTTTGTAGTGGCGATCGGAATGTCCATCGGGGTCATTGGGTTCATGGATGGGCAGGTTGACATTCCCAGCACAGAACTCCAGTTCCCGTGGCTAAGCGCTGTGGGTATCGTGATCGGTATGTGGGGCTTACTGGGGTGGATCTTCGAGCCGGTTACGGAAGAAGGCGGACACTAGCAGTCCGCCCATAGAGCCGTAGACCATTAAACGCACAAGGGATTAAGGGAAGCGAAATTGGCGCAAGCCGCCTTAGAACAAGAGCAGCACGGTCACGTCGCTGACACGAATACCGGCATAAGCAACCGTAAGTTGCTCATGTGGGTGTTCCTGGCATCTGACTGCCTGTTCTTTGGATCATTCATCGCCACTTACCTGGTTTACAGGAATGAGAGCATCGTCGGGCCTTTCCCGAACGAGATTCTGGACATCCCCCTGACCTCGGTCAGTACGTTCGTCTTGCTGATGAGCAGCCTGGCGATGGTGCTTGCCCTTCACTACGCACAAAAGAGTCAGCTGGGCCTGACCCGGTTTTGGATTCTTGCAGTAGTCGTACTCGGTTCAGTCTTCTTGGGCTTTCAGGTGTACGAGTTCAAGACCTTCGTCAACGAAGGCCTGACGATCCGATCCAACCTGTTTGGCACTACGTTCTTCGTCCTCACGGGCTTCCACGGCCTGCACGTTCTCATGGGTGTCCTGTGGCTCCTTGGCATGGCTTTCGCCCATTTCAAGGGAGCATTGACAAGCCGTTCGGTCGAAGACCTTGAGATGGCCGGACTTTACTGGCACTTTGTCGACATTGTTTGGATCATCATCTTCACGGTCATTTACCTGATCGGTTTCAGCGACGGTGAAGGTATCGAGACTATCGAACACGCCGCGTCGATCATCGGGGGTTAGCGGACACAGTTATGGCAAACCCGATCTCAAGAGCATGGCGCAAGCTGTTTTACCAGGACAGCGGCAGTTACTTCCTTCTGCCAAAAGTGGATGCGGCGTACCCGGATCCGCCTAATGAGGGACCATTCGGAGAAGCCGGTCCGCCAGTCTGGCACTGGATAGATCGCTTTACATACGGCGGCAAGGTCGCTACACCGTTCTTCTACACCATCATTGGTGTGTGGTTGGCGTTGCTGACGCTCGTCGAGGTGTATTTCTTCACGATAGATGACTTCTTCGGAAGCTTCTTCGTGACGATCATGCTGCTCCTCGCGCTTCTCAAGTTCGTCATTGTGGTCGCGTTCTTCATGCACCTGAGGTTTGATAAAAACATCTTGACTCTGGTGTTTACGGCCGGATTCTTAATCGCCATATTTGTGTTTGTGATCATGCTCAGCGTGCAGGGCCAGTTCGCCCCTTCCCCGCAGATCGCTCCGTAATCCCTGAATCGGCCAGGTAATCAGGCAATAACCCGCACGGACAAACAGGACTACGATTGATCGGTTGATCAGATCGCTCGTCCTGATCTCCAAGTGAACGTCGGCCCCGAAACTCAGGAACGTTTTGTCCGTGCCCCTACTCCACATCAACTCCGAAAGCCGTGAGCCGCTCAACTCGTTTGCCGCGTTCTGGGGCGAGTGGGTGTTGGTATCACCCGTCACCGTTGTTCTTGCGTTCGGACTCGGCGCCTACCTGTTCGGGCTTTACAGGCTGAACTCACGTGCCGGCGATTCCGATTCCGCCCCTATCTCAGGCTGGCGGATCACGATGACTTTGCTGGGGTTCGCCGCCCTGACCTTTTCGCTTGTCGGCCCCCCGGACGCTCTTGCGGAAGACATGTTCTTCCTCCATATGATGCAGCACCTGTTGCTGACCCTCGTCGCCGCCCCTCTGTTGCTGGCTGCGAGCCCCGTAGCGGCTTACTTGTGGTCGCTTCCGGCTGGAGTTCGCCATGCCGTCGCCGGGTCCGTGTCACGGCGTGGCAAGACCAGCTGGCTCATGCGGAAGCTGACGTTTCCCAAAGTAGCGATCATCGTGTACATCCTGACGATGTACATCTGGCATCTGCCCAGCATGTATGAGGCGGCGATACACAACGAGCCGTTACATTATTTTGAGCACCTGATGTTTTTGACGGTCGGTGTGATGTTCTGGTGGCCTGTAGTCGGTCCAGCGCCTCTGCGGTCACCGCTGTCTTACCCACAACGACTGCTTTACCTGATGCTGGCTTTCACGCCGAGCGCCGCCCTTGGCGCGTTGCTCACGCTCGTCGGCACCGTTGCGTATTCACACTACGAGACCACTCCGATGCACTGGGGCCTGGAAGCACAGGAGGACCAGAACATCGGCGGGCTGATCATGTGGGTGCCTGGCGGCTTCATCCTCCTGGGCGCAGCGACGATACTGTTTTTTAAGTGGTACGAATCCGAATCCAAGAAATCACGCTACAAGCCCAAGGTCCGAGCCGAGCCTTAACCGTTATGGTTTCCGCTGGCAAGCAATAAACGGAGGTCTGGTAAACTCAGACTTCCGTCCACACTGCGCCGTGTACATCTCCCATATTGAGATCGCGGTCTCTTTTCTGATCCGAAAGGCCGACGCATGGCGAAATCACGCGATAAAAACAAAAAAGAAAGCAAGAAGAAGAAGGCCGGAGGTCGCAAGCAATCTGTGACCTTGAGCTCTGCTCCCGTGCCGCCGCCCGAGCCCGCACGCGTCGAACGACGCAGGCGGCCTGTTGAAGACGACGAGTAAGAACTACTTCGTATTGCCCTAGCCCGGCAAAACGTTCAGCGCGAACTATGACGGATCCGAATACCGGCCCGATGTTTTCGGCGCGCGTTTCGGGATCCGTCCAGGGCGTTGGCTTCCGCGCCCGCAGCGCGGCAACGCGACTTGGATTAAACGGCCACTTGCGAAATCTGGCCAAAGGATCGGTTGAAGTGGTCGCAATCGGCCAACAGGTCGCGCTCGATGAGCTACTGAGTTTGCTCAAGAGCGGACCGCCGGGGGTGACGGTCCAGTCTGTAACCGTCGACAGGTCAGACGCCGAAATTACGCGTACGTCTGACCCTCAGGGATTCCGTATTCGGTTTTAGAGCGCTTGGCCCTTATTTCTTAATGGGAATCGGGCCGATGCTGTACGCGTTTTCGCTCTCGACCAGCTTGATGAGCAGCTCGTCCGACAGGTCCTTCATGTAAAGGACGCTGGACCATGCCGTTCCCAGCCCGTCCCGGATTTCTTCAGCGATCATCGGCTTGTTGCCGTTGGCGAGCAGAAGGCGGAACACGGCCTCGGTCAGCGGGGTTCCGGGAAGAACGTAGTCGGGCTTTGCCGAGCAGCACGAGGCGATCTCCTTCATGTGCTCTTTGGCGTCGCCTATAACGACTTCCATCTCATCGAGAACCTGCTGGCACTGCCAGCATCGTCGGTTTCGCACGGTGAACGCGAACGACTTCCCGGACGCATCAAACGCCTTCACGTTGATGGCGTAACGGTGGATTACTGCCTCGGCAGTCTGTTCATCGTTCATTGTGGTGCTCCGGGTAATTTGTGATTGATGTTCGGTTTGCGGCCGCCGTTGATCGTTGCAACTCACGGCCAAACATGAAATATCAGGTGTTCAGGCTAGAACACGTCTTCCGGCCAGTCCAGCATTTGGACGGTGGCCGTTTCGCCTGCTTCGAGTCGTGACCGGTCATCCGGGCATATGGCGAGGCCGTTTGCACGTGCCATCGAGGTCAGAACTCCGGAGCTCTGATTTCCGGTCAACCGTGCTCGGTACTCGCCGTTCTCACCGTACACAACAACACGTGCGTACACCCGGCGTCCATCGTAGTTGTTTACGGGATCGTCGAGAATTGCCTGTACGGTCGGCCGCGGCGTCAGTTCTTTGCCCATCATTTTTCGTATCGCAGGGCGTGCAAACTGCTCAAAGGCAACAAGGGCACTTACCGGGTTACCCGGCAGCCCCAGGTGCGGCACGCGGTGGCCGTCTGGCGCGTCCAGTGCGCCGAAGGCAAGCGGCTTGGCCGGACGCATGCGTACTGACCACAGCGCTATCTCTCCACGCTTTGCGAGCACGTCCTTGATGAAGTCATAGTCACCCTTGGACACGCCGGCGGTCGTGATGACCATATCGGCATCCAACGCCTTCGCCAGCGCCTCTTCCACAGAGGCCTCCGTGTCACGAGCCACGCCTATCACGAGCGGCACGCCGCCAAAGGTGCTGACCGATGCGGCCACTGAGTAGTTGTTTGAGTTGTAGATCTTGCCGGGCTGGTGCGCCTCCCCCGGCTCAAGGAGCTCATCCCCCGTGGCCAGCACAGCGACGATAGGACGACGGATGACGGGAACGGTCTCCATGCCGAGAGACGCCGCTACGCCGAGCTCTGAGGCACGTAGGACGGTGCCCGCCTCGAGAACGACAGTCCCCTTCTGGACGTCTTCGCCGGCAGGCCGGATGTTCTCGCCCGTCTCCGCTGCAAGTCGAACGCCGACCGCTTCCATCGAGCCGCCGGAGTCACGACGTTCGACTTCGTCGGTGTCTTCAAATGCGACCACCGCATCCGCTCCATCTGGAACGGGAGCGCCGGTCATGATTCGTAACGCCGTCCCGGGTTCGACGGTCTGTTCGGAAACGGTCCCGGCGGGGATGTGGCCAATCACGCGCAGTTCCACCCCTGAGTCTTCACCGGCCTGAGATACGTCTGCCGCTCGAAGGGCGTATCCGTCCATCGCAGAGTTATCGAGCGGGGGGATGTTGATCGGCGCTATCAGGGGTTCCGCGAGCACCTGTCCGAGGGCGTCCAACAATGGAACGTCCACAGCGGGGAGCGGTGCGAAGAAGGTCAGAATTCGCTCAAGCGCCTCTTCAACGTCAAGCATCTCGGCATCGTAGTGGTGGCGGTGAGGTCGGTCGTGAACGTGCTCTTTATGCATGAGGATTACAGCTTATCTGAGTTCGGCTGGATCGGCCTATCGTGCCCTTAGCTCGGCGCCGAAGTTGTGTTCAAGGGCACGGAGTATCGAGTTCTCTGCTTTGATGAGCTCGTCCGCCGTAAGGGTGCGGTCTTGAGCCTGATATACCACCCGAACGGCGAGGGATTTCTTCCCGGATGGGATGGCGTCTCCGTGGTACACGTCAAATACCGTGGCGCTGACGACGAGCCGGTTGCGTTCCGCGAGCGCCAGCACATCCGCCGCCGGGACGTTATCGTCGATCAACAGCGCCAGGTCTCTGGACGAATCCGGGAATCGGCCAAACGGCACGTAGTCCTGATGGCCAAGTGATTGCAGTTCCGGAAGTTTAGCGATGGCCTCGACATCCAGTTCAAACATCGCCACCGGGGCGGTATCGATATCGAACGCCGAAAGAACGTCCGAAGCAACTTCCCCAAGGACACCTATCACGGCGCGGCCGGCCGACGGGATCACTATCTGGGCGCAACGCCCGGGTTCAAAGGTGGTCTCTTCCACGGGCACGAAGCTGGCGGAGACGGCGAACTCGGCAAGAAGTGACTCCACAATCCCCTTGGCGTCATAGAAATCAGAAGATTCCGGCTCTCCGGACATCCACTCAAGGTCGAACCGGGGACCCACCACCACTCCGACGAATTTTTCGGGCTCGTTTGGGAGGCCGACGCCCTCACCACGGTCAAGATAGACCCGCCCGGACTCGAACATCCGAAGCGGTCCGTGCCAGATACGGGCATTGCGAGAGAGCACGGTCAGGATGCTGTGCCGAAGTGTTGTGCGTAGCGTTGCATGCTCGGCCGAAAGCGGGTTCTTCACCTGCAACGGCTGCAACCCGTGCTGGGGTGGACGGACACGTGCCTCGGCCTCCGGCGTGGTGAGCGAGTAGGAGATCGTTTCCTGCATACCGAAGCCGGAAAGTATGTCCTTGATCGCTTCCCGCAAAACACGATCCGGGTTCGGCTCCCAAACGGGGACGCTCCCGGTAATCCCGGTGGTCGGGATCATCTCGTACCCGATTACCCGGGCAAGTTCTTCGATCAAATCTTCCGGAATAGCGATGTCCGGGCGCCAGTACGGCGGGGTGACGGAGTAAGCACCGTTGTTAGAAACAACCTCCATACCGAGCCGCTCGAAGGTAGAAAT
>Ga0302133_10002656_pt1 | contig 10904 bp, 7 predicted proteins | sample CB9_331_MG_FD_203121 | JGI IMG/M metagenome (GOLD analysis project Ga0302133, IMG submission 203121) | Marine microbial communities from Western Arctic Ocean, Canada - CB9_33.1 | ecosystem: Environmental > Aquatic > Marine > Oceanic | place: Canada: Western Arctic Ocean | collected 2017-09-19 | reverse complement strand
TCCTTCTTAGCATCACCCATCGGGTTCCCTGGTTCGCATGGCATGAATTGGCAGAATACCCTTGTTTTGCAGGGGCACTGCGCAAATCTTGTGCCAAAGCTAAGGAAGTCATCTGGGGAATGCGGGATAAAGATTCTGATGTACCTGATTCAGCGTTACGGTGAGTCCGAGCCTGAACCGACGCCGCCAGCCCGCCCGCGTCCCGCTTCGTTCACCTGGCCGAAACCCGGCCCCGGCCACGAACCCTGCACGGCAACCCGCCGCAAGAAAATCCACACGCTGCTGGAAAACATCCACCGCGTGAATCGCATCTCGAAGACAGGAACGGCCTGTTAGGGCGACCGGACTCCCCCTCTCCTTGTCTCCGCTCTCCCCCTCTTGCCGTCTCCCCGCCCGGGCATCGAGAACCAATTGGCACGCCGCTTGCGTTCTAACCTGTCGAGTCCCCCACGGAACGGCATTGACCATTCGGGGGGAAAGCCAATAAACTTTGCGGCAGAGGGAACTTACGTCTCGACTCGGCGGCTCTGTTTGCACCGCGAGCACTGCCGCCGTTTGTCGCTGCGCTTAGCGTTCAGACTGCCATTCTGACAGGCAATAACCAACAGGCTGTGTGATGGAATTTCTTGATAAGTTCGGCGATTGGTTCACCGCCTTCACGGCGTGGGTCGAACGCTCGATTACGCGGTTGTTTGGGTCGTCGAACGAGCGACGAATTCGGGCAATTGGTTACAAACGCGACAAGAACGGCAACGAAGTGGTCGTTCCCGGTTCGACGTTGGACAAAATTAACCGGCTGGAACCGGAATACCAAAAGCTCACCGATGAAGAGTTGAAGCAGACCGCGACGAAGCTGCGCGCGCGAATGGCGGCCGGTGAAACGGTTGACGATATCCTACCCGACGCATTTGCGGCGACACGTGAATCGGGTTGGCGATTTCTCAAAATGCGCCATTACAACGTGCAGATGGTCGGCGGCGTCATCCTGCATGAGGGCATCATTGCCGAAATGACGACCGGTGAAGGCAAAACGCTGGTCGCCACGCTGCCCACCTTTCTCAACGGTCTGGCCGGACACGTCCACGTCATCACGGTCAACGACTATCTTGCGCTGCGCGACATGGAATGGATGGGGCCGGTCTATCTCAGTTTGGGGCTGACCGTCGGTGCGATTCAGGGCAAGATGACCTCGGAAGAGCGTCAAGAACAGTACGCTTGCGATATCACCTACGGCACCAACAACGAATTCGGTTTCGACTACCTCCGCGATAACATGAAACCGGTTAAGAACAAGCAGGTGCAGGGCGAATTGAACTTCGCCGTCGTCGATGAAATCGACAACATTCTCATCGACGAAGCCCGAACCCCGCTGATTATTTCCGGCCCGGCACACGACGATATCGAAAAGTACTCGAAGGCCGACCGCATCGTTCGCCAATTGAAGAAGGGCGAAGATTTTGAGGTCAAGGAGAAAGAGCACTCCTGCCACATGACCGAGCCGGGCATTCGACGTGCCGAAGAGTTGGCGGGCGTCGAAAGTTTCTATACGGCCGGCAACATGGAATGGCCGCACCTGTTGGACAACGGCCTGAAGGCGCATCATCTTTACAAACGCGACGTCAGTTACGTTGTCGAAAACGGCGGCGTGGTCATCGTCGATGAATTCACCGGCCGCAAAATGGAAGGGCGGCAGTGGAGCGACGGGCTGCATCAGGCGGTCGAAGCCAAAGAAGGCGTGACGATCAAGGCGGAAAACCAGACGCTCGCGACCATCACGCTGCAGAACTACTTCAAGTTGTATAAGAAGCTGGCCGGCATGACCGGCACGGCGATGACCGAAGCGGCCGAGTTCTGGAAGATTTATAAGCTGGATGTGCTGTCATGTCCCACCAACCGGCCGTTGATGCGGGTCAACAATCAAGACGTCATCTATCGCAGCGAAAACGAAAAATGGACTGCGGTTGTCGATGAAATTCGCGACGTCCACCAAACGGGCCGACCAATTCTCGTCGGTACAGTGTCGATCGAAAAATCGGAACTGCTCAGCCGCAAGCTGGACAAGTTCGGCGTCAAACACAACGTGTTGAATGCGAAGCATCACGAGCGCGAAGCGGAAATCATCGCGCAGGCGGGACGCAAGTCGGCGGTGACCATTGCCACCAACATGGCGGGTCGCGGTACCGACATCATTCTGGGCGGCAACCCCGAACACATGGCGTGGGAAGAGCTGAGCCAGAAATATACGTCGCGGCTCGAAGTCTCCAAGGCTGAATGGGACAATTTGACCGACAGCATTGCCGAACGCGAAGGCATGAAGGTTGAAGGACGCGAAGTCGCCCAAGTTGGCGGCCTGCACGTATTGGGAACCGAACGCCACGATTCCCGCCGCATCGATTTGCAGCTGCGTGGTCGTGCCGGTCGTCAGGGCGATCCCGGTTCCAGCCGATTTTTCCTGTCGCTGGAAGACGACCTGATGCGGATCTTCGCCGGCGAATGGGTGAAGAACATTCTCACCCGGCTGGGCATGCAGGAAGGCGAAGCGATTGAAAGCGGACTGGTTTCGCGGCGGATTGAAGCGGCCCAGAAGAAAGTCGAAGAACGCCATTTCGACCAGCGGAAGCATTTGCTCGAATACGACGAGGTGATGGACGATCAGCGGAAGCAGGTTTATTCGTACCGACAGCGAATTCTCGACGGGGCCAATTGTCGTCATTTGATTGTCGATATGATCCACGAACAGGTCGCGCGGGGGACCGGCATTTTTCTCGATCGGGATTATCACTGGGGTACCATTGTCGCTTGGTCGGGGCAGGCGTGCGGCATCGACATTGATGTTTCAGCCATCCGCGATATGAGTCGCGAACAACTGACGGAGTATCTCAAAGATGAGGCGCGCCGGCAGGGCGGGGATACTATTGCCGAGCAGATTGAAGTGAACCTGCCGGAAGATACCGAAGACACCAGCGAATGGAATTGGCTGGCGCTCTCGAAGTGGGCGAACGCCCAGTGGGGCCTGAACACCAACGACCGCGAGTTGAAGAAAGTTGGCCGAGAGAACCTCTCGCCCTACCTCAACGAGCGGGCCGTCGAGGCCATCGACCGGCTCGACTTCAGTCCGCTGGATGGTTTCCTGCTCGACGACTATGCGACTCGCGCGTTGTGCGGATGGCTGGAACAGCAGTTTGGGCTGCAAGTTTCGCCCGACGAACTCGCCGGCCTGGAAACGGCCGAAGAGGCTGAGGCGATCATTGTCGAGAAGATCGAACAGCTTTATCACGACAAGGAAGTCGGCTTCCCGGTGGCTGTCGGCATGCAGCGTTTCATGGCCGACCAGCAAACGAGCGGCGAGAAGTACGATCGCGATGGACTCGTTCGCTGGTCGAACGATCGCTTCGCTGCAGAACTCCAGCCGGACGACCTCAAGAGCAAACAGCGGACTGAAATCGAAATCGTGTTGACCGAGTGTAGTCGTCGGTATTTGCAGAGTGGCGATGAAAACGTCGCCGACAAAGTTGACAGTTACCTCGATCAGGTTTTCGGAAACGGAGCGCATCGACATAACGGCAACGGACATTCGTCGAACGGCGTTTCGCAGGGTGACGGCGAATTGCAGGACGACGCGGCGGCCGATATGGCGAAGTGGGCCGACGACGAATTGCAAGTGACGCTCGAACCGTCGGAATTGCAGCAGTTGCCCCGAGACGACGTGCGGCAGCGCGTACTCGATGGCTACGACAATCGATTCCGGCCCGAGTTGTGTCAGGCGGAACGTGCGCTGGTACTCGAAGTGCTCGACACCGCCTGGAAAGATCACCTGTACTACATGGACCACCTGCGGGCCAGCATCGGGCTGGTTGGATACGCGCAGCAGGATCCCAAGGTTGAGTACAAACGCGAAGGCCGCAAGGCGTTCATCACTATGTGGGATCGCATTGGCGAGCAGGTGACCGGCGCGATTTTCCGCATGGAACATGAAAGCCCCGGCTTCGTCGGTTCACTGTGGGAAATCACATCGACGGTTCACGAGGACGCAAATGCCGGCGCAGATTACGCAGCAGAGACATACAACGACGACGGCCCCGAACCGGGGGCGTCGCAGACTGCCATCGAGCCGATTCGCAACGTGCAACCCAAAGTCGGTCGCAACGATGCCTGCCCCTGCGGCAGCGGCAAAAAGTACAAGAAGTGCCACGGACGCTGAGGCGAAATCAAACGATGAAGTTAATTTATGAACGGTGAATAAAGCCCGCCGGCCGCGTCCGGCGGGAAACACCAAACACAGTGGAGGTCATTTGATGAAGATCACTCGTAAACTTCGGTTGATTGCATTGTCGTCCTTGCTGCTCTGTCTTGTCTCACTCGCAATCTACAGAATGGTCGCAATCCCGTCTCCATTCGTGGCGGAATCCTTGCTATAACCAATGAAAGCCCGCCGGTCGCGTCCGGCGGGAAACACCATTGGGAATGGATGCCCTTTGATGTCGTGGTTGCTCAACATTGCCTACATTTTGTTGTTGATCGCAGTTTCGCCCGTGCTGCTGTACCGCATGCTGGCTCACGGCAAGTACCGTGACGGCTGGGGCGAAAAACTGCTGGGGCGATTACCCGCGCGATCATCGTATCGCCCCTGTCTCTGGTTTCACGCCGTCAGCGTTGGCGAGGTGTTGCAGTTGCAGTCGGTTTTGCGCGAACTGGAACCGCAATTACCCGGGCACGACTTCGTCATCACGACAACAACGGTTACCGGTTTGAGTGTTGCCCGCGAAAAGTTTGCTGCGGATCGGCATCACGTTTGTTACTTCCCGCTCGATTTCAGTTGGGCAGTCGGCCGCGCACTCGATGTCATACAGCCACGCGCGATTGTGCTGGTCGAATTGGAACTCTGGCCGAATTTCATTGCAGCGGCCGGTCGGCGGGGCATTCCATTGGCGTTAATCAACGGCCGAATCAGCGAGCGGAGTTTTCGCGGCTACCGGCGGATTCGTGTTTTGATGCGATGGTTGCTGCAGCGATTTGAAACACTTGCCGTACAAAATGAGACCTACGGCAGGCGGCTGACTGAACTGGGCGCGCCTGCAGATCGCGTCGTCGTCACCGGGTCGATTAAGTTCGACGGCGTGAATACTAACCGCAACAATCCACAAACGGCCGAATTGCGGCGTTCATTCGGAATCGGTCAAACCGAACGCGTTTTCGTCGCCGGCAGCACACAGGCACCCGAAGAAGATGTCGCCTTGCAGAGTTGGATGTCACTCCGCGAGGAATTCCCCGAACTTCGCCTGATTCTCGTCCCACGACACAAAGAGCGGTTCGAAGAAGTCGCCGAACTTGTCAGGAGTCATGGGCTGCCTTTGCAGCGTCGCACCGAGAAGTCGAACATCGCTGTAGGGAACGCCGTCCCTGGCGTTCCGCGATTGCTAACCGATCCGGATCACCACAGAGGGCGTTCCCTACAGGCAGATCGACCTGCCGGTCAATCTCAGAAAACTCCAATCCTCCTCCTCGACACCCTCGGCGAATTGGGCGTCTGCTGGGGATTGGCCGACGTTGCATTCGTCGGCGGCAGTCTAACGCGGCGCGGCGGACAGAATATGATCGAACCGGCCGCCTATGGTGCTGCCGTCTTGTTCGGACCGAACACCTGGAATTTTCGCGACGTGGTCGAACTGTTGCTGAATTCTGGGGCGGCCCGCGTTGTTGCCGACCGCGAAGAGTTGACGAACACCGTCGGCGAACTTCTAAGAGACGAGGCCGCAGCTGTGAAACAGGGACAAATCGCTCAGCGGCTGGTCGTCGCACAACAGGGCGCAACAGCGAAAACGAGCGAGCTGTTGGTGCAATTGGCCGGTCCGATCGACGTTTCTCAGTCGCGTGCCGCATAGGTAGCCCGTCGCTGGTAAAGTCGAAACCAGCCCGCTATCGTCTATCCAGTTGTAACGGTTGGTAATTTAGGCCGCCGTTGGGCGAAGTCCGACGTGTTGCGGCATATTTGCACCGCGAAGTTGTTTGAGTTTCGTTGAATCCCGGAGTTTTGTATGTCCAAGTATTTGTTTACCAGCGAATCGGTCAGTATGGGACACCCCGATAAGGTGTCCGATCAAGTCTCTGATGGCATCCTCGACGCACTGTTGGCCCAGGACCCCGCTTCCCGCGTTGCCTGTGAAACATTGTGCACTACCGACCTTGTTGTGTTGTCCGGCGAAGTGACAACGACGGCGAAAATTGACCACGCCGATGTCGTTCGTCGAGTCATTCGCGATATTGGCTATACCAGCGACGACGTCGGTTTCGACGCCGAATCGTGCCGCGTCTTTCTCGCCCTGCACAGCCAAAGCGGCGATATTGCCCAGGGTGTCGATCGCGACGGTGCCGGCGATCAGGGGTTGATGTTCGGCTACGCTTGCAATCAAACCGAAGAATTGATGCCGCTGCCGATCGCCCTGTCGCACCGCATTCTACAGCGGCTGACCGTCGCTCGGCAGAAGGGTGAAGTTGGCTGGCTCCGTCCAGACAGCAAGAGCCAGGTGACGGTGGAATACGAAGGCACGAAGCCGGTGGGCGTATCGGCGGTTGTTGTTTCGACGCAGCATGACGAAGACGTCTCGCAGGAGGAAATTGCCACATTCATCCGGGAGTCGATCGTCCCTGATTCGATTCCGGCCGACTATCTCTCGGATTCGACTGTTTATCACGTTAACCCCACCGGGAGATTCGTGATTGGCGGTCCGCACGGCGACACCGGGCTGACCGGACGGAAGATCATCGTCGATACTTACGGCGGTTGGGGCCGTCATGGCGGCGGAGCGTTCAGCGGGAAGGATTCGACAAAAGTCGATCGTTCGGCCGCGTATATGGCTCGGCACGTCGCTAAGAACATTGTGGCTGCAGAACTTGCCGACGAATGCGAGATTCAGTTGGCCTACGCGATTGGAGTGGCCGATCCGGTCAGCATTCACATTGAGACCAACGGCACTGCGAAAGTGGCCGAAACGGCCATTGCCGCTGCCGTCCGCGAAATGTTCCCGTTGACACCGGGCGGGATTATTGAGTATCTGAAGCTGCGTCGGCCGATCTTTCAGTTGACAGCATGGGGTGGACACTTCGGCCGCAGTGAGCCGGAATTCACGTGGGAAGCGACTGATCGGGCGTCGGAACTTCGCGAAGCGGTCGGGGTATAGCCAAAAAGGCGTCTCTGTCCGCTGAACACCGCCACGGATGGCGGCTTGGCAATTTCTCGATGGAACGAGTCCATGCCCAAACGCGCAGCAATCACGCTGCAACGTAACGATTGGCGTCGCACATTGGCGGCGGCGTTGTGGACGGCCACCACAATTATGGCCGCCGTCGTCGTTTCACGCCGATTGGGCGGACACTTTGCGGGTGGGCTCCCTCCAGCGCCGACCTCTTTGATTGTCGCCCTGCTGACCGGATTGAACATGGCGGCGGCTGCGTTGTTGAAGTCGGCGACAAGCGACTCGGCGATGCAGCGTTGGTCCGTATCGCTTGGCGTCTTCCTGGCGGCGCTGGTTCCGCCATTCGCGATGGGGGTTTCCCTGCTGGCAGCCGGGTCGGCAACTGGCTTTCCGGCGCTGGTGACGCTGACACTGCTGTGTGCCGTTGCAATGTTGGTTTGCGGTACGGACATTCGTATGCCGTCGTCGGCCAGTGAACCGCCAAGCGACATTGCCGTAACTGTCGGACCAATTGAAACGGTCGATGAAATCTCCGAAACGCGTGAACTCGCAATCGCAGCGGCAATTGAAACAGATGCGTCTTTGTCACTGGGAGAATTTGACGAAACGGATGAAGATGACCCCGCTGAAGGCGACGGGCAGGCGTTTTCTCAGTCGATGAGTCGTGTAACACAGAATGACGGCAGCGAGACGATTGAAGGGACCGTTACGCTGCGGTTTGATGCGGGACAGCAAATCGGCGTCGTCCATCTTCCCTTCAGTCCGCCATTGGTCGGCCAGCCGCAGGTAAGTTGTTATTTGCTGGAAGACCTTCCGGTGCGGCTCCGTGTGACCGCAACACATACTTACGGCGTTCGCCTCGAAGCCAGAAGAGTTGAAACGCCGACGGGCGAAGAGGAGATCCTTGTCGGCTACACGGTCTCGGCGAGCGAAACACAGGCCCGGGCCGCATGATCTTGTGAACTGAAAACCAGCCCGGTGCGGAAGAAAACACGGGGTTGAGGAGGACAGACAAATGCCCCAGAGCCTACTACGTCGCGTGTTTCAATGGCTTGTCACGACGACCGCTCTGGTGCTGGTCACGTATGCGGGCGCATACTTCGTTTTAGGGGAATACACGCCCGGTTTGCTTGGTCCGGGTTCTTATGGCCGCGAATTCCGAACCCGTGTGATCGCCCGCGCATTTGGTCCGATGGGATGGGTCGAGTCGCGAGCGCGAGGCGCAATGATCATCCTCGACGGTGAAGGCGTAGGCGACGTCTATTACAGGTGACCCTGACATCTTCCGCGACTCGGCCCGTTGGTGAGGCAAGTATATTATCACCCTTGCTCGCGCTGCGGGCTGGTAACGCTACGGGGCGGCATGATGGGGAGTCACGTTGCCTGGATCTCAATCGCCACCGGTCGCCACAATCCGCCCGGTTCTGCGGGAGACTCATCGGGAGCGAAGCACAATTCGACCAGCAGCGTGTTTCTCGACTCGAGCAAGCCGGTCACGTCATATCGGGCACTGGTTTGATTGCCGTCGAGTGTTCCCAGTTCCCGGTCGTTCAGACGAACAGTTCCCGTCCCGCCAATGCCGTCGAAACACAGAAACACCCGTTCGTTGCTCTCAAGGTTCGTCGGTTTTCCGAACGAACGACGAAAGCGAACATTTCCTGTGACCGGTCCGAACAGATCGAGCCACGCAGCAGGCAACTTGACTCGGACAGGTTTCGCCCGACGATCGCCGTCGCTGCCGCGATTGTCCTCACGGGCAATCCGCTCGTATGTCCACGGCCCGTTGAGATGAATTCGGTGTGGCTGCATTGTTATGTGGAGTGAAGAACTCGGTAACCGAGTTCATTTTGCAAACAATTCAAGGCCCACGGGTCGCCCCCCGTGGGAACCAACCGGCGCAGATTGTATCTGTTTCCCGCCTTTTTCCCAGTTTAACGACAAGAATCGGCGAAATACGTCGAAATATAGGGTAGGTCGAGACATCGAAAACGGTTCATTTTTCAGGAAAAGCGGCCCATTCTTCGTGACACTTACGACCGAACTTCGCCCGTGAGAATGTTACGCATGGCGGTTTCTGACGCAAATGTCGCTAGTTTCGGAAGTTGAGACCCGTTATACTCCCCATCGCAACGATGGAGCGTCGCGCGCCCGGCCCGTGGTTTGGCCTTACAGATGGACAATGTTTTTCAGCTGTAACGCGGACTGCGAACGGAATTCGTGGACGGGATGGATGATGGATCGCCAAAGGTTGTTTGAAGACTGGCGGCGTTGACATCTACTCTCTACAGGGCTGTAGAGTCATGCATGAAAGTTCGCCGCATTTTCAAGTCGATGCCGAAAACGCATCCGGAAGCGACGGTACGCCCGCTGCATCGGTCGCGGTCGGCCAAAAAGCTCGTGCCATTGAAAAACAGAAGCCCCGAAAGTTGTTCAATCTAAGCCGTCGCACTAATTCTCTGCTGGGCATTCAGATCGTGGCCAGCGGGGCCTACGTTCCGGAAAACGTGGTCACCAACGAACAGTTGGAGACGCAATACGGGTTCGATCCCGGTTGGATCGAACAGCGGACCGGTATTCGTGCGCGGCGGCACGTTGTCGATGGACAGTCCACCAGCCATCTCTGCACCGAAGCAGCGCGTCGAGCCATTCGCTCCGCCCGCATCGATCCGCAGGAGATCGATCTGGTTATCGTCGGCACATTCACGCCCGACTTCAACTGCCCCTCGACCGCATGCCTGGTACAAGACCAATTGGGTCTGGATGCGCCGGCGGTTGACATGCAGGCCGCCTGTTCCGGCTTTATGTACGCGCTGGTCACCGCGGCCCAGTATGTCGCGACGGGCAACAGCAAAATGGCGTTGGTGATTGGCGGCGATACCAACAGCCGAATCGTCAATCCGCAGGATCAGCGCATCGGCCCTTTGTTTGGCGATGGTGCAGGTGCTGTTCTGCTGACTCGCGGAGAACCGCATCAGGGACTGATGTGCTATCAGATGGGTGCCGACGGCAGTGGCGGCCCAATGCTCGAAATGCCGGCCGGCGGAACTCGCAATCCGATGACCCCGGAAGACCTGGAATCCGGCAGGCAGTTCCTGCAAATGGACGGCCGCAGCGTCTTCAAGTGGGCGGTTCGCGCCCTCACCGACACGATCGACCTCATGCTGGAAAAAACCGGCATGAGTCCACACGATGTCTCGCTGTACCTCATTCATCAGGCGAACATTCGCATCATCAATTATGCGATGGAACAGCTCGGCATTCCTCCACAGAAGATGCACAACAATCTTCATAAATACGGGAACACATCGGCCGCCTCGATCCCGCTGGCTCTCGACGAAGCCTTTCGGGAAGGCCGCATCAACCGTGGAGACACGTTGTTGTTGAGCGGCTTCGGTGCCGGCTTGACCTGGGGAACGGCCCTGTTCTGCTGGTAGGGCAATTCGCCCCTCGGCGCGGAACGTCTCTCACACTGCAGCTGGCCGAAAGCGCATGCGCTTGCTCTGCCTTCCTGTTGGCTGGTAACGTGACACGTAACGATTGACGTGTTGGGTGCCAACGGCGTCTTGCCCCAGCACGTAATCGAACTGGAGTTCCCCAGAAATAGTGGACACTGGAATTCGAGCGTAAACTATTTTTGGAGGAACTTTGAATGAGCAAGAAACAGCAATTGGCAAGCAATCGAACTCGGCGTTCGTTCAGCGAGGAATTCAA
>Ga0302133_10002649_pt1 | contig 10912 bp, 10 predicted proteins | sample CB9_331_MG_FD_203121 | JGI IMG/M metagenome (GOLD analysis project Ga0302133, IMG submission 203121) | Marine microbial communities from Western Arctic Ocean, Canada - CB9_33.1 | ecosystem: Environmental > Aquatic > Marine > Oceanic | place: Canada: Western Arctic Ocean | collected 2017-09-19 | reverse complement strand
CCAGAGGCTTGGCGCATTTGGTTTCCCCTTGGTGCTGGCTTTCCCCAAACGCCTTACTTGAGTGTTTCGATACCGACCCCAAGCGAGGAGGTTGTTGTGAGCGAGGAGGATCGCAAACGATTCAGCGAGTATTTTGCAAAGCACCCAGAAACGGTATCCCCATCGGGTGATACTTTTACAATCAATTGGCGGCACTCAGACAGGGCACTGGTGGAAGGTTTCAAACGCCTCTTGAAAGATAAAAGGCAAAGGCCACCGGCTCAGGGCAAGGGCGAGAGCAAGCTGAGGAAACTAGAAACAGACTTAAAACGGTTGGGAGCCTTCCGCTTGGTGAAGGTCGCCAACCTCAGCATTTCACAGGCTACGGAATACTCTGCAAACCACAAGAAAGGAGCGATAGAAATTCCCCTGTACGCCAACCAAGCCGACTGGTCGATAGCAACTGCAAATGTTGAAAAACTCATTGCAGGATTTCCAGTTGAAATGGCAAAACACACCCAGTTAAAACCGGTTTAATCGGCTGTCTGCCCGATATAGGCTTAAATGCAGCATTTAAGCATCATGTCATTCACAAGACTTCCGGGATTTTTGGTGCATACTCGTTTGCATGGCGATACGTGCCACCGAACAAAAAGACGGGCTTGACTCCAAGGGTGGGGATTCAAGCGTTACGAGCAATCCAGTTCCTGCGTTCCTTCGGCTGCCCCCGCAGGGCGTTCCGTGTCCGCTTACAGGACTGTCCCGAGCGAAGATGTCACAGCTTGTTTTACCAAACGAGCGGAACGGGTTTTCGCCGCCAGTGCGGTCGGTCAAGGTTGCCCCCGCCAAGGGCCGCAAAGGGCGCGTCAGACTCGTGAATTACTCAAGCCTCGTGAGCTATCTCAACTCGTTGGAAGGGGGTGCGCGATGAGTCCAGACAAGCCGCAACTCAAGAAACGGCCTCCCCTCAGGATGTACTACTGCGGGGGCAAGTATTTCTTACAACCTTCGCAAGGGGATTGGTTTATCGAGTATGCCGCCGTCTGTGACTTCATTTATGCGCTCAGCTTGCGCGACTTTAGTAGTTCAGAAATAGAGTATGACTTGGCCGACATGAAAGCCAATCCACAAACCCCACCCGTGCCGCACTTGGAACAAAGGGCCGAGGAAAGACGCAAGCGCATACTCGAACGCGAACAAAAGAGAGAGACGGAAAACGCCTGCTCAAACAAGAGCGGGACGAGGAAAAGCGACAGTTCCACCAGTTCAAGAAAGAAGAGAAGCGCAAACGCGAACAAGAGAAAGGGTCAAGAGCATGAATGAGCTAGTTTCAACTGAGCGAACCAAAGGGGTTGCTGTTAAGCCATGTCCAACAGCGGGCGAAGGCGTCCACCGGTGGATTTACCACGTTGTTTGCCGCATGGTTGAAGCAAACATCGATGACCATGAGATCGTTTCTTATTGTGCTGAACACAGCACCCGCGCTTTACAGCCTTACGAAGTGGAGAACGCTATCCGTTCCCGCCGCGGATCGCTGCAAAACAGTAATCGAACCACCCGCCCCCATTGGCCTCGGCCAAGTACGATCCTAGTCGATCAAATCACCGGCACTAAAACCGTGAATGATTTATCCAACGCCTCACCAACCCAGCTTGAAGGGCTTAATTCGGATCGAGTAATCGATCATCTGTTCCCTGGCAACCCGCTTCTTTGTTGCGGGGTCAGCAGCCGTACATTCGCCACTCGTAGCCGAGACGAATGGCGGGGGCAGTTGGCAAAACTCCAATTGATTGTTCCCAGCACGATGAACGCCCGCCACGGGTTGACTCAAGCCGGTAAGCGATCCGCTCACACTCTCGAAAATACCGGGCCTCGAAAATACCTTGTCGTTGAATTTGACGAGGGAAGCCATGACGACCATGCATCTCTTTTGTTCCACTTGAACACCACTGTCACTCCCCTGGTTTGTGCCGTGGCGAGTGGCAACAAGTCCCTGCATGGCTGGTTCTTGGTGGAGGATTGGAGCGAGGATAAGCTGGTGAACTTTTTCAAACGAGCCACAAGCGTTGGAGCCGACCCCGCCACTTGGACAAAATCTCAGTTCGTCCGAATGCCAAACGGGAAACGCGACAACGGGTCCAATCAAACAACCCTTTATCTTTCAAAATGACCGAAGAAGAACAAATAACATCTCAGGAAACAATTAAGCCATCTTGGTATTCCAACTCCGCGAAGGCTTTTTTCATTCAAAACAGCAGACAGCACTATATCCCGATCTCAGCTGATATGTTCCGGAAACATTTGAGATCTTGGGGGTATGCTAACCGAGCCGCACCGGATGAAAACATTTCACAAGCCGACCAAGCCATGCTGGACGTACAAACAATACGCGATGTTGATTATAGTGGTCCACTTGCCGGGTATGACGCAGGAATCGTCGAATGCAATGGCCATCGGGCACTGGTAACCAAACCACCTGTTCGCATTAGCGCGAATGCCGGGGAATTCCCGATAATCTACAAAATCATGGAAGATATGTTTTGGGTGAAAGCTTTCGACCAGCGTGCCCATTTATTTGGTTGGCTTAAAAAGGCGGAAGAAGCAGTGCGTCTTTCAAAACCCATGCCAGGGCAAGCTCTTGTGCTAGCCGGACCTCGCAACGCAGGTAAAAACTTAATCCAAGACATCATTACAGCCATCCTTGGAGGCCGCGCAGCACGTCCCTACCAGTGGATCATTGGACGGACAAACTTCAACGCGGATCTTTTTGCATCAGAGCATTTAATGATTGCTGATGAAGTGCCATCACATGATATGAAAAGTCGACGGTCATTTGGATCAAAAATCAAAGACCTAACCGTGAATTCCCTTCAGACGTGCCACGGGAAATTCCAGAACGCAGTCCACTTGAAGCCTTGCTGGCGGTTAACGATCAGTTTGAATGAAGAAGCTGAAAATCTAGTGATGCTGCCCCCACTGGATGAATCTTTGCAGGACAAAATTATGCTGTTCAGGGTGAACGCTGCCAAAATGCCAATGCCCAGCAACTCTCCGGAAGATCGGGATCTATTTTGGAATACCATTAAGTCTGAATTACCCGCCTTTATTAACTTTCTGCAAGAGTGGGAAATCCCAGAAAGCCTTGTCGACTCAAGATTCGGGATCGAGGCTTACCAAGATCCTGATCTCGTCAAGGGGTTAGAAGTTATGTCGCACGAGCAAAGGCTGATGGATTTAATGGAAATGACGATTTTAGAGGGAGATAAGACGTTTGAAGGTACTTTAACAGAGCTAGAGGCAAGCTTAACCAGTGACTACTGTTTCGGGAGGCAATTTGTCAAATTACTATCATTCCCGAACGCTATGCAAACATACATGAGCCGTCTGAAACAAAAGCAACCAGACCGGATCAGCTATCGGCAATCCAACGGTCAAGGGCTTTGGCTCATCAAGTGATATTTAAGCAAAGCAGTGGAGCAAGTGGACCTGTTTCACCACTCTCTACCTATTTACTTTTACCCTTTTTCACTCATGGAAATAGGAATCAGTCCACTTGCTCCACTGGAAGTAGGGGGAAGGGCTGGAGTTCGCGCTTGGCCAAGCCCCGCGCGCGCGCAGTGGAGTCAGTAGCCCGCTTGTTTTTGAGGCGGGACGTAGCCGCGAAGCCGGTGGTGTTTAGGGTCTTGTAGTGGCGGGGGCTGGGGAACCGGCCTTGGGCTTACAACGCCGCCTTGGAGTGCCTTGGCCAGTTCGCTACTTACAAGCTCGCCGATGGACTGGTGCAGCCCGTGTAGTTCGGCCTGTATCATTTCCCGTGTCTTGGTGAGTACGCTCGAGCTGGAATCGGCCAGCCTGTCACCCAGTTCCTTGGTGAAGCTCGTTCCGGCGAGCAGGGTGTAGTTCTCGGCCATCAGGTCCACGCCTAACGCCTTTGCAACCGCCACCGGACTGTATCGCCGCTGAACCTTCTTAGGGCCGATCCTGACCGCCTTCACCCGGCCCGATGTTTCCAGCTTGTGAAGTGCCTTCAAATCGATGCCGAACAACTCGCAAGTTTGCTTGGGGCGCAGCAGTAGCGGCAGGTGTTTGACTTGAATAGTCGGCTGGATTTCCTCCTCGTTCTCCCTTTGTAGATCGTTCATTTTGTAGGTTTGTTCCTGTCATTTGGGGCAGAGACGTTCCATTTGGCTGGCATCTTAGTTCCTAAAAAAGAAATGTTGTTTTCGTCCCCTCATCTTACTCCTTAAGTATTATGTCTGGATTAGTCAGTAGGAACTGCCTGAACATGCCTCCTAGCTGTTCATTTGATAGCTGGGTCAGTTTCTCTGGATTGATTGACTCGCTTGGCGGTTCCGGCTTCTTGATCCACCCTGCCCGATCCTGCATGGCCGCAATAACGTCGGCCGGCTTCAAGTGGTTCAGATAGGTGTTTGTTGTCCCTAGATTGGAGTGCCCCAGTTGGCGAGAGATCACCACCACATCTTTGCCTTCATCAAGCAAGTGAACTGCCCCCGAATGACGCAACCCATGTGGATGGACTCGCTTATCTAATCCGGCTTTCTTTGCCAACCGTTTGAACAAATGCCGGTAATAGGATGTGTCGATGGGATCACCCTTGAGGGTGCAGAAGAGTCGCTGAGAGGGTTTGAACCCGAGCTCCTTACGCTTGTTGATCCACTGCCGCACCACGGCTGAAGCTTCAGGGTCGAGCCCGACCGTCCTCGCCCGATCACCTTTGCCGGAATGAACACGGATTGAATCTCCAGAGACATCCTTGGGGGATAGGTCCAATGCCTCCTTGATGCGCAGACAGGTACGCCAGAGGACCACAATCAGGGCCTGATTACGGATGCCGGTGGGTGCTTTGGAGCAAGCACTGAGCAGAGCGTGGCATTCATCGGTGGTCAGGATGTCGATTTCACGTTTCATTTGAAACTAGGACCAAATCGTACTCGAACCCATTTATAATCACAAGTCTTGCTATTAGTGTGATTTTAATTGGCCGTATGATCGCCTCGTTCACTCAATGTTTATAAACGTGACTTTTATAGAAGGTTTCAGATCAAACAGGCATCCCTCTTGAGCCGAGTGAAATGACTAATTTCTAAGGTCCGGCCGGGGGCGGGGGGGCTTCCTTAATCACGTGCCCATTCAACCCATAATGGATTCTGGCTCATGAAATTTTTAACAAAAAGGGCCGGCTGAACATTGGATCAGTAGGGTAGTTTACTTTGCGATCTTTGGTGTTTGATAAGTCCGTTGCATAAATAATCAATAAATCTAAGCTTTGGGCGACATGGGAATCCTGGTGACAATCGTAGCCGTGATGCTGGGGTGTGGCGTTTTGCTCTTCATTACTCCGAAAACGAGTCTTCCGTGGCTCGTTGTAGTGTCTATGTTTTCGTGGATGAAGCGAATGTTTGCCCCCTTGGCTGCAATGCGAACCGGGCAAATTGTCGCAACCGTGATATTGGCATTAGCTACTATTGGTTTTGGTTTTTTGTGGATGATGCTCGCAGTTGTAGGAACGTTCCAAGCCGGTCACCACGAGAACTCTGCTTTTCCTATGGTTGTATATTATTCGCCTTTGTTTATTACCGGCTTATGGATTGTTAATCTTATTGTTTTTTTAAGGGATACAGACATCTCAATGTTCAAGCGTGATGCCAAGCGGATCAAGCCGATTAAGCGGTTCAAGAAGTAGATCAGTCCGTCGTCACGATCTTTGGTTCCTCTGATTCACCAGTAGTATCTGAAGAATTGAAAGCTGCTGGCAACTAAACCAACCCGCTCCACCACTTGAACGCCGCAGGGTTGTTGTTCGGGGGCAACAGTTAAAACGGCTTGAAAACCGCACTCATCGGGATGACAGTCGGCTCACCATGGAATCACAAGACATCGCAATCGGAATAGTCGTATCCGTGGTATTGGGGGTGCTTCTTGTTTTAATTCTCAAAAAAATCGCTGGTTCCAAATGGTTTATGGAAACACTCCATATAATGTGCTCTAAAGGTGATATCTGGTATGTGAAACGCCACTTGGACAAAGGTTCGGATGTGAATGCGAAGGATGAGGATGGCGTGACTCCTTTGCATTATGCAGCTGAAGGAGGTTATAATGAAATCGTTGAACTGCTAATCGACAAAGGTGCGAATGTGAATGCGAAGGATGAGAATGGCGCAACACCACAAGATTTGGCCATTCAGTTTAAAGAATTCGAAACCATCGACCTCCTCCGCAAACACGGCGGCAAACATGAAACGATTCATAGTGCGGATGTGAGAGACGAAGATGGTTCAACGCACCGGAACTTTGTATACTGGTTTCTGTGGTTCATTCTTGGTGTAATGAGCCTAGCTATTTTTATTTACATATTTGTAGCTTAAGACCTACCTCGCGGAGAAGAAGCACAATGAAGGCAAGCGGAACATGGACTGATGCCAGCGACTAAACCCGCCTGTACCTATTCAACGTCGCCAAGACGGGTGAAGAATTAAAAGCTGAAGACAAATGAAACACCTCCTACTCACAACAATCGCAGCCGTGCTGGTTGTGGGGTGTGGGCCGAAAGCACCAGACATCTCAATTCACAAGGCTGCCTATGACGGAAACATCGAAGCCGTCAAACAGCACTTGGCTGCTGGAACGGATGTGAATGCGAAGAATAATGATGGATGGACTCCTTTGCATTTTGCGGGTGATCGCGGTGGTCACAGAAAAATCACCGAGATTATTCTCAAAGAAGCCAAGCCGGCAGACCGGCCGGCGCGATGGCCTCCTTTGCAGTCGGCTTTTTGGAAAAGTCACAATGAAATCATCGAACTGCTAATTTCCAATGGTGCGGATGTGAATGCGAAGGCTAATGATGACGCAACACCGCTAAATGTGGTCAGCATGTTTAAACACCCTGAAATCGCCGACCTCCTCCGCAAACACGGCGGCAAGACGGGTTCTGAGTTGAGAGATTGGAATGCGGCTAAAGAATCTATTCACATAGCCGCCAAGGCTGGACACATCGAAGCCGTAAAAAAGCACTTGGCTGATGGCGCGGATGTGAATGCGAAAGATGATAACGGATCGACTCCTTTGCATACCGCAACTTGGCGAAGCACCATAGAGACCATGGAACTCCTAATAGACAATGGTGCGGATGTGAATATGAAACGGGCTGACGGCGCAATAGCTTTGCATTACGCGGTTTGGTTCGCTCTGAAGGAAAAAACCGAGTTTCTTCTGTCAAAAGGTTCAGACGTCAAAGCAAGGGATGGCAATAATGAAGGTGCGACTCCATTGCATGTAGCAGTTTGGAAAAGTCCCAATAATGGAATTGTAGAACTACTGATTGAGAATGAAGCAGATGTTAACGACAAGAATAACTCAGGCGAAACTCCCTTAGATTGGGCCATCAAGTACAAACGAACCGAACTCGCCGACCTCCTCCGCAAACACGGCGGCAAACATGGGACAATTCATGGTGCGGCTCGCGGTGGTGACATCGAAGTAGTAAAGGAGTTCTTGGCTACTGGCACGGATGTGAATGCGAAGAGTAGTTGGAACGGATCGACTCCTTTGCATCATGCGGCTGAATACGGTCATAAGGAAGTCGCCGAACTGCTAATCGCTGAAGGTGCTGATGTGAATGCACCGGCCAAGTATGGCCTAACACCGCTAGATGTGGCTATCCAATCATCGACATTTCTCAAAGGTCATCCCGAAATCGCCGACCTCCTCCGCAAACACGGCGGCAAGACGGCTGAAGAACTGGAAGTTAAATTAACATTCAACTCGGATGGGACTGTGTCAAATTCAACACATAAACTTCTTGCCGGATGGAAATTTAATGAAGTTGATAATAATAAAACATCGATAAAGACAACAGCAGGATTGCCCTTAACCTTAAGGGTTAATATTGAACAAGCTAGACCTAATGGAAAAGGGGGGCTGGCTATTCCTGCTTTAAACCCAAATGAAAGCCTAAGTGTACGCTTAGAGCATAATGACTTAGGCGAGAAGTTGTTTAGCGAATATGTTGTTGGCGTAAAAGTTAAAATAATAAGTAGCTTAACAAGTGAATTTTTCAGTATTTTTGATACTGGACAACCTCACCCAGATGGATTTTATGCCACTGAAGAAGAAAACTTACAATATAAAGCAGATGCAGAGATTTATGTTAAGGATAACGAAGGTATTGGTATCTTAGGTGATTACGTTGGAGGTGAAAAAATTATTAATGATGAACATAATTGGTTCATTATAGAGATTAAGGAAGATTTAGATTTTCTGGTAATTAATAAATACATTAACGGAGAACACGTCGGAACACAACGTGAACGTAGCTTGTTTGGCACAAAGAGGTACAAGCTTCAAGCCGGTAAAGAAGCAAAACCTGTGTCTTTTTTTGTAGATAATGATTCAGAGACAAAACCTTGCATAGTTAGTGAAATCTTTTTGAGTGTTCCCGTCCTCCTCCGCAAACACGGCGGCAAGACGGGTGAAGAATTGAAAGCTGAAGGGAAATAAAACACATACTACTAACAACAATCGCAGCCGTGCTGGTTGTGGGCGGCCCAAATGCGTAAGCGCGCCGCGGAGCCAGCCAAAGCAGAACTTCCGAGTCCATACAAATCGACCCACGAGAGATTGAAAGACTGGTTGAAGCAGCACAGAATGAAGACACAAAAACCATGAACACACGAACAACGATTGGCAGTTTTTGTTTAGCGATGGCGGCGACGTTACCGAGCCTTCCCGTCTCAGCGGCGGACGACAAGCCGGGCGACGGACCCGGTGCCGTACGAGTTATCAAGGAAAAGCCGGCGGATGCGACGAGCCTTCAGCGATTGGGCAAGGCTGTGTTGGCGTCCAAGCCGCTGGCCTACTGGCGGATGCACGGCAAGGAGGAGGCGGTCGCCGTTGACACGTCGCCCAACGGAAACAACGGAACGTACGAGAAGGGCGCCTCACCTTATTCCCCCGACGGTAAAGCCGGCAACCTGAACGGTGGGCGCATGCGGGCCGGGTTGGAACTGCCGGCCGACACATACAGTGTGGAGTTGTGGTTCTGGAACGAGACGCCCCATCACGCGCGCTTAGTTACCGGATACATGTTTTCACGCGGGCCAGACGGTGACAAAAGTGCGGCCGGTGACCATTTGGGAATCGGCGGCACACACGGCGCCGCCGGGCGGCTCTTCCTCTTTAATGGAAATCAGCGGAACCAGGCGATCGAGGGCTCAACGCAACTTGTGCCGCGTACCTGGAATCACGTCGTGATGGTCCGGCAAAAGAACGAAGTGGCCGTTTATTTGAATGGTCATACCGAACCGGAAATCCAGGGCCGGCTGGCCGTCACGTACAAACCGGATAGCGCACAGATTTTTGTCGGTGGTCGCAGCGATAACTTCGCAAACCTCGTTGGCCGTATGGACGAATTCGCCCTGTACGATCGGGCGCTAACCCCGAAGGAAGCGAAGGCTCATTTCGATGCCGCGGGAGTGACGCTGGTTGAAGGGCCGAAACAAGCAGCCGCAGTGCGCGTGGCAAAAGACGGCGAGACCGAACACTTCTGGTACCGCCTAGCGCTAGCCGACCCTTACATCGACTCGCAGCGCGATAACAAGGCCTTCGCTTTTCGGAAAGGCGTCATCCTGCTCTCAGAAGACAACGGAAAGACCTGGCCGCATACGAAGGAATTCCCCAACGCGAAAAATATCACGTTCAGTTGCATTCTGAAAAACGGGAACGTCCTTTTTGCTACGCGCACCAAGCTTTATCTGAGCACGGACAACCTGAAAACGTACAAGCAGATTACGGTCAAGGATCAGAAAGGTCGCGACTATCTGCCACATACTCCGCGAGATCCCAACCAACCCGGCTGGTACTTTCATCCGCTCGACGGTGTACACACCTGGGACGTCGATGGGAGGGAAATGCTGGTGTGGGGCAACTACTGCAATGTCCTCGGCGGACCGGTTCCGATCAATATTTACTATTCCACCGACCAGGGACGGACGGTGAAGATCGCGTATTCCTTTGGACATAATCCTGGCCATCACGATCGTGACGCGAAGACTGGAAGGCCGTTGGGTGACCCCGACAACCCGGTTATCTGCCGTCACATTCACTCGGTGGCCTACAACCCAGCCGAGAAGGCGTTCTACGCATGTACGGGTGACCATACTCGGGGCAATCGTCACGAGTGCCATTGGTTGCGGGGCGTCTATGACCGAAAAGATGATACGTGGAGCTGGAAAGTGCTGGTGTCGAGCACTTCAAACTCACGCTATAAATCCGGAGGCATTAACTTTGTCGACGGCAAAGTTTACTGGGCAGCGGACGCCAACGGCAAGGCGCCTTTTGACCGCGGCATTTTTCGTTGCAACCCGGCGGACCTCGCCGATCCCTCGAAGCACACGATGCTGTTCAACCCGAAATATCCCGTAGCCTTGATGATCATTGAGGACGGTGTGATTCTTGCCGGCCACATTGCGCTCGAATCCCCATTCCGCACAGGAATCATGTTCTCGCCCGACATGGGCAAGACCTGGGCGCAGTACGACTTGAAGGAATTCGGCAAGCGTACCGCGGTGCGTTTTCACCGGAAAAACAGCGACGGATGGTTCCGGGTCGACCTGAGAACAGGGTGGGTCACACCGAACGAGGTTCTGTTCATCAAGCCGAAATAGTCATTCTACGACACCCTGTCCAACACGATTTGGGCCGGCAGTTCGCCAAGGCGAGTGCAGAATTGGAAGCTGAAGGGAAATGAAACACCTCCTAATCACAACAATCGCAGCCGTGCTACTGGTGGGGTGTGGCAACACAGCACCCGGCATCTCAATTCACGAGGCTGCAATACAAGGTAATCTCAACCGCATAAAAGACCGAATTGCAGCAGGAGAAGACGTTAATAAAAAGTATGAAGGAAAGCCTT
>Ga0302133_10002648_pt1 | contig 10913 bp, 16 predicted proteins | sample CB9_331_MG_FD_203121 | JGI IMG/M metagenome (GOLD analysis project Ga0302133, IMG submission 203121) | Marine microbial communities from Western Arctic Ocean, Canada - CB9_33.1 | ecosystem: Environmental > Aquatic > Marine > Oceanic | place: Canada: Western Arctic Ocean | collected 2017-09-19 | reverse complement strand
CTTCAACATAGAGTATTACCAATTACTGAAGGCCTTCGTAAATCAATGGTAATTTGGTATAACGGGCCTCCGTTTAAATAATTTAACGTATATAGTCAGCTGTTAAAAAATGATTTATACTTTCTTCAGTTAATTTAACATTTAATACTACAAATATTGTTATACTTGGTGACGGATTAAAAAGTAAATGTTGTTTACAAGTATTAATAAAATACATACGGCCATGCTCCCAGTACAATAATTTGTTATCTAATATAAAATAATGATTAGTAGGATTACAATTTTTTAATGGAATAAACAGTCTAAAACTTTTTATATTTTGGCCATACATATCGACGTGCGGAGGAAAATAACCCCCAGGTCTTAATTGTAATACATGGCATCTAAATAACCATTGTTCAAATGGTGCAAAGTATTTTTTAAAAATTTCATAGACTGGTGTTTTAATAACAAAATCTTCTTCGTTATAATTTGTATTATGTTCTTCGTTGTATTGATGTAAACTATCTAGATCCGGACCAGCACCTAATTCACCGTTGTGGTTTGTAATACTTAATCCCCAACGATTATTAACAGTAGTTGTTCTTGGATTATATTCTGCCCAGTCATGATGAAATTTTTTTAATTGGTTAAGCACACTATTCTCATAAAGTTTAGTATGAAAACCAATTTGATCTCCATATGCAGTAAGTGTGTTGAATAATTCAAAACTCATTGTTTACTATTTATTTGGCAAAAACATTAAAGATAAATAGTAATATGCTAATACGTAAAAAATATCAACTTCCAACAATTTGGAAATTCCAAGATAAAATATTTGATATTAAAAAATTGCAAGAAGAAGTTCTTACACTTGAAGGAGAATATTTAAGTGTAATGGAAGCAAATAAAGCACTGTGTTCAAATAATCATGAACTTGTAATGAGTGTATATGAACATTTTTTACAAGTTAATTTAACAGAGTTTGATCCAACACAAGCTGCTCCTACTGTAGAACAGTGTGAAATAATGGGGGAAACCGTAGGCACTGGTGACCTTATGCGTAAAGTAGACAAGTATAAATTAAAAGCAGGCCGCGGTGCAAGGTTAGATCCGGCATTGGATGAACATAATTATAATACTCCAACACAGTATTATCCTTCTACTTCATATTTTAGAGAAGTAATAAATTCGTTTAAGGCTAGTGCAATACGTGCAAGGATTGCAAGAATTGAGCCAGGCAGAACATTAACACCGCATATAGATTATGATCCTACGTATGCTGTTAGGGTTATTGTTCCTATTTTTGCTGAAGCCGGTGTTGTAAATTATTTTTGGCGTAGAAACTCACAAGAATCATATTATTTAGAGCCAGATGGATCAGCATATTTTATAAACATAGGTTTTAATCATACTGTAGTTAATACAAGTGATAAACCTCGCATCAGTTTAATGTTTAGTCTTAAAACACAAGATGATTTGCAAGAAATTCCTGAGCAGGATTGGAATGAAACAAATAATATGGAAAATCTTAAAATGGTATATGGGACACAAAAACAATTAGCAGATGAGCAATTAAATGTACAAACCGTGTTATGAATTAAACATAGAAATTAATGATTCTTTTAAATTTCGTGTATTAGAAATATTTGAAGAAATACAAGCAGATCACAGAAAGTATTTACAGCCCGAAGCATTAAAGAGTGAACATCCAGAGTTATGGGAGCCGCTTGGACCAATGGCTGATTGGTTTGCTCCTAAAGTTCGCATTATAAATCATTTAACAGAGGATTTAGGAACTGCGGCAATTCATTTAGATGTAAATGAACACGAACAATATGAAGATGTAAGCAAAGATTCGATAACTCAATGTGCATTAAATATACCATTGTTTGAACCCATAGGTGATATTACACGATGGTGGCGTCAAAAAAATCCAGAATATATTACACCATATGATTTTTGGGTCGGCGATGGCCATAGTTTAGCAACACACAAAACAAATAATAAAAAATTTGAAATGGAAGTTATTGATGAATTTGAAATTAAGCAGAAACCAGTTTTATTTAGAGTTGGAATATGGCATAATTGTATACAAGCCAATCCTGTTATACGATGTATGTTAAGTTTTCACGCACACTATACAATTGATTGGGATACATTTGTAAATGTATTTAAAGATGCAAATTTACTTATTGATAGAGATTAGAAAATGTCTGAAATATTTAGACTTAATATTCCAGTTTATAAAAACGAATTAAGAGAAATTTATAAAAAGTGTACTCTTAAAGTAGTTGCATATGGAGATACTCCGGAACACAATGCAGGTGCTGTAAATAGCTTTGTAACCAATAAAGATGATCAAGAATGGGTTCTTACAAATCTTTTAGATAAATGTGATATTAGACATGATGTTACAAATGGATATTATCCAGAGGAGTTTGGTTATCCTAAAGAGTTTAATTCTTTTAGTTGTTGCTTTCTTACAATAACCAATGATATTACTTTTTCAGCTCACAGTGATCCAAATCCAGCAAAGATAAATTTTCTTATTAATGATAGTACAACTGCTCCGTTTCGTTATGTTAAAACAGGTGAAACTTATTTTTATGATTGGCCAGCATTATTAAATGTAGGAAAAATGCATATAGTAGATAATGTAGAAAGTTTAAAAGAACCTAGAACAACATTTCAAATAGTTTTAAATAATACAATAGATTTTTATATAGAAAAATTCACTAATGCAAATTTACTCATTGACAGAGATTAAAGAATCTACTATACACGGTTTAGGAAGATTTGCTGTTGAAAATATCAGCAAAGGTAGTGTAGTATTGTATATTGAGGGTTCTTTAAGTAACAAAGGTAACGAACATAAATCATATATTAATCATTCTACTAATGGTAATTTAACTTATGTTGATGGTGACTTTATTGCTAAAGAAAATATATCTGCGGGAAACGAACTTACGTGGAATTATTCTGAGGTGTTTTCCAACGTTCAATTATCTCAGTAGTAGCAAAACTCCATCCAGTTATGTTTAATCGTTCTCCGGAACAATGCTCTACCCAATGTTCAAATCCTGTTTTAATTGTTAATAAACGATTTCGTTTAGGTGTTATAGATAATCCTTCAGTACAAAAGTTACCATCGATTTCATCAGTTAAGTAAAACATAAAAACCCACGGTCCATATATTTTAGGATCTTCAAAATGTTTAGCGCAATAACTATTAGCATCAAATTTTTTAGCAAACAACTGCATAATATTTAAATCATCTATTGGCACTTCTTGTTTATATACTTTACTAAGTTTGTTTAAAAGAGGTATACGATGCGGTGATGTTCTAAGTTCGCTGTCTATTATGTGCCAGCTATATTCTGTATAAGAGCCAACATGATTTCCAGTGTCATCTAATTGTCGCGATGGTGCATTTATTATAATATTTTCTAAACTTTGTAGTTCTGGTTCTTTTAAAAAGTTGTCTTCAACAATAATCATCTTTCTATTAGGATTCCTTTTTGCTGACAAAATTCTACAACATTGTCATATGGTATAAGAGGCCAAAATGTAAAACTTGCAACTATTCTATCCTGTTCTGGTGATGGTTGTACACTGTGCCATACACTAGTATTAATTATTGCTGGTTTTTTCTGTAAGACAAAACTATCTATAACTTTAAAACCATCTTCATTGTGGTGTCTATATGATTGTGGTACATATTTTCCACCTGTATACATACTATATTTTGTAAGTTTCATGTCATATGCAAAATAAGTTATTTCGTTTACTGGATTAGAAAGTAAAATATTAACTTGTGCATTATTAACTACATGATCTGGAACTTCTTGACTATAATATCCTTCTGGGCTCTTGTCACTGTCAATATGGTAGCCTAAATATTGTCCTGCTCTAAGTGTGACAAATCTTATCATAATTAAAAAAGAATCATTGAAATATTCAATAAATGGAAATATTGAATTATAACCTAGTTGCTTACAAAATTCTACTGAAACATAATATATTTTCCCATCATTTAATGGTTCTTTTGTTTGTGCATTTATGCAAGTATAACATCCAGTTTGGTCTTTAAGATGTTGATCAATATCTAACCATTCATTATCTAATTTAATTAATTCTTCTTTAAGTTCGTTAATATCTAAATCTAATTCATACGCACACAAGTACATGATTCTTTCCCCATCTTGTTGCTTTATGTGTTTTTATAATCCAATTATAATAATCTTCTCTATGATTGTATGCTCCAACAAGTAAATGCCCATTGGCATTACCATACTTTAACCAGTAGTTTGATTGATTTATATTTTCATCTATAGTTGGTGATATGTCAAGTATACATAAATCGTATCCAAATGTCCATGGATATTTCATAGGAGACGTGTCTAGTATAAGAGTACCTTTGTCCATTTTTTGGAATGCATGTGCTAATAAGTTAAAGTCAAAGTAACTATGATATTCTTCTGGAAAATATTTTTTAACCGCGGCTTTCCAATCTTGATTTTTTAAACGAGTATCAATTTCTCCTCCTGCTTCACCTGTACTAAAGTCACCTTTATTAGTATCAGGTACGTGTATAAGGATATTTTCTTCAATTGATTGTATGCCAAAAATTCTACCATCCTCGTCTAGCAATTTGTGAAGTTCAAAGGCAATACCACCGTAGTAAGTGCCTATGTCTATAATAGTTTTTGGTTTAAATTCTAAAACAACTTCTCTAAATACATCGAGATTTGTTCCTTCATGCATTGAGTACATTTTTTCTCTCTGTTATTGCGTACTTGTTATATTTACGCATACTTTTTTTTATTAAGTTAGTGTGCTTTTCTGTATCTAACCATCCTATAACAAACAATAATAATCGATTTTCATCGTTGATAGTTTTATCTACACCGTGCATACTTCCGTAACTTTTTAAAACAAAACAATCAGTATCTGCAGGCATTTCACAATATTTTTTATTGGTATGTTCTCCGTATATTAACTCTCCGTCTACTACATTAGGAGCACCATCGCATACATATAAACTTTTTCTATCGCCTGCAATAACTAATCTATATCCACAAGGATCAGTTTCGACTTGATGATCTCTAAATTCTTTTGATATTAAGTTATAATCTTTTGAAGGTCCTTTGTAATCTACATAACTATCGTCAACGTGTGGTTTAACATCTTTGTTTGCTCTAACTAATTTTAAAAGTGTAATTTCTGTGAAAGGAAAATATGTTTGTACGTAGTTAACAAGTTCAGGATGTACATTTTTTCTAATGGGCATAGGAATATGTAATGGAATATCTCTGTCTCGTTCTGCTATATATTCTTCCCCCCAAAAATAAAATTCTGTACTAGGATTAAACGTATCTAGTACCTTTTGTTTATATTCAAAAGGCGGCAAATCTAAAGGAAGAAATCGTATATTATTCATATTTTTTATAAACATCTTCCCATGATATTTGATCTGTTGTACCTAATTTATAAGAGCAAACAACTCTAGTACTTTCAGGAGCATTAACAGAATGCGGTATGTCAGTTCGTATAATATGTGGAACATTTACACACGTTTCGTCTATAAGATCAAATTCACTATCTTCAGTAAATTCCCAGTATCCTCCATTTATTTGTCCAGAACTGTCGTGATTGTTGAAAATATAATCACCTTTGGTTTGTTTATACCAACTTGTTATATTGTCCAATCCATAATTTTCTATAGGCCAAACACAAGACCCAGTATAAATTTTATTTGGTTCAGTTGAAGTACCATCAAGATGTTTACTCCATCCTGGTTTTTTTATTTCGAGATATGACATTCCTTGATTATATTTTGAATGATTAAAATAATTTTTTAAATTCTTAATAATACTAAAACCTGGAATATCTATATTAACATCTATGTGATAACCTATTGGAACTTTTCTAACATAGTCTAAATGCTTATTTTCTTTAACAGTGGCATATAACTTTTTTAAAGAATCCCACATCTCTATTAAAAATTCATCGTCATTTTTATTGATGAAACTTTTCATTTAATATTCATCCTACTAATTTCAAAGTTTGCTTTTACAATATATTCCACAGCATTTATAATATTTTTATATGTTAAACTGCCATCCCAGTTTTCAACAATACCTAAACAGAGATTAGTTATTTTACATTCTCTTTTTAATGATTGCAATTGATCACACATTGCATGACTAGCTAACTTTTCAACACTATATGTTTCGTGTACTAATTCCCAAGTCCTGACATCAACTTTATCTGCACCAATATTGATAATGTGTTTGTCTGTATAACGCCACACATCAAACACATCTTTAAGCATTTCTGCTTGTGCAAAACCACCGTGTGCATTGTTAATGAATACATCGATGCGGTCGTGAGAAAGTTGTTGTGTTATTTCTTTTCTACATTTTGGAAGTTTAATATCGTATCCGTTGCTACGACTAAAACCAATGCAATTTAATTCTTCGTATATTGCATTACCAATGCCTGATGTGTGCCCTGTTATTGCAAATTTATGATCATAAAACGCCTTCATTATAATACTCCGTCAATGCTACTAAAACTACTCATTAGTTTTGGCAAATCCTTTTCGCTAATATTATTAAAATGTGATGTATTATAATTTGAATATAATTGTTTTAATTCTTCTGTTACAGTATTTTGATTGTTGTATATTTCAACAAGTTCAATGCCTCTGCCTTGTGCTTTGTGTAGCCAATTTAAATCTCGTAATGTATACACAAAAGTTTCTGGTTCAGTACACGCAACTGTTGCTTTTGCACAACTGCGATTTTCGTTAACAAGGTTATTAAAAAATGGCATATTATCTAAATTATTAAAAAACCAAAATGCTTGTTCCTGCGGTGCTAGTGTATGTTCTTTAATATACTCTTTTGCTACTCCTGCGTTATAAAATGTATTATACCAGAACCAATAATCATACATTTGAACAAGCTCTGCAGGGTTGTAACTAACACAGGAATAAATCATTTCAAATGATTCAAAGTCGATTTTTGTTTTAAAGTCACATGCTGTTTTAATATTAACTAAATTGTGTCTATCGTTATATAGTTTGCTTTGTCGATACTTGCTTAAATCGTATGGTAGATATATTTTTTTACTATTGATATTAAACTTTTGTCGATATTCCTTTTTGTTCATAGGAGTGTTTGGTAATATATATAACGGATATGTTCTTGCAAAGTCGATGTTAAGTTCTATATGCTTGCAAAGAGTATCCAAAAATGACGTTGATGTTTCGCCAGGTAAGCCAATAATAATTTCACTGTTAATAGTTACATCAGTTAGCTGGCTTGTTATTGAATAAAGTTTTTCGCTTTTAATATTTTTTCTATCAATGTTAACTAGTACATCGTCTGTAAGTGTTTGAAAGGATATTTTTACATTGCGATACTTGTCATTAAAGTTATCCAATACTAGTTTCATTATTTCAATTAGATATTTGCTACCATTTTTTGCTAATCCAGCAAATGTTAATAACATAGAGTGTTTGTTTAAACGATCTTTTTCACTAATAATATGTTGTACATATTTTAAGTCTTGTTCAAACACACCAAAGTTAGCATCTAGTATTTCTAATCTGATAATATTTTTTTCTTCCATAGCAGTAGTTATATTATTTTTAATTAAGTCTTTATCAAACCGTATTATTTTATTACTTGCTTGTCCGCCCCAATCACAGAAGGAACAACTATATGGGCAACCTCTGTTTGTTTCGATTGCCGCACTGATGTTTCCTGATTTTCTTAAAATACTTTTAAAAATATTTTCTGCATACGGTGATGATAAGTCTTCTGGTTTTATTTGTTTTCCATAAACAAACTTTTCATTTTTATTTGATTTTAAAAAGTTAAGAAATATTTCCTCACCTGGACCTATAAAAAAATAGTCAACCCACTGTCGGGTGTTAATGTAATCTTGTATTTCTTCTTCATCCTCAGGTACATTTGGTCCTCCAAATATAACAATACCTTTTGGATTAACTGATTTAAATAGTTTGGCTATTTGGTCATTGATTACTTGATTCCATACATAACACGTTAGGCCAAGTATATCTGTTTGCTCTATTTTAGTATGAAAATCTTTATTGTCCAGACAATTGCTTCGCCATTCTGGCTCAAGAAATGTATAATTTTCTTTTATGAATGGATCTTTGTTAGCATATGAAATAAGGCAACCTGATGCATATGGTAGCCAATCTTGATGGACATTGCTAATTGTTCCTAATAATATTTTCTGCATTTAATATTTCCATGCTACTAATTTTAATATCACCATTATGTATGTATTTAATGATATTGGATTTTGGTCCCCAAACAAAATCTGTGTCTAAGTATATTGAATATACATATTGTAACATATTACTTTTAGGACTGTCATGAAATAATATATTCGGTTCGAGCATTAGTTGTTTAAAATATCCAGTTTCAAAAAAAGTGTTATCACCATGTAAGTATCTTTTTTTATGTTGATATAAAGCATTTAATGCTTTATTATTAATATCATGTGTCCAGTAGAAATGCTTAAATCCGTTTTCTTTAGCCCATGCTACTTGTTTTTCTAGCATTTTAAAACCGTACCTACCATGCCTGTATTTTTTTAGTATATGGTAACGACAAATTCTAATGCTAGTTGGCGTTCCTGTTATAAAACTTCGTTGTGCATAGGATACACTTACTACAACATCATCTACTAAAGCAAACCATAGACTACTTTTAGGATCTAACGTGTCTACGTTAAATTTATCTTCGCGAAATGTTCCAGCAGATTCTTCTTTTCGTGCCTGCTCTATAAAAACATTTACAGCATCTTTGTGTGTGCTGTTGTATAATAAAATTTGTTCATTCATACGTTATAAACTGGAGATAAACATAATCTCGCTATATTGTTTGCTCTTATAAATTTACTATATTCACTGTCTGTAGTAGTTGCTATCCATACGCTATCGCTTTCTGTAAAATCTAAACTGTTACATACTCGCGTTTGTTCTTGTTGCAATTGTGAATGTACATAATCAATATCAAACTTATTAATAATATGCTCTGCAATACTATGAGCAAAATAATTATAATATTTTGCACTGTGTATTAATGCTTCGAGTCTTGGGTCTGGTTGTAATGTAAAAAGCCAACCAGTGCGTATGTTACGCATTGCAAATGCTTTACTTAAACTAAAAAATACATACTCAACATTATTGGCTATAGATATTTGTTTTATTGTAGTACTGCCTATGTATGCTAAATCTAATGCAACTGGAATGTCTGTAGGAATATCTATAAAGTTGCCATCCATACTACTCGGACAACTTATGTAAAGTATTTTTTCATTGCTTGTTTCTCTCGGATGAATCCATTGGTAATCACCTGATTTTAAAATAACCCCACGCTTCTCTTTGTCATACCACCAATTAAGTCCTTCAGTGATACCACATGTTGGATATACATTATAACCAGTTAAGTCAATTATAGGTTTAAGCCATTGGATAATGTCTGTTTTGTATTTGATAACAGCATTAAAATCTGGAGTTATATGTTTAACTGAATTATATACTTCAGGCAGTATTTGTGTTCTTATTGCTGTTGATTGTTGTAGTATCAATTCTTTCAATGAGCCAACCTCCTATATCTATTTCCCACCACTTTGTTTTAAATGATTTATTGTTAGGGTTGTGGTGATGATTGTTATGCCATCCTTCGCCCCACATTAAATATCCAGTTAGGAAATTATTAGCAGAATTGTCTTTAGTGTCGTGTAATCTATAACCTGAAAGATGGTTAAGTGTGTTAATAGCAGAGCCAGCATTCCATAAAATACATGCTGGAATTAAATAAGCTGCAAGGGTTAACATAGGATCATATAGCAACCAAATTATAAGTAGGCCTGCATGTATATGATAATAATAATTGTGTAAAAACATATGAACTTTATCTCTTAATAAATGCACAGCATATTTAGGATTAGGAGTTACAAACATAGAAAACCATTGTACTTTTATAAAGCCGTCTATCTCAGGAGAATGTGGATCTCCGACTATGTCTGTTTTATGATGATGTTGTCTATGAATAGCAGTCCAACCAACTGAACTTCCTGTTAATCCATATGTTCCGCAAAGAGTTCCAAATATTTCAAACCAACGTGGTGCCTTCCAACTTTTATGAGATAATAATCTATGGAATGTCATGGTCATACCAAAACATCCTGTGAAAAAATATACTATAAATGCTATTAGCCAGTGATACCATGACCCATATATGATCATGGGTATAAGACTTAAATGTGTTATAATCTGTGAAATAAATAGAAACCAGCTATCCTTACTATATTTTTTCATACTACATATTTATATGTGTAGTTTTAATTAAATTTCAGTAAAATTGCAAACAGTTAAGTTTTCTGTTATTGCTGCCGCATGATCTGCGAGCTGCTCGTTATATGCTTCTTCATCAAAGTATTCTTTGGTAAATGTTAATGATTTACCATCTTCATTTAATGTAGAGGACATTTCTATTATTCTACCGTCTGCTTTAAAAGCTGCATTAGCATTACCTGCATTGGTTACTTCTGGCTCGTGCGCGGCCCAAAATTCATCAGCTGAAGTATAGACTTCATCAGGATGTCGTATTGAGGTTACTGTATATGTTTTTTCAAATGGCATTTGTTGTTCCCTTTATAATAGTATTTATCTTTTAATCATCCATCTCTTCAAATATTCGTTTAACAGTCATGATCGGCCCGACATTATGCGATGGATGGCACTAGTGCCATCCATCCGAGCCGGATCATTTATTTCTGATAATTTTTGTATTACTGCATCCTCGCTTGTGGCATAAATTCTACTGCCATTGCTTGTGTATTTTCGCATAACGGTTTCGCACCAAATAATTTCTCTGGTTTCA
>Ga0302133_10002644_pt1 | contig 10923 bp, 5 predicted proteins | sample CB9_331_MG_FD_203121 | JGI IMG/M metagenome (GOLD analysis project Ga0302133, IMG submission 203121) | Marine microbial communities from Western Arctic Ocean, Canada - CB9_33.1 | ecosystem: Environmental > Aquatic > Marine > Oceanic | place: Canada: Western Arctic Ocean | collected 2017-09-19 | reverse complement strand
ATTCGAGTGCCATGTCATCAGTGATTGGAACGGCGAACATTTTTACGCCGCCCTCACCATTCGCCCACGACACCGTCGAGGTGACGGCACCGTAGTCCGAACCAGCAAGCGCGGATCCATTCGCGGTCGTATAGGTGGCCCCTACTCCTCCTGTCGTATCGCCCACCCGTTCGACGGTCACGTCCGCGCTCTCGGCGCTTTCGGTCACGCTGGTAGACAGATTTAAAAATTGGACTGCGCCACCAAGCGGCGTCACTTCCAGATTGACGGCCCGAAGTTGCGCCTCTCCGGTTCCAAGATTCGTAAAAGTAACACTCCCGGCATAGCTCCCCGTGAGCAGCTGGGTTGCCGCATTCTCGATACAGACGTCCACATTCGTCGACCCGCCAATGGAAATTGTGCCTCCTGCCGAGCTCACGGAGAACCAGGAATCGGAAACGCCGGAGGTCCAAACAAGACTCGTGATTCCCTGGTTCGTCAGCGAATACGATTCACACAGCGGGAGAAACGGACCGCCCTGTTTGCCGCTGGATGCAAAACCAACCGGAGGGTTGATCGCCAGGTCGTCCGATTGCTCGATTTCGAAATTCGAATCGGAAATATCAAAAAAGACGTTGCCGTTGCCTTCCACGAGAACGCGGGCGGTGGTCGTATCCAAACTGGGCAGGATGACGGGGGCGCGTCCATCGTTGTCGATGTTGCTCGCCAACACCGAGTTGTATGTCAGCCCGCCGTCCGTAGAAAGCAGTATATTGACGGTAGACGCATTCACCGGTGTGCCTGTCGTTCCCGCTACGTCCCATAGAATGGTCTGCAAGCCGGAAAGCACGATGGAGGAATTGGGGAACAGGACGCGAAAGGGTCCCGATCCGCCATCGACGGTGACCTGCATGTCGTCGGCGTTGTAGCCGCCGGCGCCGGCCCGGTTGTCACGCACTGTCGCGCGAAACGTCATGATCCGTGAGGTGGTCGGCAGTTGCTCGCCGAGGGAAAAGGTGTTGTTGAGGAGGTCCACAAAGCGTGGGAAATATCGGGTCGGTGACACGGCAGGCGTCCAACTACGGAAAAGGGGGCTCGACCCGTTATCGGACTCGTTGACACCGTTTTGTGGTCCGATGTCACGTTCTTCCCAATTGATGGTCAGAACGTCGTTGGTGTCGGGATCACTTCCCACGGCAGTGAGCCGAAACGGCGTGGCGCTTGGTATCGTGTAATCCGTCCCCGCGTCCACCGAAGGAGGACTGTTCCCGGTGGGGGTCGCGACATCACAATTCCCACCCGCCCCGGTCGTGATGTACGCGGCTATCTGATCGTGACTTGCGGAATGAAAATAAAGATCGCTGAATATCTGCAGGTCATCGTTCCCGCAGATACCCGCGTACGCCATGATTGTGGTACCACTTCCCGGCTCGTAGGCAGTGGGCATATTCCGGTTGCCTCCCGTACAACTGCCGGAGTCGCCGTTGAAGGTGTGATTACAATCGAATTGGTGACCGATTTCGTGCGCGACAAAATCGACGTCGAACGAATCCCCCACCGGTGCCGTACGCCCGGTAACACCGCGCGCTTTGGAAAAGGTCCTGCAGACGACGCCGAGGCTTGCCACGCCGCCGCCGCCGGTAGAAAATACGTGGCCGATGTCGTAATTCGTGGAGCCGATGGTGTTGTCCACCGTGGTTTGGTTCTGCGACAACATCACCCCGCCATCGTTGTTCGAATATGGATCGGTTGCGCTGTCGAGAAAGATGATGGAGTCGTTGTTGGCAACAATCTCCATGCGAACCGAAAATTCGAGTTCGTAGATACCAACCACGCGATTGATCGTCGTCACGATTGCCGCCATGGCGCCGGAGACCGTGCCTCCATGAAACTGCGCATACTCGCCGGTGCAGGCTACCGCCAGCCGGTAGGTCCGCAGGGTATCACCCGTGACCGGACCCGCACCACCGCCACCGGTGCCTCCGTCCGCATCGCCGCCTTCGCTCCCTTCCCCGCGATTGGAACCTGGAACGAAGCAGGAGAACGATGCGTCCGCCCTTGCCCGATCCCGCCGGTAGTAACTCACATAGATCGACGAGTCACCGCGCAGGTGCGGATCCACGTACACGCGGCTTTCCGAAGAAACGATCTGCGCGTGAAACCCCTGCGGCGTCCAGTCGAATCTGCCGGCGGCCGATGGATCGTCGATGCCATGGGCGACGAAAGTTCTGATTTCGGGAAACTTCACCACAAGGCTCGGATGGAGAATCGGAGAATCGGTAATTTGAAACCGTTGATAGGCACCATCGGGCATCGGTACGCTCAGGATCTGATTTCGCGACGTCGCCTGTGCCGAAAATTCGCGCGGGGCGCCTCGCAGAGCCCGGTGCATCGGCATGTCCATCATCTGAAACACGCGGCATCGTTTCGGGAGAACGTGAATCGCAGGATTCCCACGGGACGCGAGAACCGATTCGGGCAGTTCCTCCCACACGCCGTCCAACGAGCGATTGTCGACGGGATCGGCCCCGGGCGCCGAAGCTGCGGCAGTCAAGAGAATCAGGAGTCCAAGGCCGGGAATCCAAACATTAAACCGTGCGGGACACGGAGAAACGGTAGGTGAAAACGACATCGTGCATACAATATACCGTGTAGGGTTCTTTCTGTAAATTTGCGAGGTAGGAATGAAACATCGTCCCGGATCTGTTTAAATAATTCTTGAAGGGATCATTACGAACAGGAGGATCGATGTCTCAGTACTGGCCTTCTCGCAGGAGAACCGGATTGAGCTCCTTGTTTTCATCACTCCGTATCACCTGTCGCACCTGGACGTGATTCGGCGCTCCAGGAATTGGGATGTGTTCGATCAGTGGCAGCGGAAGCTGGTGCGAATGAATTCGCAGACCGAGCGCTCAAACAGGAACAAACCCTTTCCGCTTTGGGACTTCAGCGGATACCATCCGGTAGCGGTGGATCCCTATCCCACGGAGGAAAACCCGTTTCTGATCATCAAGTGGTATCGGGAGAGCAGCCACTACCGGAAAATCACCGGGGACATGATTCTAGATCGAATGCTCGGAAACCCCATCAGCCAAACGATCTTCGGAGCCCCACTCACGCGCCAGAATCTCGATTTCATTCTCGATGCACAGGGAAAATTGATGCAGAAGTACCTGAAAGCAGGTCTGCCGGCGCAATGAACGAGTAAGGGACGGGATCCCAGGATGGAAGGAATGACTACTTCGAAACCTGTCAAGGAGTCTGATCGACGCGCCGGATCGGAGAATGAGGCCAAGATTCGAGTCGGGATCATTCGCTGCGATACGCATGCCGTGTGGTTCAGCGTGCTCATGGACCAACACGATCCGATGCTCCTCTGTGATCCACCCCGGTTGAAGGGTGAGGCCGCTCATGGTGGGTTGAAGGGCTCGATACATCGTTACTTCTATGCTGTGAGTAGCGCGCCCGGGGATATGACGGCCGAGGCCGTGGACGGTTTCGAGATTACCCGGGTATGGGACGAGAACCGGGAGGTTGCACAGGCATTTGCCGGACTATTCGGCGGCCGGCCCGAGGTGCTGCGATCGATTCGAGCAGGTCAGTGACGATGTCGACCTGATATTCATCGGTGACTGCGACCTTGACGGCAGTGACCACGTCGAATTGGCGAGGCCGGGACTGGAGAAAGGCGTTGCCACCTTTGTGGACAAGCCGTTCGGTGGAACCCTCGCAAACGCAAAGAAGATGCTGGATCTGGCGAACGCACATGATGCACCGATTTACTCGCAGTCCATGTGCGTCGCGATGCCGGAAACCGCCCGGTTTCGCGATCGTTTCTCAGAAATTGGACAACTGACCTGTGGAACGGTTCAATCGCCGGGCCGCGAAATCGCCGGCCAGATTCACGGAACCTGCCTGACTCATTTCTTGTTCGGCGACGAGGTCCGCGAAGTACGGGCCATGAACGTGCCCCGCCAATTGATGGTACACTTGGATTATGGCGATCGGCCGGACCGGCCAAGCGCCGGCGTCGTTTACTATGGGTACGGCGGCCCGAACTCCGGCTTCTATCTGCAGGCTTATGGGGTCAAGGGCAAGTTGGATGCGGTGATCAACGATTGGACCTATCCCAATGGCGCGTCGAAAATCCTCAAAACGATTCGGGAAATGGTCCGGACCCGGCGGACACCCTTATTGGAGATGCAAGCCATGCTGGACGCCATTCGACTGATGACCGCCATCCGCAAGGCCGTTGATACAGAAGCACCTGTTCGAGTCAGCGAATTCGACGGCTAGCCCTCTTTGCTCACCTCGATTCGGACCCCACCGAACTTGTTCTGCTCGTTGCCCCTATCTCGGACCCAACAAACAACAGGTCCCCGGCCCTTGCGGCCGGGGATCTGTCTGTCGAGTCCGATGCGCGGGGTGTCCCCTCGGGTGGGCCCCACGTCCATGTTCCATCGTCATACCCCATGCGCGCGGGAATCGGGACGTGCCTGGCCCCGGCCCAGGACCGGTAGGCGGGTCTTCCGTAGGTCTCAGCCCAAACCAATTCAACAGACCACGGAAATTGACCGTGGAAGTCGTCCATGTACAACACGATGCCCTGCTTCGATGATTTGTTTCCAGACTACGACACTGAACCAGTCATAGCGTACGCGAACGGCCCCGACTTCGCGACATAAGGGGTCTATTCAAAACACCCACCGGATGGGGTTGAATTGCGGTCAGCCCGGCGTCGGGGCTCGCTCTGGCCACACGATCGCCCCTGCCGTCCCGAATCTTGACTCCGGGGACGCGTTTCGCATACGGTTCCGGCAGGAATTGTGGGCTTCAGGTGGCGCGGAAGAAGTGTTCTCCGAACACTCGAGAAAGCAAACGCCTATGATTCGCACTGGCTTTTCTTGTCCCGTCCTGAGAATCTCCGGCCGAAGCAGAAACCAATTCGCGGGGCTTCTGTACGTGACGCCTTGAAATTGACCGCGTACCTGGATGAAAGGATTTATGATCATGAGCCATCGGACCAGATTTCTTCTTTTTCTTCTTCTGCCGTGCATCTTTTCAGCATCACCCACGGGAACGGCAGTGGCGGCTTCTCGATCTGAAAACATCGATCGATCTCACCCGCTGGACTTCGAGTATTGGCAGCCGTACGGAATCGTGACAACGGCGTACGAGACGCCGCACGTGAAATGGGCGAAACCCCTGGCCGGCGGATCAATCAAGGTCCTGATCGCGGCCCCTACGTGGTCACACCGCGAGACCGTGGAACTGGCCCAGCGCCTGGATATCCGTTTCACGCCATGGTTGTGTTACAACAGTGAACTGGTGGCCCCCGACATGTCTGACCCGAAGGCGATTCACCTCTCGGAGGAAGTGGCGGCGGTAAAGTTGGAGCTGGTCACGCAGTTGTTGTCCCAATATCTGGAGAGCGAATACGATGTCATCGTCATCGGCAAGATCCGCTGGTCCGCCCTTCCCGCAGGCGCGCGTGCAAAAATCGCGGAAATGGTCCGCAGCGGCACGGGTCTCGTATATGTGTGTCCGCCCGACATCGATCCCGAACTCGAGGAACTTATCGGGAATGGATCCGACAGCCAATTTCAGGAGGTGCTTCGCGGCGTCCCGTGGCGGGACCTCCCCCGGCTTCGCCATGCGGACGAAGCAAAACTAGTTCGGACGAGCACCTCCGGAAACGGGCGGGTCGTTGTACTCGACTATCAGCAGCCGCGCCATGAGCCCAAGGGTGTGGAGATCGACACCGATTTGCATTGTCTGACGCCCGACTGGGTTCAAGCGGCTCATCACGCGAGTTGGCCGAGGGATGAGGAGGCCGTCCTCGAACTCGGCCCCTACGAATATTACCAGTCGCTGGTGGCCCGTGCCATCCGGTGGGCTGCGGGCAGATCGGCCGCCGTGACGCTGCGTGCCGAGATTCCCTCGGCTCCCTCTGCCGGTGAGAACGTGCCGATTTCGATCCACCTGGAAGGCGCCCCGGTTACTGCGTCGGTATCGGTCGCAGTTCGATCGAACGACGGGCACGCGATCTTCGAGCGTTCGCTTCCGATCGAGTCCTCTGCCGGCAAGGTGCAACTCGAACTGCCGGCGGCGCCCGCAGGACAGTACATACTCGACATGTGGGCACGCGATGCGGAAGGCCGTGTGTTGGAATGGGGTGGCAGCGCATTTAAAGTCGTGCACGACAACTCCATCGAAGATGTCGAGCTTTTGGACGACATGCTGGAGGCGGGCGACAAAGTCGAGGCGAGGTTCCACCTTTCCAAACCCCTGCTTTCGGATCAGCGGCTTTCGGCCGAGTTGTGGGATCTTCACGGCCGGCACATCGATACCCAGGAGTCGGTGCACATCATGCAAGTGGAACTGGGCGGATCGGCACATGTCAGCCTGGGACCGCTTGCTCCTCTGCACACCATGCACGAGCTGCGCCTCGTCATTTCGGAAAATGGCAAGACGCTTCTGGTGCGCACGTTCCGCTTTCCGGTTCGAGCACATTTCCGACGCGATGACTTCGCAAGCCTCGTCTGGGCGAACTCGCGATCCTGCAACTCCCTGCCTACTTTCTACATGCTCAAGAAACTTCGAGAGGTCGATCAGGCCGACGTGCTTCACACGTTGCCCGGAAGCTACATTGAAAATCCTGAGCAGATGCAGATGAGGGCCCGGAATTGCGCCACGGCGAACCTGATGATCGGCGCCTACAACGGTGGATTCGGCCACTTGACCGCGCCGGAGGACACACATGTCAACCAGACGCAAACACCCTGGCATGGGTGTCTGGCCGACTCCAAAACCCTTGATAGGATTGGCCGACTCTTCCGCCGCGACGGAGAGGTCTATGGCCCGTATGGCCCGTTCGTCTGGTCCCACGGCGACGAATCCCTCTATTCAGCCGATCCGGACTTGGATTGGCACCCGGCCGCGCTGGATCGCTTCCGCCGCCTGCTTGCCGAGAATCTGTACCCGTCGCTGGAGGCGCTGAACCGAGAATGGGGAACCGAATACACCGCATGGGATCAGGTAATGCCGATCGAGTTCGCCGAGGCAAAGCAGACGGGCAACTTCGCCCCGTGGGTGACGCACAAGCTCAGCTCGGACGTCATCTATGCCGAGCTGTACAAACAGGCCGGCGACTTTATTCGCGAAGGTGATCCGGGGGCCCGGACGGGCCTCGACGGCGACGAGGGTCTTCATGGTCCCAACACCGGCTTCGACTGGTGGCTTCTTTCAAAGAACATTCAATTGTTCCAGAGCTACAATGCGAAGGCCGTCGCCCAGCCCATCCAATCGGAGGTGAAGCGCTCGTTCGGACCGGCCGATTCCAGCACGGTGCGCGGCTTGTGGTACGGAGCCTTCGGCGGAAGCTCACACGGCAGACCGAGCAGGATCGAGTACTTCCACTATCACCCCTGGTACAGCCTTCTGCACCACATGAACACGACGTGGTTCTGGACCATGGGTGCGCCCGGTCCCGTCAGCGGGTACGCCCCGGACCTGACAAGCCTGGGATTCATGGAGTCCCAAGCACAGGCGCTGGCCGAAATCAAGTCGGGCATTGGCAGGCTCGTCTTATCCGGCTCGCGGGCCGACGACGGGATCGCCATCCACTTTTCGGAGTCGTCGCGGATCGTCAACAGCCTCTATTCCGAGCGATCCGATGTTTTCCATTGCATCTATGAGGATGCTCTTGGCGATGTTGCCCGAACTCTCGAGGACTCGGGCTTTCAATACAACTTCGTTGCCTACGAGCAGATCGAGCAGGGCGAGCTTGCCGACCACGGCTACAAGGTTTTGTTTCTGCCCAACAGCAGAGCCATATCAGACCGTGAGGTCGAGAACATCCTGGAGTTCGCTCGCAATGGGGGCCTGGTCGTTGCCGACATTATGCCGGCGATACTCAAAAAATCGGGCGCCAAGCGACCCGCGTCTGCCCTCGCTGAACTTTTTCCCCGGGACAAGCCGAACACGGTTACCGAGGTCGGCAAAGGGAGGGCTGTCCTCATCGGGACGGACACGTTCAGCGGATACTATCGCATGCATGGCGGCCGGGAGGACTGGCGGGAATTGAGGGGGCGGTGGGGGAAGATGGCCGAGTTGCTGCAGCGCTACGCCGGGATGGAACCCGCGGTCAGCATCAAATCGCTCGAGGGCGAAATGCCCCCGACGGAAATCGCCCGGTTCGACGCCGGAGGGATCGAATTGGTCGGACTGATGCGGTCCTACTTTCTGCACGACAACGAAACCTACACGGCACGAATTCATTTTCCGCGAACGTCGCATCTATACGATGTTCGCGCGGCCGAATACCTGGGACACGCTGACCACTGCGACAGGCCGTTGAACTACCAGGCCGAGGTCCTGGCTCTTTCTCCCTACAGGGTCGAGGCGGTCCGCGTGAAATCGATCAATAGTGCCGTGCCTGGCGTACCGTTGATACTCAACGCTTCGGTCGAGGCCGGGGCCGCCGAGGTGACCGGGAACCATGTGCTGCGCGTGACTGTCACCGGCCCCGACGGCGGGGAGCTCGAATGGTATGCACAGAACATTTTGGCCTCCGCGGGACGTGCCACGATCACCGTGCCCCTGGCTCTAAACGAAGTGTCCGGTGTGCACACCATTCACGTCAAGGACGTCATGAGCGGCGTGAGCGCCGAGCTGAAAATCGACCTCGGCTCGAAGTAGGGCAGGAGGGCTCAGATGTAAAACATTATATGAACATTATATAATGTTTGCTTCCGGGTATGGTCTTGCCTTTCCATTCCATTCCGCTCAGGGCATCGCCGCCGCGATGCCGGAGGTGCCTGCGGCCAGGGGGAGGAGCAACAAATTCTTCGGCCTGATGCCTGTGAGTGTCCCAAGTCCTTGGGGCGCGAGATGGTGTCCGGGTCTGACCGGCTTCCTACATGTAGGGCGAACGGTGAGTTGCGTGCAATCCGGTTACTGTCCGAAGATTGCATTTCCGTGTTCATAATTGGCCGGTTCTCGGCCGTTCGTGGCCGTGTAGGTTCGGGAAAGTCAAAATTGGTTCAAATCCCGTTGGGGGTGCCAGGGTCCATTCCCACACCGTAAAGGCCCTGGTCTACCGTTTTCTTCCGTTGAACGGGGTCTCCACCATGTTGGTGGTGATCTCCCCGGGGCGCATCCATGCCACATGTCCGTCCACGAAAAGGATGTTGGCCCCGTCGTTGTGGCGGGTGGAGAGCGCCTCCGAATAAGAGTCGAGGTTCGGGTTGGTGCCGGCGTCGAAGTAGGTTGGGTTCGACAGGTGGGATTCCAGATCCCGGTCGCCGATCAGCACCGTGTTGACAGGGATGGGGATATTGTCCTGCGTGTTGGGTTTCATGATCAACATGTTGCCCGAATCGTTGGCATACATGACAAAAAGGTTGGCCGTATAGTCGGTGTAACCGTTCCAGTCGTTCGCGAACGGACTGTTTCTCGCGGAGGGGCACATAAAGACCGTTCCTCCCTGATCGCTGTTCCATGCACGCGGCCCTTCGGGCGGGCCCCACGTCCAGGTTCCGTAGTCATACCCTATGCGCGCGGGAACCGGCACGTACCAGGCCCCGGCCCAGGATCGGTAGACGGGTCTTCCAAGACTCTCAGCCCAAACCAGCTCGACGGACCATGGAAATTTGCCGTGAAAGTCGTCAACGTACAATCGTGTTCCAATACCGATCTGCTTCAGATTGTTCGCGCAGAAAACGGTGCGCCCGCGCTCCTGCGCTTCCCGCAGCGCGGGAACCAGCAAGGCCGCCAGGACAGCGATGATTGCGATGACGACGAGAAGCTCGATTAGCGTGAAAGCCCGGAGGTCGCGCGATCGACGTTGGGTGTTGTACAATCGAATCACTACTGCGCACGCACGCGGTACACCGCTCCGGTGTCGAAGCCGCCGGGATCGAAGAGCACGTTGGTGCTTTCATCCCCAATCAACCTCGAGCCGGTGCCAGTAAAGGGCCCCACCTGGTTGGGCGCCGATTCCAAAACATAGGTCACGCTGCTTGAAGACAGGAATTCAACTCCCCGGGTATCCCCGATATCGATCAGGGTGAACGAAATCGGCTGTGGCGGCCGCAACGAATTCTGGGCCGCGGCCAACACTTCGCCGTCCGACAAGGCCATCTGGACAAGTTGGAATTCGTCGAGTTGGCCGTTGAAATCCTCGACGCCGCCCGACATCCCGGTCGGCGTATAGCCCACGTAGAGATTGTTTGCGTTGTTCGGAGCAAGATCGAACGCGTCCATCCCGTCCGGGGCAAAGGAGGTCGTGGCATCGCCCCCGATAATCGGGCTTACCGTGACGAGGGGGCTTCCGTCGATGTAGAGTTTCGCCGCGTCGTTCGAGCGGCTGAAGGTAAAGGCCACGTGCGTCCATTGCCCCACGACCAGGGTTCCCCCGCCGGTGATCATGAATAACTCGTCGTCGGTGTACTGCGTGTCATCCGGCACAGCTGCCACGAAGGCGTAACTCGCGCTGCCCTCCCGAAGTGTCACGGACGCTTGCGAGCCGAGTTGAGAGATGAAGAACCGGGGCATGTTGAAGCTTGTGATCTGGCGATTTCGTTTGACGATGAAATGAGCCTGCCTCGGCAATCCATCGGGGTTGATCCAGCACATGACCGTGAACTCGTTGACGGTCGCCACGTCGGCGACACTGGAGCCCGACGCGGTATTTCCTCCCACCGGGTGCGGACCCGCGTTTCCCCCGACCAGAATTCCCGTGCTGCCGTCTAAATCGATCGAACGATTACTCAGGTAGCTTGAGTTCGTGATCGTGGGTACACTAGTGCTGTACTGTTCGGTCCCGCTGTCCAGAAGCGCGCCCACGCCCGCATCGATCGTGTCCAGGTTGCCGTCAAGCAACATGCCCACGTCTGCATAGGCGGAGATGGCGAAGATCGTCAGGAGGCCGGCGAGCCCTGC
>Ga0302133_10002638_pt1 | contig 10959 bp, 5 predicted proteins | sample CB9_331_MG_FD_203121 | JGI IMG/M metagenome (GOLD analysis project Ga0302133, IMG submission 203121) | Marine microbial communities from Western Arctic Ocean, Canada - CB9_33.1 | ecosystem: Environmental > Aquatic > Marine > Oceanic | place: Canada: Western Arctic Ocean | collected 2017-09-19 | reverse complement strand
CGACATCTGGAGGAGTGGAGCTGGTTCTCAGCGACTCCCTGGGCAACCCGGTTTACTTTGCCTCCATAGCCGCGGGCGACTGGGAGGACGTGCGCGACCAGGGCAGCAAGTTCAAGTTCAAGGATCGCACGGGTACGCTGGCCGACGGCATACTGAAGGCCCTGCTCAAGGTGAACACTCGCCGTGGGATCGTATTGCTGAAGGCCAAGGGCAAGAACCTGGACCTCCAGGCTGCTACGGGCGAAGCCTCATTGTGGCTGTCGGTGGTCGTGGGTGGATCGCTGAGCGGTAGCTGCACCAGTGCCCCCGCGATGGTCTGCACGACCAGGGGCCGCAACTTGAAGTGTGAACTATGAACGGGTTACCGACTGCCGGCCCTGGCGGTAAAGAGCACTGTCGCTTGACAAGCGGGGGTGGCTTGGAGTTTGCTGTACTTGGCATTTGCAGGAAAGGGCACCGGGTATGAAGATATGAAGACAGTAGCGATACAGAAGTTTTGCCTGGGGGTAGCCTTGGTCTTGTTGACCGCCGGGGTTGGCGTTGTGGGTTGCGCCACGGCCCAGGAAGGACAGGCGGTGCAGGATACGCCGGCGGCGCCTGCGGCTGACGCTGGCCTGAAGGTCTACCTCGACCCGGAGACCGGCGAATTTCTCGAAGAGCCGCTTCCAGGCCAGGCCGATGCTGCTGGTGCTGGAAACAGCAGGCAGGCAGAGCGCGCACCGTTGGTCGAAGAGCCCAGCCCGGTAGAGGGTGGTGGCACCATGATCAGGCTCGACGACAGGTTTCATGCCGAGTTTCGCGCCACGGTAGATGCCGACGGCGAGCTCAAGGCCGACTGCGCACCGTCGGTCGAGTAGCACTCGCCGGCCGCGACACTTCAGTCGGTGACCGGGGCGCGGCAGCGTTCAATAGCTGCCTTCTGCTTGCTTCCCAGGCTTATCGCCCTCGCGCCCATGAACAACACCATCGCCGCCCACAGCAGGCTGACCGACGCGCGCTGTTGAGCGAGCAGGGCGAGTGGCGTGTAAACGAGTAAGGTCGAGGCAAGCATAGCGTTGCGCAGTATCACTCCCTCGGTAAGGCCGAGAAACAATCCGTCGTAGATGAACGCCACTGCCCCCAGCAAGATCGTGGGGTAGAGCCAGCCGCGGTACGCCATCATGGCGGCCACGATGTCGCTGTGCGAGGTCATGAGGGCAAAGATAGTCTGCGGTGCAGCCCAAAGCAGTATTACCGCCAGCAACGCGATGACCATACCCCATGCCATCGCCAGCGAGAGCAGGCGACCGGTTGCCTGCTCATCATTGCGGCCCTTGCTGATGCCGGCGAGGCTGTGCAGCGACAAGGCGAAACTGTCTACCGCGTAGGCCACCAGGTAAAAAAGGTTGATCAGTATCGCGTTCGCGGCCAGGGCTACGGTGCCTATCGCCGCGCTGATATTGATGAACGAAGCGAACACCGACACCAGGCAGAGGGTGCGTATCATGATGTCGCGGTTGAGCGCGAACAGTCGCCTGAAGGTCTCCCGGTCGGCGAAGCCGGCGGTGCTGGTCAGCCAGCCGCGGTCGGCCTTGAAGAGTAGCAGCAGGTATAGCAGCAGCCCGAGGTACTGGGCCATGGCCGTGGCGATGCCGGCACCCCGGGAAGCCAGGCCGAGGGTGTAAATAAAGTAATAGTCCAGCGCCACGTTGGCCGAGGTCATCACCAGCGTCACAAGTAGTACTGTCCGACTGCGCCCGCGCCCCAGCAGCCAGCCGACGAAGGCCAGGTTGACCAGCACCGCGGGCGCGGCCCATATCCTGGCGTCAAAATACGCGCGGCCCGAGGTCTCGGCCGCTTCACTTCCCGCGAGCACCGAGAAGCCAAGCGCTCGTATCGCCGGCGAGAGGGCGAGCACCGCGAGGCCCATCAACAGGGCGAGCGCCAGGGCCCGGTACAGTACCAGCGACAACTCGTGCTTGTCCTTGCGTCCCTGGGCCTGGGCAGTGACTCCCTGCGTGCCGGTCTCAACGAAGCTCAGTGACCAGTAGACGTAATTAAACAACACCGAGGCCAGGCCGACCCCGGCCAGGTGCGACACCTCGTCCAGGTGGCCGAGCATCGCGAGGTCGACCAGCCCGGCCAGTGGTACGGTGATCAGGGCAAAGAAATTAGGCACCGCCAGTCCGAGCAGGCGCCGGTTGAGCTTGCGAGTGCTTGTTGGACGGCGGGGAGCAGTGTCGCGGGGTGCTGTATCAGTCGTCATCAAACAGGCTCGCCTGTGCCGGTCGCAGTGGTGCCGTCACGGCTTCAAGACAGCCGGGGTCATCGTTGGCTGGCTTGTTCACTCGCGGTGACACGGGATGGTAGTGCAGCGAGCCTGGCGGCAACGCGCCGCAGAGCTCGCGCAGCTGATCGTCGGTGAGTGGCCGCCGCTCGAGCCATTGCTGCCAGTTCTGCGCCGCTAGTATCACCGGCGCGCGGTGGTGCAGGTCAACCAGGTCGTCACCCGCATTGGTGGTAAGGACGGTGAAGGTCTGCAGCTCCTGTTCGTCGCCGCGCCAGGTTTCCCACAGGCCCGCCATCGCGAAGGGCTCGTTGTCGGAAGCCTGCACGTAACAGGGCTGTCGCTGCTCGTCCACCCGCAGCCACTCGTAGAAGCCGTTGGCCGGCACGAGACAGCGCCGACTGCGCAGGGCCTCCCGGAACGAGGGCTTGACGGCTGCTGTTTCCGAGCGGGCGTTGATCATGCGCTGGCCGATAGCCGGGTCGTCGGCCCAGCCGGGCACGAGACCCCAGCCGAGCAACAGTGCTTCGCGCCTGTCGTCCGCGCCGGCCCTGATCACCGGCGCCAGCTGTGACGGTGCGAGGTTGTAGCTAGGGCCGAAGGACGGAAAATCCTCGACCTCGAACATTTCGGCCAGCCGCTGGGGCAGGCTGTGTATGACGAAGCGTCCGCACATGACCTTGTATCGGCCGCCCGGCCCATAAGTGCAGCAAGCAGGCGGAGCGTAGAACCTAGCACGCGCCCGGCAATGGAACACCCGTGCGTTGTGCCGCGGTCGGGTTGCAGCAGTTGCATACGCAAGGCTCAATGCTCGGCTCATGAACGACAACACCCCGGTTCTTGTAGGTTGCGGACAGTTTACCCTTCGCGACGGTCGCGGCGACCGTTCGCCGGTTGACCTTATGGCCGAGACCGCGCGCATGGCTGGCCAAGACGCGGGTCCCGGGGAGCGCCTGCTGCGCGAGGTCGACACGCTGGCCGTGATGGGCGTCATTGGCTGGCGCTACAAAGACGCGCCCGGCCTGCTGTCGCGGCAACTGGGTATCGACCCGCGTCGCCGACAGTACAGCAGCATAGGAGGCAATACCCCGCAGTGGTTGGTCAACCGCAGCTGTCGCGAGATAGAGCGTGGTGATATCGGGGCCGTGTTGATCACCGGAGCCGAGGCACTGGCCAGCTACAAGCGGGCCAACGTTGACGGGCGACGCCTGGACTGGGAGCGCGGCGCGGGCGGCGAGGTTGAGATGATCGGCGACCCGAGGCCGGGCAGCAGCGATCACGAGAACGCGCACGGGCTCATGCTGCCGCCCACGATCTACCCGTTGTTCGAGAACGCCCTGCGCGCCCGTGCCGGTCGTGATCCGGGCGAGCACCTGCGCCGCCTCGGCGAACTGTACGCGCCGTTTTCGCAGGTGGCGTCGGATAATCCCCTGGCCTGGTTCGGGCATAGGCGCTCGGCCGAGGAGATAGCTACACGGTCGGCTTCCAACAGGCTCATCGCGTGGCCCTACACCAAGTACATGAACGCGGTGTTGATGGTTGACCAGTCGGCGTCGCTGATACTGACCTCGGTGGGGAAGGCCCGTGAACTGGGCATCGACGAGTCGCGCTGGGTGTTTCTGCACGGCTGCGGTGATGCCAACGACCTGTGGTACGTGAGCGAGCGCCGTGATTTCTGTTCTTCGCCTGGGTTGGCTGCGGCCGGACAGCAGGCACTGGCAATGGCGGGTGTGGGCATAGACGATATTGATTGCTTCGACCTCTACAGCTGTTTTCCCAGCGCGGTGCAGATAGCCCGTAACGAACTCGGTATAGCCGAAGACGATACGCGCCCGCTCACGGTGACCGGTGGACTGGCCTGTCACGGCGGGCCCGGCAACAACTACACCACCCATGCAATAGCCACCCTCATGCAACGGGCGCGCGACAAGCCCGACAGCCTCGGCCTTGTAAGCGGGCTGGGCTGGTACATGACCAAGCACTCGCTGGGTATTTATGGTGCTACAGCGCCGGCGGGTGATACTGGCGGGGCCTCCCGGTTACATAGCGATGAACAGGCGGGGGAGTTGCAGCAGCGCCTCGACGCAATGGAGCACCCGTCATTGCAGGAGCAACCGGAGGGCAGCGGCAGCATAGAAACCTACACGGTCGAGTTCGATCGCGATGGTGCACCCGAGTCGGGCATCGTGGTGGGCAGGCTGGACAACGGTGATCGTTTTCTCTCTCGCGTTGCCAGCGACCCCGGGCTGCTGGCCGAACTTGTCGAACACGAGGGCGTGGGACGAAGCGGCAGCGTGAAGTCAGGCGGCGAGCGCGGCAATGTTTTTACGCCGGACTGAGCTTGCCAGGCCCCGCTGAGCCGGGCGGCTGGGTCGGCAAGGGGCTCCGGGGGCGTACAATAGTGTGCGAATATGGGCGCTAAAGCCGCCAGTGACATCCGCACGGCGAGAACAACGCGCCTCGAGCGTTGCAGAGATTGTTGTCTATGCCTTAAACGTCATTGACAACTACCTCCGTGTTATGGGATGAGATTGATGTGAGTCGGAGCCTGGCAGTCGGTGTGTTCTTGCTGCTGGCGTTTTCCGCGTCGGCGGTCAGCCAGGTCCATGCGGCGCCGGCCTTCAGTGAATCTATTGCTCTTAACACCAACGCCGAGACCGACTCGGGGAATGACGACTTTCCTTTCATTGTCGGCGATCGCAATGGTCGCTGGGTATCGGCCTGGTCGTCGGCCGACACGCTGGGTGGCAGCGTGGGCAGCGACAGCGACATCCTGGTGGCCACTTCTTTCAGCAACGGTTCGTCCTGGACCGCCCCCGTGCCCCTGGCCGCCTATTCGGCTTCTGATGTCGACCTCGATGACGACGTTACCATCGAGACCGACGGGGAGGGTACCTGGATCATTGCCTGGTCGTCGGAGTATTCGCTGGCCGGCTCGGCGGGAAACGACAGGGACCTGTTTTTTGTGATCTCCAATGACAACGGCAACAGCTGGAGCTCACCGGCGTTGCTCAACACCAACGCCAACAGCGACGCCGGCGATGACCGGCGCCCGTCGCTGATCAACGACGGGCAGGGACGCTGGATGGTGGCCTGGGAATCGAACGAAACCCTGGGTGGCTCCCAGGGCCTGGATTACGACATCTTCTACTCGGTGTCGCTCGACAGTGGGGCGAGCTGGAGCGCGCCCTCGGCTCTCAACACGCTCTCGGAGCTGGACTCGGGCAACGATGTGCACGCTGACCTGTTCTGGGAGCCGGCCGGTCTTGTTGTTGCGGTGTGGATGAGCGCCGAGGATACGATGGGGGCGGGCAGTGACTTTGATATCGCGGTTTCGCGGACGGTTAACTTTGGTGATACCTGGGCGGCACAGAGTTTTCTCAACGGAAACGCAGCCGACGATCGTCTTAACGACAGCTATCCGGAGATGGCCGGTGATGGGCAGGGCAATGTGCTGGTGGCCTGGCAGAGCCAGGATCGTTTCGGGGGCACCCTGGGGCATGATTGGGACGTGATGTTTTCGTTCTCTGATAACCAGGGCGCGACCTGGGCCTGGCCCGGGCCAGTGAACTCTGCGGCCGGCAGCGACGGAGGCATCCACGACAGGCGTCCGACGGTGGCCACCGACGGACTGGGGACCTGGCTGGTTGCCTGGGAGTCTAATCACGATCTGGGCGGCGCGGCGGGTGCGGATTTTGACATCCACTACGCGGCGTCTACCGACGGGTCTAACTGGTCAAGCAGTGCCCTCATCGATTCCCAGGGCGGGCTGGATATCGGCCACGACTACCACGTGGAGCTGGCCTGGGACGGGTTGAACTGGTTGGCCACCTGGTCGTCCTGGGACGATCGCATCGGCACGGTGGGTATCGATACCGATATCTTCGTGACTCCCAACGACGGGGCCTGTACCGAGCTGCCCCGGGGGAATTGCCGCACCCCCTATTTCATCCGGCAAGGAATGTTGCAGGTGGTCTACGGTAAGAAAGAGAGCAGGGACAAGTTGGTCTGGAAGTGGCAGCGCGGATTCGCCACCTCGATTGAAGATTTTGGAAACCCCGACACCGTGCACGGCTTGAGCCTGTGCGCTTACGACTCCTCGGGGCCCGGCGGTGTCTCGCGACTGGTGTACTCGGGCATGGTCGCGGCCGGTGGCTTGTGCCATTCGGCTCCCTGCTGGCGCCCGAACAGTGGCGACGAAGGATGGCGTTACAAGAATTCTGACACCGGCCCGTCGGGTATACAGACCGTTAAGCTCAAGCCGGGTGGACACGGACAGGCGAATATCAGGATCAAGGGAAAGGGCGCCTCTCTCGATCTACCGCTGTTGCCGTTGTTTCCGGAGGTCCTGGTGCAAGCCCGCTCAGCAGCCGGCACCTGCTGGGAGTCTACTTTTACGACACCGGTGATAAGCAGCTCGACCCGTTTCAAGGCCAGGTCTGACTGAAGACCTGCCGGCAAGCGCAGCAGGCATAGAGAAGCCACCCGCAGCCGCTTCACCCGGGTGGATGGTGGTCATAATTGGCCCCCGTGAGGGGGAGTGTTCCGGCCGTTGCCGCGGCGCATGGTGGCGCTCTCAATTCGCCCCATCCGGGGGGCATTTATACCTTTCCCCTGCTTTCGCCCCCCCCGCCTGGGTTACATTTCGAGCTAGCGTCCGGAAGCCCGTTGACAACAGGGACGATCCACCTCCGTGCTTGCTATGCGGCCTCGTTTTTCGTGGCCGGCAGGGTACAGGGTTGATAACGGGTAGTGCGTATCACAGACGCACCGGCCCGGTGACATCTCGACTTTTTCGTTACTGTCGCCGAGTTGGGCTTTCCGTTGCCACGGTAGTGGCCGCGGGGGCGCTCTTGTGCGCGCCGACGGTGTCGCTTGGGTCTCTCCCGCTGCCCCACGAACTGCCGATGGTCTTCGAGGAGAACCTCGGGCAGGCAGCCGACAACGTCCAGTTTCTCGCCCGCAGCAAAGGCTACACTGTCTTTTTCACGCCGACCGAAGCGGTGCTCATTCTTCGCTCCAACGGCGGCGACCAGGCTGGCGATAATACGGTTTCGCTGATCAGGATGAGGCCGACCGGAAAGCGCAAGACGCCGCGCCTGGTAGGCGAAGCGCTGCTACCCGGAAAGGTGAACTATTTTGTAGGCGAGCAGGCCAACTGGAAAAAGGGGCTGCGTCTTTACGGACAACTCAGGTACGAGGGCATTTACCCCGGCATAGACCTGGTGTTCTACGGCAACAGTGGTCTCCTGGAGTACGATTTTGTCGTGGCGCCGGGAGCTGACCCGGACCTGGTATCGATAGAATTCGACGGCGCCCTGAGCACGGGCATAGGGCCAGCCGGTGACCTGCTTCTGGGCACTTCTACGGGCGTGCTCACCATGCGACGGCCGGTGGCCTGGCAGGGCAAGGGCGCAGATCGCCGCGGCGTGCCCGCGGCTTTCTACCTCGAGAGCGGCGGCAAGGTAGGCTTTGCACTGGGTGACTGGGATCGCAGCCGCGAGCTGATCATAGACCCGATACTCGACTACTCGAGCTTTCTCGGCGGCGGTTCGGGTGACGAAGCCTACGACGTGGCGATAGGGCCAACGGGCGATCTCTACGTGGTGGGTAAAACCATCTCGACTGACTTTCCCCAGGTGTCGGCTTGTCCTGACTGCGTGGCAAACTCGGCGGCCCACGACGCCTTTGTGGCCCGCATCGACCCGTCCCTGTCCGGTGCGGCGTCGCTCGTGTACGCCACCTACCTGGGCGGCGGCGACACCGACTGGGGGCTGGGCATCGCGGTAGACTCATCGGGCAGCGCCTTTGTAACCGGCAAGACCGATTCGAGTAACTTTCCCACGGCATCGCAGGTGGGAAACCCCTTCCAGGACAACAGCAACGGCTCACAGGGATTCGAGGCCTTCGTGACCAAGCTGTCGGCCAATGGTTCGGCGATCGTATACTCTACTCTCCTGGGCCGCGCCACTACCCAGGGCAGCGCCGTGGCCGTGGATTCTTCGTCCCGGGCCTGGGTGGTCGGCTCGACTACCTCATCGGAATTTTTCCCGGTAAACGGCGCGGTACAGGGCTCGCTCAACGGGGAGGGTGACGCCTTTCTCACCGTCTTCAACGCCGACGGCACAGACGTAGTTGCCTCGACCTTCCTGGGCGGTGCCGGTTTCGAGGAAGGCTTTGGCGTGGCCCTGGATTCGCTGGGCGCGGCCTGGGTAGTGGGCAGGACCACGTCCGTGGACTTCCCGGTGACCACGGGCGCCTGGCGGTCAGCCAAGAGCCCGGCGGGTCTCGGGATTAACAACGGTTTCGCGTCGCGCATAGAGCTTGTCGGCGGCGCGACGCTGCAACTCGATCGTTCCACCTACATATCCGGCGGAACAATCATCGCCAACGGTGTTGCCCCGGTTGCTACCGGGGCGGTCTACGTGGCGGGCACGGTAGATTTCCCGGGTGGATTTACGGTAACGGACGGTGTTCAGCAGGCCTACGGAGGCGGAGGCGACGGTTTTCTGCTCAAGCTTGCCCCGACGGCTGGTTTGCTGGAGTGGGGCAGCTATCTCGGCGGTAACGGAGCCGACGGGGCGTTCGCGGTGGCGGCCGACGCCACGGGCAACGCCACCGTGGTGGGCACGACCAACTCGCCAGACTTTCCCGTTGAGCGGGCTGTTCAGCCCTCTTATGGTGGCGGTGGCGGCGACGCCTTCGTCAGCAGGTTTCATTCCAGTGGTTCGGCCCTGGTGTACTCTACGTTTCTCGGGGGAAGCAACGACGACCAGGGCAAGGGTGTCGCGCTGGACGGTAGCGCCAGTGCCTACCTGGCGGGGATAAGTTCTTCGTCTGACTTCTCGGTCACCGCCTCGGCGGCCCAGTCAACCAACGCGGGCCTGAGCGATGCTTTTGTCTCCGTGGTTTCAGACAGCGGTTGCCAGGCTACCGAGTGTGACGACGGCAACCCCTGCACCGCCGACGCCTGCGACCCGGCGACAGGTGGCTGCCTGCACACGCCTGCTCCCGGTTTTGCCTGCCAGGTCGACGACATCTGTGGGCTGGTCGATGACCCGTGCGTGATTGATACGGCGGTGACGGTGATCCTCGGCACCGCGTTGAACTTTAGTGGGCGGGAGGTCCAGGTCACGACCGGCGGGAGCCTGCACTTTCCGGCCGGTACTACGACGCTGATATGCGGCGCGCTGAATGTCACTACCGGCAATGCCGCGGCTTTCACGGCCGAGACTACGACGGCCTTGGCGACCGTAAACGTGTTGGCCTCGTCGGTATCGTTTAACGGCGGGATAGATGGTTCGGGCGAGCGGCCGGCAAAATTCAGTTTCACGGCACCGGGAAATATTGTCTTATCCGGCCCCGTAAACCTGGATGGAACAGGACCGTTGAGCAGTGGTGGTGACCTGGCTCTCAATTCTACCGGCGCTTCGGTCACGCTGGCCTCCACGGTCAACGCTTCGTCGGGCACAGAGGGGGCCGGCGGGGTGGTGACGGTACAGGCAGCGCTCCACGCGGAAATCTCCGGCGACATCGTGGCCACGGGTCACGACGACACTGGCGGAGATCTGGCCGTTACAGCGGGCGGTAGTGTCGATCTATTTGGCGACGTCAACGTCAACAGCACGGGTATAGACTCCCTGGACGGCAGTCTAATGGTAAGCGCCGGCGGCGACCTGGTCATCAGCGGTGCGGGCAGTGGTGCAGTCCAGACCCTGTCCAGCAACGGTGATCTGTCTCTGCAGAGCTACACCGCCACGGGAAGCATAACGGTCGCCCCCAACACGACTTTCAGCCTGCTGCCTATCCCGGCCTCGATGAGTGCAGGTGAAATCTTGTTTACAGCCGGCACCGACCTGGCCATGGCCGGTACCATAAACGCAAACGGCGGCAACGCGGGTGACGGCGGCGAAGTTTCGCTGCTTGCACAGTCGGGCACGCTGGATCTTTCGGGGTCGGTGGTTGCAAACGGCATAATGGGCCTGGTTGAACTCAGCTCGAGCGCTGGCGACCTGCTGCTGGGCGGTTCGGTCAGTGCCCAGGCACTGGGAGCAGGCCAGCAGTCGGGGTCGGTAATAGTCTCGGCCGCCGGTCTCGCCGACATCACCGGCACGGTCGACGTCCGGGGGAACGACTGGCTCAACACCCCCGAACTGAACGTCGAGGCTTGCCTGGTACGGGTTCACGGCAGCGCGATACTCAGGAACAATGTACTCGGAGTTTTGCCCGGCGGTGGAGTCAGCCGCCTGGCCGGGCGTCACTCGGTTACTGTTGAAACTCCGGCCCAGGTACTGGCCGACAATACGAACGGCGCTGTACAGATAGCCTGGGGGCCGAGCGGGATAGCGCCGTTGTTGACCGGCAGCATAAACCCGGCGGCAACTGTGACCATGGATGCTACGCTCGCGGCCTGTGCTGCTTCGATCTGCGGCGACGGCGTGCTCGATGCGGGCGAAGCCTGCGACGATGGTAACCTCGAAGACGGTGACTGTTGCTCTCTGACTTGTGCAGTTGCCGGCAACGGAACGGTTTGCGACGACGGCGATCCGGCAACAACCATTGACGTCTGCACGGGCGGCGTGTGCGGCGGTACTGATCTGTGCTCGGGTGTGACCTGTACAGCCAGCGACCAGTGCCACGACGTTGGCAGCTGCGACCCGGCTACCGGTTTCTGCAGTGACCCGGTCGTGGCC
>Ga0302133_10002631_pt1 | contig 10969 bp, 9 predicted proteins | sample CB9_331_MG_FD_203121 | JGI IMG/M metagenome (GOLD analysis project Ga0302133, IMG submission 203121) | Marine microbial communities from Western Arctic Ocean, Canada - CB9_33.1 | ecosystem: Environmental > Aquatic > Marine > Oceanic | place: Canada: Western Arctic Ocean | collected 2017-09-19 | reverse complement strand
GGACAGTAGTACTTGGAGGTGCTCCCGGTAGGTGTTCCCTGGATCACCTCCTAAGGCCCCGCCTTTTGGCGGGGCCTTTCTTTTTAGCTTTCAAAAAAGCGCCGGGGGTTGTCTACCGTGATGCGGCGTATGTCCGCTTCGGACACGCCGAGTTCGCGCAGACGAGGCAATTGGCGGCGGGTGATGTACAGGAACCGGTCGGGGTTGTGCTTTGCGAACAGGCGCCGGGTCTCTGCACCGCTGGTACCCAGATAAATAGACCAGTCGTGCCCCACCATTAGCCGGTCTGCGTGCCCGGCGTCGACCAGCTTTTTGATGGTCTGGGCGCGATCCTCACCCGACGGCCCCTCTCTCACCGGCGCGCCAGGGGTGCGGTCCATGCCCAGCCACACGCCCTGTTTGGCCAGGTCGGTGAGGTAGTCCATATCGGTGGTGTCGTTGGAGTGGCCCATGTAGAGCTTGGCCATGTCCATGCCCTCGTCTTTGAAGATGGGGATTTGCTGTTCACCCACCCGGCCCGGCGACCAGCTATGGGCGGATATGGGTACGCCAGTCGCTTTTGATGCGCGTGCAGCAGCCCGCAAGATTATCTCGCCCGCCGGTGTGACCCCCTCGGCGTCGTTGGCTACCTTGATGATGCCCGCCTTGATGCCGGTGCTCTCGATGCCCTCTTCTATTTCGCGTATGAACAGCGGGGCGATGTCGTCGGGGTCGGCCTCCCAGAACGTGCGGGGGATGTCGCGCCATATGCCGGTGCAGCAGATGATGTTGACGCCCGACTTTTCCGACACTTCGGCCAGCACTTCCACGTCCCGACCGAGATCGAGCGTGGTCACGTCTACCAGCGTATCTACGCCCTCGGCCTTGCACTCGGTCAGGTGCTCGATGGCGTCCTTTGTGATCTGCGCGCGGTCAAGCCATTCAGGGTAGACCTGCCGTATGCCTGCGCTGGAAAGAATGATGTGGTCGTGGGACAGGGTGAAGCCCAGGTCGGCCGTGTCGAGCGGGCCCAGGACGCTGTTGATCTTGGTCATTTAGTTAGAACCCCTCTATTAGCGCCGCGCGTACCAGCGCCAGTGCGTCCAGGCTTATGCGGGTGCGGTCGGGTCGGCCCCGGCCGGACAGGTTGAAGGTGCGGCGGCGCACGTTGGCACCGTCGGTCACCGATATGTAGGTCTGGCCCTTGGCCAGGTTTTCGGCGTGGTCGTCGGGGTCGGGTACGCCATGCACAGCGACACCCAGGTCGGCCCCGGCCTGAGTCCGCACGGCCATTGCCAGGGCGTCGGCCAGCGCGACCGGGTCGCTCGGCACTCCCCCGTCGGCGGCGGCGAGCAGCCGTTTGATGGGACCGAGGCCGTTGGCCACGACTGCCTCTATGAAGCGTTCCGGCGTGGCTTCCTGCATGCGCTCTGCGACCATGCCGTGGGTGACGTCCTCGTAGGACGCGATGGTCAGGTCGCGCTCGGCCAGCAGGCGGCCGACGACGTCCTCCATTTTGTCGTCATCGATGGCGAAGACGTGGTCGCCCAGCAGTTCACGTACCTCTTGTTCCACCGGATCGATTAGCTTCTTGGCCTCTTCAATCGACGGCGCTTTAGCCGCGATGCGTACATCGACCTGGCCCGGATGAGCGAGCACGCCGACGGTGGGGTTGGACGAATTGGCGATGAGGTGGCCGATGCGGTCGTCCACGTTGCTTTCACCAAGCTGAGCGACTTTCAACACACGGTATGTGATGACTTCGGACAGCCCGTAGCGCTTGCGTATGTAGGGGACCACTTCGTTGTCGAACAGCCACTTGAGCTCGAACGGCACGCCGGGCAGCGCGAAGACGACACCGCGCTTGTCCTCTACCGCGAATGAGGGGGCAGTGCCGTTCGGGTTGTGGATGGGGAGGGACCCGTCAGGGATGAAGGCTTGGCGCTCGTTGTTTTTGGTCATGAGGAACCCACGGCTGCGGAACATGCGCTCGATGGTCTCCAGCAGTTCTGGGTCCAGCACGAGTTCGCGGCCGGTGACCTCGGCGATGACCTCTCTACTAATGTCGTCTTGCGTTGGGCCGAGGCCACCACCGCAGATGACGATGTCGGCGCGGTCCAACGCCCGGTCGATGACGTCGGCCATGCGGCCAGCGTTATCGCCGACGACGGACGTGTGGAACAGGTTCACCCCCAGGGCGGTGAGGCGCTGGGCCATCCAGGCCGAATTGGTGTCGACGATCTGCCCGAGCAAAAGCTCGGACCCGATAGCTACTAGTTCTGCACTTGGCATTTATTGTCCTGAGTAATTGGGTTTGTTCGCTTCGTCTAGTGCGCTGCCCGCAGCAGGGCCGCGCCGTCGGACATGGCCTTTAGCTTTAGGTAGGCCTCGTCTATGTCCATGGGGTTTTGACTTGATGGCGAGAAGCCACAGTCGGGGTTGAGGGTGATTTTGTCGGGGGCGACGTACTGCATGGCCGCTTCGGCGCGGGCGACGACCTCTTCGGGCGTTTCCACATGCTTGTCGGTGTGGTCGATGACTCCCAGTCCCAGCAACTTGTCGGAGGGGAAGCGGGCGAGCGCTTCAATGCCGCCTGCGTCGGGGGTGGCAAGCTCGATCGCGAATCGGTCGGCGTTCATCTGCCCCAGCGCGCCCATGATGAGGTCGTAGGGGCCCTTGGTGCCGTGCCGCCGGTTGAAGTGGGCATGACACAGGTGCACAGACACCGGCACGGTCGCGCCTTCCACCACTGCGTTGACTGACTTCACCGACAACTCCATTTCGTGATCGACGTCGGTTATGTTCTCCCGCTCCCGGTAGGACTCGTCCACCAGCAGAGCCAGCCAGGGGTCGTCCAACTGCACTGCGTCCACGCCCTCGGCCGTGAGGCGGGCGACTTCGTCGCGCACTATGGGGATGCAGGCGTCTATGAACTCTTCCCGAGTTGCATAGGCACCGGTCGAATGCTCGGCCGTCCACATGCGACGCCCGATGGTGTAGGGCGAAGGTATGGCCACTATCACCTTCTTAGAGGCGTGAGACTTGAGGAACCGGGCCTCGTCCACGGCGATGGGCCGGTCGGCACTCAGTTTGTCGACGACCGCCGGGTAGGGCAGGGATGAGACTTTGATACCGGCATCTTCAGTGTGCAGGTCGTAACCGAAGCCACCAACGGCGTCGGCGAAGACCTTTACGTAGCTCTCTCGCCGCCACTCGCCGTCGGACACGTAGTCGAGCCCGGCGCGTTCCTGCATGGCGATTGCAGCGGGCACGGCTGAGTCCAGCAGTTTATCGGCGGCGCCCCAACTCATCACCCCATTCTTGCGGTCCTCGATGAGGTCCCTCACCCACTGGGGTCGGGGCAGGCTGCCCACCACGTATGTCTCGAAACCGGCCTTACCGTCAGTCATTTGTCTCACCTGTTCTATGTGAAATACGGGCCTTTTATGAGGCAAAACTCGTTGCCTTCGGTGTCGGCCGCAATAATCATCGTCCAGTCGTCTTCGCTGATCGTCTCCACCAGGCTCCCGCCGAGGCCCTCCACGAAGCTCATCGCCTCGTCCACGTCTTCGACCTCGAAGTCCACGTGGATGCGGGCCTTGCCCACTTTTGTTTCGGGGACTTCCTGCAACACCGTGGTGAGGCCTGGCGAACCGCCCCACGGTGCCTTGCCAATGGTCTGGTAGTTGCCCCGGCGCTCACCGGCTTTTTCGCCGAGCATGGCCGACCAGAAGGCCGCAGCGCGATCCAGGTCGGCCACGTCGATGATGATGGCCCGCAGTCGGCCGACGCCTCGTTGCTTTATGTTGTTCGCCAATTAATTGCCCCCGGCCTTCCAGCGCTCTATCGCCATTTCGCCGCGAGGGCTGGCGGTTCGGCTTATATCTACGTTGACCACTGTTGGCCTGACTGAGGCCAGGGCCGATTTCAGGGCCGGACCCAGTTCGTCGCGACGAGTGACGTGGATGCCCTCGGCTCCTAAGCCCTGGGCAACGAGGTCGTAGCGCGTGGGTAGCAGGTCGGTGGCCACGACGCGTCCATACGCCCCTAGCTGGATTTGCCGGTCGATGCCCCAGGCGGCGTCGTTGCCGACGATGACCGTGATGGGGATGTTGTGCCGCACGGCGGTGTCTAGCTCCATTGCGTTGAAGCCGAACGCCCCGTCTCCGGTGACAAGAACTGCTTTGCTTTCGGGACGGGCCAGTTTCATGGCGAAGACGGTGCCCATAGACGCCCCGAGCATGCCAAAAGTGGAGAAGTACAGGCGCGAGAGGGGCGAGTAGGCAGACAGGTAGGCCCGGCCGAAGTGGCAGAAGTCGCCCCCCTCGAAGGTGACGCCGTCACCGTTTGACAGCAGGGGTCGAAGCTCTTTGAAAATCGACATGGCGTGCATTGGCACCGTGTCTTCGTCCAGGGACTGCAGCCATGCGTCCATCTCCCTGCGTTCGACCGCCATGCGCTCCAGCCATTCGGACCGGTCTGGCTTAAAGCTGGCGGTCGAGGATTCTGACGCAAGGCCCGAGGCCTCGTCGGCTAGCTGCCCCAGCACGGTGTCCACGTCGCCCAAAAGCCCGACGTCCACGGGTCGATTGCGGCCGATCTCCCCGGCGTCGGGGTCGATTTGAATGATCTTCGCGCTCGCCCCAATTGTCGGCGGCAGGGCATAGCCCATAGTCAGGTCCTGTCGCCTGCCCACCAGTACGACGAGGTCGGCCTCTGGGACGAGCTTGGCCGCCCGATTCAGGCCCAGGTCGTAGAATCCACCGCACCAGGGGTGGTCGTCGGGGATTAGCCCTCGCGCGTCTCCCTCTGTCATTACCGGGGTTCGTGTGACTTCGGCGAAACGGGCCAACGCCTCGCCGGAACGCCCGTACGCCGCCGCCGACCCGGCGATGGCTACCGACCGCTGTGCCTTGGCGATCAGTTCGACGGCCTGCCTTACGCCGGTCTGGTTGGCGCGAGTGGCCGGGGGAGGCGCGAGAGGCAGGTAGTCGAGGTCCGAGGCATTTACTTGGGCCTGCTGCACATCGACCGGGACGGTGAGATGCACCGGACCCCGGCGGCCACTGAGCGCCACCCGGAGAGCGTGGGCGACGGTGTCGGGTATGCGCAGGGGGTCGGTGACCATGACTGACAGCTTTGTTACCGGCCGGGCCATGCCGACCTGGTCGATCTCTTGCATTGCGCCGCGGCCCAGGTGGCTTAGTGGCGCGGAGCCAGAGATGGACAGCATGGGGGCTTCTGCATGAAGCGCGTTGGCCAACGCAGGCACGACGTTGGCGAAGCCGGGTGTGGTGGAGATGACGACGCCGGGGCGGCCGGAGATGCGGCAAAATGCGTCTGCCATGTGTGCGGCGGCCGACTCGTGCCTGGTGTCGATGAAGCGGAACGGACCGTCGGCCATGACGTCGAGCAACGGCAGAACATGGTCCCCGGCTATCGTGAAGACTTCGACCACGCCCAGGCGCTGAAGGGTTTGGGCGAGTACGTGGGCGCCGGTGAGCGCCCCAGAATTTGACCCGGACGTGGACCCGGAAGCGGCCTCAGAGGAAGGATTAGCAGGCATGGCGCCGCCATTCTATCCGCCTATGGTCGCCGGTGCTAAACTCGGGCCACTCTAAAGTGGAGAGGTACCGTGACCGCATTGCAAAACGGGGCCAAACCCGGTCCGCTGGCGGGCTTAAAGGTCATCGACTGGACCATTTGGCAGTTCGGCCCCGTTGCCGGGATGATGCTGGGTGACCTGGGCGCAGACGTAATAAAGGTGGAGGCACTACAGGGCGAGCCTGGCCGGGGGCTGTTCACCGTCAGCGGCATCGATCGCAGCCTGCCTGGCGGGCGGAACTCTTACTTCGAGGCCAACCACCGCAACAAACGGGCCATCGCCGTCGACCTAAAGCATCCTGATGGTGTCGAGATCGTCAGGCGGCTGGTCGCCGACGCCGACGTGTTTTTGCAGAACTTTCGCAAGGGCGTGGCCGAGAGGCTGGGGCTCGGCTACGAGGATCTGAAAGCGATGAACCCGAAGTTGATTTACGGGTCCGGTAGCGGATATGGCCCAGACGGTCCGGACGCGGAGAAGCCAGCTTTGGATACGGTAGGCCAGGCCCGCAGCGGCCTAATGTACGCCACCGGCCCTGAGGGGTCTGACCCCTACCCGGTGCAAGGCGTGGTGTCCGACCAGATCGGCGGGATTATGCTCAGTTGGGGCGTTCTTGCTGCCCTGGTTGCAAGGGAGAAGTCGGGCATCGGACAGAGGGTCGATGCTTCGCACCTGGGAAGTTCGATATGGCTGCAGGGCCTGAGTGTGAGCATGGGCATGCTGACGGCCCACAAGCCCGCCTCGGAAATTAACCTGACGGCCAAACCACCGAGAGCCCGGGCCTATAACCCCATTTCCAACTACTACAAGTGCAAGGATGGGCGCTGGCTCATGCTGGCCAACCTGGAGGCGGACCGGTACTGGCCCGCTTTCGCCGAGGCCATCGGACTGGGGCGTCTCGTAAAAGACCCCAAGTTCGTCAACACCGAGGCCAGGGCGGCCAACAACGAAGAGCTAATTCGCATACTCGACGAGACGTTCGCGACGAAAACGTTCCAGCAGTGGGACGAGGTACTCGCCAGGAGCCCGGACCAGATCTACGCTCCGGTGCAGCGGCTCATGGAGCTATGGGACGACCCGCAGGTGCAGGCTAACGGGTACATAGTCGAGGTCGATCACCCGACCCTGGGTACCGTGAAGCTGGCGAATCACCCCATTGGCTACAGTGAGACTCCCGCATCTATCAGGAGCCTGGCGCCGGAGATAGGCCAGCACACCGAAGAGGTGCTGCTGGAGCACGGCTATAGCTGGGACGACATCGCCGCCCTGCAAGACGAGGGCGTGATTCTCTAGCCTTCAGAATTCGGGAGCCAGGCCCGGGAGTCGGCCCACCCTAACGTCCGGGCACGATGGACTAGTAGCCGGGCATGACGGGCGCCAGTAACCCTCCATCGACGGGCAGGGCCGTCCCGGTGACCCACTGGGCGTCGTCGGAAGCGAAGAACACCGCCGCCCGGCCGATGTCCCGCGGCAGTCCCAGGCGGGGCAGAGGTGTCATGCGGTCGGCCAGTTCGACCTGGTCGGGCGTAAGTGCGTCCTGGATGGCGGTTTCTATGTATCCGGGGCAGATGGTGTTCGCGGTGACGCCATCGCTCGCCGCCTCCACAGCCGTGTCCCTGGTCATGTTCAGCACGCCCGCCTTGGCCGATGCGTAGGCTGGTCCGCCGCCGCCGCCGAACGAGTGTACGGACGCGATGTTGATGACGCGCCCTGCTGGCGATTTCCGCAGGTGCGGCAGTGCGTACTTAACGCCCAGAAAAACGCCCTTGAGGTTGATGCCGATGAGGCGGTCCCAGTCTTCAGAGGCGGTATCGACAGCGCCCGTGTCGAAGTAGATGCCGGCGTTGTTTACCAGGATGTCCAGGCGGCCGAAGCGGTCGATCGCCGCTTGTACGAGGTCGCTGACCTGGCTTTCGGCCGAGACGTCGGCGGCGACGAAGATGGCCTCACCCCCGAGCTTCTCTATTTCGGCCACTGTGGGAGTGGTCGTGTCTTGCTCGTGGTATTTGCCCTGTTTGGGCACCTCAGTGATGTCTGAGACGACAACCTTTGCGCCCTCTTGCGCTAATTCCAGGGCAATTCCCCGGCCGATGCCGGAGCTGGCACCGGTAACAATTGCTACTCTGCCTTTCAGTTTCATGCAGGGCTCCCGTTTCTCTAATGCTTCAGCTATTGGGCTGTGATGCCGCCGTCTATGACGACCTCGGCTCCGGTTATGTATGAGGCCTCGTCGGACGCCAGGAAGAGTATGGGCCCGGCGATTTCGCTCGATTGTGCAAGGCGCTGGATAGGCACTCGGGGTATCCGTGGGTCGGGGGAGCCGTCGGCCATTATCTCGGAGACCACTCTTCGGGCTAGAGGCGTGTCGGTGTAGCCGGGGTGGACGGAGTTGACCCGGATGTTTTCGGCGGCGTACTGGATGGCGGCAGACTTGGTGAAGCTGCGACTCGCGCCCTTTGCGGCTGAGTAGGCGGTACCGTGCGAGCCGCCTACGAGGGCGTCTATGGAGGACACGACGACCACGGAGCCGCCGCCCGCCTTACGCATATGAGGGATGGCGTGTTTGGTGCCCAGAAAGACGCCCTTTGCGTGCACGGCCATCATGCCGTCCCATTCTTCGGCGGCTGTGTTTTCCACGGTTCCGGCCGTCGCGGTTCCGGCGCAGTGGACGAGTATGTCCAGTCGGCCGTATGCGGAGATGGCGGCGGCTATGGCCCGCTCCCACTGCTCTTCTTCGGTTACGTTGAGCGGCACGAAGACCGCCCCACCAGCGGTGCCCTCAGATTCGATCTGGGCCGCAGTTGTTTCGCCTCGCTCGGTGTCGAGGTCGGTCACCACCACTTTCGCCCCCTCACGAGCGAACAGTCGCGCGCTGGCGCCTCCAATGCCCATTACTTCGCCCTCAATGCCGGTCGCAGCACCGGTAATAAGAGCTACCTTGCCTTCCAGTCTTAATGCGCACATTTGTCTACTCCGATCTCACGGCCAATCCGATCGCACTGGCAGATGGAATGGCTGTTATAAGGAAATGGCGTTTAAAAGTGGTCCTTTTGGGACCGGCCGAGGCCATGTTAGCAGGGCATTGCCGAGCGATAACCTGATATTAAAGCGACCGCTTCGGCCTATTTGAGCTAGAAGACGCAGGGCGATGATCTCAATAGTTTGTGAAGGGATTCTCATACTGGGTAGATTTTGCTAAGCGCCCACTCTATAATGGCCCCGCGCTTCAGGGGTGCCCTTTCCAGATAAGGCGGTGTCTGTTGAGGGGATGACTGGAGAAACCAGCCACCTCACATTTGATGTTCCAAGTGTCGGCTCCGCAACGCGTAAGCCCCCTGCCCTTGCCAGCCACAATATGGTTGACGCGTCAGGGAGCATTTTGTTTTTAGGACATATCTGGGGCCGTCGCTCCTAAGGAGTGGTATTTAATGGCTGAAAGATTGCTTGAGGTCAACGACCTCGCAACCTATTTCTTCACTGCTGATGGGGTGGTGAAGGCCGTCGATGGCGTCAGCTACCACGTTGACGAACGAGAGACTATCGCCATCGTGGGTGAGTCGGGATCCGGCAAGAGCGTTAGCGCCCTGTCGGTGATGCGGCTCGTGGCGAGTCCTCCCGGTCGTGTGGTGCATGGCGAGATCAAGTTCGAAGGCAACGATCTGCTCAAGTTGTCCGATTCGGAGATGCGAAATATTCGCGGCAACGAAATCGCGATGGTCTTCCAGGAGCCGATGACGTCGCTGAACCCGGTGCTGACCATTGGGTACCAGCTGACCGAGGCGCTCCAGCTGCACCTCGACATGAGTCGGAAGGAAGCTAACGACCGGGCGGCTAACCTGCTTGAAATGGTCGGCATTCCCGACTCGGCGAGGCGTCTGAAGGACTACCCCCACCAGTTCAGTGGAGGTATGAGGCAGCGGGTCATGATCGCACTGGCGGTTAGCTGTAACCCGCGGCTGATCATCGCCGACGAACCCACTACGGCGCTCGACGTAACGATTCAGGCGCAGGTGCTTGAGGTGATGAAGGACCTGGCCAACGAGTTCGGTACGGCCATCGTCATAATCACCCACAACCTTGGCGTCGTGGCCAGGTACGCAGAGCGAGTAATCGTCATGTACGCCGGGCGCATTATCGAGAGCGGCACGGCGGCCGAGGTTTACCACGACCCCCACCACCCGTACACGCTCGGCTTGCTCAAGTCTGTGCCGAGGCTGGACGAAGACAGGCCGGATAAACTCGAGGCTATTGAGGGCCTGCCGCCGCTGGTGGTGGACCTGCCCGATGCCTGCGCTTTCGCGCCGCGGTGCCCTTACGTAATAGATAAGTGCCACGAGAAGATGCCGGAACTGCTTGAGATCAAGCCCGCACACTGGGCCCGCTGCATTAGATCGGCGGAGTTGGGCGACCTGGCAAAAGGCGAATAAGTAAACAAGCCGACTGCAGTTCGCGCCCGGCGCTGTAACGCTGCAGTTCATCCGTCAACGTGACAGGACTGAGGTTCAACCTCAGTATGAGAGGTGATAGATGGTGGAAGAAACCACAGTAGCTGACGAGACCACCGGGGCGCAGAACGCTCCGGCCTCAGCAGACACCGGCCAGAGGGGCTCAGACTCCGACATTATTGTCGAGGTCGAGCACCTCAAGCAGTACTTCCCAATTACCGCTGGCGTGTTCGCCCGCCGGGTCGGGGACGTTAAGGCGGTAGATGACGTGAGCTTCTCCATTCGCCGGGGTGAGACCCTTGGCCTGGTCGGGGAGTCGGGCTGCGGCAAGTCAACAACCGGACGCTCTATTTTGCAGCTTAATAAGCCCACCGAGGGTGCCATAAAGTTCAACGGCGAAAACATAGCCGGTTGGAATACGGCGAAGATGAGGCCGCTGCGCAAGGAAATGCAGCTCATTTTCCAGGACCCTTACAGTTCGCTCAACCCACGAATGACCTGCGGCAGCATCATCGGCGAGCCGCTCATCGTCCACAGCCTGTCCGAAACCAAGAATGAGTACCGTGAGCGAGTCGATAACCTGCTCGAGGTGGTGGGGCTGAACCCGTTCATGGCCGACCGCTACCCGCACGAGTTCAGTGGGGGCCAGCGCCAGCGCATCGGTATTGCCCGGGCCCTAGCCGTCAGCCCCAGCTTCATTGTCTGTGACGAGCCGGTGTCGGCGCTGGACGTTTCGATTCAGGCTCAGGTCATTAACCTGCTGGAGGACCTGCAGGAACAGTTCGACCTGACGTACCTGTTTATCGCCCACGACCTGTCTGTGGTCAGGCACATCTCGGATCGTATCGCAGTGATGTACCTGGGACATATCGTGGAGGTTGCGGACCGCAACGAGCTTTACATCAACCCGCTGCACCCCTACACGCAGGCGCTACTGTCGGCT
>Ga0302133_10002629_pt1 | contig 10973 bp, 7 predicted proteins | sample CB9_331_MG_FD_203121 | JGI IMG/M metagenome (GOLD analysis project Ga0302133, IMG submission 203121) | Marine microbial communities from Western Arctic Ocean, Canada - CB9_33.1 | ecosystem: Environmental > Aquatic > Marine > Oceanic | place: Canada: Western Arctic Ocean | collected 2017-09-19 | reverse complement strand
GTGAAGGCGCCGCCGTCACGATACGACACCAGGCCACTGCTGACCGCGTACGCGAGCCCCCGTTTCTCCCTGATGTTCTGGAACAAGCGGGAGCTCATCGAGCCCCCGAGCATGATGTTCATCACGTAGCAGATATGGCGATCGGTGTGCTGCTGAGGATACCCGCGGGTCCCCATGCACAGGTGGCACTGTTCGAGTGTCTTGTGTCGCACGTCGAGCCCCGGCACCGCCGTGGGCGCGCTGGTCTCGACGCGCTCGCCGTTGGGTGGCAGGCCACCGAACGCGTCGGCCACGAGGTCCCGCACCGCGGCGTGGTCGACATTGCCCGCCGCGGCGATGACCAGGTTCCCCGCCCGGTAGACCCGGTCGAAGTACTCGCGCAGCGTACCGCTGTTGAACTCGCCCACCGTCGCCGGCAGCCCCAGAATCGGCCGGCCAAGGGCGTGCCCCTCCCAGAATCGCTGCGTGAACAGCTCGTACACGAGATCGTCCGGTGTGTCCTCCACCATCTTGATCTCCTCGAGCACCACCTTCTTCTCGCGCTCGAGGTCATCGGCATCGAACGCCGGGTTGAGGAGCAGGTCGGCGAGCACCTCGACCGCGCGTGGAAGATGCTCATCGAGGACCTTCACGTAGTAGCTCGCGCACTCCTTGGCGGTGAACGCGTCGAGCTGGCCGCCGAGCGAGTCGATTTGCTGCGCGATGTCCTCGGCCGACCGTGTCGCGGTGCCTTTGAAGAGCATGTGCTCGATGAAATGCGCGATGCCGGAGTGGGCGGCACTCTCGTGGCGCGAGCCGCGAGTGAGCCACGCTCCGAAGCTCACCGAACGCACGTCTGGCATCGCCTCGGTGAGCAGGCACAACCCGTTGTCGAACTGCTCGCGAACAATCATTCGTGGTAGCAGCCTGTCTGGCACCCACCGGCCGTGACCGATTGGCGTCTCTCTAACTCGTTGCAAAAAAAGGAATTACAGGAAATAAGCAAGTCCCAGATGATAGCACGAGCGGCCGCCTTTCTTCAACCGTCGACATCCGATGCGCTCGCCGGTGCGTGGTACTGTTACGCACGATGACGGTCGCGAAACCGGACCTCGCCGAGCTGGAGCTGCCTGAGCTCGAGACCGCCCTCTCGACCCTCGGGGCCAAGCCCTTCCGAGCCAGACAGCTGTATCGCTGGGTCTACCGACGGGGCCTCGAGAGCGTCGACGACATGACCGATCTCTCGTTGCGGTTGCGCGAGCAGCTGCAGGCGGCGGTGATGTTCACGACCCCGAGGGTGACCGCGCGACAGGTCTCTTCTGATGGCACCCAGAAGTTCCTGCTCGCTCTGGCCGACGGACGCACGATCGAGGCGGTGTTCATCCCTGATACCCCAGCCATGACGATGTGTGTGTCCACGCAGGTCGGCTGCGCGATGCGGTGCGGCTTCTGCCTGACGGGGCAAATGGGACTGGCGCGCAACTTGACGGCCGGTGAGATCGCCGGGCAGGTGCGGGTGCTCGCTCGCGAGCTCGAACTGCAGGAGCGGCGTTTCAACATCGTCCTCATGGGCATGGGCGAGCCGCTGCACAACTATGACGCGACGATGAAGGCGCTCCGGATCCTGGCGACGCCGGAGGGTCTGGCGCTCACCCCCAGACGGGTAACGCTCTCGACGGTCGGGCTCCTGTCTGGCCTGGAGCGACTGGCGCGCGAGCCCTGGCTACCGAACCTGGCGGTGTCGCTGCATGCGACCACCGACCAGCAGCGGCACACGCTGATCCCGACCAGTCGAACACAGCGGCTCTCGGACCTCATCGACGCGTGTCGCCGCTTTCCCTTGAAACACAGGGACCGGATCACGTTCGAGTACGTGCTGCTCGACGGCGTGAACGACACACCGGCCGATGCGACCCGACTGGCGGCGCTGCTGGGCGGTCTGCCGGCCAAGGTGAACCTGATCCCGTTGAACGAGGCGCCAGGCATCCCGTTCGCGCGTCCATCAGACCAGCGCGTGAACCGATTTGCCCAGAGCCTGGCGACCAGCGGGCTGAACGTGTCGGTGCGCACGAGCCGGGGCCGGGACATCCGCGCGGCCTGCGGCCAGCTGCTGGTCGAAGGTGGGCCAGGGGCGCCACGCGGAGGCATCCCCCTGCGCCCCGTTCTGGGCGAACCTACACAACCGTAAGGTAGCCAGGGCCTTCAGGCCCGTCTGAAGAATCGTGGGAATTGCCTGTAAGCCGGCCCCTGCAAGGCGCTACAGATCGCGTGGGGTCACGATGGCGCCGGCGAGCGGGTCTGCGCCGGTGATGCGGACACGCACGCGTTCGTTCCCGACGCGATCCGGCGCGACGGAGACCTTGAGGTAGTTGTCGGTGAGCACGACCGCGCCACCCTCGAGCGTCAGTCCAGGTCGCTCGGCGCCCACCTGACCCTCGCGGAACCGGCTGGACAGCGCGGCGCCCGCCTCGCGCAACGCTCGCGCCCGCTCTCGCACGAGCGGTCCGGCGACGCGATCGGGCAGGCTGGACGCTTCGGTGCCGGGCCGGGGCGAGTAAGGAAACACATGCAGATAGGTCAACGGGCTGGCCGAGACATAGTCCAACGTCCGCTGCGCATCCTCGTCCCGTTCGCCCGGAAACCCGGCGATCAGGTCCGACCCGATGCTGGCGTGCGGCAACCGGTCGCGGATGCGGTCCACGGTGCGTCGATACAGGTCCAGGGAGTAGGGGCGCCGCATGCGCCGCAGCACCCGATCGCTCGCGTGCTGGAGCGGCAGGTGAAAATGCGGTGCGAACCGGCCGCCCGTCGCCACCAGGTCCACCACCTCGGATGGACAGTCCATCGGCTCGAGTGAGCTGATCCGGAACGTGACATCGGACGGATGCCGGTCGAGGGCCTGGAGCAGCCGGGCCAGCGTGGACGGCGCGTCGAGGTCGCGACCGTAGGACCCGAGGTGCACACCGGTCAGCACCACCTCCTTGAATCCGCTGGCGGCGGCGTGATCGACGGCGGCGAGCAGGTGAGTCAGCTCGAGACTGCGTCCGCGCCCACGCGTCGACGGAATGATGCAGTAGGCACACGGCTGATCGCATCCCGTCTGTACCCGCAGCATGAAGGCCACCCGGCCGATGGCGCCCGGGGAGAGCAGTGCCCCGCAGGGCCCAGCGCCGTCACCGAACCGCTCTGCCGTGGTCACACCCCCCGTGGGCGGGGGGAGCAGCCGATCAGCGACCGTCTCCTTCTCCCCGTTCGGCACCACCTCGGGCGCGCCGGGCAGGGAGGTGATCTCCTCCTCCGAGCGGGTCGCATAGCAACCGGTGGCGACGACCCGCGCCCCGGGGTTGAGTCGCGCGACCCGCCGGAGTGTCTGGCGGGCCCCCTGGTCCGCGGTGGCGGTCACCGAGCAGGTGTTGACGACGACCACCTCCGCCTCTTCCATCGGCGCCCGCACACCCCCGCGGGCTCGCAGCTGCAGCTCGAGCTGCAACGAATCGGCCTGGTTCACGCGGCAACCGAATGTCGTGATCGCGTAGCGCACAGAGGGTTTCGTTTCTCAGCGGCCTGCTAAAGCCGGGGGACAGAAGGACATGCGAACGCGTCACAGTACCACGAACATCGGGTCCGTCCGCCTGCGCGGGGCCCACATTTTGGCTGACCCCGAGACCGTACTGACATACGATCTGACATTGGTTTCAGGGTCCTCGACCATCTGTTCCGTGTCCGAAACCACCGACGGGAGACAGACATGCGTGTCACACATCTCAGCTGGATTACCGCGTTCACCGCCGCCGCGGGACTGGTCCTGTTTATCTCGGCACAGCCGGAGCCGCTGGCCACGGCGGCCGCGCCGCTGCCGGAGGACGCCCGACTGGAGAACCTCAAGGCCGAGGTCGTGGTCGACGTCGAAAGCCGGCGTGACTTCACCCAGCAGATGGTCGACATGATCTACAGCTTCAACGAGCTGGGCTTCCAGGAGTTCGAGACACAGCGCTACACGACCGGCATTCTCGAGGACCACGGATTCACCGTCGAGAAGGGGGTCGCCGGCATCCCGAGCGCCTGGTGGGCCAGCTGGGGCTCCGGCTCACCGGTGATCGCGCTCGGCACCGATGTCGACGGCATTCCGCAGGCGTCGCAAAAGCCGGGTGTCGCCTATCGAGATCCCTTGATCAAGGGTGCACCCGGTCACGGCGAGGGACACAACGCCGGCCAGGCACTGATGGTGACCGCCGCGCTCGCGGTGCAGAAGATCATGGAGCGTGAAGGGCTGCCCGGCACACTGATCCTCTGGCCCGGCATCGCGGAAGAGCAACTCGGCGCCAAGGCGCACTACGTTCGGGCCGGTCTCTTCGACGACGTCGATATCGTCCTGTATTCGCACGTCAGCAACAACCTGTCCGTGAGCTGGGGTGAGAGCGGCGGCAACGGGTTGGTCTCAGTCGAGTATCTCTTCGCGGGCGAGAGCGCGCACGGGGCCGGCTCGCCCTGGGACGGCCGCAGCGCGCTCGACGCGGTCGAACTGATGAACGTCGGCTGGAATTTCCGACGCGAGCATCTGCGTATCCAGCAGCGCTCGCATTACGTCATCACCGATGGGGGCGACCAGCCCAACGTGGTGCCGCCGACCGCCGCCGTCTGGTACTTCTTCCGCGAAACCGACTACCCGAGCATCATGCGGATGTGGGAGATCGGCAACCAGATCTCGGAGGGCGCTGCCCTGATGACCGGCACGACGGTCGACTCGCGGGTGCTCGGAGCGGCTTGGCCGCAGCACATGAACAAGCCGCTCGCCGAGGCGGTCCACACCAACATCCTCGACGTGGGGATGCCGGCATGGAGCGACGCCGATCAGCGGATGGCCAAAGCGGTGCAGCAGATGCTGGGGGCGGAGGAACGCGGCCTCTCCGTCGACGTCGGTGACGAATTGCGCGGCCGCCAGGACATCCCGGACCGCGAGCGGCGGGGCGGCGGGTCGGACGACATCGGTGACATCTCGTGGGTGGTGCCGACCATCTCGCTCAGGTTCCCGTCGAATATCTCCGGCGGTCAGGGGCACAACTGGAACAAGGCGATCGCGATGGCCACCCCGATTGCCCACAAGGGCGCGACCGCAGGCGCGAAGGTCTACGCCCGGACGCTTCTCGACATCCTGCTGACCCCGGAACTGGTCGACGGTGCGACGGACTACTTCGAGAACGTCCAGAAGAAGGACATGGAGTACACCTCGTTCCTGCGTCCCCAGGACAAGCCCGCCATCTGGCTGAACGAGCAGATCATGGAGACGTTCAAGCCGCAGCTCGAGCAGTACTACTTCGACCCGTCGAAGTACGACACCTATCTCGAGCAGCTCGGCATCGAGTACCCGACAGTGCGAGACTAGGGCGCGCGACAATGCGCGCCCCGCGGACTCGGCGTGGGGCTGTGGGGCCCCCACGAGGGCCCGCGAGGGGCTCGGGGCGAAGCCCCGCTCAGAGCCTCGTGCCCCGACTCCTGCGCCCCCGCCGTTCGAGCGCGCTCACCAACCCGAGCGCGCCCCCGCTGGAGCCCTCACGGGTGACCAGGTTGACGGCGAGCACCACCGCGATGATGGCCACGGCCGGGCTGAGCAGCCAGGGGAAGTCGGCGATCGCGCGGATGTTCGACGCCTCCTGCAGCATGACGCCCCAGCTGGCGGCCGGCGGGGCAAAGCCCAGCCCGACGTAGGACAGGGTCGCCTCGGCGAGGATGAACGCGGGCAGTAGCAGGGTGACCTGCACGGCCAGAAAGCCGGTGGTGGCCGGCAAGAGGTGCCGGACCAGGATCCGGACCGGACCCGCCCCCAGGGCGACCGCGGCCAGCGCATACTCCCGCCGCCGCTCCGCCGCGACGATCGCGCGCACGCCACGCGCGACCCACGGCCAGGCGACCACGGCCAGCAGCAGCACCATCAGCCAGAAGATGGCAGCGGTCGGCAGCACGAGCGGTAGGACCGCGCGCAGGGCGAGCACGACGTAGATCGTCGGCAGCACCAGCACCAGGTCGGCCAGCCGCATCAGGATCTCATCGACCACACCGCCCGCATAGCCAGCGACGCCACCGACGATCAGACCGAGCAGGAGGGCGCCGGCCGCGGCAAGCACCGCGACGCCCAGGGTCGTGCGCGCGCCCAGCAGCAGCCGCGCGAGAATGTCGCGGCCCAAGCCGTCGCTACCAAGCAGCAGCAACGGCTGGCCGCTGTCAGGAGCCAGCCCAACCAGTCGACTCCCGACGAACCACCGCAGCGGCAACCGGTCCGACACATCCAGACTGAATGTCCGCATGGCACGGTCGGCGAGACGCACCCCGTAGACGAACGGCCGGTGCCACCGACCCTCGGCGTCAATCACCCGCACTCGCATCGGGGGCGCGTACAGATACTCTCGGAACTGTTCGTCGCCCGGGTTGGGCGCCAGCCACGGCGCCGCCAGCACACCCAGCATGGCGATGGCGAGAATCGCGGCGCCCAGGACCCGTGTCATCGTGCCATCGTCTCAGTGGTCCAGCGCTTACTCGTCACGCAGCCGCGGGTCGGCGGCAACCAGGCCCGCATCTGACAGCAGATTGCCACAGGCCAGAAACAGCGACCCGATGGCGGCGCAGCCGGCGACCAGTTGCACGTCCCTGGCGAGCAGCGCCTCGTACATCAACTGACCCAGCCCGGGCCACGAGGTCACGAGCTCGACGGCAAACGACCCGCTCAGCAGGCTGCCGACAATGATGCCGTAGACGCTGGCCACGGGACGGATCGCCACCCGCAGCGCGTGCCGCCAGATCACCCGGCGCCGCGAAATGCCGCGGGCCAGGGCCGCCAGGATGAAGGGCTCGTCGAGGGTCTCGCGCATGGACCGAGCCAGCAGACGTTCGAGCGTGGCCGCGATCGGCAGCGCCAGCGCCAGCGTCGGCAGGACCAGATGCCAGGCCAGATCCGCCAGCTGTCCGAGCGGACCCAGGTCGGCCGCTCTGAGGCTAGTCATGCCCCCGATCGGGAACCACCCGGTCCTGGCGGCCAGGAGCGCCAGCAGGATCGAGGTCAAGAGCGGTGGCAGTGAGAGTCCGACAACCGAGACGCCGCGGATCGTCGGTGCGAGCCACCCGGTCGAACGGCTCCCCGCGACGACGCCCAGCGGCAGCCCGACGCCGGTCGCGAGCAGCAACGCGACGAAGGCGAGCAGGGCCGTGTTGCGGGCACGCGCGCCGATGAGCTCGGTGACCGGCCGGTCATACTTGAACGACGTGCCGAGATCGAATCTGACGAGACCGCCAAGCCAGGCGAGATACTGCTCGGCGAGCGGGCGGTCGAGCCCAAGCCGCGCGCGCTCGCGGTCCACGGTTTCGGCACTCACACCGGGCCGTTGCATCTCCGAGGTGTAGTCGCCCGGGGCGAGATGGGCCAACCACATCGACGCGGACGAGACGAGCAGGACGAGCAGCAGGGCGAAGAGCAGGCGCCGGACCAGAAACCGCGCGAGACCGCTCATCTGGCCGGCGCCCTGACGGCGGGCGTCAGGTCCCTCGGCGCGTCGAGCGCGGTCCGGACGGTGCGGAGCAACGCGCCGGGACCGAACGGTTTCTCCAGCAATGTGCCGTTGGCGGTGTCGATGCCGCGGTCCTCGACGTGCGCGGCGCCATAGCCTGAGACGTAGACGACCGGTAGCCCGGGGTCGCGTCTCTTGAGCGTGGCCGCCAGCTCCGTGCCGCTCATCCCCGGCATGATGACGTCGGTCACCAGCAGTTCGATCGCGGGGTCGCGTCGGTCGGCCGCCTCGAGCGCCGGCTTCGCGGCCGAGGCCTCGACCACCTAGTAGCCGGCGCGCCGCAGCACTGTTGCGATGAACGCGCGTACGGGGTCCTCGTCCTCGACCAGCAGAATCGTCTCGGTCCCGGTCGGTGCGCTCTTGGGCTCGACGGCCCGCGCCACAGCGGGGGGCCGTTCGTCGGTCTGTGGCAGGCAGATCGTGAAACGGCTGCCGCGGCCCCACGCGCTCTCCACCGTGACCGAACCGCCCAGCTGCTTCACGATGCCGTACACGGTCGCGAGCCCGAGTCCAGTGCCCTTCCCCTGCTCCTTGGTGGTGAAGAACGGCTCGAAGATGCGGGCGCGGGTAGGTTCGTCCATCCCGGTGCCGGTGTCACTGACCGTCAGCTCGACATAGCGGCCGGGCGCGATCACGTCGCCTTCGTTGGCGACACTCGGCAGGCCGGTGACGGTGGCGCGCGAGGTGGCGATGGTGAGCCGCCCGCCCTGCGGCATCGCGTCGCGGGCGTTCGCCGCGAGGTTCACGATGACCTGCTCGAGCTGCGCCGCATCTGCCTTCACGCAGGCCAGATCGGGGGCGAGTCGCGTCTCGATGACGACGTCCTCCGGGATCAGGCGATGCAACATGTCCTCGATGCCCTCGACGAGGTCATTGACGTCGACCACCTCCATTTTGAGTACCTGCCGGCGGCTGAAGGCCAGCAACTGCGACGTCAGCTCCGCGGCCCGGCCGCTCGCCTGCCGGATCTTGAGGGTGGCCGCCCAGTTGGGGTCGCGCTGGTCGAGCGCGTCCATGACGATCTCGGAATAGCCCAGAATCGCCGTCAGGATGTTCCGGAAGTCGTGCGCAATGCCACCGGCCATCCGACCGATCGCTTCCATCTTTCGGCCCTGAAGCAACTGCTGCTCGAGATGACGTCGACCGGTGATGTCCTCCGCGATACCGACGATGCGGCGCACCTGCCCCTCACTATCGGCCACCGGGAATCCGCGGTCATGAATCCACCGGATCTCTCCACCCGGGTGCACCACGCGATACTCGACGTCCAGCGCGGACTCGGCCGCTCCGCCGGCGAAGGCGGCCCGGGCCGCCGCCCGGTCGTCATCGTGCACGTGTTCGAACCGGTCGACACCGGCCAGGTCACCCGACACGGAGGGCTGGCCCCAGATACGTGTATACGCGGGGCTCATGTAGAGCACCCGACCCGTCTCGGCGTCGACCGTCCAGAGCACCTCGTTGATGTTCTCGGCCAGCTCGCGGAACCTGGCCTCGCTCTCGCGTAACGCGTCCATCGTCTCGCGCCGGTCGATCGCGAGCTTCGAAACCGCGTAGGTGAACACCAGCACCGGCACGAGCACCCCGAACGCCGTGAAGGTCAGATTGTTGCTGTTGAGCACCAGCAACCCGACCAGCAGCACGTTGGCGAAGTAGACGGGACCGAGGTGCGGCAGGTTGTCGCGCAGGAAGCGGCTCGGGCGCAGCCCCGTGTCGAACCAGAGCACCGTCACACTGAACCCGGCGTTCAAGAGGAAGTAGCTGGCGGTCATTGCCAGCAGCGGCCCGACGAGGGGGCCAAACGGGACCGCCCGGCCAAACAGCGGCGTCTCGCCCGCCACTGCGAAGAACAACTGCCCGGCCAGCCAGATCGAGAGCGCCGGCTCGCTGAGGTTGAAGAGCGAGCGACTGAGTCGACGCTGCTGCGCACGGAGTGAGACCAGGAAGCCGTCGAGCGCGATGGTCAGCGCGGCGGCCTCCGGACCGAACCAGACCAGCGAGGCGAACACGAAGGTGTCAGACACCGAGAACGTCGCGAGTGTCGACGGCAGGGGCACCGACAGCGGACCGCTCATCACGGTCAGCAGCAGAAGAACGAGCCAGTAGGGGTGAGGCGGGGCGCTGATGAGCTGGACGATCGAGGCGGCAATGACCGCGGCGCCGCAGGCGACGACGACTCCGACGTAGGCTCGCCCGCCGCGCGACAGGGAGCTGCCCTTGGACATAGGCCCTAGTCTAGTGTCCTGTTTCCGGGGTGCACAACGGAGGCCCGGGGCAGACCCTTCAGTCGATCAAGACGTGGGTGACCTGCAGCGGCGACGACGCGAGGGTGCCCCAGATGATGCGGTTGCTCCAGACGACGCTCTCGTCGAGGTCATCGCCCCAGATGATGCGTTCGGCCCACGAGACTGTGGCCCCGGCGATGATGTCGACCGGCGCCACCGGCGGCCCCAGCCACCAGGCGCCCTCCGGTGCCGACGCGTCGATCGCCCCGGCCAGCCGCACCGCGCCCACGGCGTTCAAGCCGCCGGCGCCCTGCGTGAGCGGATCGACACCGACGAGCGGAATGGCGGTGAACTGCAGCACCGCTTTGACCGCGTTCGGGGTGAGCTGCATGCCGCCGCTGGCCGCGCGGCTGGCCTCGAGCACGAGCGCCACCACGCCGCTCGTGACCCCGGCCGACATGCTCGTGCCGGTCAGCCGCATGTAGTCCGCCGCGTTACCGTGCGCGTCGTCGCCGAACAAGAGCCCGCTACTGTGTACCTCGACGCGCACAGCGGGATGGTCGTCGTACAGCGTGCTCTGCTTGGCGGCGATCGCCACGAGCCGGTGCCCGGGCGCGACGATGTCAGGCTTCGCGTAGGCGTCATACCAGGTGGGCCCACGCGAACTGTAGGCCGCCACAGTGTCGTCGCCGCGCATGGCCGTGTTGGCCGTGTCGACGCTGCCGACCGTGATCGCCGATTGGGCGTTGCCGGGCGAGGTGATGCCGGCGTACCCCACTTCTCCGGTCGCGGACTGGCCGTTGTTACCGGCCGAAGCCACGACGACGATGCCGGCGGCCACCGCCGCCTCGACCGCCTGCACCAGCGGGTCGGACGCCGCCGGCTCGAAGATCGGGTGCCCCAGAGACAGGTTGATGATGTCGATGCCCAGCGCCGCCCGGTTCTCGATGGCGAAACTGATCGCGGCGATGACGTCGCTCGTGTACCCCTGACCGTTGGCGTCGAGCACCTTCAGCCCGATGAGCCGGGCGTCGGAAGCCGGCCCCTCGAACAGATTGTCCGACCACTGACCAGTGCCGCCGATCAGTCCGGCGACATGCGTCCCGTGCCCGTAGTCATCGAAGTCCGGCACCTCGGCGCCGCCGTCGGTGAAGTCGTAGAAATGGGTGACCTGCGCCTGCTTGAGGTCGCCTGAGGTTCTGATGCCCGAGTCGAC
>Ga0302133_10002614_pt1 | contig 11010 bp, 8 predicted proteins | sample CB9_331_MG_FD_203121 | JGI IMG/M metagenome (GOLD analysis project Ga0302133, IMG submission 203121) | Marine microbial communities from Western Arctic Ocean, Canada - CB9_33.1 | ecosystem: Environmental > Aquatic > Marine > Oceanic | place: Canada: Western Arctic Ocean | collected 2017-09-19 | reverse complement strand
GAGAATTTTTCTGCTCTTCCTGCAAGCCCTCTCCAGGGTCCACCCATTCCTTGTGGATAGCCTCGGGAGTGTTCTCTGCCACTTCCTCGATATCCACGCCGCCCTCGGTCGATGCCATAATCAAGACAGAGTCTGCCTCCCGATCGACCAGTAGGGCGAGGTAGTACTCGTGAGCGATGGCACAGCCAGCCTCGATGTACAGGTTGTTGACCATCTTACCAGCGGGACCAGTCTGCTTGGTGACCAGCCTATGCCCGAGAATGTTTGAGGCGTAGTTCTCGACCTCCTTGCGCGAAAACGCAATCTTCACGCCGCCCTCCATCACTAGCTCGCCAGTGTCCAGAGCGTACAGGCTGCCCTTGCCCCTGCCTCCTGCGTGAATTTGACTCTTGACCGCGACCACCTCAGAGCCCAGCGAATCGTAGGCTGCGAGGGCCTGCTCGACGCTGGTACAGTGGACTCCGTCCTGAACGGCAATACCCGACTCTCTGAACAGGGCTTTGCCCTGATATTCGTGGATGTTCACGGCCCGGCCACCTCAACCCCGTCTTTCAACGATGCGCATGAGTGCCGTGCGTGGCGCGAACGCGAAGTGCTCAAACGCAGCCGCACACCCGACAGGTCATGGACGTCATTGTTCTGGCCGGTGGCTTCGGCACGAGGTTGCGACCGTGGACCGAGGGACGGGCCAAGCCATTACTACCGCTTCTCGACAAGACTCTGCTGGAGCGAGTCGTTGAGGCAGTTCCCTCTGGGATGGTCGATCGCGTGATTGTCGCCGCAGGCTATGGGATTGACGAGATGGAATCTTTCTTCAAAGGCTCGAACATGCCCTATGATATCGTACTATCAATCGAGCAGGAGGCCATGGGAACGGGCGGTGCGGTGGCGTTGGCGCGGCAGCACCTCAGTGGAGAGGGCCCAGTTCTCGTGCTCAATGGAGACCTAATCTCAAGTGTTGATGTGGCCGCTCTGGCCGCTCATCATACGGCAACAGGCGCCAAGGCCACGCTGTCCCTTTGGGAGGTCGAGGACCCGAGTCGCTTCGGGGTCTGTGATCTCGACGAGTTGGGCATGATTGGTAGATTCCAAGAGAAGCCCGAGCCGGGCACAGAGTTCTCCAATCTAATCAACGCAGGGTGCTATCTAATCGAGCGCGACGTGTTGAGTAATCTTTCCAGCGACAAGCATAGCATGGAGCGCGAGGTCTTCCCCGGTCTCGCCGAGGCAGGAGGGATGGCCGGCCTCGCGTTCACCGGCTACTTCGTCGATGCCGGCACTCCAGACTCGTTCATCGAGGCCGCACAAGTCTGTATAGCAAATGGTCGCTACGACAGCGGCCATGTCGAGGGCGATTCATGGTTCGGCAAAGGCTCCAACTGCATCGGTGTGGCACGCTCCTCCTCCATCGGTCAGGGATGCAACATTGCGGAAGGCGCATCGCTGTCCGATTGCGTCGTCTTGGCGGGAGCGAACGTAGGAGCAGGGGCCAGACTCGATGGTTGCCTAGTGGGCCAGGGTGCCAATGTAGGCGTTGACTCAAATTATTCCGGTCTTGTGATAGGTCACGGTGAGTCTGTTTAGGACGGGAAAAACCGCAAATACCGGGCCGATTGAGGACAGTAGGATGCCCAGTTTCGGCAATATCGGTTTTTCGGGCAAATTGCGTCCTTCACAAGTAGCCTCATCGCAGATAATCGAAAACCAACTCTCGACCGGAGAGAAGAAACTCCTGATTGTGGCGCCGCCCGGCTCTGGTAAGACCGTCCTCGGCCTGTACGTCTGGTCCGACTTGATTAGGAAACCCACTCTGGTCCTCAGTCCAAACTCTGCCATCCAAGCACAATGGATTGCGCGTGCGAAGGAACTCTTCGAGCTGGATGGCAGGGAAGCCGATATTGGGACCAATCCGAAGGACCCCGGAATCCTGACCTCACTGACCTACCAATCGGTGACAATGCCATCCAAGGGAGGCGATAATTTGGACGAGGCGGCAATCGACATATGGAAGGCCAAGCTGATGGAGCCGGACAACACTGGAATCAGCCAAGCTGAGGATGCAGAGTCTGCGATAGCCTGGATTGACGATCTTCAGGACAAGAACCCGAAGTACTACTCGGAGAGATTGGGATTCTACCGCAAGAAGGTTCGAGATGATTTAGCTCAGCACGGCAATGCACTGTGGATACTCCACGAGTCATCGAAGGAGAATCTCAGAAGATTATCAGAGGTGGGTATCGGTCTGATTATCCTAGACGAGTGCCATCATCTGATGGAGCACTGGGGTAGGGTCCTAGTTGAGATGAGGGAATTATTTGGAGACCCCGTGATACTCGGGCTCACAGCGACTCCTCCGGATATTGATTCTGCCAGCACATCGTCCGCAGATATGTACTCAGAGTTCTTCGGCGAAGTCGACTATGAGGTACCGGTTCCTGCTTTGGTCCGTGATGGTAATCTGGCCCCCTATCAGGATCTCGCCTACTTCGTACGCCCGACTCAGGACGAATTGAGATACATCGCCAATGTAGATAATGAATTCAACAAACTAGTCAGCCAGATTAGCTTGGGCTCCGATAAAGAAGAGAAAGGAAGAACCCCTCCTCTGGAAGTCTGGCTGGCTCAGACCTTGGATGAACTCCGCCTCCCAAGTGGACCTGCGAAAGATTGGGGCTCCTTCAGTAGAAGGGACCCTGCTCTATCTCAACTGGCTCCGCTCTATCTATCTTACAAGGGACTCAGTCTACCTCCTGGAGTCCCGGCCCCAATCGAGTCAGGTATTGAGCAGTGGAACCAGCACGATCTGATCCCTCTGCTTGACAGGTACATCAGGAACGGCTTGATGCGTTCGAAGAGCAAGAAGGACCACGCTCTCGCCGATGACGCCAAGCAAAAACTCAGGATGCTGGGGGTCCAAATCACCGAGTCTGGGGCTAGAGCATGCGCCTCTCCGGTTGGCAGAGTGATGGCATACGCCAATGCGAAGTACGATGCCCTCAGGGATGTCCTCACTGCCGAGATGCAGGCACTGGGTTCTGACATCAGGGCAGTTGTAGTGACTGATTTCGAGAAGACCTCGGCAACCGCCATCGTCGAAGGTGTTCTGGACAAGGGAGCAGGAGGGGCCGTAGCGGCCTATCGGGCCATTCTTGAATCCGATTCGACCGACATTCTAGATCCCGTTCTGATGACCGGTTCCACTGTGCTTGTGGATGACGACCTCTTGGAGAGGATATTTCCCAGATTTGAGCAATGGGTAGGGGAGCGCAACCTTGACATCAAATTCGATTATATCGAACGTGATGGCTTCATGGAAATCCGTGGGAGTGGTGAGCACTGGCAGCCGCGATATTACACGATGATGATTACCGAACTCTTCCAAGAAGGAGTCACCAAGTGCATCGTCGGGACCAGGGGCTTGCTCGGTGAGGGTTGGGATGCCAGCCGAATCAACGTCCTGATTGACCTTACCACGGTGACAACAAGCATGAGCATCAACCAACTGAGGGGACGATCCTTCAGGCTGGACAAAGAATGGCCAGAGAAGGTCGCAAACAACTGGGACATCGTCTGTTTGGCAGAGGAGTTCAGTAAGGGGTTCGATGACTATGACCGATTCAAGCAGAAGCACAGGCAGCTGTATGGTGTCTGCGATGATGGGGCCATAGAGAAGGGCGTGGGGCATGTCCACGCGGCCTTCACCGAAGTTCGCCCAGAGGGGATATCGGAGAATCTAGCGGCCTTCAACGAGGATATGATTAGGAGGGCGAGGAATAGGCCTCGTTCCAGAGATCTGTGGAATGTTGGGGTGCCCTTCAATGCGGTCCCGAAGGAAGCATTAGAGGTGAAGACGGGAGGAGGATTCGGAAGAGGATTCCCTCCTGCGAGGAACATAGGTTCGGCCCAGTGGACTGATGAGTCATTGATTATGGCGATTGCAGACGCCGTCGCCTCATCGTTGATGGAGGTCAAGGAGATTAGCCCTGTTGCATCAAAAGTAGCCGGTGGGAGCCGTGCGGGAGGATGGGTCAGGACCTATTTAGAAGGCTCCTCAGAGGAGGATTCGGAGATCTTCGCCAAGGCGATGCAAGAGGTTTTGGGGCCGCTCGACAACCCACGTTACATCATATCTAGAGATGTCAAGTACATCACCGATAACTGGCTGAGCAACCTGCTTCCCGAAGTACTGGCCAAGTACTTCAGGGGTACGAAGAATGAGTTAGTCATGTTTCACGCTGTACCCAAGCTAATGTCTAGGAACAAGGAGAGGGTCGCAGTATTCCAGAGATACTGGAACCTGAAGGTCAGTCCCGGAGAGGTGGTCTATGGGCACAGCCAATCAGGTAAGGAAAGGGTCGACCTCGTTAAGAGAGCAGGGTATTCTCCACCATCGGTGAACTTCCACAGTAAGAGCGTCTTCGTGTGAGTCAGGACTCGCAATTGCTACAGTGCACCGAAGAGCCAGCATGGCTCTGGCAGAACCTCTTCCTGCAGGTGAAGCACCTGAAGTCGAAGGCAGTCACGGCAGTCGAGCACCCCGCTTCTCCACACGCATCCTCAGAACCCACCTCTATCGTCGAGGGAGTGGGCGAGGGCTCCATCTCAACGACCGTCTTGGGACTAGCGTCACTTACTCCCTCATCGCCAGAATATCCCTTCTCCCACCAATCGTCCCCCACTACCTCAGGCTCCTTGCTAAGCTCCTCCTTGAGTCCAAGTGTTTTGATTACGTAAGGGCTCGAGAAGAAACGCTCCGGATTAGCCACGCCAAACTCATTCAATATGCGAATCCCATCTTCACGAGATTCTACCGCCCCACCCAGAACAGAGTTAATCAGCCTGTTATAGGCATCAACGTAGCCAGGTGCAAGTTTCCGGTTGAGATCCAGTGGCTTCCGAGGAGAGTAGCGATGGCTGGGTCGTCCGACTGTACTCACTATACCCTCTTTGCCCTGCTCGAGTCCTACTTTCACCAGCATCGCGATAATCGGTCCAATGGCGAAAAAACAAGCTAAGAATGCAAACCCTTCCCCTGTTCCTGAGATGTTGTTTGGAATGATTAATAGGAATGCCGTCAACACCACGGCTGGAACAAGGAATACCAAACTGTTGTCAGTTTGCTCATCTACTAACTTAATCGCACCCCAAGCGCCACTGAAGAAAACAAAAATCAGGAAAAGAGCAATCCCCAATACTTCCACAGTTTCCACTTCCTATGAGACCCCGGCGCTGTCCCGGCGCCGGAGTCGGTGAGGTACTGAAGCAGGTGAATGCGTAGCATTCTGCAGTCATTGCCCTCTCGGGCTCCTTCCTTGGGACAATGCGGGGTTGGTACCTCGGACGATAAACTCAACGCCGGACAGCGACTCTGATGGACGCCTCGGAGTTTCCCGCAACGTCCTCCTCACTCTGTCTGATGGGCAGCCCGAGGCGCTTGCACAGATCGAGGTGCGGTGCCGACCACGGGTGCGAGCAGCGTTCGCTGGTCTCGTAGCCGAGCACGGTGATGGGCTCAAGCTCACCTTCCCAGCCATCATCATCCATCTTCCCAGTGATTCTGACCCATGAGTGGTCGAACCGCCTAATCTCGTGGGATAGTTGGTGCAGTCCCGCGCGGGGCAGGCGGGCCATCAGAAAATCTCGCGGGATTGCCCGCGGCACGATGGCAAGCCCCCTTTCCCCGTCGTGCAGGTAGGCCACCGGTCCGATGTCCATCGCATCGAATGCCACTTGGGCTTTCTCGATGGACTCCGCCACGCCTCCCCACTTACTGGGCAGCCAAGCCACCACTGCTGAACGATCCTTGGTACCTGCCACGTGACTACTCACTTCCAAACTCGCGTATTCCGGACCGTGCTCAGCCTGTTTTCGAGGCCTTTTTTTCCTTCGTCCGGGCAGACTGAGTCTCGGCAGCGAGATTGGTGGCCGAGCGGGCAGCCTGACCGCCATCGGATGACGGGGGATTGAATTGACCCACTCTGCTACAGGGCACTCGAGCCAGCCCCCCTCGAGTATTGTGCATTCCCAGCCCGTCGAGCCGTGCACAGTCCCGGGCAGCCTGATGATGCGCCGGGTGTCTGCGGTGACTACTGGGTCGACTGGATGACCAGCTTCAATCACGCTATCGAGCAGGGACTTACGTTGTTCGCGTACGGCATCCTCGCGCTTGGCAGGGTCAGGTTCTGCGAACACGCTCCTGTCTGGATCGTGGGCCATTAAGTGGAATCCTTTGCTCCCGGAGAACGAAACATGCTGAATCTCAAGATTAGTGTTTTCCAGCAACCAATTCCTCAGGCTCAGCGCGGCTTTGCGGGCCTGCTCGAGTCTGCTTATACAGAACGGGCGCATATCGATGTCGAAGACCACCATATGGTCGAGCAGTATGGGGGTCGGGCGACTGGTGTCTTTCAGTCGAGGTAGGTTTACTGGGTCGAGCCAGGAAGAGGTCGAGACATAGACATCGGTTGGCATCTTGCCTTCGAAGACTCCTGTCAGCGCCTTGCCCGATGAGATTCTCCTGCGAGCAGTAATCCATGGCCCCTTCAGCGACTTCCACCTGAACTGGTGTCGACTGGGCTTGTCCAGCCAGCCCAAGTCGATTCCCGTGCCGTCCGCGTAGTGCCCACTCAAGGCCTCCTCGGTCCATTCGGGTGAGTCCGCCACGCCCGTAGGAACTCGTAACCGTTCTTTGTTTAATCCCCGGCACGGTCAAAGAGCCCCCTCCACTCGCAGTATCGTGAGCGACTGCTTGGTCGTTGTCAATTTCAAGACCTACCAGACCGCCCATGGCGCATCTGCCGAGGAACTCGCGGTCGCCATGTCTGGAATCGAGACCAACGCTAGGATGATTGCCGCCGTGTCCGCTCTGGATTTGGCTGCAGTTGTCGCAGCAGCCCCCGACCTAGAGGTCTGGTGCCAGCATCTTGACCCAGTCGGCTTTGGCTCCAACACTGGATGGTTGCATCCGGAGACGGCTATCGAGAGAGGGGCCACTGGGACTCTGATTAACCACGCTGAGCACAAGGTCAGTATCGAGCATGTGGCAATGCTCCTCGACCAAGTTCCCGAGGGCTTCGAGGTGTGTGCGTGTGCTGCAGACATCGACGAGGCGATGGCCATGGCAGCCCTAGTCCCGAACTACGTGGCAGTCGAACCACCCGAACTCATTGGTGGAGATACCTCGGTGACCAACGCCGATCCCGATATCGTCAGTGACACCGCTGCAGCGGTTCGTGAGGTCAGCGAAGAGGTCGAAATACTGTGCGGGGCTGGTGTCAAGACCGGAGCTGATGTGGCTAAGGCAATCGAACTCGGAACCACTGGCGTCCTGCTAGCAAGCGGTGTCACCAAGGCAGATGATCCCGCAGCAGCTCTAAGCGGACTAATCTCGGAACTCTGAGGTTTTTCTGAACTTCACAATAGAGTAGGTTCCTACAGCAACTCCACAAGCTCCTGCAATCACGTTCCAATCGGTTAGAGCGTTGAGCGCGAGGGCTACGCAGTAGAACCCGGAGATGAGGAGCAGCAGGATGAGATGGATGACCGGCCCTCCTCTGAGGCGAGGGTCGATGAAGTCGTACAGGTAGATCCCACCGCCGAACACTGCGTATGCGTTAGCGAAGCCGAGGTAGGCTATCCCGTAAAGCAAGGGGAAAGCCACCATTCCAAGAGTGATGTCAATGCCCCCTAGGACAAGCTCCACTCCTAGGATTATCACGTTCCCGTTATGCATCAGTGACTCGTGCCACTCGAAGTACTTGCTGACGTCATATCCCTTGGCGGCATTATTAGGAATCAGATAGAAAGTCACGATTACTGTCACTAGCAGTGCCGTGCCGCATGCGATGGCGAATGCTATCAAAGCTGATGCGAGAGCCCAATCCGGGACCTCTCCTCCGATGACGTGTACCCACGAGGACGCGGCTGCTATGGTAAAGTAAAGGCCGAATGCGATAAAACTCCAGACCGTGAACGGAGCCAGTCTGTGGGCGCCCAGAAGGACGACCTCCTCCTTCTGTTTGCTATCGTAGAATGTCGGTAGCACCACACCGCCTTCTTCATCTATACAGATACTGATTAATGTGAATAGAGCCAACACGGCGGCAGCCGTTCTGAACAGCGCCAGCAGGATGTCAGGCAGGTATTGTGATCCGACGATATGGCCCTGGGTCTGAGAGACTTCCGTGATACCACTTGTCGTGACGTAGTAAAGCAGCGTAAGCAGCATGACGACGATCAGGGCGGTGGTCTCAAGGTGACGGCTCTTCTCACCGTACTCGCGTAGCCAGTGCATACCAGTGCAAAATGCACACCAACCTTGAACTCTGCCCCGGACAGGGCAATTCTACTCACTGCTTAGCGCGCTTACGCGAGGCCTTTCGACGCCGCAACTTCTTCTTGCGCCACTTCCAGCGCTGCTTCCCCTGCTTTTTCCATGCACGGGAGCCTCTCTTCATGCGCGTCGCCGACCTGCTCTCCCTATTTGAGCGATTCGCGGCGTCAGTAGATAGATGGTGGGCGATACAGGATTCGAACCCGTGTCACCGGCTTAGAAGGCCGGGATGATATCCAGACTACACTAATCGCCCGGTTATCTCCGCAGGACTCCCGCTCAAGAACCCTGCACCTCATCAGAGCCCTCTTCAAGTAACTCTCCGACCGCTTCCTCCACCGCCTCCTGCATCTCATCAGCATCGGAACCGGCGCTCATGTTGAGAGAACCGTCGTCCCTGATGTCGTCCCTGATGTCGCCTACACTCCTGCCCGTCTTCTTCGAGATCTCCTTCTGCATCTTCTTACGCTTCCAGCGCTTGGAGCGAATCCTACTCAACGTGCTGGCGATTCGTAGTAAGGTCTCGAGAATTGCCAGCAGTACGAGGCTGCTGAAGAACGACTTGGCTAGTTCGGGTAGACTCTCTAGAAGTTCTCGGAACTCGCTCCACTGGACCGAGGTCGAACTGACGAGATAGACACCTAGGACAGCGAACGGGAGCATCTTTGCAACGTCCCTTGAGAGTTCCTCAGTCCAGTACGCGAGAATCCGCACAGCACCGACCACTGAGGTAGCGATGAGGGCGTTGCGAGCGTGGTCTGAACTATCCGAGAGCAGAGTCAAGATGACTGCCAGTACCAGCGTCCAGAAGGCTATCAAAACGGGAACGACGACGACGTATTGAATGACGAACAACACGCTCCTCAGATACTTCTTGACTTTGCCACCGAAGTCGTCAGCATACTTGCTCAGATCTAGAGTCAACAGGTCTTTCTTGGCGAGAATCCGGTAGAACATGAAGACGAAGCCGGAGTACACAGCGATTGCGATGATAGCTATCAGAGTAGGGTAGGTCTCGCGACCGAAGTCGATGATTAACTCAAGCACCTCATCTTGGGTGGTTGGAATATCCACGTAGCTCACACCCCGCTCCGATTCAAGGTAGTTGCCCTATTTGGTGCTGAATGGGCGCGCACATTTGGGGCACCTTGTAGGGGCGCTGACTCTAACTCTCTCCCATGTGTGTCCACAGTTACCGCAAATCCACTGCCTCTCAGGAAGGCTGTCGAGCACCTCCTGACGCAGCCTTCTGAGGACAGGGGACCCGGCTAGGCTAGGTGCAGGTGCGATCCGCTTGACGAGATCGGCGTGGTTGCCCCCGTGCTCGACCATCCCCGCTGCATGCAACAGCTCGTGTACGAGAGTGTGACGGAACAGCATCTCATCTCCAGCAAGAACTGGGTTGAGGCCGATAGTGACCGCACCCGGAGCGACCCTCAGTCGGCGCCGTCTGAACAGCTCGTTGGGGTCGAATTCGAATCGGGTCATACCAAGACGACTCTCCTCATCCGGGAGCCACTCGATGGTCAGGTGCTTGCCAAGATGACGCAGGAACGGCGCATCGTCCTCTCCGAGTACTTCCTTCAGTTCATCGAGAAGTCCCTCGGGCAGCTCAGGCTCGCTTGCTGCTCTCGCCCCTCTTCCGTCCTCGTCCACGCCACAGCGTGTCCCATTCTCCTTAAATGGCCGTCGTCGGTGGCCCGGCCACTGGGCGTGTGGCGCAGCTTGGAAGCGCGCTTCCTTGGCATGGAAGAGGCCCCGAGTTCAAATCTCGGCACGTCCACCATTCTTGTTATTTTTGAGGAGGGGTATGCCAAATAGTAATTTGATTCCTAATACTCAAGATATGAAATCATTGAAACTAGTCTAAATAGTGTTTAGAGATGCATATTGCATTGATACTAAATAGTCTATACTAGCACGGGCGACGTATGAAGTCTAAGCTAAGAGCAACACTTCTTTGCACGCTAATGATTGCATCTTCCCTTGCCGGGTGTCTCGGCGGGGATGATGATACTGGAGACGACGCTGTACTGGGATGCACCTACATGGATGCCACCAACTACAATGCCGATGCCACTGAAGACGACGGAACATGTACGTATGCGCCCGGTGAGGAGCCAGTTCTTGGCTGCACCAACATGGCAGCTACGAACTACGATGCCGCCGCCACTCGTGACGACGGTTCATGTACGTACGCTGAAACCGTAACGGGTTGCACCGACTCGGCCGCCAATAACCACAATGCGGCAGCTGAGGCCGATGACGGCTCTTGTGACTATGGTATGGCACAGGCAGACATTATGGCAGCCTACTCGGCTGGCGAAATGGAGTTCTCTGCGGCCCTCTACGAGTTAGAGAAGTCCAGGAAGTGCCGTGAGCAGGGTTCTAACAACCCTTGCGAGATAGTTGAGATGTCGATTGGCGACGCCTCTACCATCGACCCCCACGATGCTTACGACTCGGCATCCGGTGACGTCATTGAGCAGGTCTACGACACACTCTACCGCTATGCGGGAGATGGAAGTGGAAACGCCATCATCGAAGCACGCCTCGCCACTGGCTATTCAGTCAGCGACGATGGTCTGACCTACACGTTCGATCTACGAGATGACGTGTACTTCAGCAACGGTGATTTGATGGAAGCATCTGACGTTGTGTACTCATGGTGCCGCGTA
>Ga0302133_10002603_pt1 | contig 11021 bp, 6 predicted proteins | sample CB9_331_MG_FD_203121 | JGI IMG/M metagenome (GOLD analysis project Ga0302133, IMG submission 203121) | Marine microbial communities from Western Arctic Ocean, Canada - CB9_33.1 | ecosystem: Environmental > Aquatic > Marine > Oceanic | place: Canada: Western Arctic Ocean | collected 2017-09-19 | reverse complement strand
GTCCTGCTCCTCGTCGGGAATGGATTCTACCAGCACCGCTTCGAGCGATTCATCGAATGCGCTGGAGGCCAAAAGAAACGACACCGGGCCGGCCAGCACGACGATGTGCTCGGTGGTTTCCTCGATCTGGCGCAGCCGCTCGAAAAAACTCACGGCCGAGGCGACATATTCGACACCGACACCGAGCAAGGTGGGCACCGAGACGTCGAGCAATTCAGCGAGCTTCTCCAGCGTGTCGATTTTCGCGACCTCTCCTTTTTCGAACCGGTAAAGGGCGGTGCGTGAAATGCCCAGCCGGGCGGCAATTTCATCGGCACTCAGCCCCGAGCCGAGACGGAACGCCTTGAGCCGATTGCCGATATCATCGAACCGGAGCGTCATGCAGGTCCGCTAGCCCGCGCCGCATTGATCAGCCGCATCAGGCCCGAGGGCGTCACCGGCGCCTCCGTCACGTGCACACCGAACGGCACCAGCGCGTTTTCGATGGCGGCGACAATGGCGGACGGCGTCGGAACACCGCCGCATTCGCCGACCCCTTTGACACCGAGCGGGTTCACCGGTGAGGGGGATTCGTGATGCACCAGGGTCACCGGCGGCATTTCGGGCGCCGACACCAGCAAATATTCGGCATAGTTTGTGGTCAACGGCTGGGCATTTTCATCATATCCCATCCATTCGAACAGCCCATTGCCAACGCCGTGGGCGATCCCGCCAAACACCTGCCCCTCGACAATCATCGGATTGATGACCGTGCCGCTGTCATGGCCAAGAACGAAATTGAGTATCCGCACCTGGCCGGTCTCGATATCGACCTCGACCTCGGCCACCGCGGTGCCGCTGGCATAGGTCATGGCATCCATCACCAATGTCTCGGTGGCTTCCATGCCGGGTTCGATCCCACCGGGCAGCGCATAGCCGGGGGTTCCCGCCACCGCCTTGGCCACCTGACCCAGGGTGACTTTCATCGCTGGCACACCGGCGACATGGATTTCACCGTTTTCAATCTCCAGATCTTCTTCCGACGCTTCCAGCATATGGGCCGCCACTTCAAGCGCCTTCTTGCGCACTTTTTCGGCGGCCACATGGGCCGATGAGCCGGCCATGCAGGCGAGACGGCTGTTGGATGTCCCGATGCCAAGCGAGGTCGCCGCGGTATCGCCATTGATGACCACGATGTTATCCATATCGCCACCAAACTGTTCGCCGACGATTTGGGCAAGCATGGTCTTGTGGGCCTGGCCAATTTCGGTGCCGCCCGACTGCACCGTGATTTTGCCGGAGGCCCCGATGCGGACGGTTACCATTTCGAACGGACCGCGCCCGGTTCCCTTGACGAAATTGGCTAACCCGATACCAAGATAGCGGCCATTGTTGCGGGCCGCTTCCTGACGCGCAGCGAAATCATGGTAATGGGCGGCCTCCAGCGCATCGTCCATGCATTTGGGATAGTCACCAGAATCGAGCTGGATTGGCGTGCCTCCCCGTGTCTTGATCGGTAAATCATAGGGCATGGCATCGCCCGGCACCATGTTGCGCCGCCGGGCTTCGACGGGGTCGAGACCGAGCTCTTTGGCGATCCGGTCCATGAGCCGTTCCATGACAAACGTGCCCTGCGGGTGGCCCGCGCCGCGCACCGGCGTCACCGGCACCTTGTTGGTCAGCACGACCTTCACATTCATGCAGTAATGGGGCACCACGTACCCCAGCGTCACGGTTTCCGCCGCGTTATAGGCAAGGTTCACGCCACGCGCCGTGTAGGCGCCATGGTCGTGGATCACGCCGCCCCTTATGCCAAGAATTTTACCGTCTTCATCGACCGCGATTTCCGCCGACCAGTATTGATCGCGTTCCTGGGTGGTGACAATAAAATGTTCGCGCCGGTCCTCGATCCACTTGACCGGCCGGCCTATCATTTTAGACGCCAGCGCGACGACGATGTCCTCCTGATAGACCACCAGCTTGGGGCCGAACCCGCCGCCGATATCGGGCGTCACCACGCGGATCGAATTTTCGTCCCGCCCGGTCATGTCGATAAAGGTCGTCCGCAAGGAATGCGGCATCTGGGTCGAACTCCACAGCGTCGTCTGATCCATCGCGATTTCGTGGCAAGCGACACAGCCACGGCATTCCATGGAGTGACTGCCGCCCCGATGCATTTTCAGTTCTTCACTGAAAACATGAGCCGCGCCGGCGAACGCGGAATCGACATCGCCATATTCCATGTCGAATTCGGCGCAGAGATTATGCCCCGCATCGGAATGAACCGGCGGCGCGTCCGGTTCGAGCGCATCGCGGCAATCGGCGGCGGCAGGCAGCGGATCGAAATCGATATCAACCAGCGCAAGCGCGTCTTCCGCCACATGACGGCTCGTGGCCAAGACAACAGCGATGGGCTCACCAACATAGGCCGTCTCGTTCGATGCCAGTATTGGGCGGTTTCTGTCCTGGCGGTAAGCCGGGCTCGGCAGACCGACCACCAGCTCCGGGTTGATCAGCAGCGGTTCGAAATCGGCGAAGGCGAGAACGCTGTGGACACCTTCCAGCGCCGACGCGGCGGCGGCATCGATCGCGCCAATTTTAGCATGCGGAAACGGGCTCCTGACAAAGGCAGCGTGCAGGATGTCCGGCAGGCGTATATCATCGATAAAGCGTGCCTTGCCCCGCAGCAGAGTGGGGTCTTCCAACCGCTTGGCACGGCTGCCAAAAACCTTCCGACTCATAGACAATGCTCCGGATTTGGTCGGCTATTGAACCTTTTCCGTCCTGTCGACTTCATGTATAAATTCCAAAATACGTAAAATTCCCGAATTTGGGACGATCCTATCATTTAAGGCGGGAAAGGCCAGAGCGATTAGAGCTGGTTTCACGCCACATGACGGGGCTGATGGCAGGGCGAATGGCAACGCAAAACTCTTCCATACTGGGTGCTCCGCTGCAGCGCCGCGAAGACCCGCCGCTTCTTACCGGGCAGGGCCAGTTCGCCGCCGATATCAATTTTCCGAACCAGCTTCATATGCGGATCGTGCGGTCCCATATGGCCCATGGCAAACTGGTGTCAATCGATGCCGAAGCCGCGCGCGCGGCGCCGGGCGTGGTTGCGGTCTGGACCCGCGATGACATCACCGATCTGCCGCCCATCGATTTTCGTGCCGACAAATCGGCCGAAGAGCTAAAGCCCTTCAGACAGAACGTCCTCGTAAGCGATCGGGTCCGCTATGTGGGAGACCCGGTTGCGGCGGTCTTCGCCGAAGACGCGTATGTAGCGGAAGATGCCGCCGAGCTGGTGGAATTCCGAATCGACCCGCTCCCCGTCATCATTTCGGGCGATGACGCGCCCGGCGAATTTTCCCCCGGGCTGAGCAGCGAAGCAGGGCTGCTGACCCACAGCTATGGCGATGCCGATGCCGCCTTCGCCGCCGCCCACACGGTGATCGAGCTCGATCTGTTTACCGGACGGCATTCTGGTGTGCCGTTGGAAACCCGCGGCGCGCTGGGTGTTTACACAGCCGGGACCGACCTTCTGGAACTTTATGGCGCTGCTAAAATTCCGCACCGGAATCAGGACACCATCGTCCGCATGCTGGGCATCGATGCCGCCAAGATCCATCTGCACGAGGGACATACCGGTGGCGGATTCGGGATCCGCGGCGAGCTATACCCCGAAGATATTCTGGTGCTCATTGCCGCGAAACGCCTGGAACGCCCGATCAAATGGATAGAGGATCGTCAGGAACACATGATGGCGGCTAACCAGGGCCGCAACCAGCACCACCGGGCCAGCATCGCGGTTGACGAAAAAGGCATCATTCTCGGCATGGCGGATGAGTTCTGGCACGATCAGGGCGGCTATATCCGGACCCACGGCGCCAACGTGCCCAACCGCACCATGTGCATGCTGACCGGCGCCTATAAGGTACCGTCCTTTCGCGCGCTGTGTCATTTGCGGCTGACCAACAAGACACCGGCGGCGACCTATCGCGCACCGGGGCGTTTCGAAAGCACCTTTGTGCGCGAACGGCTGATGGATGCGGTCGCGGAAAAGCTCGGCATCGACCGGATAGAGCTGAGGCGGCGCAATCTGATCACCACTTCCGACATGCCGTTCCCGATCGATTTCGATGAACCCAATGTCGAAAATCTATTGCTCGATTCAGGCGATTATCCCGCGCTGCTGGACAAGGCGCTTGCCTGGCTCGACTGGGACAATATGCGCGGCGATCTGGCGGCGCGGCGCGCCGGGGGCGAGATGGTCGGGGCCGGGATCGGCGTCTTTGTGGAAGAAAGCGGCAAGGGACCGCAGGACGGCGCGCGCATTTCCATCGATGCGGCAGGCGATGTGGAAATTCTGACAGGCGGCGCCTCGCTGGGCCAGGGGTTTGAGACCACCATGGCGCAGATCTGCGCCAATGCGCTGGGCGCACCCTACGACCGCATGACTGTCATCCATGGCCAGACCGATCTGATCCCCTACGGGATCGGCGCCCATGCGGCGCGGGCAACCGTGATGACCGGCAGCGCGGTCAACGTCACCGCGCTGACATTGCGCAAAATAGCGCTGGCGGCGGCATCGGAATTGCTGCAGATGCCGGCCGATACGCTGGACATTGTCGATGGGACGGTTTTTGTGTTGGCCAATCCGCCTGACTCGGGTGGCCCGTCGGTGACACTGGCAGAAATCGTCCAGAAAAACGGCGGCCGACTCGAGGCCGAGGATTTCCACAAGACCGACAGCACGACCTTTCCCTACGGCATTCATTTTGCCGTCGTGAAAGTGGATCCGGATACCGGCCGCATCGATGTGGAACGGTTCATGGTGGCCTATGATGTGGGAAGGGCGGTCAATATCCGGCTGCTTGAAGGGCAGCTTGTGGGCGGCTGTCTGCAGGGAATTGGCGGTGCGCTCTATGAGGAATTCGTCTATAGCGAAACCGGCGAGCCGCTGGCGGTCACCTTCGCCGATTATCTGATGCCGACGCTCGATGTGGCGCCCGACGTGGAATGTCTGATCACCGAAGACGCGCCGAGCCCCCATAATCTGCTGGGAATCAAGGGCGGCGGCGAAGGCGGCATCAACGGGGTCGCCGCAGCCATCGCCGGCGCCATCGACGAGGCCATCGGCCTGCCCGGTGCCGTCACCCGCCTGCCCGTGACTCCGCAGCGAATGAAAAAGATATTACGGCACCAGAACAAGAAAGAGACCACATGAGCAAAAAACTGCAACTAACGCTCGCCATGGGAGACTACGAGATCGTGCGCCCGCTCAAGGAAGGCATCGTTCAGCCCGACGGCATCGAGCTGAACGTCCTGACCAATATGGATTCGACGACGCGGCACTGGCGGTTCCTGCGCAATCAGGATTTCGATGTCGCCGAAACATCCTCGTCATCTTTTCTCATTGCCCGCGATCAGGACATGCCGTTCGAGGGAATCCCTGTGTTCCTGCATCGCCGGTTCCGTCACGGGTTCATCTTCATCAACACCGCCAAGGGCATCAAAAAACCAACCGACCTGATCGGTTGCAGGATGGGCGTCAAACAATATCAGTCGAGCGCCCAGCTCTGGATGCGCGGTTTTCTGGAACACGAATACGGCGTGCCGCACAAATCGATGGAGTGGTTCTCGGAACTTGACGAAAGCGTCGAGATCAGTCCGCCGGCGGATTTGAAGCTGACCCGCCTGCCCCACGACAAAGGCGTCGAGACCATGCTGGCGGACGGCGAGCTCGATGCCGTCATGCACCCCGATCTGATCCAGCCGCTGATCGACAAGGATCCCCGCGTCGGGCGGCTGTTCCCCAATTACAAGGAAGAAGAAATCGCGTTCTATAAAAAGACCCAGATATTCCCGATCATGCATGTGCTGGGCATCAAGCGCGAGATCGTGGAAAAATACCCCTGGGTGCCGATCAATCTCTATCACGCCTTTAACAAGGCCAAGGCCCTCGCCATGAGAAAGATGGTCAACCCGCGCATTGTGCCGCTCGCTTGGTACCGCGAAGCATGGGAAGAACAGGAAGAAATCCTCGGGCGCGATCCCTGGGAATACGGCATGACCGAAAAGAACGAAAACCAACTCAGGAAGCTGGTCGGTTATTCCCATGAACAAGGCATGATCAGCCGTGAAATTCCGCTCGACGAGCTATTTCTCGACGTCAGCCAGGGCCGCAAACGCGGCGAGGAATTCCGAGTCTAACGGACAGAACCAAGAAACACATGACAGGATTTAAGGATGAAACCCGCTTCGTTTGAGTATCACAAGCCCAAGACGGTGGAAGAAGCCGTCGCGTTGCTGGCCAAGTACGCACCGGAAGACGGGCGCATTCTGGCCGGTGGGCAGAGCCTGGTGCCCACCATGGCCTTCCGGCTCGCGCGCCCGGCCCATCTGGTGGACATCAACGGCATCGCTTCGCTGAAGCAGATCAAGCTGGACGGCGATGTGCTGTGCATCGGCGCCTGCGCCCGCCACGCCGATTTCCACAAGCCGGTCTGCGACGGACCGCTGGGACACTTGCTGTCCGTGGTCGTGCGCGATATCGCGCATTACCCGATCCGCATGCGCGGCACGTTCTGCGGCAGCGTCGCCCATGCCGACCCGGCGTCTGAATGGTGCATGGTCGCGGCCACACTGGACGCAACCATGGTGGCGGTAAGCACCAACGGCGAACGGCTGATACCGGCCGCCGATTTCTTTGAAACAGTCATGACCACCGCCCTCGCCGAAGACGAGTTGCTGCGCGAGGTTCGTATACCGGCACTGGCCAGCGACACGAAATTCGGGTTCGAGGAATTCAACCGCCGGGCCGGCGATTTCGGCCTCGCCATGGCGCTGGTGACGTACCGGCTCGACGGCGGTCTTATGGTCGACCCCCATATTGGCATCGGGGGCGCTGAAGACCGGCCGCGCCGCATAGCCGATGCCGAGGCAGCGCTTGCCGGCAAGGCGCCGGGCGATGACGCTTTCCGCGCAGCCGCAAATGCAGCGGCGGCGGCAATCGATCCGATGGAAGACCACAATACCAGCGCCGGCTACCGCCGCGATCTTGTCGCGACCATGATCCGCCGCGCGCTTGAGAAGGCAGCGAAATGACCGACAAAATGGACATAAATCTTACCATCAACGGGCGCTCCCATGCGGTCAGAATCGAGGCGCGCAAGACTCTCGCCGACGTGATCCGCGAGGATTGCGGCCAGACCGGCACCCATCTGGGCTGTGAACACGGCATCTGCGGCGCCTGCACCGTGATCGTCGACGGCGCCCCGGTCAGATCCTGCCTGATGTTTGGCGTCCAGGCCGACGGATCCGAAATCCGCACCGTCGAGGGTCTCGCCAACGGCAATGAGCTGCACCCTCTGCAGCAGGCCTTCACCGACCATCACGCGCTGCAATGCGGCTATTGCACGCCGGGATTTCTGATGCTGGCGACAAGCGTTCTGGAACGCGAACCCGATATCAGCGACGAGGATTTGCTGGACGTGTTGTCGTCTAATTTGTGCCGTTGCACCGGCTATGTGAACATTATCAAGGCGGTGCGCGCGGCAGCGATAGAGATGAAGGCACGCTGATGGCAACAGGCACCAACAGATTGCTCGGTCATCTCGGCGACAGCGTCCCGCGTCTGGAAGACCCGCCGTTGATCACCGGCAAGGGCCGGTTCGTCGGCGACATCAATTTCCCCAACCAACTCCATATGCGGATCGTGCGCAGCCCGTTTGCACACGGCACTATCAAATCGGTCGATACCGAAGCCGCCAAGGCGCACCCCGGAGTCGTCGCAGTCTGGACGAATGAGGATATCGCCGACATCCCGCCCATCGATTTTCGCGAAGGCAGCAACCCCGCGCTCGCCCTGTTTCGGCAATACGCATTGGCGCGCGACAAGGTGCGCTATGTGGGCGACCCGGTCGCCGCCGTATTCGCCGAAGACGCCTACGTTGCCGAGGATGCCGCCGAGCTTGTAGTCATCCATGTGGACGAACTGCCGGTCCTGCTCAATGCCGACGATCCGCCGCAGGATTTCAAGGACGGCTACACCACGGAAGCGGCGCTGATGGAACAGAGCTATGGCGATATCGAGGGAACCTTTGCCAACGCCTTTAAGGTGGTCGAGGTCGAGGTGAAAATCGCCCGCCACACCGGTGTTCCGCTGGAATGCCGGGGCGCCGTCGGGCGTTATGACGCCGCCCGCGATATTGTGGAACTGCATGGCGCCGCCAAGGTGCCCCACCGCAACAGGGAAACGCTCTGCCGCATGCTGGAGCGCCCGGCTTCCGGCGTTCATCTTTTTGAAGGTCATACGGGCGGCGGCTTCGGTATCCGCGGCGAGCTGTACCCGGAAGACGTCCTGGTCTGCGCCGCCGCCATGCGCCTCGACCGCCCGGTGAAATGGATCGAAGACCGTCAGGAGCATTTGATGGCGGCCAACCATTCGCGCCAGCAGCATCACAAAATCCGTGCGGCGGTCGCCGAGGACGGCGAGGTGTTGGCCTTTGATGACGAGCTTTATCTCGATCAGGGCGGTTATATCCGCACCCACGGGACCCGTGTCGCCAACATGACGACGGGCACCCTACCCGGCCCCTACCGAATTCCCAATTACCGCGCGGTCTGCCATTTCCGGCTGACCAACAAGACACCGGCGGCGACCTACCGGTCACCCGGCCGGTATGAAACCACCTTTGTCCGTGAACGGCTGATGGACAAGATTGCCGTAGAAATGAACATGGACCCGGTGGCGCTCAGGCGGCGCAATCTAATCTCACTTGAGGAAATGCCCTATTGGCGCGATCTCGATGTGCTGGGAGATTCAGTCGAGCACGACCCCGGTGATTATGCCGGGCTGCTGGACCAGGGTCTTGCCTGTGTCCGCTGGGACGAGTTGCAGGCCGAGCTGAAACAGCGGCGCGACGAGGGTGAGCTGGTCGGCATGGGGCTTTCCATGTTTTTTGAGAAAAGCGGTCTCGGTCCATCCGACGGCGCCAAGATCTTTGTCGACACCACCGGCCATATCGAGGTGGTGACCGGCGGCGCATCCCTGGGCCAGGGGTTTGAGACTGCCATGGCGCAGATCTGCGCTGAGGATCTGGGCACCGATTACCGCCGGATCCGGGTGGTTCACGGCCGCACCGACCGCATCGATTACGGCGTCGGCGCCCATGCGTCGCGCGCCACCGTGCTGACGGGCAGCGCGGTCAGCAAGACGGCCCTCAAAGTACGCGAGAAGGCGCTCGAGGTTGCGTCGGAACTCTTACAAACGCCCGCTGACACCCTCACCATCAGCGACGGCGTCATCCATGCCAAGGACAATCCCACCGGCCCATCGGTGACACTGGGCGAGGTGGCCGCGGCGCTGGCGCCCGCGGCGCCGACCCGCGGCGATCGCGTTCCCTACCTTGCCGCCGAAGAATGGTTCAACATCGAACACCAGACCTACCCCTATGGCCATCACATCGCGGTAGTCCGGGTCGACCGTGAAACCGGCGAGTCGGTGATCGAAAAATACTTTATCGGCTATGACATCGGCCGGGCGATCAATCCGATGCTGATCGAAGGTCAGCTGGTCGGCGGTCTGGCACAGGGAATCGGCGGCGCGCTGTATGAGGAATTCACCTATAATGAACAGGGTGAACCGCTGTCTGTCACCTTCATGGATTATCTGCTGCCGACGCTGCGGGAAATTCCCACGCCGGAAATCCTGCTGACCGAAGACTTCCCGAGTATCCGCACGCCCCTTGGCATCAAGGGCGCTGGCGAAGCCGGCATCACCGGCGCCCCCGCCGCCATTGCGTCCGCCATCGACAACGCCATCGGCATCCCCGGTGCGGTGACCCAGATCCCGGTCACCCCGCAACGCCTTAAGAAAATCATGGATGAGCGGCTTGGTTAAAGCATAATGATTATAGATCGGATCGAGCGGCAAAACCCACCTCCCCTGACCCCTCCCCCCTGAAGGGCGGAGGGGGAAGACATGACGAGCTCTGAGCACACTCCCTCTCCGCCCCATTGGGGGGGAGAGGGTTGGGGAGAGGTGGGGTGTTTCCACCGAGAACAATCTTGCCGTAATCGGCACAAACGTGATCATGGCCGATAGCGACCGCATCGACTGGCGGATCCAGGGTGCGGTCTATGCCTGTGGGGCGCTCAACCACAGCATGGGCATGATGGTCGCCGTGATCATGCCGCTGTGGCTGCTTAAACTCGATGCCTCCGCCGTCGTGATCGGGTTTGCCCTGGGCGCGCGGCATTTTCTCCCGCTGTTCTTGTCGATCCATGGCGGCGCCCTGATGGACCGGTTCGGCACGCGGCGGATCATGCTGTGGTTTGCCCTGATCAGCGCCATCGTCCCCATCCTGTTTCCGGCCATGCCGTGGATCTGGGCGGTCATCGCCTTGCAGATGATCGTCGGCATGGCCGACACCATGGGGTGGTCTGGCGCGCAAGCCATGATCGGCCAGATCATGAAGGGCAGCGCGATCTATGCCGGCAGGCTCGCCTTTACGCTGCGGATCGGACATTTCGTCGGCCCCCTGCTGATCGGCGGCGCCTGGGACTGGCTGGGACCGTGGGGCGCATTCGCAACGCTGAGCCTATGGGGCGGCTGTGCGTTTATCGCCGCCCTGTTCCTGCCGCAAGTGACCACGGCCGTAAAAACAGAAGTACGGGCCGCAACGGCGCGCGACCTGGTGCCGCGGTTCGCCGATTATGTGGATGCCTTTCGCCTGCTCGCCATCCCGGCGGTGCTGTTCATCATCATGGTGTCGTTCGTGCGTCATTCGAGCACGTCCATGCAAAACTCGTTTTATGTGATTTATCTGGAAGGCATCGGCATTTCGGCCACCGAAATCGGGCTGTTGTTCGCGGCCTCGGCGACCGTCGGCGCCATCGGCGCCCTCACGACGGGTCGCCTGACAAGCTACATACAGCCGGCTTTTTTTCTGGTTCTTTCCGTGTTGGGAACCATCGTCCTCATGGGCATAACGCCGTTGCTTGGCATTTATGCCGTCTTGATGGTGGTGATCGCGCTG
>Ga0302133_10002602_pt1 | contig 11023 bp, 14 predicted proteins | sample CB9_331_MG_FD_203121 | JGI IMG/M metagenome (GOLD analysis project Ga0302133, IMG submission 203121) | Marine microbial communities from Western Arctic Ocean, Canada - CB9_33.1 | ecosystem: Environmental > Aquatic > Marine > Oceanic | place: Canada: Western Arctic Ocean | collected 2017-09-19 | reverse complement strand
CGATAAAGGAACACAAGCCGCCAGTATCGGCGCCGGCTTCGGCTATGCGGGCGCGCATGGCGGTAATTTCGGCGCCGGCATCAAAATCCTGCGCTTGCACCCGGATCAATGTGCGCCTCCCGTTACCGGCGGGAAGAACGCCACCTCGTCGCCGTTTGCAAGCGGGTGTGACAGGTCCACATGGACCTGATTGACAGCCGTCCGCACCACCGTCATTTCGGTGAAGGCGCCTTCAAACCCGCCGCCGCGTGTTTTCATCCATTCGATCAGCCCGGCCACGTCACCGACGCCGGCGGGCAGCTCCACGTCTTCTTCGGCAATGCCGACGCGTTCGCGCATCCAGGCAAAATACAACACCTTCATCAGCTCATCACCTCGTTAAACGACAGGAAATCCACCAGCTCGCCCTGGCGCACGGATGTCAAATCCTCGTCCAGTTCGACCAGACCGTCGGCGGCGACCAGCGACGATATGATGCCCGAGCCGTCTTCGGAATATTTGTTGGCGGTAAGCACGCCGCTATTCGTCCGGGCCAGCGACGCCCGCAACCATTCCCGGCGGCCCGGCTTTTTTTCGAAATCAAAGCCGGCGGCAACCTTGAACAAAGCAGGCTCACCAGCGCCGGCGCCGGCCAGCAGCAAGACAATGGGGCGCGCGATTTTCAAAAACGTGACCATCACCGCCACCGGATTGCCGGGCAAGCCCACGAACGGCGTCTTGGCGCCGCCCGCCTCCACATAGCCAAGCGCCACCGGGCGCCCCGGCTTGATCGCCAGGTTCCAGAAATTGACCGCGCCCAGGGCTTCGACCGAGGCGCGCACATGATCTTCTTCGCCCTTGGAGACGCCGCCCGATGTCATTAACAAATCATGCCCGCCAGCGGCCGCTTTGAGCGCGCCTTCTATGGTGGCGCGATCATCGGGAAAAATGCCGAGGTCATGCACCTGGCAGCCGAGGCGCTCGAGCATGGCCATAATGGCGAAGCGGTTGGCATCGTAGATACAGCCCGCATCCAGGGGCGCGCCCGGCTCGCGCACCTCGTCGCCGGTGGAAAATACCGCCGCCTTGAGACGCCGGTAGACCGGAATTTCACCGAACCCAAGGGACGCCGCCATGGCGATATCGGGCGGGCGAAGGCGCGCACCGGCTTGCAAGACCACGGTGCCGGCCTTGACGTCCTCGCCGGCGCTGCGAAGGTTGGCGCCGCGCTTGATGCCGGCCGGCAGGGTCACGGTATTTTGGTCCACCCGGCAATCTTCGACCATGAAAATGGTGTCCGGGCCGGCGCCGCCATCGCCGTTGGGCACCGGTGCGCCGGTGAATATCTGCATCGCCTCGCGGCGCTTCTGGGTACCGTCCAACGGATGCCCGGCGGCGATGCGCCCGGCGATGGGGAGCGTGGTTTCGCCCACCGCCGCCAGATCATCGAAATACACAACATAGCCGTCGACGGCGGAGTTATCGCTGGGCGGGGTGTCGAAGCGGGCGCTGATATTGGCGCTTAAGATGCGGCCATGAGCGGCGCCGGTGGCAATCATTTCGGTGCCGGCGGCGGGGCCGATGCCGCTCGCAAACCGGCGCACCGCTTCGCCGACGGTGAGCCGTTTATCGTCGCTTCGAAAGCAATCGTCCAGATCGTTCATGGCTCACGCCGCCTTTAGCTGGCACTGATCGAGGATGAAATCGGCGATCCCGGCAACGTCGTCCACATCCATCACCGGCACCGGCATTCCGTCCAGCTTTACGTTGCATGCGATGGCGCGGATGGTGGGATCGTCCGGTTGCAGCAGGGGTTTGCCCACGGATGGGCGGTGCACTTCCAGCTTGGCGTGGTCTTCCCATTTGAAACCCTCGACCAGATACAGATCCACCGGCGCCATGTGGGAGATCAATTCGGGCAAGCTCGGTTCCGGCGCGCCGCGCAACTCGTGCATCAGCGCCCAGCGGGTTTTGGAGCCGATGACCACCTCGGTCGCGCCCGACATCCGGTGGACAAAGGAATCCTTGCCCGGCTTGTCGATATCAAATTCGTGGTGGGCGTGCTTGACGGTGGAAACGCTGAGGCCGCGCGTTGTCAATTCCGGCAACAGATTGACGATCAGCGTGGTCTTGCCGCTGCCGCTCCAACCGGCGATGCCGAATATGTTCATTCCGGCTCCCCGCCGGCCCCGCCCGGCGCGTCTTCGGGGCGGTCCGGATTATCGAGCTTGCCCACATGGGCGATGCCGATGCGCAAATAATCATAGCCGGTGGTCAGGGTCAAAATGGCGGCGATCCAAAGCCCGATGACGCCGACATCGGTGGTCGTCAAGGGGCCGAATTGGGGCCCGGCGGGGCCGACCAGCAGAAACCCGAGCACCAGCAGTTGCAAGGTTGTCTTCCACTGGGCCAGCCGGCTGACCGGCACGCTGACCTGGGTCTCGGCAAGAAATTCGCGCAGGCCCGACACCAGAATTTCCCGGCACAGGATAACCACCGCGGGCAGCACGGCGATGCCGGGAACCCGCCCGAAGGCCACCAGCATCAACAACAGCGCCGACACCAGCAGCTTGTCGGCAATCGGGTCGAGGAATTTTCCAAAAAAGGATTGCTGATGCCAGGCGCGGGCGAAATAGCCGTCGAAAAAATCGGTGACGCCGGCGAACGACAATATGCCCAGACCCAGCCAGTTGCCCAACGGCCCTTGGATGTAGAAGGTCGCGATCAGCAGCGGGATCGCGCCGATGCGCGACAGGGTCAGGATATTGGGCAGGTTGGTCAGCATTTTCCGATTTTTTCTCTTAGGCGTCCTGTTCTTGTACCTGTTCTTAAACTTGGCGGCCTCATTCGTCGGGATGAAACCAGCCATAAATGCGCCCGGCAAGCGCCTTGGAGATGCCGTCGACCGCTTCCAGATCGGTAAGCCCGGCTTGCGCTACCGTGCGCGCCGATCCGAAATGATGCAGCAAGGCCTTCTTGCGCGCGCCGCCGACCCCTTGAATCTCGTCCAGCGGCGAGCGTTCGATCTGTTTGGCCCGCCGCGCCCGATGCGTGCCGATGGCAAAGCGGTGCGCCTCGTCGCGGAGCCTCTGCAAAAAGTACAGGACCGGATCGCGGCTGTCCAAGCGAAACGCACTTCGCCCCGGCAGGTGAAACTGCTCACGCCCGGCGTCCCGGTCGGGGCCCTTGGAGATGGCGGCGAACGGCACGTCGGATATGCCCAGCTCGGAGAATATTTCGGCGGCCACCGAAAGATGGCCGGCGCCGCCGTCGATCAGCACCAAACCGGGCCAGCCCGAGCCGAGCCGTTCCGGGTCTTCGTCCAACGCGCGGCCAAAGCGCCGGGTCAAAACCTCGCGCATCATGGCGTAATCGTCGCCCGGCTCCATGTTTGCGTTTTTGATATTGTATTTGCGGTAAGCGTTTTTGGTCATGCCGTCGGGCCCGGCGACGATCATCGCGCCGACCGCGTTGGTGCCCGATATATGGCTGTTGTCGTATACTTCAATGCGCTCCGGCGGGCCCTCGAGCTCGAACCGCTCGGCCAGTTTTTCCAACAGCATGCGCTGCGAGGCGCTTTCTACCAGACGCCGGCCAAGGGCTTGTTCGGCGTTGACCAGGGCCATGCCGATCATCGCCCGCTTGTGCCCCCTTGTGGGCACTTCGATTTTGACGCCGCGCCCGGCGCGCTCGGACAAGGCCGCCGCCATGACCACCGGCTCGGTCAATTTGTGGCTCAGGATAACCAGGCGGGGCGGCGTTTTGTTGGCGTAAAACTGGCCCAGAAACGCCTCGATGATCTGTTCCGGCTCGGCGTCGGCGGCGTGCGCCGGGTAATAGGCCCGGTTGCCGTAGTTGGAGAAGCCGCGAATAAAAAACACCTGGATGCAGGCCTGACCGCCGGCGCTGTGCAGGGCCACCAGATCGGCCTCGTTCACGTTGGCCGAATTGATGTCCTGGCGCGCCTGGATGGTGGTCATGGCGCGGATGCGGTCACGCAAGATGGCGGCTTTTTCAAACTCCAGATTGTCGCTGGCCGATTGCATCTGGGCGGCCAAACGTTCCTGAATGGCTTTCGATTTGCCGGTCAGGAACTGGCGCGCCTGATCGACCAGCTCGCCATATTCGCCGGCCCCGGCGCCGCCGACGCAAGGCGCCGCGCAACGCTTGATCTGGTGCAACAGGCAGGGCCGGGTGCGCGCCTCGAACACCGCGTTGGAGCAGGTGCGAAGAAGAAACGCCCGCTGCAATACCGCCAGCGATTGATTGACCGCCCCGGCCGATGCGAAGGGTCCGAAATACTGGCCGTCCCGGTTGCGCGCGCCCCGGTATTTCAGCACTTGCGGAAAATCGTGATCGCCGGTGACCAGGATATAGGGAAACGACTTGTCGTCGCGCAGCAGGATATTGTAGTGGGGCGCCAAACGCTTGATCAGGTTGGCTTCCAAAAGCAACGCCTCGGCCTCGGTATGGGTGGTGACGAACTCCATGGCCCGGGTGCGGTTGATCATGCGGGCGATGCGCAAGCCCTGGCGATTGAGGTTGGTATAGCTGGCGACCCGCTTTTTCAGGTTTTTCGCCTTGCCCACATAGAGCACCTGATCGTCGGCGCTGATCATGCGGTAAACGCCGGGCGTGCCGGGCAAAGTCTTGAGCGCGGCGCGAATGGCCGCGACGCCGGCATTCTCGCCCTTATCGCCGGATGCGGCCGGCTTCGCGGGTTGCTTTGCTGATAGTGCCTGGGACATTTGGTTTACGCCGTTTTGCCGCAACGTAGGCCTACAATGACAAGAAAATACCGGATCACCAAGCTTGTGTATAAATATGTTGAAAACCGGAGCTTGAGTCTTCTATCCCCTGGAAAACAATAAATTTTCTGAATTTGCACAAAATAATGGCAACTATTACAAGCCATTGAAAACAAATGATTTTAACCATTTGGTGCGTAACGGGATTGTTACAGACTGAAACATGGCAATTACATTAGCATATTGGGGTATTGGTTATCGCCTGTGTACAAGTTGCACGACCGGGCGCCGGTGAAAACCTAAAAATTGCAAGGGGTTGGCGCACAAACCGGCTGCAAAACATGCAATTTAATGGTTGCGAATTCGCTCAATTTCGACGCCGGCGCTGGCCGCGTCTTCGAACACATCCAGCTTTTCGACGCGCACCCGCGCGGTTCGCACCCGCGCATCGCTTAAGGAAAGTTCGGCGATATTTTCGGCCAGGGTTTCCACCAGATTGACGTGATCAGATGCCACCAGATTGCGAATTCCGGTGGCCATGTCTTCATAGCAGACCACGTCCTGCAAGCGATCAGATTGGGCGGCGGCGCCTTCCAAAACCGCCAGATCCAAATTAATGCGCACCCGTTGCGGCTTGTCCTGCTCATGCTTATGGACGCCGATCAGGCAATCCAGCACCAGATCGCGGATAAAGACATGGCGCACCGATTGCGCGGCATCGGCCAGATCGAAGGCGTGGATCACGTTGGATTCGTTGGCGCTCATAGCTCAGTGGTTCCAATCTTAGTCATATAAGGCGCCGGCTGTGCTCAAAAACCGGCTGGCGCCTGGCCCGGCGCCGACCAGCCCAGATGCTGGCCGCTATCGAGGGTTATCATTTGCCCTGTCATGGATGGGCTGGCAAGGATAAAGCGAACCGCGCCGGAAATTTCCCTGGGGTCCACCGCCCTTGCCAGCGGTGTTGCCAGATATTGGCGTTCGAACTGCTCCTCGGTCTGGCGTTCGGCGCGCAAGGTGGGGCCGGGACTGATGGCGTTGACCCGTACCGATGGCGCCAGGGCCAGGGCCTGGGTCCGGGTCAAAGTCCAAAGGGCCGACTTGGAAAGCGTGTAGGATGTGAAGAACGGCGTCAGGTTGGCGACCCTTTGATCGATCAGATTGATGATATTGGCGGTTCCGTCGCTGCCCAACCCTTGCGCCAATTCCTGCCCAAGCACGAACGGCGCCCGCAAATTGACCGCCATGTGCCGATCCCAAATATCGCGCCCGGCGGTATCGGGGCCGTCCTCCTCAAACAACGACGCATTGTTTACCAGACAGGTTACCGGCCCGAGGGTTTCGGCGGCAGCCCCGATGACGGCCCGGGTCTGGTCCTCGTTGCAAAGATCGGCTTGAAACGCGGCGGCCCGCCCGCCGGCGCCGGTAATCGCCGCAACCAGCGCTTCGGCGTCATCGCCGGAGCGATGATAATGGGCGGCAATGGCCCAGCCGTCGGCGGCCAAATCCATGGCGATAGCGTGGCCGATGCGCTTGGCCGCGCCGGTAACAAGGGCCGCTCCTTTGTCACTATCTGGCATGGCGGGAAAATGCGGCATGGCGCATAGGGACGCAAGAAAAAGCTGAGACTGTATTGCTGCTTTTAGAAGCTGATACGGTCGATGCCGGTGGCGACGGCGACGATATAGGCGGCGTAAACAGCCAGAAAAATGCCCGCCTCGGAGCGCCCCAGCTGGCGCCGCCCGCCGATCATATAGACCATCAGCAACAGCGTCACCAAAGCCATAACCCACATGTCGAAATCCAGGACCCGGGCGGGCACCTCCAAAGGCGTGATGGCGCCGACGACGCCCATGATGCCGACGATATTGAAGATGTTGCTGCCCACCACGTTGCCGAGCGCAACATCCGTATGCTTGCGCCATGCGGCCACCCCCGATGCGGCCAATTCGGGCAGCGAGGTTCCGAAAGCGACGATGGTCAGCCCGATAACCGCTTCCGATACGCCGAAGGATTTGGCGATCTTGATGCCGCCGTCGATCAGCAATTCGGAGCCGAAATAAAGTCCGGCAAAACCGGCAATCAGCAAGATGATCGCCAGCCACAGGCTATGGGGCACGGCTTCGAATTCATCGACCTCATCGGCAAGGCTGCCGCCTTCGACATTTTTCTCGCGCCAGAACGAATAGTAAATGAACCCGGCAAAGACGATCAAAAGCGCCACCGCCGCGAAAACATCGATGGCGCCGCGCATCGCCAAAGCGATGAATGCACCGGTGCCGATAACCAGCACCAGCCCATCTTTCACCAGTTCGCGCCCGGCGGACGCGATCGGCGTGATTATACCGGCGGCCCCTAGGACGAGGACAATATTGGCGATATTGGAGCCGACCACATTGCCCACCGCCAGGCCCGGCGATCCGGCCAGGGCGGCGTTCAACGACACCAGTAATTCCGGCGCCGAGGTTCCGAAGGCGACGACCGTCATGCCGATCACCAGCTTGGAAATGCCGAGCCGTTCGGACAATCCGACGGCGCCCCTGACCATAACTTCGGCCCCGCCGAGGAGCAGGATAAAGCCGCCGATAACTTGCAGATACATGATCAAGGTGACATTCCCGTGGACGTTGCGCCGCGATTTTTAAGGGGGCGCCGGTGCGCCCCGGAGAGATGCCATTTTGTGAATGCGAAGGCAAGCGGCGGCAGGATTTGTCCGAAATTGCTCTAGAGCATTTCCGGACAAATATGAATCAATTTGATGGGAACAAATCGGTTTTCCGGGTAGGCGCGGTGCGCAGCGCGATGCCTTTGCATCGGGCAAGCGCTGCAACGCCCCCGGGGGACCGATTTGACCCACCGAAGGCCGGGTGCTTTCGATGCGTGGACGTTGTCGCACGCCTTTGCCGATGCCAATGCATCGCCATGCGGCGCGCTCCTAGCGCACTTGGGACAAATGTGATGGCAAAATCATCCCGGTCAAATGGTTCATATTTGTCCGGAATTGCTCTAGAACAAAGCCATCTGTTCGAGCGTCTTGCGTTCGCGCAAATGCAACGTCTTCTGCTGGCGCTGAATGATGTTATCGCGGGCCAGCCGCGAGAATATGCGGCCCACGGTTTCCCGCGCCAGACCAACCGAATTGGCGATATTTGACTGGGTCGGCATCGGGTGAATGATCAATTCCTGCAGATTTCCGGGGTCCGGCTCGGCCAGCCGCAACAATTCGATGCAGACCCTTTGTTCCGCTTTCAAAAGCGAGAAATCGTTGATGCGCTTGTCCGAGAAGCGGACGATGCCGGCCAGGCGCTGCAACAGGGCCAGCGAAGCCGCCGGGTTATGGATGACCAGATCGACGAACTTGTCGCCGGAAAGAACGGCCATGGTGCACGGCGTCTGGGTCACCACCGAGGCCGAACGGGGCAAGCCGTCGATGGCCGCCAGCTCGCCGAAAATGTCGCCTTTGCCGAGGGTCGCGTAATCGATAACCTTGCCGTTTTCGGAATAATTGAGGACGTGGGCGCTGCCGCCGGTCAGCATGTAGACGTCGGTATATTCCTCGCCCCTATCGATAATGGCGCCGCCGGCATCGAACAATTGCCAGCGGCATTCGCGCTCCAGCGTGCGCACCACGTCAGGAGGGAGCGAGGAGAATAATTCCATGCAATCCAAATTTCGTTCGATCGCGTCTGCCATATCGTTGCCTCAAGAAGCCTGCTCGCGCGCCTTCGAATTTGGGCTAGCCGAACATATTGTTTACGCGAAGTCTATAATAGTTTTTGGCGAAAACTAAGTATAAACCATAGCCCATCAGGGTTTGTTCAGATCGGTCCGGTACTTGCGCCCGCCCAGTTTCGGGAATTTCGCGTCGAGCCATTTGTTCTGAATTTCGTCGATGGCTATTCCGTAGACCGATTCGAACGAGAAGCCGCGATAGACCTCTTTGAATTGTTTAAGGCCATGCGCCTCAATCAGATAGTGGACGAACGATCCGGCTTCCCTATAGACCGTGAACCGTTCGGCTTTCAGACGCTCGGCGCTATCGAGGAAAAATTCGTTGGTATCCTGCAACGATATAAAGCCGGTGCGCATCATTGCCCGCTCCGCCTTTTCGTCCAGATCAATGCTCCGGTGTTCCGCATCTGGATGGAATTTCTGCTCCAGATACATGGCGATCCCTTCGTTCAAGAACCGCCGGTTGCTGGCGTCGCGCCCGGCGATGATGTGCGCCACCTCGTGTTCGATGACCGGGCGACCGCTTTCGGCGGCGCGCAAGGATATATTGATGAACCGGTTGCTATAGTTGGCCGAGGAGCGGACTTTCCTATCTTCGATATTGACCCGCACGGTAGCATCGAAGCCCTCGCCCCAATAGGCATTCATCTTTTTGATGGCGCTGTTGGTTCGCTCCAGAACGTTCTTGGCCACATATTCGTTTTCGCCCGCGTGGGTCAGGGTTACCAGCCCTTCGCGCTGCACGACGCAACCAGCCAGCGCCACTGCGGTTAAAAATGCGAGAATGTTTTTCATCGCCGCCTGCCACAATAAATATTTGCCCGAGAATTATACACGATGGCAATAAACCAGCCTGGCGACAACGCTAATCGAAATGGGTCGTGCCTTATCAGCGCTTCTTATACGGGTCCGGCACGTCGTTGAAGTATTTTATGAATGCGTTGAGAATTTTATGAATGCCGTCCGAGCCACCACCAATCAGGAAACCGGTCAAATATATGTCGACAAGCAATAACAATATTTTTTGGTTTGTTTCGATGTTATCGCTGATCTCGACAAACATTCCGATCGACCGGACGCCGGCCAAGGCGATGAGCAGGCCGAGAATGACGGAAGGAATGGAAGCTTCCACATTCGTTTGTTTTTTGAATAGTCCCAATTGTTCCTCTTGCGCGGCCAGGGCATCTATGGCGGGTTGGATTTCGCCGCTTTTCGTTGCGTCCTGTTCGGCGTTTTGGCGCGCTTGGTCCAGATCCGCCTGCGCTTTTTGTACACTGGCGTCGATTTGGGCCCGGCCTTCGCCGCGGCGCATATTGACCAGCACTTCCGTCGCCCTTTCGACGAACAAGGCCATGAGAATCAGGAGACCGAACGTCTTGCCAAACGTGGAAGGATCCAACTTGCTGGCATCAATCTGGCCGCTTGCACCAATCGCCCAGACTGCCAGCGCGATGCCGACCAAGACCAAAATCATGAATATGACGATCTTATTTCCGAGTAATGCCATTTTGCCCTCCTGCTATCATCCGCCGAACAGGATTTTATACAACATCTATCACGGGAATAGTCAAGTAATACTGTCGAATAACGAGAATTATTAACCACCGCTCGGTCCGCAGATAAATGCTGGCGATGTGCGGCGGCGCCAGAATGCGCACCGGACCCTGATGGTCAAGGCGTCCTTCAAGCCGCCGGCGAGCACGGACATTACATCCGGCGCCGCGGCAATTTGACCAACCGTTTCACAACCCTTTTTAATTTATGCGCTATACTGCGGTCAGCGCTTTTTGGCTTCCTTTCTTAAATCCATCGCCAACCGCAACCGATTGTTGGTGCTATGTCACTTGACGTCCGGGGAATGGTCGGCGGGCGAGCTTTCGGAAAGCATGCGCGTTAAGCCGTCGAACCTGTCGCAACATTTGGGCTGGCTGAAGCAGGAGGGCCTGGTCAACACCCGCCGCGAAGGCACGGTGATCCATTACAGCCTGTCCGAAAAAGACGTCGGGCCGCTGATCAATTTGCTATTTGAAATGTTCTGCCGTCCGGACGGCGAACAGCAATAGGGGCTTGCCCGGCGTTACCCGGCGCTAAGCCCCTTTATATGAAATTCCGTTTTATAATTCAGGACACCTTTCGGATCAGATAGGTGTAGACACCGTCCGCTTCCGAGCTTTCTTCCAGCGTGTGACCGCCGTTGCGGCAAAAGGCGTTGAAATCGGCGACCGAGCCGGGATCGGTGGCTTCGATGCGCAAGGTGTCATCGGCATCAAGCTGCATCAGCGCTTTTTTGGCTTTCAAAATAGGCATCGGGCAATTCATGCCCTTGGTGTCGAGTTCCGCTGGCATCGATGAAGTCTCCTTGGCGGCTGATTTGGATCAGATAAACAGATTGATATCGGAATTGAGGGCTTTTTCCATATAGGTTGCCGCGCCGCCGATTTGAATATCTTCCATGAGGTCATGCTTTTCCCACTCAAACAGTCCCATGGTCATCTGGCAGCCGATCAAGTTGACATCGGTTTCGACGGCGGCGTCGCGCAATTCTTCGACCGAGGCGACGCCTTTTT
>Ga0302133_10002592_pt1 | contig 11042 bp, 8 predicted proteins | sample CB9_331_MG_FD_203121 | JGI IMG/M metagenome (GOLD analysis project Ga0302133, IMG submission 203121) | Marine microbial communities from Western Arctic Ocean, Canada - CB9_33.1 | ecosystem: Environmental > Aquatic > Marine > Oceanic | place: Canada: Western Arctic Ocean | collected 2017-09-19 | reverse complement strand
ACAGTCCAAACGTATTTGCACGATCAATGATGATTGTGTTTACGTTTGGCAGGTCAAGTCCGCTTTCGATGATGGTCGTGCAGATCAGGACGTCGTACTCATGGGCGGCGAACGACGCCATCACCTTTTCGAGCTGATCTTCGTGCATCTGGCCGTGGCCGATCACGATCCTTGCCTCCGGGATCATTTTTTGGATCCGGTACGCCAGGTGCTCAATATCCTTAACCCGGTTGTGGACTAGGAACACCTGACCGCCTCGGTCCATCTCCCGCAACACGGCTTCTCGAATCAGGTCGTTACTGTCTTCGGAGACGTACGTCTTGATGGGCAGACGCTCGTCCGGCGGCGTCTCCATCGTGCTCATATCCCTTACGCCGGAAAGCGAAAGGTGGAGCGTGCGCGGAATGGGGGTGGCGGACATCGCAAGTACGTCCACTTCTGACCGCAAACGTTTCAGGCGTTCCTTGTGGATCACCCCGAAGCGTTGTTCCTCGTCAATGACCACCATGCCCAGGTTCTGGAATGCGATGTCACGCTGGAGAATGCGGTGGGTCCCGATACATATGTCGATATCGCCAGATCTGACACCTGCGGCAATTGCTTTTTGCTCGTCGTTACTACGGAACCGGCTCAACACATCTACCTTCACAGGGAATGCGCTAAGGCGCTCCGAGAAGGTTTCGTAATGCTGCTGCGCAAGGACGGTCGTCGGTACCAGGATGGCGACCTGGCGTCCGCTCTCGACAATTTTGAAAGCAGCCCTGAGTGCAACCTCTGTCTTGCCGTAGCCCACGTCTCCGCAGACAAGACGGTCCATCGGCGTCGGCGCTTCCAGATCAGCCTTCACATCTGCGATAGCTGCCAACTGGTCCGGTGTTTCTTCGTACGGGAAGCTGGCCTCTAACCGGTCCTGCCAGGGCGTGTCCGGCAGAGCTTGAAGGCCCGGCAAGACTTCCCTGGAGGCGTAGAGGGCGATCAGCTCCGCTGCAATCTCTTCGGTTGCGCGTCGCACCCGGGCCTTGGCACGTGTCCATTCCTGAGTTCCAAGCCGTGTAAGCCTCGGTGTTCCGTCGGCGCCGCTCCGATACAGACTCAGGCGGTCGACATGCTCGGTGGGAACATACAGTCGATCGTCGTCGGCGTACTCGATCAGCAGATACTCGCGTCCCTCGCCCTTCGACGCCTCTGCGCCGATGAACTTGCCAACACCGTGTTCCACGTGGACGACAAACACGCCGGGTCTGAGGTCGCTTAGCTTCGCGCCCCTGCGTATCGGCCTCCGCCTGACCCTGCGTTTCTCTTTGGAAACGCCAAACACTTCTTTGTCGGTGAGAAGCGCCATCGGGCTTTCGCCGATGGGGGACATGACGAAACCTTCCCGAAGCTGTCCTTGCACAAATATCACGGTGCCGGGATCAGGTTTCTTCAAAGGTCCCTTCGCTACAGCGTGCGGCAAACCTTTTTCGCGCGCCATTTCTGCAAGTCGTTCTGCATGCTGTGTCAGCACTACGACCCGGTACCCGGAAGAACGGCGGCGTTCGATATCTGCTAACGCATCTTCTGTGGCTCCTCCGGAAAGCGGAGATATCTCGAAGGGGAGTCGTTCGGCCGATCCTGGTAGTCGATCGTCATCGACGCCGAACGGCGATATTGCGACCGAGCGTTTTCGATCATTGATCGCATCAGCCATCAGGCCCCACCCGAGATGGGGTTGAGGGAAGTTGCCCGGTATCTCCCCACGTGTGGCCTTGGTATCCCGGAGTTGAGTGAGACGCCGATCGGATGATCGGGACGCGTCCTCGATGGCGCTGGAACGCAAGGTGACAAGTAGTGCGCCGGGCGGCATGTAGTCAAACAGTGTGCCGTGATTAAAAAGACCGGCGTAGTACGACAACTCGTCCCGTAACTCACCCCGCATGATTCGGCCCAGTTCTTCCGATATCCGGTCTTGCATGTTCCCGGAGCGCCCCGGGAACTCAAGCCCACTGATCATGCCGTTGACCGTTGTGCGGTCGGCACGCAATGGAAGCGTCTCTTCGGCGGGCACGATAGTCACAGATGTGGCCGGTTCCACCGATCGTTGCGTCTCCGGATCGAACACCCGGATGCTGTCTATCTCGTTACCAAAAAATTCGATCCTGTACGGGACGTCTGACGACACAGGGAACACGTCAAGGATGCCGCCACGCCGACTTATCGTCCCGGGGACTTCGACGGTCGGTTCGACCTCGTACCCGATCTCTACCCAGGTATCCACGAGTTTGTCCGGAGCGGAGACGTCGCCGATTTCGATCCGGTACGAACCAGACCGAAATACCTTTGGGGCAAGAGTTTTCTGCGCAAGGGCGAGGGCGGATACGACGATCAGGGGAGGGCGGGGCGCGATCCGGTCCTCAAGAGCGGCCAACGAGCGAATCCGCTGATGAGTCGCGCCTCTGTCCGGAGTCAGACGTTCATACGGGAGCGTCTCGTTCTCGGCAAATTGGAATATTGGTGCGTCATCGCCGAGCCATGTATACAACTGATCGGTGAGTCGGCGTGCGGCCTCAGGTTGTGGTGCGACCACCACCACGGGCGCGCCGAAAGAACGCCACAGCGCTCCCACCGCATAGGGTGTCGGAGCATCTGGCGCAATTAACGCCTCACGAGCGCTGGGCTTGTGGAGGCGGTCTATCAGTTCCTGGAAACGCTCGCTCTCTGAGAGCAGAGGCAGGAGTGCCGAAAGGGTCATTCGGTCCGTTCTACTGACATGTATTGCACGCCAAAATGACCAGCATCGTTTGCTGGCCCGGATTCTCTATGATCTTAACAACTCAAGAATACGATTCGCCATCCTGTTACCCCGAGTTTTGTTGTGAATTACACGGTCCAAACCGGATATATATGGACGATCAAGGATGGAGGGGGCCAGTATAATTCGACTCGGCGCGAGACGTAATCGCTGCGCGCCAGCCATATTTACCAACCAACTTCACCTGAACGACGCCGGGCAGACGGTCTTCTCATGAGTGCACAGGGCAGTAAGTCAGCGCGGGTCAAGGACCGGCCTAACCGCCTCGTTATAAAGCTGGGCACGAACCTGTTGACAAGCGGTCGCGAGACGCTCGATATCGAGGTCATGGCCGATCTCGTTGCACAGATGGCGACGCTTGTTAACGATGGTCACGAGGTACTGTTAGTCACCTCAGGAGCGGTTGCAGGCGGTCGAAGAGTTGTGGCGAGAAGGCCCGGAACGGCACAACCCGGATCCGGGGATGTACCCGGCCGACAGGTGCTTGCGGCGCTTGGAATGCCCGAGCTGATGCGCACCTATGACGAACTCTTCTCGAAACACGACATCGCTGTAGCCCAGGCCCTGATATCGCGCCCGGACATAGCTAATCGTCAGCGCTATCTCAACGTACGCAACACGCTGGAGTCCGTGCTGAGCATCGGTGCGGTGCCGATCATTAACGAGAACGACGTGGTCACCGTGGAAGAGTTGGAAGGCGACGTGTTTGGCGATAACGACCGCCTGTCGGCCTCTATTGCAAACGCCGTGAATGCAGACGGCCTGATTCTCCTGGGTCACGAAGACGGCCTCTTTACTGCCGACCCAAACATCGACAAGGCCGCCACGCGTATCGAACTGGTTGAACATATCGACGCCAGTATCGAGGCGATGGCGGGTGACGCACGGGACGGGCGTGGTTCGGGAGGCATGCGCAGTAAAGTGGAAGCTGCCCGCATGGCGACCCGGTTTGGTGCTTACACCGTGATCGCTGCGGGTGGAATCACTGACGTGATCAAGCGGATCGCTGATGGTGAGAGAATCGGAACCCGATTCGAGCCCACGACCGACCGTATCGAGGGCTGGAAGCGGTTCCTGCTCACAGGTAAGGCCAGTAGCAGAGGCAGTGTCGCCATCGACGAGGGTGCCACCAGAGCAGTTCGTTACGGTGGCAACAGCCTTCTACCTGCCGGGGTCGTAAGGGTCGATGGCAACTTCGAACGCGGCGACAATATTTCGATCCTCGATCCCGCGGGTGACATAGTGGCGTGGGGCATCGCAAACTACCGGTCTGTCGAGATCGAACGTCTCATGGGTGTCCGGTCTGACAGAATCGAATCTATCCTTGGGTATGGTTACGGCCCCGATATCGTTCACCGCAACAATATGGCCCTGGCAGAAAACGATTCTGTGTCCCCTGAGTCACTTGGGGAGACTGCGCCCACAGAGGGGGCGACGGAAAGATGACTGTTAACTCAGATACCGGATTCCGTGAGCAGGCTGAAGCGGCACGCGCCGCCGGTAAGACACTGGCCGCCGCGGCGACCGATCAGAAGAATGAATTCCTGATGGCACTGGCATCGGCGCTCGAGGCTCACACCGAAGAGATCGTGGCCGCCAACAAGTTAGATGTAGCCGCCGCGGAGTCGAACGGACTTGGCGATCACATCGTCGATCGACTAAAGCTGGACGCCGACAGAATTGCTAAGATCGCTGCTGACGTTGGGCACGTGGCGTCCCTTGACGATCCTGTTCGAGAGCAGATCGAGTCCTTCACCCGGCCCAACGGTCTGGAAATTGAGCGTGTTCGGGTTCCCCTCGGTGTGATCGGCGTGATTTACGAAAGCCGTCCTAACGTCACGGTCGATATTGCTGCTCTGTGCCTGAAGGCGGGGAATACCGTCGTGTTACGGGGCGGACGTGAGGCCATCAATTCCAACAAGGTGCTTGCAGGGATTGCCCGGGACGCCCTGGATTCGTCTGGGCTGCCGGCCGATGCTGTCCAGTTCATTGGTTCTACCGACCGCGCCATCGTCGACGAGATGCTCAAGGCCCGTGGCTTGATAGACCTTCTTATTCCACGTGGAGGTGAGGCGTTGATCAACCGCGTCAGGGAAGATGCACGCGTTCCGGCAATCACAGGAGGCATCGGCGTATGCCACACCTACGTTGACAGCACGGCGGACTTGGAGAAGGCTGTTGCAATTGTGGTCAACGCCAAGACCCAACGCCCCAGCGTATGCAACGCGCTGGACACACTCCTTGTTCACGAACGGGTTGCGCCCACATTCCTGCCGGCTATTGCGCAGCAACTGGCCGATCGTGGCGTCGAACTACGCTGTGATGGCCGTTCGATGTCCATCCTGGAACCCACAATTGGCGCAGACCATCTAAAGCCAGTCGGCGACGAGGATTACGGTCAGGAGTTCCTGGCGCTGGTCGCATCCATACGTGTGGTCGACTCCATGGACGATGCGTTTAATCACATCGACGAGTTCGGATCAGGTCACTCTGAGGCCATCGTCACGGAGGATAAGGACACAAGCGAGCGCTTCCTGTCGACGGTCGACGCCGCCGCAGTTTTCTCAAACGCTTCAACGTATTTCCACGACGGCGGCGAGTTTGGACTCGGCGCTGAAGTTGCAGTAAGCACTGACCGACTGCACGCCCGTGGCCCGCTGGGCCTCCGGGAGATCACCACATACAAGTGGGTCGTCCGTGGCGACGGCCAGGTGCGTAGCTAACCATGCCCGGTTTTTACTTCCAGCGCGAGACGCGTACCCCCAACTCTGAGTGCTACACCGTGATAGAGGAAGCGTCGCCAGTGGGGCGGTTGGACATCCACTACGCGTCGCCCGTGGTTCACGCCACGCTAATCGTGTCTGAAAGCCTCACGCAAGAGGGGATTCAGGACATCGTAGAGATGATCGATGAGGACCTGATCGATGCCGTCGGCATCGATCGTGAAGAGTTGATCGTCCATGTACACCAGGGCCGCGACCTGGGCGTGTTCGCCCACAACGAGTGGCCCCGTGGCGACGCACACCCCGGCGAAGGGGCTTAGCGAACAGTCTCCGCCTGTTGACCCAGGTTGCCCAGCCCGTACTAGATACGCCCGCTCCTGGGGAATGACCCCGACGCGGCAGTGAAGGAGTGAGAGCATGCCCGGAAAAACATCGGTACTCCTGACGGGAGGGGCCGGTTATGTGGCTTCCAAGCTCCTCGACGAGTTTCGTTAGGTCTATGACCTAGACCGCAGCGGAAATCCGGCAGAAGGCGTGACGGTCGCCGATTTGGCGGACCCGGACCAGTCGAACTAAGCGTCGCTTTTTGAGGATGTCGACGCCGTCATCCACCTTGGCTACCGGAACCCCGCACGGATCACCGGGACCGACGTGACTCCTATCGAACGTTTCGATATCGAAGCATCAAACGTTCAGATGGCGAACAACGTCTACCGGAGCGCCTACGACGCCGGTGCTCAACGCGTGGTGATGGCAAGCTCCAACCATGCAGCCAACTGGTATGAGCACGCCCTGGTGAACGACAAGCGAATGGGAGATGGTGTCGCCCGAGTTGGTACCTCTGTCCGGTAATTTCTACGGTTGGGCAAAGGCTTCATACGAGCACCTGGGTCACCCGTATGCAACCGGTATATTTGGACGTAAATTGGAGATCGCGCAGATCCGAATCGGGGCGCCCAGAGATGTGTTTGGCTCACGATACGAAGATGAATCGGCCGGTAAAGAGACCGGCGGTCCGGGGCTCCAGGAGTTCAAGCGAGACCTTGGCGCACATCTGAGTGAGCGCGATCTGCGCCAACTCGTGAGTAAGAGTATCGATACGCCGAACATCGATAACCAGCACGGCGTACCGTGGCTTGTCGTGTACGGGATTAGCGGTAACACCCGCGCCTTCTGGTCGTTACAAAGCGCACGGCGAGTGCTCAGCTACGATCCGGAGACGATTCTGAGGTCAAATACGCCGCCGACATCAAGCGCCTGTTAGCCGGCTCCGATGCGTCTATAGGTGGCGGACGCGTAGGCGGCTAGTAACTCTAGTAGCTCTGAAAAAGGCGCCCCCACCCGGTCTTCATCGCCTCTCTAACACGCTTCCGTCCAATAAATCTCAGCCAGAATGAGTTGTGATAAACGTTTGAAGCGAAGAAGGCCCACGGGGCGACAAAACTTCTGAGCAGGATGCGCTCAAGCGGCTTCAGCGGCCCGTGGTAGATCAGCTTCTGACCCCGACTGGCAAAGGTGTTCTGACCGCTGGCGAAGCCCCAGTTCACCTTCGAGACGTCTTCTCCGACGATCTCGATTTCGGACGGATTGCCCACCCCCAGACCGGCCTCGTGTGCGAGTCGGATCTTGGGTAGCGACATCGGGTCGAGACCCATCATCTTCGCTGCGATGGCATCTATCGCCACCTGGTCAGCGCTTGCCAGGATCAAGTTCTTCTCGTGCCAACGCATCGCACGCGGGCCGGGGCCATCCCCGGCAAACGTCCCGTCCATCACGGCGAACAGGCCCGGGTGTATCTCCTTCTGAATAGTCAGGAGATCGACCAGCGTTTCGTGGATAACGGCATGCGTCCAGTGTCGGTTCCGATGCAGCAGGCCGCCGAACGCGTTCTTCATGGCGCCCGTCATCTGTGTGAAGACGTGCGTTTTGACGGTAGGGAAGTGGATGATGTTCTTCCCGGCAAAGGTCTCCGGAATGAACAGACCGTCCGGGAACACCTCGTTGAGAACCAGCATCTCGCCCTTTGGCGTGTACGGCACCCAGCGGTTGGGTGCGACATCCAGCGTGATGCTTGGAATGCCGTGTTTCTCCTCTACCACCTTGTGCTTGTTCCGGATTTCACCCTCGAACGGGTCGACCACCACTGTTCCGTTGTGGGCGGCCATGAGGTCATCGTATCCATCGGCCTGAAGCTGTTGGATGACGCCGTCCATCTGCCATGGCGTTGTGGAGCAGGCCGGATAGTAGTGCTGCCAAGACAGGTTGATCTTGAGCAGCGTTTGCGTGCCATCGGCCAGCGCGTCCTGGTAATTGGCCAGCTTCAACAGCTTGCCGTAGTCCTCGATCACCGTCTCCGGCGTCGTGTACATCGCGGCCACCACGCCCATCTTCGGCGTGGTGTGTGGAATCGCAGCGGGTGTGGTGGGGTTCGCCATGCGTCCTCCGGGCTTGAACGTCGGGTAAAGTGAGAGGAGGCGTCTTAGTTCCGTTAGTCCAAAGGGTCTCTAGAAGTTTCGAGATGTTTGGGACAAGTTAGCGCCAGCCTGATTTCGTGACGAAAGTATAGCAACGGCCGTGTCGAACATCGGCCAATAAAGCACAGTGATAGTCGACTCCCACACACACATCCTCCCGGACCAGTTTCGTGACCAGCGAGAGCGCTGGCTATCGAATGATCGTACTTTTGCCTCCCTGTTCAACGACACGGCGGCCCGAACGGTTTCAGCCGAAGACCTGATAGGGGAGATGGACGGTGCTGGCGTCGATGTCTCGGTTGCTCTGGGATACGGCTGGACCGACAGAGATAGCGCCCGGCTGTCTAACGACTACTTGCTTGCTGCTGCTCTGCAACATCCTGGCCGAATCGTCCCGTTCTGCAGCGTTGATCCCGGTTGGGGCGATCATGCGGTTACAGAGGTTCAACGTTGCCTCTCTCTGGGCGCACGTGGCATCGGGGAGCTTCACGCCGATACTCAGGATTGGAATCCTGAGGGCGTCGATGGGTTAAGGCCCATCATGTCGCTCGCCGTCGAGGCCGCCATCCCGGTGGTCGTGCATGCTTCCGAACCCGTCGGGCACACTTACCCCGGAAAAGGCACGTCGTCGCCGGACCGATTGTTAGGGATGGCGGCGGCTTTCCCGGATGTGGCGTTCGTCTTTGCGCACTTCGGCGGCGGACTACCGTTCTACGCGCTCATGCCCGAGGTCGCTGAGACACTCTCTAACGTCTACTTCGACAGTGCGGCCGCACCATTCCTGTATCGACCGGACGTCTACAAGGTTGCGGCGACCACCGCGGGTCCGGGACGCATCCTGTTTGGAAGCGACTATCCATTGTTGAAACAGGGCAGGGCCTTGAGGGGCGTACGCGAGGCCTGTCTGGGTGATAAGGACATCACTCGGATCCTGGGCGGAAATGCGGCCGACCTATTTGGGATCAAACGCGTTTGACGACCCCGTGCTGGCTCTCAACCAACCACTCGTGCAAGCCGGGTTTTGCATTAATCGCACTTGTCGGTACAATAGCGGCACGATGATTTACCGATCAACCATGTGCGCTTGTTGTTGTACCACCCGTAGGGGAGGAGCACCAACGCGCTGATTGGTTACGAACCATAGCGTTCTGTGCGGCCCCTGCGGACATTCGATCCCCGGGGGTTTTTTATTGCCATCCGCTCCCGGGCCTTGATCACTTTGGCACCGGTACACAGAAGCGGACTACATCATGGCTACCACGACACAGATCTCATCATCGACCAGCCACTCTGGCGGCGTTTTTCGTTCAAGCTGGACACGAACTGTATCGGCATTGCGCCGGTTGCTCAGCGCAGTGGACGGACTAGGAATCGAGCCGTAACCACCACTCAAGGCTGAATCGTTCAATTCAATCCCTCGACTATGTTCGGGGGATTTTTTGTGCCCGCTCCATGTCCACGTCTAACGTGCCGATCTCACTCCGCCTAGTACGGTGAGGTCGTCGAATAAAGGCCGCTCAACTATTGAGGCGAGCTTTAGCCGCGCCTAAGCTGTCCCGGCTACGCGCGCTCCAGACTGGCGAGCGCATTTCTTCGACAATCACCTCTCTGTAGTTCGGAGGCCCAAGTTGCGCCTGTTATTGACCATGGCCACGAGCGATCTTGGACGATCGGTCGCTGACCTGTTGGCCCCGGACCATGAACTGGTCCTCACGGACCTCTCCCAACATGCTGAAGGGCATACTGACGTGATCGCCAGTGACCTTGGTGACGACGAGTCCACGGACGCTCTTGTTAAGGGCATCGACGCCATCGTTCACGTCGGGCATGGCGGACATTTCGCCTCGGCCTCAGATTTGCTGGACATACTCACACGTGGCACTTACAACCTGTTGATGGCAGCGCGATCGGCGGGCGTTGGACGATTTATCAACCTGAGCACTCTGCGCCTACTGGCTGAGTACCCGGAGCACCTCACGGTTACCGAGAACTGGCGACCGACTCCCGGTGTTGAGCCGGTTATCCTATCGTCACACCTGTGTGAGTACGTTTGTCGCGAGTTCGGCCGGGAAGGCGGAATTAAGATCGCCAACCTCAGGCTTGGATTCCCGATTGTTGATGGCGACACCGCAGCGGCAGCCGCTTCCGGAGAAAGCGCCGCTCTGGCCGGGGACGACCTTGCCACAGCGATCAACGCAGCGCTTACAGCCGACCTTGGCCTGAACGCTCAGTCGACAGACGCTCCTCATCCGGTTTCGTTCCGCACGGTCCATGTGCAATCGCCTATTCCAAACGGTCGCTTCCTGCTCAAGGGTGCGGCATCAATCCTTGGCCTTTGGGGTCTCAGGGAAGGTCAGGGTGTGGCCTGATGAACATCTTGATACTTGGCGGAAACGGCATGCTGGGTCCGTGGGTGGTCGACGCACTGGGCGATCGTCACCGGCTTCGCATCACCGACATCGGCGAGCCACCGCCCACCAACTACGAATGGCTTCAGCTTGACGTGTCAAACCTTGACGATGTCGTGGGCGCAGCTGAGGGCATGGACGCCATCATCAACCTGTCTGTACTACGACCGCACCGCCGAATTGCTTTCGATGTCAACACTCGGGGCAACTACAACATGATGGTCGCCGCCGTTACCCACGGCATCCAACGAGTCATTAACACCGGTCCGCACTACCAGATGGCCGGGCCGGGGTACGAGGACTGGGATTTCGATCTCAACCCTGACATGCCTCCGCAGCCCGGCACCCGCCTCTACGCCCACACAAAGGCGCTGGGGCAGGAGATCGACCGGGTATTCACCACGCAGCACGACATTTATCTGCAGACGCTGCTCTTTTACCACCTGTACGACCCCGCCGATATCGGTCACGGGCCGGGTGGCAGCGGTACGGAATCGCTCGGTCAGGACATGATGACGCCGTACAGCATTGCCTGGCCGGACGCCGGAAGCGCCATCAGGTGCGCAGTAGAGTTACCTCTGGAGCGATTACCAAGCAGGTCAGAGACTTACATGGTTTTCACTGATGTCCCGCACGGGAAGTTCAA
>Ga0302133_10002590_pt1 | contig 11048 bp, 7 predicted proteins | sample CB9_331_MG_FD_203121 | JGI IMG/M metagenome (GOLD analysis project Ga0302133, IMG submission 203121) | Marine microbial communities from Western Arctic Ocean, Canada - CB9_33.1 | ecosystem: Environmental > Aquatic > Marine > Oceanic | place: Canada: Western Arctic Ocean | collected 2017-09-19 | reverse complement strand
ACCGGCGCCGACGAAAGCTCGTGGGCGCGCTGGACGCGCGGCTGGACGGCGGAGGAAAATCGGCACGGGGATTTGCTCAACAAATATCTGTACCTCACCGGCCGTGTGGATATGCGCGCGGTGGAGCTGACGATTCAAAATTTATTGCGCAACGGGTTTGATCCCGGCACCGCGCAGGATCCGTACAAGGGATTTGTTTACACCTCGTTTCAGGAACGGGCCACCAAGATTTCGCACAAGAACGTCGCCCAACGCGCGCGCGCCGAAGGCGATGAAGGTTTGCAAGCCATTTGCAGCGCCATCGCCACCGACGAAGCGCGCCACGAAAAGGCGTACACCAATTTCATGGGCCACATTTTCGAGCAGGATCCCAACGGCGCCGTGCTGGCGTTTCGCGATTTAATGCGCGACCAAATCGTAATGCCCTCGCATCTGATGGAAGACGGCGCGGGCCCCGGCTTGTTCGAAAGTTTCTCAACCGTCGCGCAGCAACTCGGCGTGTACACGGCGAAACATTACGCGGAGATTGTGAAGCACCTCGTCCGCCGCTGGAACGTGGAACACTTGGCTGGCCTCACCGGCGAGGCGGCGAAGGCGCAGGATTATTTATGCCGATTGGGCGCGCGTTATGCAAAATTGGCTGAGCGAAGTCTGCGACGCGCACCGAAGGCGGAGTCGCGACAGTTCAGTTGGATTTTCAACCGCGGCGTATAACCGCTCAAACCTCAGTGAATATCTGTGCCGCGCGGCAATCCAATGGACGTGCACAAAGGCCGATTATTTTTTGTAGTAACACTGCTGTCTGCGTGGGGCGCATCGGCGGCGGATCCGTTGCCTTTGCACGCGCGCATCGATCGCCATGTGGCGGCGGGGCAGGTGGGCCCGCTGGCCGGGCAGGCGAGTGACGGCGAATTCATCCGCAGACTGCATCTCGACCTCACCGGCCGCATCCCCTCCAGCGCCGAGGCTCGCGATTTCATTGATGACAAGTCGGCCACCAAACGCCGCGCCGCCATTGATGCATTGCTGGCTTCACCGGAATACGCGCGCCATATGGCTACGGTGTTCGACGTGATGCTGATGGAGCGCCGCGCGGATAAATATGTGAAAACCCCCGCGTGGCGCGGTTTTCTGAGAGACGCGTTTGCCGCCAACAAACCGTGGGATGCGGTCGCCGGCGAAATCATTGGCACCGACGGCAATCGCACGGACGTCCCGCACGCCGCCGCCAAATTCATCCTCGATCGCGAAGCCGAGCCCAACCTCGTGACCCGCGATCTCGCCCGGAAATTTTTCGGCATGGACCTTCAGTGCGCCCAATGCCACGACCACCCGAACATTGACGATTATTATCAACGCGACTACTACGGAATCTACGCCTTCGTGAGCCGCAGTTTTGTGTTTAGGCCCGACGCCAAAAAACCCGCCATCCTCGCCGAGCGTGCCACCGGTGAAGCCAAATTCAAGAGCGTCTTCACCGAAATCTCCGGAGGCATGCGTCCGCGCGTCCCCGGCGCTTTCGAAATTTCCGAACCCGTCTTTTCCCTCGGCGAAGAATGGCAGGTGGCGCCTAATCCAAAGAACAAAAAACTCCGTGGCATCCCCAAGTACAGCCGCCGCGCCCAACTCGCCAAACAAGCCGCCGCAAGCCCGTACTTCCGCCGCAACATCGCCAACCGCCTGTGGGGCTACATGATGGGCCGCGCGCTGGTGGAGCCGCGCGACGGACTGCACACCGGCAATCCCTCGGCTCACCCGGAATTGCTCGGATTATTGGCCGATGATTTTGCCGCCCGTAACTATAATGTGCGCAATTTCCTGCGCGAATTGGCTCTGTCGCAAACGTATCAGCGTCAATTCGATTTACCCGCGCAGTTAAAACCGACAACCCCGATTCCCGCGCTGGAAACTGAACAGAAAAAATTAAGTGCCGAAACCGAAGCCGCACAGACCGCATTCGACAAGGCGTACGAGGCCTTGGCCATCGCCCGCGGCGAACGCTTCACCGCGCAGGGTGTGTTGGACAAAACCGTTAAGCCCGTCAGTACGGCCAAAAAAGCCAGCGATGCCGCCGGTAAAGCATTAGCCGCCGCACAAAAAAAATTAACTGACAAACAGGTCATGCATCAAAAAGTGACCGCCCTTGCCGCGCAGGCCAAAGCCGTGGCGGATGAATTCAAGGATGACAAGGAATTGGCTGACCCCGCCGCCAAACTCAAAGCCAAAGTCGACAAACTGGCCGCCGAAATTGCTGCCGCGCAAAAAGACACGATCACAAAAACTGCTGCCGCCAAGACGGCCGTCGAAAAATTTGTTGCCGCCCAAAAAATCAGTGATGCCTCCCGCGCCAAATGGGCAGTGATCGACAAACAAGTGCAGTTACTCGACCGTGCATGGCAGGCCGCCGCCCGCATTCGCGAACGCGCTAAGTACGTTGAGGCCCGCGCCGTTCGGCGGTTGGAGGACGCGCAAGCCATGGCCGTGTTGGCGCGATCGCAATCCGCTCAAGCCGCTGCAATCGCCAAAGTGAATGATGCCGCGAAAGCATTGGCCGCTGCCAAAACTGCGCAGGAGCCGGCCAGAATCGTTTTAGCCAAACTGCAATTACCCCGCGTTGCTGCGCAAAAGGAGCACGCCGCTTCTGCCCAAGTTTTGGCTGCGTCACAAAAAACACTATCCGAAAAACAAGCCCACGCCAAAAACGCCGCCGCCGCCGTGGTCAATGCCACCGCGAGTGCCAAGCTCGCCGCCGAAGCTGCTGCGTTGGTTACGAAACCATTTCTCGCAACCGTCACCGAATTACAGGCTCCCGTGACAAACGCCGCCGCCCGCTCGCGGGATGCCGTTGCCACGTTGCAGGCGTTACAGAAGGTGATGGATCGGGATGTGGCCAGCGCGCAGCAGAAAGTCAATGCCCGTGTCGCAACCGAAAAATCCGCCAAAGTGAAACTCGATTCGGCCACCCGCGCCGTGGCAGCCGGTGAAGCGAAGTTGGCAATGGCACAAAAGCGCGCGCGGGAATTAGCCGTGGGATTGGCCGAGGCACAAACGATCGCCAACGAAGCCGGTGCGGCGGTGGCTGCGGCAACGGAGAAATTGGGGCAACGTTGGACGAAGAATTTTGGGGTGGGCGGGTTTGCGCACCTTTCGCCCGAACAACTTTGCTGGAGCATGCTTCAGGCCAGTGGTCAGCTGGACGCACAACGCGCACCGGCGGCGGCAGATTTCAACAAAAAGAATCCGCTCAAGAAGGGAGCGAAGGAAGACCCCGCGCGCGGGGCGGCACGGGCGGCGCATACGGAACAATTTATTTATAACAAACTGAAAGGAACCACGGGCATTTTCATTAAACTGTTCGGAGGTGCAGCGGGCGAAGTACAGACGGATTTTTACGCCACCGCAGATCAAGCCCTCTATTTTGCAAACGGGAGTACTGTGCGGGGTTGGACGGGTACGCTGGCCTCGCGGCTTAATCAATTGACCCAACCCGAAGCGTTGGCAGAGGAACTGTATCTTTCAATTCTTACCCGTCGGCCCTTGGCCACCGAGACTGCCGCGGTGGCGCAGCACCTTGATTCGCAAAAAGAAAACCGCATCAACGTAATTCGCGAAATGGCCTGGGGTTTGATGACTTCAACGGAGTTTCGGTTTAAACATTAGAATTGGAAACGCATGCCCACACATGTTTGCAATCAATCGGATTTATTTCTCTGAATTGCAACGGCGTGTAGAGGCGTCCAAAGGACAGTAGTTTGTCATAAAACGTGTGGGCAATTTTGTGAAAGGAAAACAGCGATGAAATGTGATTATGCGTGTGGTTCGGAGGAGCACTTGATTGCCCGGCGACAATTTATCGGCGGGGTGGCAACCGGGGCCGGTGCGGTGCTGGGCGGGCTCGGCGCGTTTGCCACGCCCGAGGCGGTGGCCAAGATGACGAAGGACCAAAAGCGCGTCATCGTCGTGCGCATGGCCGGCGGCTTGAGCCAGTTGGAAAGCTGGGATCCCAAACCGGGCACCGACACCGGCGGGCCGTTCCGATCTATCCCCACCAGTGTGCCGGGCATTCGCATCAGCGAGCTGCTGCCGCACACGGCAAAGGTGATGCATCATCTCGCGCTGGCGCGCGGCATCAACACCCGCAATGGCGATCACGGCAAGGGCACTTATATGATGCTCACCGGCCGGCATCGGGCCCCCGGCCAAACGCATCCCGAGCTGGGCGCGGTGGTGGCGCGCGGGTTGGATAATGAATCGCTCACCTTGCCCGGCCACATTAAAGTGACCAGCGGCGGCAGTGGCGGCCGCAACAACGACGCGGCTTATCTTGGCCCCAAGTATGCGAGCATTTCGCTGAGTGGCGGCAAACCCCCGGCCTACACCGAGCGCCCGAAGGACGTAACTGAGGCGGCGGCAAAAAATCAAAATCAATTTCGCAAGCAAGCCAACGATCGTTTTGCCCAACGCCGGCGCACCGCTGAGACGGATGCTTATGTGCAGAGCTTCGAGCAGGCGCAGGAGTTGATGCGCCAGCGCGATGTGTTTGATCTGAGCAAAGAATCGGACAAGGACCGCGAGCGTTATGGAAAAACGCAATTCGGCGAGCACTGCCTGTTGGCGCGGCGGTTGGTGGAAAAAGGCATCACCTACGTGCAGGTGACGCACAGCAATTACGACACGCACAACGAGAATTTCAATTTTCATTTTGAACAGCTCGGCGAATTCGATGCGCCCTTCGCCACGCTCGTGGCCGACCTCGCCGCACGCGGGTTGCTGGAGCACACACTCATCGTGGTGCTCAGCGAATTTGGCCGCACGCCGCGCATCAACAAATACTACGGGCGCGATCATTGGGGCAACGCGTGGAGTGTGTGCATGGGCGGCGCAGGTGTTGCGCGCGGCGCGGTGCACGGCGCTACCAACAAAAACGGCACGGCGGTGAGCGACGGCCAAGTGGACGCGGGGCATTTATTCCACACGTACCTGCGTGCGCTGGGCCTCAATCCACGCCGGAACTTCAAAATCGGCGGCCAGAAAATCCCGCTGGCGGATCCCGCTTTCGAGCCGATCAAGGAATTGCTGGCTTAACGCAATGGCTGCGGATGCGAAACAGGTTCACCTTGCCAAATCTTTGGCGCACACAGCTCCGTTGATCAATTGCCGGTTCGATCCCTCCGGCCAATATCTCTTTGCCACCGCCGAGGATCGCGCCATCATTCGCTGGAACCTTGCCGACGGCAGCAAAGTTATTTTCAAAGGACACGATTCGTGGGTGCGCGGGTTGGCATTTTCCAAGGACGGCAAAACGCTGGTGACCAGTGGCTTTGACGACACGCTCATTTGGTGGCCGATGGCGGCGGACAAGCCCGAACCCATCCGCAAAGTCACCGCTCACAAAGGTTGGATTCGAACGATCGCCGTGAGCCCGGACGGCGCATTGCTCGCCAGCGGCGGCAATGATCGCGTGGTGAAAATTTGGAACACAGCCGACGGCAAATCCGTGGCCGAATTGACCGGTCATGAGCTGGATGTGTACTCGCTAATGTTTCATCCCGACGGCAAGCACTTGCTCAGCGGCGACTTGATGGGCCACATTCGCCAGTGGGATGTGGCCGGCGCGAAGGAAGTGCGCAAGTTCGACGCCAAAGATTTACACACCTACAACAGCGGCCAGCGCGTGCACTTTGGCGGCGTGCGCAGCCTCGCGCTCACGGCGGACCGAAAGCAGTTGCTCGCCGGTGGGCTGTACAAGGGCACCAATCCGCTGGGCGCGGTACACGAGCCGATTATTTTGCGCTTCGAATGGGACAGCCAAAAGGTGCTGAAGAAGCACATCACCACCGGCGTGAAAGGCGTCATTTGGCGCAACATAATTCATCCGGACGGATTTGTGATGGGCTGTTCCGGTGGCAGTAGCGGCGGGTATTTGATTTTTTGGAAAGCGGGTGAGGACAAAGCCTTTCACAAATTCAAAATGCAGGACACCGCCCGCGGGATGGATCTGCATCCCGACGGCATCCAAGTCGCAGCGGTGCACTGGAACAAGAAAGTGTCCCTTTGCAGACTTGAAAAAAAGGCTGATCCGAAGAAAAAATAAAAAGGCCGCACTGGGCAGCCTTTTTTATTTTTTGGATTCGACTATTTCTTCTTTTGCCCGGCAGGAAGAACTTTCCCAAGCGCGTGATCGGCGGGCTTAATGCCGCGGCGAAAACTGTTGAACCCATAGAAGAGTGGCTTGTAGGGATCTACGTAATCCACATTTGCTTTTTTCAGCACCTCTATTTCAAGGCCGGCGTAGACGGCATTGACGATTAATCGGCGCAGCCCTTCGCTTTGCAGATCCGTGGCCGCACCCATGGTGGAGCAGAAAATTTTACTGGTTTTACCGGAGGGCCACTTATAGTTGCGTGTCCAAGCCACGGGCATGGCAGGATCATTGATGCCGGATACTTTATTGAGCTTACGGTTTTTCTTCGTGCGGGTGGACGGCTTTGAGTCAGGTTTCATATTTTCCAGAACCAAGCCTCGCATGAGGATTTTTGCGTCCTGAGCCGGGTAGGCTTCGTATACATCGGAGTCAGCAAATACATCGACGACGCCATTGAAAATGGGGTTATTCTTCTCGGAGGGTTCAACCACACCGCGGCAGGCCTCGCGTTTGTGACCGCCCCAGTGACTCACCCAGCCTTCGCCAAGGACACGTTTGCCGAAGCCGCCGCGTTTGCCTCGGAATGCATGGGTGCTGGTGCGTAGGCCGATGATCGGCACGCCCCGATTGCAGGCATTGTCAAAACGTTTGTAGGTTGCATCATCCCAAGTGCGGAAACGCAACAGCATGATGATGGCATCAGCTGTATCCAACGCTTCCGGATGAGTAAGGCTTTTCTGGTTATTGGGATCAATTTCGCCCTTGTCATTCAATGAAAAGAGCACGGTACACTTGAAGCCGTGACGCTGGCTGAGAATCTTAGCCATCATCGGCAGGCCTTCCTCGCCACGGTATTCCTCATCGCCGGTCAGGAAAACCAAGTGTTTCCCGTTGCCGGGGCCGGATTTGCCTTCGTATACGATGTGATCCTGCTGGGCTTGGAGTTGGGGGACGATCAGTGTGGAGGCGAAAAGAAGTGCAAATAGATTTTTCATTGGATGAGGTTTGTTGTGAACGGCGTTATTTTAGCCGTTCCGGGGCCGACTGCAAATCACAAAACAAGAAGTTGGTGCAGATTTTGAATCTGCGTTCCTGGTTGGGTTATTTGTTGCCGGGATTGAAGAGTTCGAGCAATCCGGCGGGGCCGCCGCCGGTGTTTAGGGTGCCGGCTTTGGTGGGGTCGAGCATGATTTCGATGCGGTTGTTGGTGCCTTCGAGCATGCGGTTTAGGCCTTCGTCTTCGGAATCTGCTTTGATGGATTGGATGAGCTTTTGGCGGTTGCGGAGGGTTTGCTCGGAGTTGTCGCCCCCGATGAGGTGGCCCATTGCCATAAAGCGGATGGGGCCGAGTTCTTTGTTGGTGATGACTTCGGCAAAAAATTTGTCGCTGTCGGCGTTGGTGCCGACGTGTTTGAGGATGGCATCGCCGAGGGCCATTTTGTCGCCGTTATCGGTGAGGCTTTCGTCGTTTATTTTTGCGTACAACAGCGGCACAGCTTTTTCGCCGAGGACGGAGGTGAGGTAGTGGACGACGGCACCATCGACGCGGCCATCGGCGGTGATGATTTGGGTTTTGGCGATGTCGACGAAGGTGGCGTCGCGGTATTTCACCAACAGGGCAAAGAGATAAGCGCGGGAGGTTTCGTCGAAGAGACTTTGAACATCGCCGCCGGTTGAGTGTTTGAGGAGCAGATGGGCGGTCTCGAGCACTTGATCGCGATAGGTATCACCGGCGATTTTTTCGAGTAAGCCGTCGAGGTAAGCGACCTCAAGGCCGCGGCCGGTTTTGGCGAGCACGTTGGCGAGGATGGTTTCGGCTGGGTCGCCGCCGATGTCGGCCACGACGTCCAGCAGGCCGAGCCGCAAGGAGCGCGGGGCGAGTTGGCGGGTTTGCTTGAGGAGTTCGCGGGACATGAAATAGCTACCAAAGCCCGAGCGTACAAAGCCGCTGATGCGGCCTTGCGTGCCGTCTTCGCCTTTGGCCTTGGCAGCGGCGGCGGCGGCTTGTTCGCGGTCGAAGGCGATGGCGTTGGATTCGTATTCGATGTCCACGGGATTTTCCTGCAACAAAAATTCTTTGATGGGCGGGAAGGCGGCTTCGCCGGCGTCGGTGAGGCCTACCATGTAATGGATGACGCGCCGCATCGTTTGTTGGCGGTTCTCATCGCCGGGGCGCATGGTCTTGAGTTCCTCGAGAATTTCCTCGGGCTTGATGCTGGCGGTGACGGTGATGATTTTTTCTGTTTCAACCGTGGTGATGCGGTTGCCTTGGGCGTCGGTGCTTTTGAGTTCACCGCGCAGTTGCGCGATTTGTTCCTTTAGTTTTTCATTTTCCGAATCATGACTCGCTGCGGTGGGTGCAGCGGATTTAAGGATGAATGTGGCGGCGGCACCCACGAGGGCGGCGACGAGGATTGCGATGATTTGTTTCATTATTTGGGGTCTCCGGATTGGCGGCGTTTTTGCTCTTCGCCCAGTCGTTTATCCATGGCGGTGAAGCCGAATTGCAATAGGATGTCACTGGATTGTTTGCGCACATCGCCGAGCAGTTTGCGGCGGGCGGCGATGACGTGCACGGGTTGCTCGTGCACATCGCGCATCAACGCGCCGAGCGGTTGGGCGATGTGCTCGTAGCGTTTGAAGTCGAACATGTCGCCCTTCTTCATTTTGGCGAGGCCTTCTTTTACGCTCTCGTGGAAAATGGCGTCGGCCTCGGGGCTGGTGCCGATGAAGCGTAGGGCGGCATCGCGCAGGGCGGCTTTGTGAAATTCATTGGTGATGCGCGGATCTTTGTAGGCGGCGAGCAAAATGGGCATCGCCTCCGCGCCGAGCACTTGGCGCAGGTACGAGAGCGCGTAGCCATCGAGCGAGCCATCCTCGGTGATGAGCAGCCCTTTGGCGGTGTCCACAAAAATGCGGTCGTTGTGCTTCACGAGAATGGAATAAAGATACCCTTTGGTGCGGCGGTCCAACTCGCTGGCGTCTTCGGTCACGGTGGGTGGGTTGGCGAGGATGCTGCGGGTGACGGCGAGGATGCGGTCGAGGTATTGGTCCGGCGCAATTTCCTGCAGGGCAATTTCGAGGTAAGCGACCTCCACGCCGCGCAGTGTTTTTTCCAGCACCTTCAGCAGCAACTGCTCGGCGGAATCGCCGCCGATGTGGGCGATGGTTTCCAGTAATCCTAAACGCAGCGTGGGCGGGAATGAATTGTCCGGTTTCGGAAAAGGACGGAAGTAACGGCCGGCCTCGCCTTCGCGGTATTTGCGGCGGCGGGCTTCGTCTTCGTTGCGCGGCTCGGGGCGTGGCTCGGGAGGAAGGTTAAATTCCAAATCCTGACTGGCTGCCAAAAATTGATCGATGGGCGGCAGCGCGTCTTCGCCGAGATCCACCAACGATTCAAAGTAATGCACCGCGCGTCGTTTAGTGCGGCCATCGGTGGCTTCGAGGGTTTGGAGTTTGGCAAGATAAAAAGCGGCGTTCGGGCGTGGGTCGGCTATTTCCTCAGCGGGCACTACCACCGTGACGATTTTGCGTTGATTGTGCTGCGCCTTGAGCACTTGATTTTCGCGGCGCAGTTCGGCGAGCGATGCGAGGTTGGAATCGTTGGCCTCGCGTTCCTCGCGCGGGGGCGCGGTGTCACGGGTCAGTATATAAGTGGCAGTGCCTCCGGTCAGTGCGGCAGCGAGAATTGCAATAAGTTGTTTCATCGATTTTTTTTAAACGGCACGCGCCCTGTGGTTCGGCGGCTGAATCAAGGCATGTATTCGCGGAACCAATAAACGCTTTAGTCCCGATTACGCGAAATGGGCCAACTGGGTTACCTTGACCCGAAAATGGCGATTTTGACACGAATAAATATGCAGAGAAGACGAACCCTTCCCGCCAATTAAAGCGCCGAAATGGATTCGGCAATTTGTACTGCGTTGAGTGCGGCACCCTTTAGGATTTGATCCCCCACCACCCAAAAACTCAGGCCGTTTTTCATGGCGCAATCTTTGCGGATGCGACCCACAGCGCAGTCATCTTTTCCGGCACACTCCAACGCCAGCGGGTAAATGTTTTTGGAAACGTCATCGATCAGCTCCAGCCCCGGCGCTTTTTTTAATACCCGCCGGGCGGCAGCCACGGTAACGGGCTTTGTGAACTCCGCATTCACCGCGATGGAGTGCGCGCGGTACACCGGCACGCGCACGCAGGTGGTGCTGGCTTTGAACCGTGCATGATGCATGATTTTGCGGCCCTCGTTTTCGAGCTTCATTTCCTCTTTCGTGTAGCCGTTGTCGAGAAAGGTATCCACGTGGGGCAACGCATTGAAAGCGATTTGGTGGGGGTAAACCGACTTGGTAATCTTGCGGCCGCGCGCGAGGTCTTTCACCTGCGATTCCAATTCCACAATCCCCTGCGCGCCGCTGCCGGACACGGCCTGATAGGTGGCCGCGAAAATCCGCTTCACGCCAAACGCCGCGTGTAACGGATGCAACGCCATCAGCGTGACGATGGTGCTGCAGTTCGGGTTGGCGATAATGCCGCGATGCTTGGCCACATCCGCGCCGTTAATTTCCGGTACCACGAGCGGCACGTTTTTTTCCATGCGAAAGGCGCTGGAATTATCTACCACCACCGCGCCGGCATTGACTGCGACCGGTGCAAACTTTTCGCTGATGTCGCCGCCGGCACTGAAGAGCGCGATGTCCACGCCCGCAAACGAATCGCGCGTGAGTTCGCGCACGGTGATTTGTTTGCCATTGAAACGAACGCGCTTGCCGGCACTACGCCTGGAAGCGAGCGGCACGAGTTGGCCCACGGGAAAGCGCCGCGCTTCCAGCACGCGCAGCATCGCCTGCCCCACAGCACCGGTGACGCCCACGACGGCTACGTTATATTTGCGTTTGGTCATTCAAGG
>Ga0302133_10002589_pt1 | contig 11049 bp, 6 predicted proteins | sample CB9_331_MG_FD_203121 | JGI IMG/M metagenome (GOLD analysis project Ga0302133, IMG submission 203121) | Marine microbial communities from Western Arctic Ocean, Canada - CB9_33.1 | ecosystem: Environmental > Aquatic > Marine > Oceanic | place: Canada: Western Arctic Ocean | collected 2017-09-19 | reverse complement strand
ATCGGTATGTCGACTGGTACTACCGGCACCTGATCAACATCACCGACGACCGGGACCGGATCGGCGGGCCGCCCTACTGGGGCAAGTACATCTTTCACGACAACAACCGCGACATCAACTACTCGCAGTTGAGCATGCGGTCGCTGCTCGACTGGTATCTCGAGTGGCACCCACCGATCATGCACGACCTGCACGAGTCGGTGCCGTTTCTCTACACATTCAGCGGACAGGCGCCACAGAACCCCGGTCTCGACCCGATCGTCTATGGCGAGCTCCCCTGGTTCGCGAACTTCGAGATGACGCAGTTGACCAAATACGGGATGCCCGGCGCCTGGACCCACGGCTTCGTCGATATGTGGTCACCCGGATACCTGGGCTTCATGGCCTCGAACCACAACGGCCTGGTCCGGTTCTACGAAACGTTCGGCAACGGCGGCGCCACCACGATGGTGCGGCACCTGAAGACCGAGGACAACACGCCGGAACAGGCGCGCACCAGCCGCGAATGGTATCGGCCCTCGCCCCCCTACGAGGAGGTCGTGTGGTCGATGCGGAACAACACCAACTACAGCCAGACGGCGGCGCTGAGCGCGTTGCAGCTCACCGCGAGCAACCCGCAGGTCATTCTGGAGAACTTCTACCAGAAGAGCCGGAACGCGGTGGAGGAGGGCGCCGACGACCCGCCACACGGCTGGGTGGTCCCCTCGGGCCAGCGGGACATGACGCGAGTGACCCGCCTCGTGAATCTGCTCCGGCGGCAGGGGATCGAGGTCGGCCGTGCGGACGGCGAGCTGACATTCGGGGACGAGACGCATCCCGCCGGGTCGTATGTCATCAAGCGTGACCAGCCCTACGGCCGGCTCGCCAACATCATGCTCGAGACGCAGGAGTTTCCGGATGATGAGCTCCGCACCTACGACGACACGGGCTGGACCCTCGGTCTGATGCAGCACGCCGAGGTGCACGCCATCGATGACCCCACGGTGCTCGACGTGGCGGTGGAGCCGATCGGCGCGGCGCGGAACAGCGGGCGGACGACCGGCGACGTGGCAACCTATGGTCACGCGGTGGCGCACTACGGCTCGACCAACCTGGTCACATTGCGCTACCGGCTCGGGGCGCGGTCAGTCGAGGCGGCCGAGACGGCGTTCGAGGCCGAGGGCGTCCAGTTTCCCGCCGGGTCGTTCATCGTGCCGCGCACCGACAACCCGAACGATGCCGACCGGCTCGAGCTGGCGGTCGAGGCGCTCGGTCTGACCGCGGCCGCGCTGACGGCGAGACCGGACGTGCCGACCCATGATGTCGACCTGCCGCGACTCGCGATGTTCAGCACGTGGGGCAACACCCAGGAAGTCGGCTGGGTCCGTCACGCCTTCGACCAGTTCGAGATCCCGTTCGATCTCATCTTCAAGGAGCGGGTCGGCGCGGGGGACCTGCGGGCGGACTACGACGTCATCCTCGTCCCCAACCAGGGCGGCTCCGGCAAGGGCCTCGTCTTCGACGTCGCGCCGCGTGGCGGGCCGCTGGCCTACACCAAGACCGACCGATACCGGTTCCTCGGTGACTACGGCTCGTCCGAGGACATCACGGGCGGCATCGGCATCGCGGGCGTGCTCGAGATGCAACGGTTCGTCGAGGCGGGGGGCGTGCTGGTGACGCTTGGCACCGCGAGCTATTTCCCACCGGATTTCGGATTGACACGCGAGATCGACGCACGGCGGCCGGCGTCTGGCTTCTATGCGCCTGGCCCGATCGTCGAGGCGGAGATTCTCAAACCGGCGCACCCGATCTTCTACGGGTACGCCAGGCCGGAGATCACCGTCCGGTATGCCAACGGACCGCTGCTGCAGGTGCCGAGACGCCACCGAGACGACTGGGTGCTGATGCGGTTCCCGGGCAAGGCGCTGAGTGGTCTCATGCGAGGTGCCACACAGACCGAGGACCGGCCGGCGATCGTCGACGTGCCACGCGGCGACGGCCGGATCGTGCTGTTCGCCACCAACCCGTGCTACCGCTGGCAGAATCACGGCGAGTTCACGATGTTGTTCAACACCATCTTGCACTTCAACGACCTCGACGCCGCGCCGGCAGACACGACCCCGGAGTCTGCCCTGCAGTAGCTAGTCGGGGCGTCGCCCCCCACCCTGCGTCGGCCCCGCCCGGGGTCCTGAGACCGAAGGAGTAAGATCATGTGGACAACCAAGACGTCCGCGCGCGGAACAGCACGCGGGTGTTCTTCCGACGCAGATCGAGACATCGCAGGGGCAGGTCAATGACGGAGACGGACCGGATCGAGGCTGGGGCGCTCAAGGTTGACAAGGCGCTGTACGACTTCATCAACGATGAGGCACTACCGGGGACCGGCATAGCCCCGGAGACTTTCTGGTCCAGTTTTGACAGCCTGATCCACGATCTCTCGCCGCGGAACCGGACGTTGCTGGCGACACGCGACGAGCTGCAGGCGAGAATCGACGCCTGGTATCAGGAGAGCCGGGGTCAAGCGGTCGACCTGCCGGAGTACAAGGCCGTACTCCAGGAGATCGGCTACCTGGTCCCGGAAGGCGGCGACGTGACCGTGAGCACGGCGAATGTCGACCCGGAGATCTCCACCATCGCCGGACCGCAGCTCGTCGTGCCGGTCACCAATGCCCGTTACTCGCTCAATGCGGCCAATGCCCGTTGGGGCAGCCTGTATGACGCGCTCTATGGCACAGATGTGATTGCCGACGAGGGCGGGGCGGAACGCGGCGCCGGGTACAACAAGGTGCGCGGCGCGCGGGTGATCGCTTTCGCCCGGGCGTTCCTCGACGCCTCGGCGCCACTCGCCAGCGGCAGCCACAGCGACGCCACCTCGTATGCGGTCGAGGGCGGCGCGCTGGTCGTGAGCCTGCGAAACGGCAGCGTCAGCGGGCTCGCCGACCCGTCGAGATTCGTGGGACACGGCGGTGATGCCGACACGCCATCGGCCGTGCTGCTGCGGCACAACGGTCTCCACATCGAAATCGCCATCGACCGCGGTCACCCGGTCGGTCGCGGCGATGCCGCCGGGGTCAGAGACGTCGTGGTCGAAGCGGCCATGACGACCATCATGGATCTGGAGGATTCGGTGTCGACGGTGGACGCCGAAGACAAGGTGGTTGCCTACCGTAACTGGCTGGGGCTGATGAAGGGTGACCTGCGAGACACCTTCGAAAAAGGCGGCAAGATGGTCGACCGCGCCCTGAGCCCCGACCGCAGCTACATCGCCCCCGATGGATCGCCGATCACGCTACACGGCCGTAGTCTGATGCTGATCCGCAATGTCGGCCATCTGATGACCAACCCGGCGGTCCTGGACAAGGACGGCCGCGAGGCGCCGGAGGGCATTCTCGACGCGATGATCTCGTCGGTGATCGCGATCCACGATCTGAAGAGCGGCAAGAATAGCCGCGCCGGCTCCATCTACATCGTGAAGCCGAAGATGCATGGGCCGGAGGAGGTCGCGTTCACCGATCAACTGCTCGGACGGGTGGAGGACGCGCTGGATCTCGACCGTCACACGATCAAGATCGGCATCATGGACGAAGAGCGGCGCACGACGGTCAATCTCAAGGAGTGCATCCGCGCTGCCAGCCATCGCGTGTTCTTCATCAACACCGGCTTCCTCGACCGCACCGGCGACGAGATGCACACGGCGATGGAGGCCGGCCCGATGATTCGCAAGGCCGACATGAAAGCCGCCGTCTGGATGACCACGTATGAAGACTGGAACGTCGACGTCGGCCTCGAGTGCGGGCTCCCCGGCCACGCCCAGATCGGCAAGGGCATGTGGGCCATGCCGGACCTGATGGCCAACATGCTCGAGACCAAGATCGGTCATCCCCAGGCCGGCGCCAACACCGCCTGGGTGCCGTCACCGACCGCCGCCACCCTGCACGCGACCCACTATCACCAGGTCGATGTCGCTGCGCGGCAGGCGGCCCTGCGATCGCGGCCGCATGCCAATCTCGACGGTATCCTCACGATTCCCGTCGCCGAGCACCCGAACTGGTCGGCAACTGAAGTGCAACAAGAGCTCGACAACAACGCCCAGGGCATTCTCGGTTACGTGGTGCGGTGGATCGACCAGGGCGTCGGCTGTTCGAAGGTGCCGGACATCAACAACATCGGGCTGATGGAAGACCGCGCGACCCTTCGCATTTCCAGCCAGCACATCTGTAACTGGCTTCGTCATGGCGTCTGCACCGAAGACCAGGTGCGCGAGACCATGCAACGGATGGCGGCGGTGGTCGATGGCCAGAACGCCAGCGACCCGAAGTATCGGCCAATGGCCCCCAATTTCGACGACAGTGTCGCCTTTCAGGCAGCCTGCGACCTGGTGTTCAAGGGCCGCGAGCAGCCAAACGGCTACACCGAGCCGATCCTGCACGCGCGGCGCCGGGAGGCGAAGGCCAGATGGCCCGCGGGAACGTAGGTGCCATCAGGCTCCTCTGAGCGCCCGTGCGGCCATGACCGCAGCCAACCAGAGGAGGGTGATGGTCGAGCCGGCGACGCCCAGCCACTTGACCATCGTCGCGGCGCTGGCGAGTCTGATCCAGCCGTCCTGCAAGGCCGACCCGCCGTCGCTCGCATACCGCCCGAGCTGATCGAGCTGGATGAGATTTTCGCCCCAGTCGGCCAGCACCATGACCAGCACCAGCCCCAGCAGGAGCGCCGGGCGGAACGGCCGGCCCAGGCTGGCCCAGCCGATCAAGAGACTCGCCGCGAAGGCACCGCCATAGAGGAACGGGAAGATCAGGTCCAGTAACAGAAAGACACGCTCGTGCTCCCGCGCCGACGCGTCGAGCGCCGCCCAATGCCGATCCACCGCCACGGCATCGTAGCCGAACCGTCTGTTCAGTGGAGTGTCGTCATCTGGTGCCACGAGCGCCAGCTGTCGTGTGACCTCGTCGCGGTGGCTCCAGCTGGACATGGCGGCGCCACCGGCCGCGACCAGCGCGAGCGGCAGACCGATCATGAGCAGAATCCGAAGCCAGGTCACAGATACCTCAGCACTGGCAGCCCGTGGTGAAAGTCGCCGCTGCATTCGACGCCGCTGTATCCCGGCTGCCAGCTGGTGCCACGCAGGGTGGACCCACGAGCGGCGGAGAAATGGAACGCCCACGAACGGGGCGGGTGCGGCAGGGAACGACTGCTCCGGTCTGATCGAGGAGGGAGAAAAGCGGGTGACCCGCCGTTAGCGGGTCACTTGGTGACCTGGACCACGACGTTTTCGTAGCTGAAATGAGACCCGTCGCTCGCCACCGCCCGCAGCACGTACTCTCCCGGCTCCTCAAAGGTGATGTTGGACAACCATTTGTTGCCCTCGGGCACGTCGGGCAGGACATACGGTGGCGACCAGGGCGAGTTGGCCCAGGCGCGCGAGTCCATCCAGGCCTTTTGCTGCTCCGGCTCGAAGGACACCTTATCCGCGGGCCCACGGTAGACGAACCACGTCAGCCGCAGGCCGGGCGCCCCGCTGACGACCACCGACCCGACACCGCGAGGGCTGTACAACTGGTCCAAGGTGGTCGGCACTCGGCTGCGTTCAGAACGTGGGGGGAAATTATCCGGATCCTCGGCGAACGCGGCCAAGGTCAGCGGCTCCCCGACGCTGACACCTCGACGCCCGTCGCCCTCGACGTTGAGATCCGGGGGCTTATTGGTGCGCAGACGGTCGTCGAGACTGCCGAATGCCCCGCCCACCTCGGTGGACATCACCTGCGGGTCCATCCGATAGTCGGGTCTGAGCGACGCGTAGACCCGATTCCTTCTTCCGTGGGTCGTCAGGGTCCACACCAGCTCTTGGTCGCCAAAATCGGCCGGTACTTGAACCGTGAACAGAAACGGGTTGCGTCGCGGGTAGAAATGCGTCGGCTGGCCCTGGTCTACCCGCGAGGTAACGATGTCGTCCACCTCCAGGTCGTTGAGCGCCCCCGGCGCGGTCAACGCGAAGTAGTTGTCCGGGCCGAGGTCGACGTTGAATTCTTCCTCCCAGTTCGAGTTCATGTAGCCGAACCAGAATGTGAAGGTCCCGTCTTCGTTGGGCCACCAGCCCTCGTACGCCGGATGAATGCTCTGCCCGCGCAAGAACATGAACCGGGTCTGCGCGTCGGCGCTCTGGACCCCGACGACAGCCGCCAGCAAGACCAGAGCAACCAGCAGTCGCCCGATGCGCCGGGGCACAACGGCACCGTCCCGCGTCCTCGTCACGGTCACTGCTGCGCGCCCTCCTGGGTGGTCGTGTTCTCTTCGGTGATCATCGGGGCCCAGCAGAGCGGGCACCCGACATCGTAGGAGTTCCGGCTCCCCATCCTGGCTCGTCGCTCGGCCATTTCAGCCTGGAACTGCTCTTCGGTGAGCTCAACCGAGTAGCCGAGGTCGATGAACATGTTGGCGACCGACCGCCGGCCGCCACCGGCCCAGTTTCTGTTGTCCGCCACGTTCTCGTTGGCCGTGGTGGTGTCCAGAAAGCCGACAATGTGCACGACGGTGCCCTTGGGCAGCAGCGGTGCGTAATCGTCGTCGTACACATACTGCTTGACCCAGTTGTGGTCATAGCCCACGCAGTTGAGCGTGAACTGATTCTTCCCCCAGATCGCCTCGATGCACATGCGTGTACCCGGCGCGTGGAGGTGCGGCTCGAACGCCACGATCTTGGTGTGCCGGTCGAGGACGGTATAGGAATGGAACTCCTGACCGGCTCGGCCCGGCACGACGTCGACGTCGATGCCGTTGCCGAGACTCATCCGTGCCCGGTTGCCGTATTCCGGCATGTACCCCTTCGGGTGGAAGGTCAGACCGAACTCCAGATGCCCGGTGGTCTCCTGGATGCCGTTCGGGTGAATATGGCTGGCGCCCAGGTGCAACGCCGAATTGGCCGGCAAGAGCGTGCCGAACTTCTCCGGGAAGATATCCGCGTTGCGCCCGACCTCGTGAATCGGCCAGCGTGTGCGGGTCTCAGGGTCAATGGCCGTCCCATCCTCGTTCAGGACCCCGGAAGAATACGTCATGTGATGAAACACATAGCGGCCGCCAACCGTGCTGGCGCCCTGGTCCCCCGGTATGTCGTTGATCTCCCGGACCTCGACGGACTTCACATACCGGTCCTCGGTCAGACCTGTCGGCACCAGACCGATGTCGCCCCACCGGTCGGGCCCGACGGCCGGCACGACCATCTCACGCGACGCGAGCACGAGGTCCGGTTCCCCGAGGGTCCAGCCTGCGGCGTCCGCAAACACCCGAGCTGGAGGCATGTCGGCCGGGTCGCCCTGCGGCGCCCCGTTGTCGGCCCAGGCCTGGATCATGGCCAGTTCCTTGTCGCTCAGGGAGGGGTCGTCCTTGAACTTGAGAATCCCCAGGTCCTTCTCGACAAAGAAGGGCGGCATGGCGCCCATCCGGTCGCGGATGGAGGTCCGCAGCTTGATCGACCGCGCCCAGGGTCTGACCTCCTGGAACGTGGTGAGCGACATCGGCGCGCCGCCGTTCGGGTTGTGGCAGTTCTGGCAACTCCGCTGCAGGATGGGCGCGATGTCCCTGGTGAACGTGACGTCCTCCGGCGCCATGCCGAAGTCCGCCACCGAGTACAGATGGACGTCGGGGTGGGCGTCACTACCAGCGAGGGACTGAGCGGTCGCCGCCAGAGGCATCATCGCAAGAGCCAGAACCGAACCGGCGAACAGCTTGGTGTTCATTCGCACACTCCTCAAGACAAATGACAATGCCCCCACCCTAACCAGGGCACGGTACTGCAACTGGCCGCGACCGTCAAGGCCAACCTAGGCCCAATTCAGGGGCGCAAAGTGCGCTTCTGCGAAGACGAAGTCGGGTCTGGACGACATCTCGGGCCGCCTACTTGATCAGCGCCGTGTCCGGAAACTGTGCATACCACCCGAACCAGAACGCCCGCTGCGCGGCGACACGCGGCAGGCGTCGTCCGGTCTCGGCCTGCGCGATGACGGCGTCCTCCGTCACACGCCAGATGCCGCCGCTGGCATCCTCCACCTGATCGCCCGCCAGTATGCGGACGAACCGGACATCACCGACGTCGTATACCCGGTTGGCGCCTTCCTCCGTCGTCAGCATCGCGATCTGATGCCCGGCGTGCTCGGTGTGGTAGAGACGATTATCGCGCAAGAAGTCGGCGGCGATCGCGAGCGGGTGGCGGGTCCCCCGGTCGTCCTCCAGCAACAGCACCACGACCTCGTCCTTGTTGTCGAGTCGCCCGTCCTTGAACGGCACCTCAAACATCAGCCGGTCGGTCGCGAAGTAGTCGCGGTAGGCGGCGCCTTCGGAATAGTCCCGGTCGTGGCCGGTCTCGAGGGACAGCACGGTGGTCTCCGGATGGGTTCGGCGCCATTCCCCCCAGGTGGTCGTCACGACCGACCGGTGACGCAGACGCACACCGCTGCCGACGAGGGGGCCTACCACCGGCACCCATTCGAAGGTGTTCCAGAGGCTCTTCGTGTCCTCGTCGAACATGAGCTTGTTCGACCGATAGAGCAACCCGCTGGTGCCGAGGTGGATGTGCCGGCCGTCGGCGACGCTCTCGTACGGAATCACGGTGCCGCACAACGTGCAGTACACGATGGTCAGCTCGACGCCGCCGACGGTGTCGATCGCCATCTCGTGCCACGCCAGGATCCGCCTGGGGTACGCCCTCGTTTCCCCGTTGACCGCGATCCCGAAGACGATGTGGTCGTCCTCGAGGTAGTCGGCGGTGGCGGCGGCGACGTGCTGGGGATACCGGAGCGGTGGGATGCCGTTGGGTGGGACCCCGCCCCAGTCGATCTCGTCCAGTCTGATGGTCGCGGTGTCGGCCGCCTGGAAAAAATCGCTAAAGCGGGGATCGATCTCCCCATACCAGGCCCCTTTGAAGGCCGCGTACTCGGGGTGGGGGTCGTAGGGCTGTTCCCAGATCCACTGGTGCGCCGCGAGGAGATCACCGCGAAAGCGCCGGTCGCTTTGGTCCTCGAGGAACGCCATCAGCCGGCGCCACACCTTCGTCGTCGGGTGCTCCGGCGTCGCAAGCTCTTGCGAGGGTCGCTGTCGGATCGGGTCGGCCGGATTCCCGAAATCGAGCGGCAGGACGCGGGGCCGGCTGGGCGGCGCCATGAACCGCAGCAGATCCCAGACCATTCCGGCGTACCCGTCACGCCACGAGTCCGCAATCTGGTCGAGCGCCGCTTCGGCCTGGTCCTCATCCTCGGCCAGCGCCGTGAAGAACAGTTGAATGTCAGGGTGGGGCACGGGCGCCGGCTGGGAGGCGGCCCTGATCACGCTGGCACCGGCGCCGGCGCTCGCGAGGGCGAGGGCGAAGCCGGCGGCGATCGTCAGTTTCTGAGGCATGCCAGTATGACGGCGGGCCACCCGCCGAGGTGCCACGTGGAGAGACCACAAGTCTGACCCAACACGGGCCTGCAGGCAAGATCGGCGATCTGACCGCCCCGTCACGCCTCCGATCCGCCTCAGCCGCGTGGTCCGGCATGGCGAAACCGTCCGCGCTCCCCCGTTCGGCAGGAGCCCGCGGGGTCGCGACAGATATAATCGCGGTTTCCGGCACCGAGCCGTTCACGCCCCACCACGAGGACCGCACCATCATGACCATCCGGTCGATGCTCACCATCAGCCTCCTGACAGCCAGCGCCGCGGCCTGTTCCGGTCCGGCCTCGGACACGTCGACCAGCACGGTGGTCGCCTACGAAGGAGCCACGCTGATCACCGGCGATGGCGGACCGCCGCTCGGCGGCGGCGTGCTGGTCGTCGACCAGGGGGTCATCACCGAGGTGGGGCTGGCCGCCAACGTCACGATCCCCGAAAACGCGACCGTGGTGGACCTCAGCGGTAAGACGGTGATGCCGGCGATCGTCGATCTCCACGGCCACGTCGGCTATCAGCGCGGACTCAGCTACGACGAAGCGAACTACACCCGCGAGAACCTGATCGACCATCTCAACCGGTATGCCTACTACGGCGTCGGCACGATCGTCTCGATGGGCACCGACCCGGGCGACCTCGCGTTCCAGATTCAGGCCGAGCAGCGGGCGGGCACCCTGGGCGGCGCGCGTCTCCACACGGCGTTCCGCGGTTTTGCCCGCCCGGACGCCGGCCCGGGGGCGGCGGCGCTCCGCCCGTCAGCCTACGGCGTCTCCACCGAGGCGGAGGCGCGTGCGCTGGTGGCCGAGCTGGCCGCGACGCCGGCCGACTTCGTCAAGATATGGGTCGATGACCGGGGCGGCCGGGTCGACAAGCTGACACCGGAGCTGTATCAGCCGATCATCGAGGAGGCGCACGCGCGCGACCTACCGGTCATCGCGCACGTTTTTTATCTGGAGGACGCGCGTGCGCTGGTCGAGGCGGGGGTCGACGGCTTCGCGCACCTGGTGCGTGACGCGGAGATGGACGACGCGCTCGTCGCCGCCATCGTCCAGAACAACGTCTTCGTCATGCCGAACCTCGGTATCTCCGAGCGCGGCCGGCATGCGGAGCCGCCACCCTGGCTGGACGACCCGCTGCTGCTCGAATCGGTCTCGACGGCGGAGGTCGCGCGGCTCCGAGAGTCGTTCGAGCGGCGGACACCAGAAGGCGCGGAGCGAGCCCAGGCGTCATATGCCGCCATGGAACGGAGCTTGAAGCGGCTGGCCGATGCCGGCGCGGCCATCGTCCTCGGCGCCGACACCGGTGTGCAGGATCACTTCTTCGGCTACACCGAGCAGCGTGAGCTCGAGCTGATCGTCAACGCCGGGGTCTCGCCCGGTGACGCGATTGTCGCGGCGACCAGCCGTGCGGCGGAAATTCTCGGAGTCGAGACGGGGCTGCTGGCCGCCGGGAAGCGAGCCGACTTCCTGGTGCTCGACGCCAACCCGCTCTACGACATCACCAACACCCGACAGATCGCGGCGGTCTATCTGAACGGCGTCGAGCTGGATCGAGAAGCATTGCGGGCGGGCTGGTAGGCGGCCACGGGGTATGGCGTGTCGGCGGCCCTGAAGGGCCTGGCTACAACGGGGACGGGGAAGGATCGAGGGTCAT
>Ga0302133_10002578_pt1 | contig 11073 bp, 9 predicted proteins | sample CB9_331_MG_FD_203121 | JGI IMG/M metagenome (GOLD analysis project Ga0302133, IMG submission 203121) | Marine microbial communities from Western Arctic Ocean, Canada - CB9_33.1 | ecosystem: Environmental > Aquatic > Marine > Oceanic | place: Canada: Western Arctic Ocean | collected 2017-09-19 | reverse complement strand
GGGCTACGACGATCGGTATCAGCAGGGCGACTTGATCTTCGATGACAACGAGGATCCGGTATTTTTCACGACTGACTTCGAACGCACCAATCGGGCGTTCTTTACCAAGATTTCCTACTTGTTCCGATACTGAGCCGCTCGTTCGCTAGAGCTGCTCCTGCCTTGCGTCGCCACGACGCGTTGGAGGTGTACGTGCTTCGAACTGTCTTCGCCGTCGCGTTTACATGGGGTCTGATAGCGAGCGGGTCCGCCGTTGCTCAGGATATCCCGCTCGACCGGATCACACTGCCCCCGGGGTTTTCGATAGAGGTATTCACAGCCGACGTGCCAAACGCTCGGTCTTTGGCGCGGTCCCCGTCCGGGATCGTGTTCGTGAGTACCAGACAGGCTGGCGACGTGTATGCGGTCCTTGACCGCGACCAGGACAACACGGCCGACGAGGTTCTCACCATCGCCACTGGACTCAACATGCCCAATGGCGTCGCGTTCCGAGACGGCGCGCTGTATGTCGCCGAGGTCAACCGCATCCTGCGCTACGACGGGATTGAAGGGCGTCTCGACGATCCGCCCACACCAGTGGTCGTCGACGAAGACTTCCCGACCGAGCGGGCGCACGGCTGGAAGTTCGTGCGGTTTGGACCGGACGGCAAACTGTATGTGCCGGTTGGCGCGCCCTGCAATATCTGCGACCGAACCGGTGAGGACGCGCGATTCGGCACGATCACGCGGATGGAACCGGATGGTGGTGCGCAAGAGGTGTACGCGCACGGCGTGCGGAACTCGGTGGGGTTCGACTGGCATCCGGTGACCGGCGAACTCTGGTTCACCAGCAACGGTCGCGACCGTCTCGGCGACACGAGCCCTGGCGATACCCTGAATCACGCGCCGGAGTCCGGTATGCACTTCGGGTTTCCGTTCTGTCACCAGGGCGACACGCCGGACCCCGAGTTCGGCGAGCAACGGACGTGCGATGAATTTTCGCCGCCGGCCCAGACATTGGGACCGCACGTGGCGTCGCTCGGCATGCGTTTTTACACGGGACAGATGTTTCCCCAGCAGTATCGCAACCAGATTGTCATCGCCGAGCACGGGTCGTGGAACCGGACCCCCGAGGCCGGTCACACCGGATTCCGTCTCACGTTGGCCACCCTCGACGGCAACCGCGTGACCGACTATTCCGTCTTCGCCGAGGGCTGGCTGAACGCCGACAATAGCTCCTGGGGCCGCCCGGTCGACATCGAAGTGCTCCCTGATGGTTCGCTGTTGGTCTCCGACGATACCGCCGGGGCGATCTACCGAATCACTTACGGCGACTAGCGGTTTCCTGGCGAGGCGTCCGGCTGGCGGCGTTGCGTCGTCGGTCAGACGCCTCGCCCGGAAACCTGGTCTGCTCGGGGCGAGCCTGTTGTGGGGAACCTCGACCCTGCGCTATCGTAAAGGGCTCTGGATCGCCCAACGGTCCTACCAGTTCGTCGCGGTGAGGTGGCCGAGAGGCTGAAGGCGCCGGTTTGCTAAACCGGTGAGGGGGAAACTCCTCCCAGGGTTCGAATCCCTGCCTCACCGCCATTTTATTGCTCGTCCTCGCCCAGCTCGACCCGTCCACGCTTTGATTGTGACCCCACGTGTCGGGGGGGTGATGTCGTCGGTCACCCACGACTAGCGGGCCACGGGGCCTGTCCAGCGAACCCACCGAACGGGGAGGCGTCCCAGATATTCCGGGTCGCCTGAATTACTCGGCGAGCGGATGTGGCCGAAGCTGAAAGTGGATAACCGAGCTCCGCATGCCTTTGCCGCCCTCGATGTGCCAGTTCAGGTTGGACCCGTAGTTGGCCCACAGACCGCGTCCCTTCCAACCGGCATCCGGATCATCGATGCGTCCATCGAGGCCCCGCGCGAAGAATCCCAGCGGATAGGGCACACGCAGCACCACCCACTCGCCCGTCTCCGGGAGCAGTGCCAGCAGCGAGTCCGACCCCGAACCGGGGGCCATCGGGACATTGGGCCCAAGGCCCAGCGTGTCGAACTGGTCGACCCAGTTGTAGTAGTGATAGTCAGCGCTGCCTGAGTCGCTGACCCCCTTCATTTTGGGTCCTGGCGTTGGATACAGCGTCCAGCCCTCGGGGCAGTGCTGACCCGTGGCCTCCGGTCCGTTGAGCACCTGGCACTTGCTGCGATCAAAGCTGGCGATATGGCCGCTTCCAGAGAGGGCGGTCCAGATCACACCGTTGCGGTCGACGTCGACCCCGCGGGGCGCGTGGCCAGTCTGCGCCGGATCGACCATCGGATTCTCGATAGACGGCGGCTCATAGACCTCAGCGATACAGGTCTCTGGCGGGTTGTCACCCCGGTCCAACCGGACGAGCCGGCCCGGAAACGGCCCCGTGCGCGCGATCCACGCCGACCCGTCCACGGGGCTGGCAATGACGCCATAGGCAAACCCGACGTCGCGGGTATCCCACGCCGGATCGACCGGTTCGCCCGGCTCGTTCCACGGCTTGGTAATACGCCCATCCCCGTTGGTGTCGATGACGGTTGGGCACCAGCCCTGGGCTGCTCGCTCGTCCCCGGTTTCGTCGTAGAGCTTCGTGTCGAGCCAGCCGACGACGTTCGCGTCTCCGCTGAACCAGAGCGTGTCGTCGGCGTCCTCGCCGAACTGCAGGTGATGCGTCGCGTAGCAGCTGTCAATCAGGAGCCATGACCGTCGCTCGGGGTCATAGGCCGAAATCTGGCGCCCGCTGCGCGAGACCGGGAAATAGTCGGCCGACGGATGGTCCGAGCCGGCTTTGCACCAGTCGGGGTTGTCGCGCCGACGGACGGTCGACGTCAACCACACGCGCCCCTGCGCGTCCATCATGGGATTGTGAGGGTTGGCCGGCGCATCGAAGATGATCTCCTCGCCCCAGGCGGGCGACGGCTCGAACCCGGGTGCGGTGGGGAACATCGACGGCACCATCTCGCGCGGCTCACGTAGCGGGACGTCCAGTTCGGTCGACTGATGTCGGGCCACATCAGTGATGACGAGCTTGTCGTTGGTGATCGACACCCCGTAGACGAGACCGTCGGGGTTGACGGTCGGATTTCGCTTGTCCGTGGTCACTTCGTCGTGGACGTAGGAGGTCTCGCCCGCCCAGTCCCACATCGTCAGGACAAGATTCCGCTCGACGCCCTCCGGTCGCGGCGGCGCCTCCGGGACCTCACCGGCGGCGATCCGATCGCTCCAGTCCGCGAACATTTCCAGTCCGCGCTGTCGGCCGAACCGTGTCAGGGCGCCGCTCATCTGAGACCCACGTTGCCCGAAGGTCACGCGATGGTCCCAGGCCTCGATGGTCGAGTCGAACTGCGACAACTGGCTCGTGTCGAACGTAAACCGGTTGCCCATCTGGTGGCACAACTGGCATCCCTGTTTCGTCAGATCGACCCAGGCGGCCTGACTCTGCAGCCGCGGGGAAATACCGTTACCGTCCTCCCCCGTGCCCGGGAACTCGTCAGCCGCGGGTGGTTCGAGCAGCGAATACCAGTAGTTGGCCGGATAGACCTGAGCCGCTTCTTGTGGTGTGCCGGCTGGGACGGTGTCCAGCGTCAGCGTCTGCCCCGGCTCCGCCACGACCGGTTCCGAGTCGAGCAACCCGTAGCCACGTACCCAGACCCGATACGAGGCCGTCGGGAGGTCCGGTACCAGGAACCGTCCGTTGTCGTCAGTGACCACGATCTTCCGGAAACGCGTGTCGAGGTCGTCCGTCTCCGCAATGACCCAGACTCCGGCTTCGGCGCCACTCGAGCTTCGGACGACGCCTGACAAGTCTGCATCGCGAGACGCTGGTTGTCGCGCGACCAACGATGTGGCGAGCAGTGCGCTGGCCGCGGCCGCGACCAGGCTGATACGGCTACCGTGACTCATGGATGCTCCCTTTGACGAGATTTTGCCCCGAGCCCCGCGACAATCAACATACGCAAAGGCCGAGCGGCGCGCCGCGGCGCGTGACATACCTTGGTTTGGACGGACGAGGCCATTCTACGTCCAGCGGAGCCGGTCGCTAGAGGGAATTGTCCCGTCGGCCATCAGGGTCCCCAGCCTTCAGAAGCCGATGGCTTCCTGCTGTCTCCCGGTCGCGGGCGATTCCAGGACGCTTCTGACGGTTGGGCGCCACATGACGTAAACGGAATCAGCCGATAGATCGTTTGTCTGATTGAGATCATTGGTTCCCTGGAGTAGGATCGGCCATTGGCTTCAACGCCCTGTCCGACCAACCAGCCAAGAGTGAGAGGAAACGCCCCTATGAAGACCGCCATGCGGCAATCTCTCGGTGTTCTGCTGTGCGCGGGTGCCGCTGTGGTCCTGACGCCCGGCTCGGTTAGTGCCGCGGCAGAGGAGGCGGTGCCGACCTTTACCAAGGACGTCGCGCCGATTTTTCAGGCCAAGTGTGAGGCCTGCCATCGGCCGGACTCGATTGCCCCGATGTCGCTGGTGACCTACCAAGACTCTCGACCGTGGGCTCGGTCAATCAAGGACCGTGTGACGACTCGGCAGATGCCGCCTTGGCATCTTGACCGTACGGTCGGTATCCAGAACTTCAAGAATGACCGCTCGCTCACCGACGAGCAGATCGGCACCATTGCCCGCTGGGTCGATGGCGGGGCACCGAGGGGCAACCCGGAAGACATGCCCGCGGCGGTCACCTGGCCCGACGAGTCGATCTGGAACTTCGCGGAGCAGTTCGACGGCCCGCCCGACCTGATTCTGGAGTCGACGCCGTTCACAATGGGGGCGGAAGCGAATGACGCCTGGTGGAAGCCGCGGGTGGCGACCGGTCTGACCAGCGAGCGTTGGGCGCGTGGCATCGAGATTCGCCCTGGCACCGTGGCAGGTCGTCGCATCACCCACCACGCCATCGCGAGGCTCGTGCAGGAAGAGATCGACCCGGCGTTGGCCGCTGCGAACCAGGCCAATGCGGCTGGTGGTAGAGACCGGTCTCGGACCGCCGGCACCTTTATGGAGTGGGCCGTGGGCAAGCAGGGCGAGATCATGCGCCCGGGCACCGGCAAGCTGATGCTGCCGGAGTCAGAGATTCAGTGGGACATTCACTATTCGTCCGCGGGCGAAGAGGTGACCGACACCGTGCAGTTGGGCGTCTACCTCCATCCGGAGGATCAGGCGCCGAAGTATCGGCAGGTCTTGCACCTGATGGGCACAGGCGGTGTGGACATTGCGCCGAACACGGTAGCTGCGACCCAGGGATTTTTCCCCCTGCAGCGCGCGGCCCGGATCGAGAGCTTCCAGCCGCACATGCACCTGCGCGGCAAGGCGATGTCCATGGAGGCGATCTTGCCGAACGGCAGTCGGCAGGTCCTGAGTCATGTGGGTGACTTCAACTTCAACTGGCACAACAGCTACGTCTACGATGACGATTCGGCGCCGTTGCTGCCAAAGGGCACCCTCATCAAGGTCACCGCGTGGCACGACAACACTGCCGCGAACCGGTCGAACCCAGACCCCAACGTGTGGGTGGGCTACGGCGACCGCACCGTTGACGAGATGGCCCATGCGTGGGTGAACGTCACCTACTTTGAGGACGACGATTACCAGGCCGAGGTAGCCAAGCGTGAGGCCGCGGAGGAGTAGCATCCAGATGCGCCAATGCTCTCGTCTGTCTCTCTTTGGCATCGCCCTGGCTGTCGTTGGTGCGGGTGTGTTCCTGCCCGCCGCCGCGGACGCACAGCCGCCACGCACGCCGCTGTCGCTGGAGCCCGCCGGCAGCACGGGTGAGGCGGTGTGGCCGGCGTACGAGGCATGGTCGCGCAACGCCGACGAAAGCCTGACGTTGCTCGTGGGCTACTACAACCGGAATGATGTCGCCGTCGACATTCCGATCGGGCCGGACAACAACATCGGGGCTGGGCAAGACATGGGCCAGCCCACCCATTTCTTGCCCGGACGGAACTGGGGCGTGTTTTCCATCACGGTGCCGGCGGATGAGGCCGAACGCAGGCTGAACTGGACGCTCCGCATCAACAATCAGCTGGCAGAGGTCGAGTTCTGGGCGAATCCACCGTACTTCGCCGATCCCTTCCTCAATGTCGCGAACGGTAACGTTCCCCCTATCCTCAAAGTTGGTCCTACCGGTCAAGATCTGCAGGGTCCACCCCACGACGTGGTCGCGAGCTATTCGACCACCGTTGGCGAGCCGCTGACCTTGCTGCTCACCGTCAAGGACCAGCCGCTGGTGATTGAGCCGGAACAGCGGGCCGGCCGCCGTCGCCGACCGCCGCTGGGTGCGACCTGGAAGAAATATCGGGGTCCCGGCCAGGTGACCTTCGAGGCGGACGGCGTCGACGCTGGTCCCGAGCTTACCCACCGCTTCGACGACCTCGCCGGCGGCGAGACGATGACATCGGTCACGTTCGACACGCCAGGTCAGTATCGCCTCATGGCGACCGGTAACGATGTGTCCGGTAATGGCGGCGGCGGCGACCAGTGCTGCTGGACGACAGCCCACGTCGATGTCACGGTAAATCCCTGACCTCATCCCCATTGGCGCGGATGGTATTGGCGCCCGCGCACGTCGCTCCCTCGACCACAACTCAGTAGCCCCGCGTTGGATCGACGGCGGAGGGGGGGCGGCGGCCCGACTCCAGGTGCACCAGCGCGTCGAGGAAGGCTTCGCCCGCCTCCTCGACATGCGTCACACCCGCCACGTGGGGGGTCACCACCACGCCATCTGCACGCCAGAGCGGCGAGTCCGATGCGAGTGGTTCGGTGTCGAACACGTCCAGCACCGCCCCGGTCACCGTGCCGGACTGCAGGGCGTCGAGCAGTGCCGCCGTGTCGAGCAGTCCACCCCTCGCGACGTTGATGACCACGGTGTCTCGACAACGGCCCAGCACGGTCGCATCCACAAGGCCTCGAGTGAGCGGAGTCAGCGGGGCGGCCAAGACGAGCCACCGGGCACTCTGGACGCGGTCGGCAAGGCGTTCGACTGGAGCCACCTGGTCGAACGAGGGCGCGGTCCGGCCGGAACGCGAGATGCCGATGGTCCTGCACCCGAGCGCTTTGAACTGTGCGGCAATCGCCGACCCGACTGATCCGGTCCCGACGATCACGGCGGTCGTGCCCCGCAGCGTAGTCGGCTCCACCGGCGCCCATCGGCCCGCCTGCTGATCACGGTCAAACGGCAGAATCCGCTGGCTCACCGCCAGGGCGTGTCCGACGCAATACTCCCCCATCCGGACGCCGAGCGCCCCGGTCGTTCGTGTGAGCGTGATCCCGTCCGGCCAGCGCCGGGTACCCAGGAAGGCATCGACACCGGCTCCGGTCGAGTGCACCCATCGCACAGACGACCGGTCGAGTGAGATCGGGGTGGCGAAGCCGACGAGCGCGTCGGCCCAGTTCGGGTCGCCGTCAGCGAGGGTGGTCGCGGTACGGACCCGGCACACCAGGTCGGCGCGGCGAGCCGCGAGGTAGGCGGCCAGGGCATCTCCCCGGTCGTTGATGATCAGCACGTGGTGGATACGCGCAGTGGCCATGTGCTCGTCCGTGTTCACCGTGTTCAGGGGACCACGGGGTCTCGCCCGCCCCGTGTGGAGAGGTAGTAGTGCCACAGGAGTCTGGCCGCCACCGCGCGCCACGGCGCCCACGGCGCCGCCAGTTTACGCAGCCGCGCGTCGTCTGGCCGTGTGCGCAGCCGCTTGACCTGGTGTGCCGCGGTGGCCAAGGCGAGGTCGCCATCTGGCCAGATGTCCGGTCGTCGTAGCGCCATGACGAGGTAGATATCGGCGGTCCACGCCCCGATGCCGCGTATGGCGACGAGGCGCCGCCGGACTTCCCGGTCGTCTATCCGACCCAGCGCGGTCAGGTCGAAGGTGCCACTGTGGAGCTGCTGGGCCAACCCGAGACAGTAGCTCGCCTTCTGTCTCGTGACGCCGGCCGTCTGGATCTCCGCGGCGCTCAGCGAGGCGATACGCCCCGGTGTCACCTCTCCGAACGCCTCATGCATCCGGTCGAACGTCGCCTTCGCCGATGCCAGCGACACCTGCTGTTCCAGGATGATTCGTACGAGCGTCGCATAGCCGGGCGGTCGTCCCCACAGCGGGGGCGGGCCGAACCGCTCGGCGATGCGAGCCAGGTCGGGGTCCATGCTGGACAGCGCGTCGACACCGTCGAGCAGGCGCGCCCTGGTCAGGCGCTGGGTTGCGGTGTGCCCGGTTCCTCGACGGGTCACTGCTGGCCTTTCGACCCGGCGGCGTCGCGCTGTGGCCCCGGTTGCGGAAACCGCTGGCCGAAGGTGAACGCCTCAGCGGTGGGACAGTTCCGCGCCAAGCGTTCCAGGCGTTCCTTGCCCTCCGCGCGGTGCCCCTTCGGCACCCACCGCAAGACGGACGACGGCGGGTCCATTGGCAGAAACCAATGCTGCCGCTCGCGGAGCGGGGCGGCGTGGACGCCTCGGTAGGCATAGTCGCGAAGGGCGTCGATCGACATCCAGACGGACAGGTTCAACAGCAGATGTTGTCGGTCGAACACGCTCAACGAACCGGCTTCATTGCCGTCCATCACGAGGCGCCAGACACACCCCGTCGACGTTTCCGCCGCGGCATTCATCTCGTCGGTCTGGACGACGAACTCGGCCATGACCGGGTCGGCCAGCGACGCCCGCATCTGCGCGATGTTGAGTTGAGCGAGGTGATGAGTCATTGCGAACCCCCTGCCCTCAGTCGTCGCAGCATGGGAGTCCCGGCGCGGCTTCAACGGTCGGCAGCTCGCGCCCCGTGTTACAGCAGAGCCGCGTCCGGTCTCGCGCAGTTGTCGGGAGGTGCGTGAGCGAGTGCATCGTGGCCTCCAGGACCGTGCGTAGCACCGGGTCGCGCGGGCTGGCCAGGCGATAGTGGACCCACAGCCCGTCGCGTCGGTCCGCCACCAGACCCGTCCGTTTCAGGTAGGCGAGATGGCGTGACGTGGTCGGCTGCGGAATCCGCAAATTCTGGTGGATGTTGCACACGCAGATCTCACCGGCACCAAGCACACCGAGGATACGAAGTCTGGTCCGATCGGCGAGTGCTTTGAAGACGGTCTCCATCAACTCTATGCGACTCACAATCGTGTCTCTCAGGGTGGGAAGTATAGATGCTTTGACACAATAGCGTGGACGTGGCCGGAGCCTTCATGAGCGCCTTTGTCCGAGCCAGGCGAGAAGCCACGGCCCCTCCGGCTTCTGAGCTACCCTAGACCGTCATGCTCGAACAATCCGATCTCAGTTCAGGGTCATCGCGCTCGGGACTGTTGTTTCTGTGTGTCGCCAATTCCGCCCGCAGCCAAATGGCCGAGGGGTTGGCGCGTGCGCGGTTCGGTGAACGGCGTGTGGTGCAGAGTGCCGGTTCGGCGCCCAGCGCCGTTCATCCGCTCGCCGTGGCGGCGATGGCTGAACTCGGTATCGATATTTCCACCCAACGGTCCAAGCATGTGGACAGCATCGACCCGGCTACGGTGGAGACCATCGTGACGCTGTGCGCGGACGAGGTCTGCCCCGCCATTCTTGGCGCCAGCGCCACTCTGCTGCACTGGGCGCTGCCGGATCCGGCGGGTTCGTCTGGCACCGCTGCAGACCAGCTGGTTAGATTCAGGCACACTCGGGACGACATCGCCCGTCGGCTTCCACAGCTCGAGCACTGACCTGCCTGCCATCTCGGGTCAAGCCCGCCCGCTAGGTTGTGTGGGGGGAGACCCAGGACGGCTACCAGCGGAGAACCCGCCGGCCTCGCCATTCGGGGTTTTCGATGACGAAGCGCCACTTCGGGGCCGTCGTTGCACTGCCGTGGGGTGGTGGCTTCCAGGAACTGGACCGTTTCGTTCGAGGGCGGATTCGGGCTCCCGTTGGCGTGGAAATCATTGAAGAATCCGCGCGCGATACAGGAGCCTGCGTCCCGAAGCCGTGTTCGCGCACGTGCATGCGCCTTCAGCGTGACGAACAGGAACTTCGAATAGACCAAGTTCACGTCCAGTGCGCTCGTGGTCTTTCCGTCGGTGCCGGGCACTCGGTAGAACATGTGTTGTGGTCCTGTGGTGACTATCGGCCTCTGTCCTGGCGACCGGGACGTTGCAGCTGAAGAAACCGCGCAGCCGAAGCGCCCTCTGGCCCGCGGGCCTGCGGGATACTTGAACCCGAGCCGCGCTCCGGATGTACCCTAAGATGAGCATGGTTCGGTGCACTGTTCTCTGCGGCGTCGGTCGGCGGATACCGCCGTCGTCGTCGACCGTGACGCGAGACTATTTTTATCCCAAGTTCAGATGATCCTGCCGCTCGGCGACGAGCCCAATCCCAGCTCCGTTCCCGTCGTCACGTATGCGTTGATTCTGGTCAATTGCGCGGCATATCTATTCGTCACGATTCCGCTCAGTTTTGTCGGTCCTGAACCGGGCGATCCCGTGATCGTGGACTACCTCAATGCGCTCCAACAGGCGATGTCGCGGCGGTTGTCCCCCCGAGCCGCGGACGCCATCGTGGGCGGGCTCAGCCAGTACGACCTGTTCGTGTTCCAGTGGGGGTTCCGGCCGGTCGCGCCGCGCACAATCAACCTGCTGACGGCGATGTTCCTCCACGCCGGCTTTTTTCATCTCGTCGGCAACATGCTCTTCTTGTGGATTTATGGCGACAACGTCGAGCACCGTCTCGGCCGAGCCCGTTATCTGGCCGCGTATCTCGGCACGGGTGTCGCCGCGACGTTGTTTCATCTAGTAGTCGCGGGGCCGTCCCCGTTGCCGCTGCTGGGGGCGTCGGGCGCGATCTCCGGAGTGCTGGGTTTCTACTTCGTGTGGTTTCCCCGCAACCGGGTCCGGCTGTGGGTGATGCTCTTCCCGTTCTTCATGAACGTGGTCCACGCTCCCGCCCGCTGGGTGCTCGGGTTTTATGTCATCGCTGACAACGTGCTACCGCTGCTCGCCACCGGTGGGGCCGGGGGCGGTGTGGCGTATGGCGCCCATATCGGTGGCTTTCTCGGCGGCGTCGTGGTGGCGTGGGTGGCCAATCGTCGAACGGTGCTGGTCCGGCCGACAGACTTTGGCACGCCACCGTCGGCCCCGGTGCG
>Ga0302133_10002575_pt1 | contig 11079 bp, 10 predicted proteins | sample CB9_331_MG_FD_203121 | JGI IMG/M metagenome (GOLD analysis project Ga0302133, IMG submission 203121) | Marine microbial communities from Western Arctic Ocean, Canada - CB9_33.1 | ecosystem: Environmental > Aquatic > Marine > Oceanic | place: Canada: Western Arctic Ocean | collected 2017-09-19 | reverse complement strand
TCTCGCTGGGCTTCCGGGAGACAGCCGAGAAGCTGACCGAGGTGGCTCGCGTGCTCAAGATGTTGGTCACCCGCGATGTCTCGATGGACAAGCTGGGTGGGCCCATCACGATCGTGCGTGTGATGGGAGCGGAAGCATCGATCGGATTTCCTCGGCTGCTGCTGTTTCTCACTTTCCTGAGTGCCAACCTGGCAATCCTCAACTTCCTTCCGATTCCAGCACTCGACGGTGGCCACATGGTGTTCCTGATCATCGAGGCAATCACCGGTAAGCCGGTCGACGAGCGAGTGCAGGGAGTGCTGACGCTGATCGGCGTCCTGCTGCTGTTGCTGTTAATGGGCTATGTGATCTTCAACGACATCCTGCGGATCTAGCCGGGCTGCTGGCTGCTCTTGTCGATTTCGCCGCCGATCGGGTACATTCGCCCCATCGCAGCAGCAGATGCCACCAGCTGGGGAAAGGATTCCAGCGTGACCAGCTTGACCCTCGCAGAGATTGCCGCCCAGCTGGGTGGCGCGCTGAACGGTGATTCGACGATCCGTGTCAGCGGAGCGAATATCATCCGCGACGCCGGCCCCGGCGACCTGACGTTTGCCCTGGGGCCGAAACATCTCGAACAGCTTGCTGCCAGCCAGGCAGCGGCAGCCATTGTCCCGCGGGGTCTGTACACCGGGAGCCTGCCGGTGATCGAAGTTGATGAACCGGAAGCGGCATTTATCCAGATCGTCAGGCAGTTTCGACCAGTGGATCAGGTCCCCAGCAGGGAGATCAGTCCGGCGGCAGAGGTGCACCCCACCGCCAGCATCGCGGACGGTGTCACGATCGCTGCCGGTGTCATGATCGCTGCCGATGTCCGGATTGGAGCAGGCAGCCAGTTGCATAGCGGCGTTCAGGTCATGACCGGGGTTACGATCGGGGCGAATTGCCTGATCTTTCCGCTGGTGACGCTCTACCAACATACCGTGATTGGAGATCGCGTTGTGCTGCATGCCGGCGCCACGCTGGGAGCCTATGGTTTCGGTTACAAGGCTGGCCAGCAGGGGCTGGAATTATGCCAGCAACTTGGCAATGTCGTGATCGAAGATGATGTTGAAATAGGATCCTGCTCGACAATTGACCGCGGTACTTACGGCGCCACCAGGATTGGTGCCGGCACCAAGATCGATAATCAGGTCCAGGTCGGTCACAACTGCCTAATCGGAAAACACAATCTGCTGTGTGCCCAGGTGGGGATCGCAGGCAGCACCAGCACGGGTGACTTTGTCGTCATGGCTGGCCAGGTGGGAATCAAGGACCACGTGCATATTGGCGAGCACGTGCAGATTGGTGCACAGGCAGGCATCATGGAAGACCTGGCTGCCAATGCCAGTTATGTCGGCAGCCCAGCCATGCCGGAACGTCAACAGATGAAGATTTTTGCCGTGATGCGACAGCTGCCTGAGATGCGAAAGCAGATGCGGGTATTGCAGCGGGAACTGGATGAACTTCGAGATGGGCTGGCAGGCGATGATCAGGCCGCCCAGGATGCCGCCTGATGAGCTTGCCGCAACTCTCAACGGATCGTACAGCTCGCGTCGGCCTACTGGCTGGCTGGGGTGACTACCCGCGACTGGTGGCCGCCGCCTTGCAGGCTGAGGGTGCCGAGGTGTTCGCCATCGGAGTGCGAGGACACGTCTCAGCAGGCTTGCAGGACCATTGCCACTCGTATCGTGAAATCGGTATCGCCCGGCTGGGCGCGGCAATTCGGTTCTGGCGCCGTCATGGCGTAAGCAGCGCCATCATGGCAGGTAAGATTCACAAGCTGGCACTCTTTCGCCGTGGCTCCTGGCTGCAACACCTGCCAGATTGGGAAACGCTGCGGACATTTGCCCCACACTGGATCACCCGTACAGAGGATCGTCGCGATGACACGCTCGTGCATGCCTTGATCGGCAGCTTCGAGCGGCACGGAATCCACTTCCGCCCGGCTACCGATTTCCTGCCCGAGCTGCTGGTGACCGCGGGTCCGATCGTGGGACGGCTCTCCGCCGCCCAGAAACAGGATGTCGATTTTGCTTGGCAACACGCCAAGCAACTCGGCGCCCTCGACGTCGGCCAGACGGTGGTGGTCAAGGGACGTGCCGTGCTGGCACTCGAGGCAATCGAGGGGACCGACCAGTGCATCAAGCGGGCGGGCGAGTTGTGTCCGCAGGGTGGCTTTACAGTGGTCAAGGTGGCCAAACCGCAGCAGGATATGCGCTTCGATGTTCCCACCATCGGCCTCGGGACTATGCAGACGATTGCCGATGCCGGTGGTGCTGTGCTGGCTGTCGAAGCTGGCCGCACGATAGTTATTGACCAGCCGGCGCTGGAGAAATTCGGCCGCCGTCACAAGGTCAAGGTGTTCGGCCATCTCGATGCCGACCAGAAAGCCCAGCCCCGCGCCGCCTGACTGCTACCCCTTGCTGATCGCTTGTGGCTATGATGGCAGCTTGGCTGGGAATCTCCGGCTGCACCACCAGGAATCAGGGAGAGCGATATGGCGCTGCGAAACTGGCTGCTCCGATCGATATGCTTGACACTCGGCATCCTGCTGATCAGCGATTCGCTGGTTGGCGATGATTGGCCCCAGTGGCGCGGACCCCAGCGTGATGGCGTCTGGCGGGAGACGGGCATTATCGACAAGTTTGCCAGCGAGCAGATTCCGCTGGCCTGGAAAGTCAAGGTTGGTCCGGGCTACAGCGGGCCAACTGTCGCTGATGGACGGGTCTTCCTGACAGACCGACTGGTGGAGCCTGAGCAGGTCGAACGGATCCACTGCTTTGATGAAAAGACGGGTCTGCCAGTCTGGCAGATAAGTTACTCCGCCGAATACTCGATTGGTTACAAGGCAGGTCCGCGGGCCGCTGTTACCGTGCATCAGGGACGGGCTCTGGCGCTGGGGGCGATGGGACATCTGCACTGCCTGGACGCTGCCACTGGTACAATTCACTGGGTCAAGGACCTCAACCAGGACTACCAGATCGTGATGCCGATTTGGGGCATTGCCGCAGCACCGCTGGTCGTTGGAGATACTGTCATTCTGCATATCGGGGGCAAGGACGCCTGTATTGTGGCACTCGACCTCGAGAGTGGTGAGCAGCGCTGGACGGCGCTGAATGATCGAGCCAGTTATTCCTCGCCGGTGATGGTTCAGCAGGCTGGCAAACCGGTCGTCATCTGTTGGACAGGTGACAGCGTCTCCGGATTGGCCCCCGACACCGGCAAGGTCCACTGGCGACACCCCTTTCCTCCCTCGCGCATGCCGATCGGAATTGCCACGCCTGTGGTGCATGGCCCGGATGTCTTCCTGACGTCATTTTATGACGGCTCGATGATGCTGCGGCTGGACCAGAAGAAGCTGGCAGTCAGCCAGCTGTGGCGAAAAGTGGGCGGCGACGAACGCAATACGATCGGGCTGCACTCGATCATAAGTACGCCAATTCGGCTCGAGGGCCACCTCTACGGTGTCGACAGCTATGGTGAGCTGCGCTGCCTCGATGCGGCCACCGGAGCACGTATCTGGGAAGACCTGACAGCCACCCCCAAGGCTCGTTGGAGTACGATTCACTTTGTCCAGAACAAGGATCGTGTCTGGATGTTCAATGAACGAGGCGAGTTGATCATTGCACGGCTCTCTCCCCAGGGCTTTGAGGAAATCAGCCGGGCCAAATTGATTGAACCGACCCTCGATCAGCTGAATCGCCGCAATGGCGTCTGCTGGGCCCACCCCGCTTTTGCCAACCGACATGTCCTGATTCGTAATGACAATGAACTGGTTTCCGCGTCGCTGGCAAAGAAGTAAAAGCACGCAGCTGGTGCGATTGTTTAAAACCCTGCCAACTATCTGATCCCCTTTGCATTGGCAGGGGTGATCGCCTAGAATGCGAGGTTTCCATAACCAACCAGTTGGTATTAACGAGCGAGTAACCACGTGGTCAAGGTAATTGTCAGGGATCGTGAGACGATCCAGGAAGCGGTGCGACGTTTCGGAAAGCTGCTGATGCGTAGCGGCCTGAAGAAAGAAATGCGACGTCGTAAGTACTATGAGAAGCCCAGCGACATTCGCCGCCGCGCTCGCCTGCGTGCCCAGCGCCGGGCACTCAAGAACCGACTCGGCTAGTTGCCGAGCAAATCACAGCTGAGACTTACCCCGGCGGACGATCTGCCGGGGTCTTTTCATGCGCCTGGGCCAGTTGGCTGACAAGCAGCACCAGGCCCGCACTGACGACGACGGTTGCCAGGATCTGTAATTCGCTGCCGCCCAGACTGGCTGGCCAGTAGAGCTCGTGGGTCGTCAGGCCGCTGCTGGCCTGTGGGTCAGCCTCGAGTAGTACCCGGCGGAATGGCCAGAGTGCCCGCAACGAACCGATCATGGCACCGCACAGGACCGCCATTGTGATCGCCCGGTAGCGAACCAGCAGCTGTTTCAGGAGTCGGCTGAAGAGCAGCAGTCCGAGCAGGCAGCCACTGGCAAAGATCAGCACGGTCAGGATGTTCTCCAGTAGCTGCTCGCCCTTCAACAGCGCAGACGGTATGCCTATCAGCTTGTAATAGACTCCCATGATCGTCAGGATCATGGCGCCACTCAGGCCCGGCAGGATCATGGCGGAAATGCCTACCATGCCGCAGAGGAACAACCAGCCATTAGATGGTGACAGATCGCTTGTCGGCTGTTGTGTAATCAGCCAGGCGAGTGCCGCGGCCAGCAGGCCGCCAGCCAGCATGCGAGCCAGCTGCGATTTGTTGCAGGCCCGTAACGTCCGTACCACAATCCAGCTGCAGGCCAGCAACATGCCGAGCAGGCTGGCCAGTGCGTAGGGTTGTGTCGACTCGTCGGACAGCAGCTGGTGAACCAGCGTGGTGGTGGCCAGCAATCCCGTCAGTACTCCGACCAGCAGCGTGGCAATGAAGCTCAGATCGGCGTACTCGTCAGCCTGCTGCCACTGACGCTGCCAGAGAAGTTTCAGCAATCGTCGGTTGAACTGGCTGATGGCAGTCACCAGCCGCTGGTAGATGCCAGTTACCAACGCCACCGTTCCTCCCGAAACGCCTGGCACGCTGTCGGCGCAGCCCATCAGGACGCCGCGCAGGAGTACAGCCAGGGGGTGCATCCGGGGTGCTGAGCCGTGGGTGCCTGGCTGGGAACTGTCGAGACGGTTGTGAGTCGGTTCAGGTGACATGATCGGCGACGTTAAATTGAATGGGATTGTGATGCGATGTAACCTATATCGCGTTATCACTGAAAAGGATCGCAGGAAAAACTTGTCGGCATTTCCTGGGGTCCCTTTGACGTTTCTGATTCTCTCGATAGAATCTCTGAGTTGGACGAAACACGAGGGTAACTTCGTCGGTCCAGCTCACATCTAACTTATCCTGTCGTTTTTTCTGAATGCCCTTTGTCGGCAGTGAATTCCTCCCTCTTTCTGGGGGCAGGGTTTGTTGTTGCAGGGTCACGTGGTCGATCCATGATTGTCCAACGCCGCGGCACCGGTCTGGTTGTCCATGCGCCAGCGAAGCTGAACCTGTTCCTCGATGTGCTGGGCCGCCGTAGTGACGGTTTTCACGAATTGGAGACAGTCATCACAGCCATTCGGCTATACGATCGATTGGAATTGAGGTCGGCTCCGGCAGGAGATTTCCAGCTGGTTGCGGAGACCAGCAGGGTGCTGGCACGCGGCAGTCATAATCAACTGCCCGATCCGTCACAAAACACCGTCGTCCGTGCGCTCCAGCAACTGGCAGAAGCTGCTGGAGTCGACGCCGGCATGCATGTCCATCTGCTCAAGCGAATTCCGTCACAAGCTGGCCTCGGCGGCGCGTCCAGTGATGCTGCAGCAGCCCTGTTGGCCGCCAACCTGCTCTGGCAACTGAACTGGTCTCCCCAGCAGCTTGCCGATGTTGGGGCGCGTGTTGGCAGCGATGTGCCCTTCTTTTTCTTCGGCCCCAACGCGGTTTGCCGTGGACGAGGAGAAATTGTTGAGCCAGTCCGGGCCGCATCACCACTCCAGATGGTACTGGTCCATCCCCCTGCCGGACTCTCCACGGCCGATGTGTTTCGGCAATGTCAGCCCGGCCGCCGCACCGATCCGGCCGCGCTGCTTGCTGCACTCGAGCAGGGGGACCATGCCGGCCTGGCCCGGCAGATGCACAACGGACTGGAGCAGGCTGCCGCCGAGCTGCAGCCCTGGGTCAGTCAGCTGCGGAAGTTGTTTGCCGAGGCAGGCTGCAGCGCTTACCAGATGACCGGAAGTGGATCAAGTTTCTTTGGCCTCTGCCATCATGCGTTGCATGCGCGACGGGTGGCGGGTCGGTTGCGTAACCGGCAGGCAGGGTATGTTCAATGCGTTAGCACGACGGGTCGCTGGCAGCTACCCAGTCCGTCGATCAATTAGGTAGCGGGAGGGTATGAAGAGATGGAAGTCACCGAAATACGCATCAAGTTGATGGGGGACTCGGATGACCGCTTGCAGGCCTTTTGCTCTATCACCTTTGACGACTGTTTTGTGGTCCGTGACCTGAAGATTATTGAGGGAAGTAACGGTCCCTTTGTGGCAATGCCGAGTCGAAAACTGACGACGCATTGTCGCAGTTGTAGATATAAGAACCATCTGCGAGCGCAGTTCTGTAACCAGTGCGGCAAGCGGATTTCCTCGCACGACGTCGGTCAGGAGGACGACGGCCGCTCCAAGCTGTATGCAGATATAGCCCATCCAATTAATACCGGTTGTCGCGAGATGATTCAGCAACTGGTGATTGATGAGTATCAGCGAGAAGTTGATATGTCCGATGATCCCGGCTATGCCAATCGTTACGATGACGATTACCCGCTCGGTGCCCGTGACGAAGTCGACGAGGAGCCGGTCGAGGAGCCGGTCGAGGAGCCGGTCGAGGAGCCGGTCGAGGAGCATGACGATCGGCAGGATGCTGCTGATGCCAGGCTTGAGGACCACGTCGACGCGGCCGAGACTAGCCAGCCGGAATCAGCTGAGTTCGATCATCAACCGGCTGAGGAGGCCCCGCCCGAGACGGGAAATGGTGACGAAGAGGATAACTCAGAGGCAGGCTTTGGATCCGATATCTTCTAAGCTGGAACTGGTGCATGCGAGCGGACGGCGCTCAAATATCCTGTATGCCACGTACCAGCGGCAGCAGCGGCTGAAGGTTGAGGATCACGCTGGTCGCCGTCACGATCAGCACGCTGCCAAAGAGGAACATCCTTAGAGGACTGCCGGTCTTGTAGCTGCGAGTGACCGCATAGTAGGGGGCATAGCCAATTGTCAGGCAGAGTCCTCCCTGGCTGATATCTTCCTGGAATGCGATGTAGGTGATCTGACCGAGTGATACGATCACGATCGATGTGGAGAGGACCAGCATCGTCCACATGCCGATCCGAAGTCCCTTGAGGAATCCGTATTTGAGTTCTCCCATCCTTGCTCCGACCTGCTCCGCATCAAGCTTGGCCTGGATGGCGGCGCCGGAGGCATGTTGCAGGGCCGTGTTCGCGATCCAGAACGATCCCTTTTTGCCGGTGACAATGAAGCTGTAGCTTCCATTGGAGTCGGTCTTACGTCCCATTGTGTTCGAGGTTACCTGCTGTCCCTTGTCCTCCTCCGAGTAGGGGGGCGGATTGCCATAGCCAGCGGTGGCTGTGGAAATCACGTAAATATCGTCGGCGCTCTCTTCAACCAGGTCGTAGTCGATGTCCATCATCTGCATCCGACTGGATTTCAGGTCATCGTTCGTCATCATCATAACGGCGGCCGTAATGCAGACGCTGACTATCAAGTCCAGGATAGCCAGATAGATCCACCAGGCGATCGGATCGTGCGACTTTTTGGCCTCTTCACGATCCTTTTCTAGTTCAACCAGGGCCCGGTCCAGCCGTACATCGCCGAGCGAAACGTCTGTGTAGGAGGCATCCTCCCCAGGACGCTTCTTCTTCTTCTTCACGATCACCGATTCGCCAGATTGGAGATTGGTTCCACAGTTGACGCAGAGTACCGCCTGGGGCTCGAGCGGTGTGAAACATTTCGGACACTTGCCCGCACCGGAGGTGGTGAGCGAAACACCGACTTCATCCAACAGGTCATTCATGCTGCTGTTGGCCTGGGTACCAGGAATCACTATCTCGTTCTGGCACGTCGGACAATGGGCCATCTTGCCAGCCAGGTGATCCGGGGCTTCGAAGGTTCGGCTACAGGGGCATTCGACAGTAATCGGCATCTGCCAGGATTCCTTGATCTTGAAATAGCAGCGACTATCGGCACGGTCAGACCGGCGCTGAGTTCATTGTGTCGATTTGCCGGACGAAGCACAACGGACTGCCAGTTGCGATCCGGTGTGGCTGTTTTCGGCCGCCGTGGCGCGGTCAGATCGCCGGCAGCGACGTCTTGATCAGAACTTGACCGATGATCTTCTGCCTTCACTTCTGTCAAAATGGCAGGGCTGCTCCGCTGCCGTGACCTGAAATCAAAGCTGGCGGATTGCCGGTGGGGGGCTGGAAATCGTTCGCTGGTGCCCTAAACTTAGTGGTTTCCCCAGTTTCTGCCTGCTGACCAGGGAAACAAACGCCAATTGGCGCGCAACTTGCCTCTACAAGGTGAAAAGCGGTTAGCCGAGCTGCAATATTGACAGCCCGCCGTGCCACCCCTACCGGTTGGCTGGCTTTGGGCGATACTGAGTAGTTCCTAAGTTGGGATGAATGATCAGGCAGCTGGTCGAGCAGAAAACAAAGTACGAGAGGATTCAATTACGATGTCGACAGCGACGAAGAAACAGAGCCGAGTCAAGCTGCAACCATTGGGAGACCGGGTTGTGGTGCGACGCGAGGATGCTGAAGCGGTAACGGCAGGTGGGATCGTGCTTCCTGACAGTGCTCAGGATCGGCCGGCCCGTGGCACGATTGTCAGCGTGGGCGACGGAATCCTGATGCCCTCGGGCGAGCGTCTTCCCCTGCAAGTCAAGCCTGGTGACAACGTGATCTTCAGCAGCTTTGCTGGTGAAGCAATCGAGGTCGACGAGGACGAAGTGCTGTTGATGCGTGAATCCGACATCCTGGCCGTGGTCGAGTCCTAATGCTCGATTGGGCCATACCAATCCACTAGACAATATGAAACCCTGCTTGCTCGCTGAAAGCGCAGCAACGACAGAAACAGAACCCCTAAGGGAGATTACGAGTCATGCCGAAAATCATTGCCTTTGAACAGGAAGCCCGAGAAGCCATTCGCCGCGGTGTGTCCAAGCTCGCCAGAGCAGTCAAGGTCACGCTCGGTCCCAAGGGCCGCAATGTCATCCTGCAAAAGAGCTTTGGTTCCCCTACGGTGACCAAGGACGGCGTTTCGGTCGCCAAGGAAATCGACCTCGAGGACGTCTACGAGAACATGGGTGCTCGCATGGTGCGGGAAGTTGCCAGCAAGACCAGTGATGTTGCCGGTGACGGTACCACCACAGCCATCGTATTGGCCGAGGCAATCTTCAACGAGGGCCTCAAGGCAGTTGTGGCGGGAATTAACCCTGTACAGATGAAGTCTGGCATTGAGCGAGCTGTTGAGGATATCACTGCCAAGCTCCAGAAAATGTCGATCAAGGTCAGTGATCGCAAGGCGATGGCCAATGTGGCCGCGATCGCCGCCAACAACGATGAAGAGATCGGTTCCTTGCTGGCCGACGCAATGTCGCAAGTTGGTAAGGACGGCGTGATCACGGTCGATGAAGGCAAAAGCCTGAAGACCGAAGTGGAGTGGGTTGAGGGTATGCGATTTGATCGCGGCTACCTCTCTCCTTACTTTGTGACCGATCCGAATACCATGGAAGCGGTCATGGAAGATGCCTACGTGCTGGTCTACGAAAAGAAGATCACCAACATCAAGGACCTCGTGCCGATACTGGAAAAGGTTGCCCAGCAGAGCAAGCCACTGCTGATTGTTGCCGAGGACGTGGAAGGGGAAGCACTCGCCACGCTCGTTATCAATCGTCTGCGAGGATCGTTCCAGTGCGTTGCAGTCAAGGCTCCCGGTTACGGCGATCGCCGTAAGGCAATGCTGGAAGATATTTCCATCCTCACCGGTGGCACGGCAGTCTTCGAAGCACTCGGTATCAGCCTCGAATCACTCACTCTGGCTGACCTGGGACGAGCCAAGACCGTGATTGTCGATAAGGACAACACGACCCTCATCGAAGGTGCTGGTAAAAGCTCCGATATCAAGGCACGCATCGACTTGCTGCGTCGGGAAATCGAGAATTCGACCAGTGATTACGATCGTGAAAAGCTTGAAGAGCGACTGGCCAAGCTGGCTGGTGGCGTTGCCAAGGTCAATGTCGGTGCTGCCACCGAAAGCGAAATGAAGGAAAGGAAGGCCCGCGTCGAGGACGCCCTGCACGCAACCCGTGCGGCGGTCAGCGAAGGGATCCTTCCTGGCGGTGGTGTGGCACTGTTGCGAGCAGCTTGTGCGGCCACGCCGTCCGATGATCTGACTGCAGATGAGAAGATCGGTTATCAAATCGTCACTCGCTCCTCACGAGCTCCACTCAGTTTCATCGCAGCGAACGCCGGCCAGGATGGTGGCATTGTCTGTGAGAAAGTGCTCTCATCGAGCGGTAATTCGGGCTACAACGCTCTGACCGATACCTATGAAGACCTGGTCAAGGCGGGCGTGATTGATCCTACCAAGGTCGCGCGTACAGCGCTGGCGAACGCCGCCAGCGTGGCTGTGCTGTTGCTGACCAGCGACGCACTCGTTGCCGAGAAGCCCAAGGATGGCGGTGGCGGCGGCGATCACGACTTGTACTAGTCGCCAAGCTAACCCGCCTTGTGACAACCCGATGGTTGTTCGTCGCAGGCGCTCTCGGCGTCTCTGCGGTTAGCTTTGGTTGGATTCAGCGAGTGCCCGCCTCTGCGCTCTCACCGTCTCTACGGTTAGCCTTGGTTGGATTCAGCGAGTGCCCGCCTCTGCGCTCTCACCGTCTCTGCGGTTAGCCTTGGTTGGATTCAGCGAGTGCCAGCCTCTGCGCTCTCACCGTCTCTGCGGTTAGCTTTGGTTGGATTCAGCGAGTGCCCTC
>Ga0302133_10002563_pt1 | contig 11100 bp, 7 predicted proteins | sample CB9_331_MG_FD_203121 | JGI IMG/M metagenome (GOLD analysis project Ga0302133, IMG submission 203121) | Marine microbial communities from Western Arctic Ocean, Canada - CB9_33.1 | ecosystem: Environmental > Aquatic > Marine > Oceanic | place: Canada: Western Arctic Ocean | collected 2017-09-19 | reverse complement strand
ATCGCGGTCGGCAATGGTTCCAATGAAATCCTCGAGCTGCTCGGCCATGCCTTTATGGTTCCCGGCACCTCGGTAGTATCGAGCGCCCATGCCTTCATCGTCTACAAGCTCGTTGCCCAGCTGTTCGGGGTCGAGCAGCGGGAAATCCCGATGACCAGCGGGTTGGTCCACGACCTCGACGCCATGCTCGCGGCGATCGACGAGACCACGACACTCGTGTTCGTCTGCAACCCCAACAATCCAACCGGCACCATAGTATCCAACGACGCCGTCTACCGGTTCATGGAACGAGTGCCCGAGCACGTGCTTGTTGTTTTCGACGAGGCCTATGCGGAGATCGCGCTCTCGCCGATGCCGGACACGCTCCAGTACGTCCACGACAATCGACCGGTAATCGTCACCCGAACATTTTCGAAAGCCTACGGCCTGGCCGGGCTACGGCTCGGTTACGGCATCGCTCCGGCGCCGATTATCCATTGCCTGCAGCAGGCGCGCCAGCCGTTCAATGTCAATCTTCTGGCACAGGTCGCAGGTTGCGCTGCCCTCGACGACGACGCCTTTATCAAAGCAGGCGTAGCGACGTACCACGCCGGCAAAGCATACGTTGAAGCTGCCTGCCGCAAGCTCGGGCTGCCGTTCATTCCGACGGCCGCGAATTTCATGCTGATCGAGGTCGGCGACGGTGCCGCCGTCACCGGTGCGTTGCAGGCGAAAGGCATCATCATCCGCCCGGTCGCGGGCTACGGCTTGCCGCAGTATATCCGCATGAACTTCGGTACCGCTGCCGAGAACGAACGTTTCGTAGCCGCCTTGACGGATGTGTTGTAAGTGTCTACGGAAAGGCAGATTATACAGTTTACCTGCGCTGCTCATTTCCTGACACATTTCTTCGAGCTGCTGCTGCCATCGGTCACGATGTTCCTGTATCGCGACCTCAAGGCTTCCATTCCCGACCTCGAAATCTCCACCGTCCTCGAAGTCGGCACCATGATGTACCTGCTCTATGGCTTGCTGGCGTTGGTATGGGGGCCGATAGCCGACCGCTTCGGTGCAAAGCTGGCACTCGGTCTCGGCATGATCTTTGCCGGTATCGGTTACATTATCGCCGGCGTGGCGACCGGGATACCGCAACTGTGGATCGCCTTCACCTTTGTTGGTATTGGCATCGCCGCCTACCACCCGGCCGGCATTGGTTTGATATCGAAGACTATCCGTGAGCGCGGGCGGGCGCTCGGCATCAACGGCGTCTGGGGGACGCTGGGCATTGCTTCCGCACCGTTCGTCGGCGGTATTGGTGGTTTCTATTTCGGTTGGCGCGCCTTGTTCGTGACCGTCGGCATCTTCGGGTTGATCGCTGGCACCATCATGTTCTGCGTGAAAGGCCGTGAAGCCCGGGATGTCGAGCGAACGATCGTCGATGTGCTGCCCAGCGGTACAGTCGTCAACTGTTTCCTGATCATATGCCTGTCAATGTGCTTGAGCGGCATCGTCTATCGTGGCAACATGCTGGTCCTGCCGATCCATTTCGAGGAAAATCTCGGCGCCATCATCACTTGGCTGAACCAGCAGTCCTGGTTCACTCTGGAGACAATTACTGGCAAGGACGGCAAGGAAAAGACACTCGGCGCCACCATGCTCCTGACCGGTGCCTACCTGATTGCCATCCTCGGCCAGCGCATTGCCGGCCGTATCGCCGATCGCTATGACCTGCGCTGGAGCTATCTGTTTTTTTACGGACTGAGCTTGCCGGGCCTGCTTGGCCTGGCGATGTTCAGCGGTTTGCCGGTGATCATTGCCGCCGGTGCTTTTGTGTTGTTCGGTATCGGCATGCAGCCAATCGAAAATTCACTGATCGCACGCCTGACGCCGCCGCGTTGGCGTTCAACCTTTTTCGCTATCAAGTTCGTCCTGGTCCTAGGTCTGAGCTTCGTGGCAGTCTACATCGTGGGCTATACCATGGAGCGCTGGAATACCTCTGCCGTGTACTGGGTGTTGTCGGCGCTGATGGTCGGGGTTGTCGCCATCATCGGCCTCGTCATTTTTATCAGCCGTGACATCAGCGTTCACCAACGGCAGGCGTGATGTTGGGTGCACTGAGCAAAAAGGCATCGGCTTTTTGCTCAGTGCGATATTTCCGGCGGCGGTCTTTGTTGTCGATGTAAAACGGACGCACCTGCCGGCGCTTCGCCCGGAAGCCAAGGGGGGGTAGCAGTGTATCCGCTGTTTTCCCTACGACTTCGTCACGTCCATGTGATTGCCTGCCCGACCGCATCGAGCCACTGATCCGGTTGCCCGGACACGCGCAGTGCCTGCACCTCGCCGGTTCCGGCCTGCGAAACTGCAGACTCCGCAACACTGAAACAGTCATTGGCGATTATCAGCCCGCCGGTTGCGACCTGCGCACCAATCCTTGCCAGTGCGGACTCCGCAAGCTTGGTCAATTCTGCAAGCGCGTCATCGTCCGGCGATTGCTGGGGGCTGTGGATTGCCCATACAAATACACATCGCTGCGCCGACCCGTTGACATTCGACACCAACAGTAGCAGGTCCGCTCCCGATGCGGTTGCCCAGTCTGCCAGAGGCAGGCCGAAGTAGTCACCCTTCGGCATCGTTGCCGGACAGAACGCTTCAACGACTGCGCGGCCGTCGTCGATCAACACGGGCCCCGGCCAGTCCATCGATTCGATCCAGTTGCCCGCTGTCGCGCTCTCCCGTAACCACAGGTACTGTTGTGCTGGTGACCGGACAGCCGCACCGGAAAGGCAACTGCAAACCATCAACCGCACGACATCCGCCCATAGGCGGTGCTGCCAGCGCCAGGCGTCGAGCGTTGCGGTTTCACGCTTGACCAGGCGCAGGTACCAATGCCACATCTCGCGATAAGCCGTGTCATGCAATAGCACATAGTTGGGTTGCGGTAAGCCGGCAAGATTGTGGATGCCCGCAAATACCGGCGACTGAAGTGCGGTTCCGCAGCGCCGATCGAAACGCTGCACCATGCGGTAACGCGCCTTGTCGGCGTGCGCGCGGTTCTGGTGCAGGGACAGCCGAGCCGCGTGCCGGCAGCGCCGCAGCATGTCCTTGAGCACGCGGTTCTCCATCGTGTCATATCCCTCAATCCGGGTCACCGCCAGAATTTCCTGGCGCGGCCCTGCTTTCTGGGCTGGCGAAATTCCCGGCTGGCGCGTCAGCCAAGACAGGCAGGCGGCGTCGAGCTGCTGAACGCGTGACAGATGCTGCCGTTGCCGCTGCCGATGCAATACCTTGTGCGGCGCCGCCGCGAGTTTGAACAGAACCGTATCAAAGCTGCTGGCGATCTTGCCGATCAAGTCCATTCGCAACTCTTCCCCTGGCGCTTGCAGCATGTTGTGGACTTCCTGCCAAGGTAACGGCGCCAGCGCCGGCCGCGGTGTTGTGAACCAGTCGTCGGCTTCCTCGGCATCCTGTTCGGCGACCCACCGGAGCTCATCGAAGACGCCGACGAGGTTATCAATGAGGTTGTATAGCATCAGTTGCCGCCGTTGTTCCTCGGTCATCGACGCCGGCGACTGTTGCCGATCGAATTGGCGCAGCAACTGCTCATCCGGAAAGGGCACCAGTCCATCGACGGTCACCGAGAGCTCCTCGCCTTCACTGTCGAGGGTTGCTGTCAGGGCGTCCTCGCGAACTGGGTAGGGCAGGTCGTACAGGCCGGGAGCCTTGTTCGGCAGTTGCCAATTACCCGGGCGAAGTTGTGGTGCCGTCGCCGACGCGACAACTGGATATCCGCAACTCGGTGCCGAATCGTCCGGCTGCTGCATGCCAACCGATAGTGTGTTCAGTTGTTTCAACGATTTGCCGGCGGTTGATGTTTGCCGTATTTGTTCAACATTACCCCATCATACACTGCCGGCGCTGACAGTTCCATTATTCCCAGCGCCTGTGCGTCAATCACTCAACCCTTCATTCCTTGTGCGTATCGTTCATTTTTCAGATCCCCATGCCTGGTGCGGGCCGTGCGGTGTACGGCGGCCGGACAAGCGGCTCCTTGGGATGTTCAACCACTTGATGCGTCGTGCCCGGAAGCATGCCTGGCACCTCGCGGTTGCCGCAGTCCAAAAGATTCCGGCTCTCAACCCGGACGTCGTCGTTTGCTCGGGCGATCTCTCGACAATCAGCGCGCCGCGGGAGTTTGAGCAAGCGTTACAAACACTGCAGCCGCTGGTCGACGATACCTCCTTCGAGTTGCTCTATGTGCCTGGCAACCACGACCATTACACTCACGATCCGGTGTGTGTGGAACACCTGCGGCAGGCATTCTACGCCATGAACCGCGGCCGTTGGCAAGTGGATGAATTGCCGTTGGCGCACACATTCGGAGGGGTCGAGTTCGTGCTGGTCAACGAGGCGCGACCGGAGCCGCCGTATTCCTCCGCCGGCGGCGTCACGCCAGTCGCTCAGGAATGGCTGCAGCATTGGTTTGCGCATCTCGCAGATGACACGCCCGTGTGCATGGTGCATCACTATCCGTTGTACGACGAGCAAGGCCGCGAGCTCGCCCGGCGCCGTCGCTGCCATGGCAATGAAGCGATGCAACAGGCACTGCGCGAGGGTGCGGCCCAACTGTCGCTGTGCGGCCATATCCATGAGCCATATGCGCGCGAGGAAGCTGGCGGCGGCATCGAATTTTGCGCCGGCTCTGTCACCGCCTGCGCCACCATCACGGTGATTGAGTTCGATCCGGCATCGAAGGCGATTGCCTGGGAATTCGTGGATGTGTAAACGGCGGGTGGCAAGTAACCGATTCGACCGCTCCTGACACCAGCGCTGACCCCGGATGGCGGGCACAACGAAAGCACGCGTCAAACCGGATACCCGAACCCACCACGACTAAACTTTCTCCCCACTCTGTGAATAATCTCCGTTCACCTGACGTCTTACCCGATGACGTAGATAAGCCGGTTCTCGCATGACAAAGGTAAACGGACTGCAACGGAGAAACAGACCATGAAGACTTACACGCGAATCATGACCCGAATCATTGCCGTGGCGATTATCGCAACGTTCTGTTGCATACCACAGACTGTTGAGGCAGGCGACAAAGAATGGGCCACTGCCGGCAAGATCCTCACCGGACTGATCGTACTCGATGCCCTGACGGACACCAATCATCGCTACTACGGCAACCGTTATAATGTGCGCGACGAACAGCCGAAACAGAGGTACCGGCACAGCTACAGCCGGGGCACCACGACCGGAAGAACGACCTACAAAAGGCTGCGATCTAATTGTCGTAACCGTTACGACAGACCCCGCGTCAACACCCGTTGGCCGGTGTACCGCACCGAAACCTACGAGTGCCGGACCGGCCCGGTGATCCGTTATATCGAGTACGGCACGCGTCGGATCTATCAGCCGCGAATCCGCGGGCATGTCGCCTACGTACAGCGCTGGAGCAGCTGCGACAACAGCTGGGTGACTATCGGCACGTGCGAGAGCATCTACTGAGCTAACCACGTCTGTGATTCCGATACCGAGGCGTCCGGCACGCGGGTGTCGGCCGGTTCCTTGCGGCCGATCGCCTGCTTGCTGCAGCAGCTGGCGGGAGGGGCTTACCGAACATCTCACCTTCGAGAACAAGCAGACGGGGGTTGTAACTCAAGGATATCGATGCAATTACAACCTCTCCTCGCCGAAGTCCAGGACCACTTTTCCGGCATCGATTTTCAGCGCTGCTTCGAACTTCTTGCCGGCCTTCGACTTGAAGCCTTTGAGCACAGATGTCTTGCCGTTGCGGATCAGGCTGGTTGCTGTACGTGCGGAAATGCCCTTGCCGGCAATCTCTTTCCAGATCACAAACTGACAGCCCCCGCGCCAGTCGGAACAGCTAAACGAACGAGGACACGGCACCACCGGTTTGCCACAGTTGGGGCAGTCGCCAACAGGGGTTTCCTGAGTTTTGCTGCGCCCTGCTTTCGCCTGTTCACTGGATGACTTTTTCGCGGTGCCGCCGCTGCGCTTGGGCCGGCTGCTTTTGGCAGCGCCGTGGCGTTTGCCCGGACGCAGGGACTCGACGGGCACGCACACCGCGTCGCCGTAATCGTTCATCGCTACCTTGATTGTCGTGCCGTTGCTCAGTACCGGCGTCGACAGCAGGCGCAACTGCAGCAGCTCGCGGATCTGGCCTACAGTGAAGGTGATGCCATGCTGCTCTTTCCACAAGACAAACGGACAGCCCTGGCGCCAGGCGGAACAACCATAGCCGCGTTTGCCTTCGATAACTGCCGCACCGCACCGCGGACAGTTGCCGTAGGTTGCGTCGTCGATCTGCCGGGTTTCACTGTCTGTCACGATCTGGCGGGTGAAGTCAACGATCTGTTCCATGAATGCCTGTGGCTCGCATCGGCCATGCTCGATCTCTTTGAGCTGAGCCTCCCATTCGCCGGTCATTTCGGCTGATTTCAGCCGCGGGCTCTGTATCAGGCACAGCAGGAACCGCCCGGCATCGGTCGCGGTCAACTGTTTCTTTTCCCGTTTGACATACTCGCGCGTCAACAAAAGTTCGATAGTCGTCGCGCGCGTCGCCGGTGTACCCAGGCCCTTTTCCTTCATAGCTTCCTTGAGCGCTTCGTCGTCAATCTGTCGGCCGGCGGTTTCCATGGCCGCGAGCAGGGTGTTTTCGCTGTAGTGTCGCGGTGGCTTGGTCATGCCGTCTTTGATGTACGGGCTGTGCGGACCGCTGTCGCCAGCTTTGAACGCCGGTAGTATCTGCTCGTCGTCCCCGCCGTCGTCCTGCCCGGTCCGCGGCTTGGGCTTTCGCGGGTACAGGACGGTCCAGCCGGGATTGACGATCGTGACACCGCGCGCCCGGAACGGTATCTGATTGGCCTGCGCGTCGACGGTCGTGACGTCCTTGAGGCAAGGCGGGTAAAAGGCGGCGATGAAGCGGATGACAATGGCATCGTACACCTTGCGCTGCAGTTCGTCGAGTTTGCCGGGGACCTTGCCGGTTGGGATGAGGGCATGGTGGTCGCTGACTTTGGCATCGTTGATTATGCGGCTGCTGAAGTTGAGGCGGCTGGTGTCGAGTGGCTCGACGGCCTCCGGCTTTACCTTGCGAAGGTTCGTGAGGATCCCTGGAACCTCCGGTTTCATGTCGCTGCTCAAGTAACGTGAATCGGTCCGGGGATAAGTGATCAGTTTGTTCTCGTACAGGGTTTGGGCGGTCTTCAGCGTCGTTGCCGCGGCCAGGCCGTAGCGACGGTTCATGTCGCGCTGCAGGTCAGTGAGGTCGTAGAGCAGCGAAGGCAGGGAGCGTTCGCGTTTGGTGTTGACTGCGGTGATCGCCAATGGCCCCTGCTGCGCCTGCGCCAGAGTTTCCTGCGCTGTGGCCTCCGTGGAAAAGCGACCGCTGCCGGCGGAACGCCGGGTCCCGGTGTACTTGAAGCGGACGTCGCGGTGCTTGGTGAACAGCTCCCAGAACGATTCCTGTTTGAAATGGCGGATCTCGTCGTCGCGCGCCGCGATCAATGCCAATACCGGGGTTTGGACACGGCCAACGCTCCAGAGTCGGGGGCCGTGGCGCACGCTGAAGTTGCGGGTCGCGTTGAAGCCGACAATCCAGTCGGCTTCGTTACGGCACCGGGCGGCATGGAACAACGGGTCATAGTGGCTACCCGGCCGCATTGCATTGAAAGCGGAGCGGATCGCCTCGTCGGTAAGTGAACTGAGCCACAGTCGCCGGCAGGGTTTGCCAATGCAGCCACTGAGCTGCTGGATGTAGCGGAAGATCAACTCACCCTCGCGTCCGGCGTCCGTGGCGCAGATCAACTCGTCGGCAGCGCGGAAAAGCCGCTTGATGACACCGAATTGTTTGCGGGCGCCTTTGTCGCCGGTGAGTTTGAGTTCGAAAGAGTTGGGCACGAACGGCAGGGGCGCGATCGACCATTTCTTCAACTGCGGATCATAGTCGTTTGGTTCCTTGAGACAGGCCAGGTGGCCGAGGGCCCAGGTTACCAGGTAGCCGCTGCCCACGAAGTAGCCGTCATGCTGCTGGCGGGCACCCAGATATTTTGCGAGGTCGCGGGCGACGGATGGTTTTTCTGCCAGCACCACTGTCATGTCGCGACGTCCTCCGGCACTCCCGTCGGTCCGAGATGGTTGCGATACTGTCGATGCGCCAGTCGCGGCAGCAGGCCGGGCACCAGCGACCCGTGATACAACAACCGGCTGGCACGATCGGGCAGTATCCGTTGTTTTCGCCGCGCCACGCCGCGGTCGATGGTCGGGAGGATCCGTTCCGGATCAGTCCCGCGTCCCTGGTCATAGTCCGCGTAGTGACGCACGTGCCTGGTGCGCAGCGGTCCCGGATAGACGTGTGTCACGGAGATGCCGGCGCTGCGGACATATGGCTCCAGAGCCGTCGCGAAACCGTCCAGCGCCGCTACACCGGTAGGTCGGAGCATGGCGTCGTACAGACGTTTTCGGATGAGCTCCTGCGCCTTGAAACCGCGCCTGTTCTCGAGCTGCAGCTTGGCCTTTTCTTGGAAGTCTGTGTGGACCGGGCCGATCTGCGTGCACCCGGCGTTGAGCAGGACGCAATCGAAGGTTCGCGACTGCCGCCGCGCAACCAGATCGCTGGCTTGCACTCGGTCCGCCAGCCCGAGCGACCTCGATGTCGCGACTGTCCGGATACGCCTGCCGCAGGCGTATCCGTTGCTCGTCGCTCCGGACACCGGCGCAGGCGGTGTGGCCGTCCGCCAGGCACCGGCACAGTACCACGCTGCCGATAGACCGTTGTCACGCCCGTTACGCAGAAAGAATGACATAGCTCCTGTGGAACGGTTGTCCCCGGCCGTTTTTACCGACTGTACAGTGCGAGTGACAAAGGTACCGCACTGTCCGGAGAAACGGCCGAGGATGACCGTTTCACAGCAATACAGTAACACACGGAATTGAGAGGCCTCTAATAAGCGATCGGTGTCAGGAAATAGAGGTGGCCTTTCTTGACCAGGCGCCGTTCTGCCGGCAGCAACTCGATGACCGGCTTCACGTCGTTCGCTGCCATGCCGAACAGCAGGCTGCCCAGGGACGGGATATACCCGTACCGTACCACCGCCGGTTCCTCAAGGTCCGCCAGTTGACGGGCCGTCTCGATGGCGTCGTCGAAATATCCGAGCTGGTCCACCAGTTTCAGGTCCAGCGCCTGAGCCCCGGAAAAAATACGGGCGCCGATCTGTTCTTTGATGTCGGTCTCAGAGAGCAGTCGGCCGGCCGCGACAATTTTGACAAATTCGCCGTAGGTCTCGTCTACCAAACCCTGGATCAGGACGATTTCTTCGGGTGTGCGTTCCCGTGCCATGTTGAGTACATCCTTCATTTCCCCGCCGATGTACAACTCTGACTCGAGCCCGATCTTGTCGAACAGTCCAGCATAGTTGTAGCCGCCGATGATGACTCCGACGCTGCCGGTCAAGGTGAGGCGGTTGGCGACGATGTGATCGGTACCCGCCGCGAGGTAATAGCCGCCGCTGGCGGCGATCGCGCGCATACAGGTGACCACCGGTTTGCCGCTTTCCCGCAGTTTCTGAAGGGCGTGGTGCGCTTCATCGGTGGCCGTGACTTCGCCGCCGGGAGTGTTCATGTCGAGTACCACGGCCTTGACATCGGGATCCTTACGGGCCTTTTCGATCTGGCTGATCAGCGGACCTGATGGAGTACTTTTGCTCGACGGGCTGGTGCCGGAATGGATCATGCCGTAGACGCTGATGACGGCGATCTTCGCCTTGCCATTGCCCGACTGGATTACTGTTTCTTCGATCGCGTCCGGCTCCTTTGTCAGAGACGAGAAGAGCTTGGGTGACGCACTGCCAAGGTCAAGGCCGGCAACACCGGCGATAGCCACGGCGATCACCAGGATGACAAAGACGATGGCGCTGAGACCGCAGCCCCAGAGACAGCCGCGGGCCCCGTGCTTTGGTTTTTCTCCGAGCGGGTTGAAGGCAGTGGGTTTTGCCTGGCTGGGCGGTACGGGCGGCTCTTGCCTAGGTGCGCCGGCTGTCATCGCCGGTTTCGAGCTCCATACATCCGCAGGTGGGTCGTTGGCGGGCCCGGTTGATCCGGGCTGGACTTCGGGTGCAGGATCGTTTTCGGAACTGTGGTCGGGTCTCGGTGAATCCATAATTTTACTCTGAATTGAGTTTCCAGATCAGTGCGATAACAGCATTACCGACGATCAAAAGACTGTCGGTACTCAGTTTGTCTATCGTATCCTGATCCGTGTGCCAGTATGAGTTGTTCGGGCCATATTTGAAATCGATGATATCCAGCGCCGGAATACCGAGACGGCTAAACGGAATATGATCGTCCAGAATTGAGCCCTTCATAAAGTAGCCGAAATGTTTGCGCGTGCCTTGTCGTTCAGCAATATCAAATAACTTTGTGCGCAGTTCGCGACTGTCGGTGGGCGAGATTGTCACCGTTAGATCCTTGTCACCGACCATGTCGAGCAGGATCATCGCCCGGCATTGCCTGTGCCGGCCGGATTCCTGCAGTTGCCGCGCCATGCGCCTGCTGCCATGCAGGCCGTCGCTGTCGCTGTATTGCTCATAGGCTTCTTCGCCGTCGAAGAAGGCGAAGCGCACGGTCGGCCGCCCGGCTGCTGGTGTCTTTTTCAGTGTTCGCATGAGTTCGAGCACCAGCCCGGTGCTCGAGGCGCCGTCATTTGCTCCGATGAAGGTGGCCGTGCCTGCCAGAATCTTGGTGTCGAAATGTGTGCCGACGATGATGAACGATTCGTCACTGCTGCCGCGCAGCTCGACTGTGATATTGGTAAATTCGATACTGCCGCGCACCGTTTGCTCGGTCCAAGTATCCTGAATCGGCTCGTAACCATAAGCCGTGGCGGTGTCGACGATGTATTGGGCCGTGCGTGCGGCGCCGTCGGAACCGCTGGGGCGCGGACCGATGTCACAGATTTCGCTGAGTAGCCGGAAAGCGTTGGCTGCGTCAATGTCCGGCGGTGGCACGACTTCCGGCGCGGACCCGCAGCCGTTGGCCAGCAGCAGGAGGCAGAGCAACTGCGGAAAACGAGTGAACCACGAATCAGTCATCGAGATCGAG